>Ga0209890_10001356_pt1 | contig 11121 bp, 8 predicted proteins | sample OrgsoiDNA2013049_FD_185799 | JGI IMG/M metagenome (GOLD analysis project Ga0209890, IMG submission 185799) | Permafrost soil microbial communities from the Arctic, to analyse light accelerated degradation of dissolved organic matter (DOM) -... | ecosystem: Environmental > Terrestrial > Soil >... | reverse complement strand
CCATGCACGTAGCTCGCGAGCGAGGCGATCCCCGACGGAAACTTGGTCGTGTCCCACTGGATGTTGCCGGAGGCATCCCGGCCGTTCATCCAGCAGTCATCGACATCGACGTATTGATAACCGGCATCCTTCATTCCGCTCGAGACCAGCGCGTCGGCCGCCGCCTTGATCTTCGCCTCGTTGATGTTGCAGTCGAACGCGTTCCACGAGTTCCAACCCATCGGCGGCGTGCCCGCCAGGGTTCCACTGGATCCCGCTGAGCCCGCCGCACCTCCACCACCACCGCCGCTTCCCGCTTGCGCACCTGCCGTGCCCCCAGTCGCGCTCGTGCCGCCCGAGCCCGTTGTTCCGGCCCTGCCGCCCGAGCCCGTCGAGCCGGCCCTGCCGCCCGTGCCGGCCGCGCCACCGGTGCCGCCTGCTCCGGTCGCGCCACCTTTCCCGCCACCGCCGCCGGCCCCGGTGCCGCCCGTCGAGCCGATGGTTCCGCCGGTTCCGCCCGCGCCGCCGCTCGACGCGCCTCCGCTGCCTGTCGCGCCGCCCGAGGCCGGGGTTCCGCCGGCGCCCCCCGAGCTCCCGCCCTTGGCCCCAGCGCCACCCGACGCCGTCGCCCCGCCTGTTGGATTGCTCCCGCCCGCTCCGGTCGTCGATCCCATCGTCCCCGACGAGCTGCACGCCCCCGATACGGCCAACAGGACGGCGCAGACGCTAAGAAACGACGATCGCATCGAGAACAATTGGCGGTGCGTCGCTTGCGTTGTCAGGAAAAGAGCAGGCATCGGCTGATCTGCTCCTTTTTACGCAATCGCGGACTTTCTTTTACAATATCCGAAGGGCGCCGACAGGTTGGGTATGCGTTCTACTCGACGCCACTTTTTGTCCCTCTCCACGGCCGCGCACCCCGCCACGAGCGCGACTTCGTGGGCAGCCCGACTCAAGCACAGCGCGGTCGCGGCGAGCGCGGTGGCAGTCCTGGCTCTGGGCATCGCGCCTGCTGCGCAAGCCAAGCCGTTTGAGCAGTACATCCAGGCGACTCCCACGGTCGCGCCGCTCACCTCGGCCACCTGGGGGGTGGCGGGCGTGCTTCCGCGAGACATCTCTAACGGCATCGAGAGCGCCAAGGGCGCAGGCGTTCACCCGGACTACTACTACTGGGATGGCGAGATCATCAAGGCGGTGGACGGCAAGTTCCACATGTTCATGAGCACCTTCTCGGGCAATCAGTCCTTCAACCCGGGGTGGACGAGCTCTGACGCCTACCATGCCATCAGCCAGACCAACGTGCTCGGGCCCTACGTCCGACAGGACTACGTGTACAGCAACAACGGCTCGCACAAGGGGCACAACGTCTCCGCAGCCCAGCTGTCGGACGGCAGCTACGTGGTCGTCGTCAGCGAGATCGTTCCCTTCACGGTCTACAAATCGAGCTCTCTCGATGGCCCCTGGACGGGTTGTTCACCCCAGAGCGACGTCGGTGCCTCCAACATCAGCTTCGTCGAGCGCCTCGACGGCAGATTCGAGATCACCGAGCGCAACGGTGGCCTCGCGATCTCGGACACCCTGTGCGGCCATTACGTGAGGCAGCAGCCCAAGACGACCTACACGGCGCGAAACAGCAACACCGTCTATCCGACGCGGACGTCGACACCGGGCGTATCCAATCCAACCTACGCTTACGAAGAGGATCCCCACATCTGGATCAGCGGAGGGACCTACCACATCATCTACTCGGGCTCCGGAGATCGTGTCGGATGGCACGTCTATTCCCCCGACGGCATCACCGGCTGGAAGGACAACGGGTACGCGTGGTCTCCGCGGGACTACCAGACGATCTTCTGTTACCAGGGAACCACCACCTGCACCGCCTGGTACAAGATGGAGCGACCGGGCGTGGTGCTCGAGAATGGCCATCCGATGTACATCACCTGGGCCGTGGCCGACGTGGACAAAGACAACTCGATTCCCGCCGGCTCCAATCACGGCACCAAAGTCGTCGTCGTTCCATTCGACGGCGTCGCGTTCGACTCAGACTTCGGCAACGGCAGTACGGGGGGAGCCGGCGGCCGCACGACAGGCACCGGCGGAGGCATGGGAGGTGCTGGCGGCTCTGCTGGCACGTCGGGGGCGGGGGGCAAGGCGGGCAGCGGTGGCGGTGCCGCGACGGGGGGTAACTCCGGCGCCGGGGGCAAGGCGGGCAGCGGTGGCGGCGGCGTGAGCGGCAGCGGCGGCGTGAGCGGCAGCGGCGGCGTGAGCGGCAGCGGCGGCATGAGCGGCAGCGGCGGCATGAGCGGCGGTACCGGCGGTGCCGTTGGAACCGGCGGCGTTGGTCAAGGCGGCAGTGGCGGGAGCTCGGTCGGTCGCGGCGGAAACTCTGGGTCAACCGGCGGAGGATCGGGTGGCGCCGCGTCCGGCAGTGGCGGCAGCTCGTCGGGCGGGACGACTGGCAACGGTGGCTCGACGGCCACCACGGGTGACAGCAGCTCCTCCGGTTGCAGCTGCACGGTGGGCTCGAACACACGCGACGAAATGACCCTGCCCACCCTCCTTCTCGGCGCGTTGGGCGTTCAGTTGGTCCGCCGGCGGACCCGCCGCGGCCGCACTCGCACGGAAGCCTCTCAGTCTTAGCAGCCGGTAGTGAAAGCTGTGGTTCCTGTGCCCGACAGAAGTCCGCCGGCTGTTCGGCGACGGGAACCATGCCTCCAACACCGCCGCACTCATCCTTCGGTACCCGAAACGGGCGATCGCCCATGAGGACACGCCTTTCAAGCTGCTAGTCTCACCGCATCATCGGCCGAGATTGATCGCCGTTCCTACGGCGAGCTGCCACGGTAGCCGGCGACTGTCAGCGCGGGACGCAGGCGCCGTCGGCGTTCGACCAGAACCGACTCGGGCTCCAGAGGTCGATCGGCTGCGACACGGGGAAGTTGCAGAGGTCGCCGATCTCCTCTCCGTTCTGGGGGTCGTACCAGCCTTCGGAGAAGGGGTTGCTGGCCATCTCGACCAGCTCGTGCGAGGACGGCTGGTCGCGCGGGAAGTTCGGGCAGGGGGGGATGATGGCGATGGCGAGCGTCGGATTCCCCTCGACCCCGGTCAGGTAGGTGTGGAACCCGCCGAACACCGTGCAGTTCTGCTGCGGGCTGCCCCCGAGGCCGATCGAAGTTGGCAGGAAAAAGATGATGGCGTTCTGGTCGCCGGGGAGGTTGGCGACATAGCCGACCACATCGGCGCCAAGCTCGTCCGAGGTGACGGCTCCCGTGGCGAGCTCGGCGGCGGTGAAGAACGCCGAGCTCGCGACCCGGGTACTGCCGACGAAGGTGCCGAACCCGACGCCGTACTGCGCGAGGCGGGTCCAGTAGCCGTTGCTGGAGATCACCCAGGAGACAAAGTCGTCGCGGTTGCCGACGCCGTCGACGTTCTCGTCGCCGACGTACACCGCGGCGAGCTTCATGCTGGCCAGGATCACGCCGGCGTGCGGCTGCACGCGTTCGTCGGGGGAGGGGACGGGATCGTCACCACTGGGGCTACCGACGCCGGGCATCGGCCAGGGCCGGGCGAGCCCCTCGACGCCGGGCCCGGCACCGCAGCCGGCGGCGGCCAGCGCGCCCCCGAGCAGAATCGCCGCGACCGATCCTTCGCCGCGCATCAGAAGTAGTAGAGCGCGGAGATGGTGTCGGTGAAGATCCCCCAGGGGCTGTCGTTGACGCTGGTGGTGATCAACGTGGAGCTCGCGCTGATCGAGACGCCGTCGTTCTGGTCGTAGTGGTAGGTCTCGGTCCGCCAGTAGAGGCCGACGGTCGCTTGCAGCGCCAGCTCGGGCAGGCCGATGAAACCGAAGTGCACCTCGGCGCCGACACGGGCCCCCGCCCGGAGCAACAACCCACCGACGTTGCCGCCCTGCGCGGAGACGCCCCCCGAGGGCACGGGGATCGTTCCGGTGGTGAAGCCGACGGTGGCCTCGGGCGTGACCTCGAAAGCGGTGTGACGGCCCTGGGCGAGGACGATCGGCAGGCCGGCATGGAAGGCGAAGCCATAGGCGCTCGGCTGCGCCGTGCCGGTCTGGACGCCGAGCCCCAGCCCCACGTCCACCCCGAGCGCATCGCGAAACCAGTAGCGGACGCCGAGGACGGGGGCGCTGACGGTCCCGAGCTGCGGCAGCCCGTTGGTGTCACAGCAGCCCGCGCCGATCGGCAGCGACGAGATCCCCAGGTACCCGACCGCCCAGTGTCCGACCATCGCGGCGTGATCGCCGGCGACCGGCGCGGCGGCAAGGGACGGGGCGCTGCTCGTCGCCACGGTGGGTGCCAGCGTGCCCTGCGGCGCCGTCACGGACTCAGGTGTCACGGGCGCGACGACAATCGCGGGCTCCGGCGCCGCGGAGGGCGCGGACGCGCCGGCCGGGGGCGCCTGCCCGGGAGGCGGCGCGGACGGTTGCTGGGCGGTTGCCGGCCGGGCGCCGAACGAGACGACTGCAGCGGCGAGCACGGTGAAGAGGCAGGTCAGGGCGCCGGGCTGTCGCATGCAGCCGTTTTACGTCGAACCCGGCGCGAACAACAGGATGCCAATCGACGCTCGGCTAGCGCGGCGCTCCCGGAGCTGAGGACACGCCTTTTTAAGCTGCTAATCTCGCCGCATCATTGACCGAGATTGAGCCGTTCCGTCCACTCGCACCGGTCCCAGACTCGCCCAAGAGCCCAGTTTCCACGGGGAGCCGAACCGCTTCTGCCAAATCTGCCGATCTTTCCTGCGCTACGGATCTGGAGCAGTTCGTCCGGAGAACTCGGCGGGATTCGACCTGCCGGCGTGATGGCCAGTCGCGTGTTCAAATCGGGGGCCCGCTCTCACCGTCACATAGGCGATGAGACTCGGCTACTTGTGCCGTTTCGGGTCAAATCGCCGGCGATCCATCATCGACGAGCCGCGTGACTTGATCATGAGTTCTCCTTCACCGACGCCGGCACCGATGGTCGGGCCGTATACTGTAGTCACTCTGGCCGGCCCCTTGCATTTGGCCCCTGCAACATGACTGACCAACGACTGCGCCCTTCCTCCATCCTCGTTCTAGCGGTCGCCACCCTGGCTTTGTCGCACCTTGGATGTGGAACGAATGAACGCGCGACGACTGATGCCGGTGTGGTCATGGATGCCGGCGACCCCCGGATTACGCGGTTCCCCCTAGCCCCTCACAGTGGGGCGTGGATGATCGCAGCCGGCCCCGACGGCAATTTGTGGTTCACGGAGCGTGGCGACACCACCTTCGCCGTCGCTCGTATCGCGCGGATCACGCTGACGGGCGAAATCACCGAGTTCTCCCTCCCCACCAGCAGTCAGCCCTGGTGGATCACCGCCGGTCCGGATGATGCGATGTGGTTCACCGATTACGGCGCGCAGATGATCGGTCGGATCGCACTCGACGGAACCATCCAAGAGTTCCCGCTTCCGACTGCCAACGCGAGACCGGTCGGCATCACCCTTGGTAACGACGGCAACCTCTGGTTCACCGAAGACACGAGTACCACCAACGCCAATCCGATGGGCAACGTAGCGTCCATTACCCTCGCGGGCGATGTGACCGAGTTTCCGGTGGGGACGACGCCCTCCGAGATCGCGGCAGGGCCGGACGGCAACATTTGGTACGTGGCCTGGTATCACACCGCGATCGGGCGCCTGACGCCCACCGGCCAAGCGACGGAGTTCCCACTCCCGCAGAGCAGCTTCCCCCACGGGCTCGCGGCAGGTCCGGACGGGGCGCTTTGGGTGACGGAGGCAACCGGGGTAGGCCGATTGTCGATCGACGGCGCCCACATGGCCTTCGCGGTCCCCGCGAGCGCTGTCAGCGAGTTTGGCGAGATCGTCGCAGGCAACGACGGAGCGCTCTGGTTCGCGTCCGACGGAGGAGGCACCGTCGGACGTGTGACGACGGATGGCACAGTTTCTGTCGTCCCGCTCGATGATGGAAGCATCAGCCCGGTGACCGGCATTGCGGTCGCAGCTGATGGCAGTGTCTGGCTGACTGACGGCTGGAACGACTTGATCGTCCGGTTCCGACCCTGAGGCCGCCCGGGATGATGGTGTCCGAAGCGTGTCCACGCTACGGCTCCTTCAGACTGACGCGAACGGATCCCAGCAGGCCGTTTGGCGCGAAACACCGACGCTGCCCGCCGATTGAGGGGCTCCTACGAGCACCTGAGTACAAAACCAAGTTGAGTTAACGTATTTTCCGCCATCCCGAGGCAGAAGAAGATCGACCGGGATCTCGGATGTGATCAATGGGTGAGCCATCCCGGCAGGGGCCCGTAGGGCCGCGGAAAATCGGGAGGTGGGGCGTTGACGAAACCGGCGTTATTTAGTCAGAAGCGCGCTTGTTCTACCTATCCTCGCCGCCTGTCGCGCCGCTCCAGTCCAGGCATAGACCTTGATCCAGTCGACGTCGGCGCTGGTCGGGGCCGACGTCGATGTCAGGGGGCCGGCCCACGACGCGGCGCTCGACGCCCAGATCGTGAAGAGGATGGTCTCGGGCAGGTTGAGGAGGTCGGCGTGCGCGGTCCAGGTCCGCAGCAGCTTGCCGTCGACGAACGTGCTCACGCCCGCGGGCGTCCATTCGATGTCGTACTGGTGGAAGTCGGTCTCGGCGTTGACGCCCAGGTCGACGACCACGGGGTCCTGCGTCGGGCTCACCGAGGTGGAGCAGCTTGGCGCCGGTGTGCCCAGATAGACCTGGCAGTTGAGCTGCGAGCTGTTGCTCGAGTCGCCGAGGTGCTCAATGTCGATCTCGTTCCAGTTGCAGTTGGGATAGGGCGTGTAGAACAGCACCAATCCCGATACCACGCCGGAGCCCGTCGCGAACCGCATGCGCGCGGAGACCTTCCCGTAGGTGAGCGTCTTGGCCGACCGCATCTCGACGCCCCAGTAAGGCTCCGTCGTGCTGTTCGGGTTCGGCGTGAGGCTGATGGTGAGGACGCCGTTGGCGACCGTGGCGTTCTGAGGGGTGAACTGAGCTTCATTGCCTCCGAACGTGAAGGTCTGGAGCTGCCACGCCGAGGCATCGAGCGTGTCGAAGTCGTCTTGCCACGAGAGCACGAAGGGATCGGCGGCGCCGTCGGTGCCGGAGTCCATGCCGCCTGGCGCTCCTCCCGTTCCCGGTGCGCCGCCGGTGCCGCCCGTCTGGTTGGCGGCCGTGGATCCACAGCCCGCCAGGCTCGCAAGGAGCGGCCACAACAGCTGGAGCGAGACCATCGGGCGCATGCGACTCATGAAGGTTGAATACCCGCCACTGCCCCGCGGCGTCTTCGCGCCGCGTGGGAATCATGAAGGCCCTCCGGCCTCAGGGATTGAAATACGGGTCGTTCGCCGTCGTGACGAACGCTGCCCGAGAGGCCGCCGAGGAATCGATCCGCCAGTCGGTCTCCTTGTTCATCTGGAACCAGACCAGCGCCTTAACGCCCGGAAACGTGGTCTTGAGAGCAGGGAGGATGGCCGCGATCCAGGCCGCCTTGTCGCCCCCCAGCTCCGTGCTGGCGGTCTCGGGGATCATGATCGGCTTCCCCTTCGTGACGAAGCTCGGGTAGATCCGGCTCGCGATGGCCGCAAAGGTCTGCCAGGTCGAGGTGGACTGGACGGTTCCCCAGTTGTAACCGTCGAACCCCATCCAGTCGACGTAGGCGTCGCCGGGGTAGTAGTTCTGCCACTGGTTCCAGCTGTCGCTGGGGACGCTGTCGACGTTGGGACAGAAGACCCAGAGCGCGTTCGTCGCGCCGGCCGCGACGAATAGATCGTGAATGTGTCGGTAGGCGGAGATGAAGGTGGTCGTGGCGGCGAGGTTGGCGCCGTTGTTCGCGCCGTCCCACGGGTACCAGTTCCCGTTCATCTCGTGTCCCCAGCGCAGAAAGAACTTCTGGCCGAAGGCCTTCACGGCCAGCGCGCGCGCCCTAATCATCGAATCGTACGTGCCACCGATGATGTCGGTCAGTGGCGCGCCGACGCTGTTCTCCCACGCTTCCCAGGTGACGAGCGGGATGCGCCCGCCTGTGGCGAGGCCCGACAGCATGGTTGTGAAGTCATCCGTCCAGCCGACGAAGTTGTGGTTGATGGCGATCTTTCGACCGAGCTCCGCTTCTAAGCTGGCGAGAGTTCCAGTCCCGACGAAGGCTCCCAAGAGCGCGCCCTGGGCGGGAACGAGCAACATGGACGTACCGTTCCCTGCGCCGCCACCGGCGGCGCTTCCGCCGGCGCCCGTTCCCCCGCTGCCTGCGGCGCCGCCCGCGCCCGCCCGGCCACCCGATCCCGAAGCTCCTGCGAGGCCAGAGCCTCCTCGACCCCCGGCGGCGTTCGCCGCGCCACCGCTGCCGGTCGAGCCGCCGCCGGACCCCCCGGTTCCAGGGGAGCCGCCGCTTCCGATCGCTCCGTCACCGCCGGACGAGCCGCTGCCTCCGCCCGAGGACGACGTCGAGCCGCCAGCGCCGCTGGTGGAGCCCTGCTTGCCGCCCGTGGAGCTCGTCCCGCCGATGCCGGCTCGCCCACCGGTGCCCATTGCGCCCGAGGAACCTCCCTGGCCTCCAGCGCCACCGGTGGCGACGGACGTCGGGGATGAGCAGGCACAGAGGGCGGCGGCGATCGCGAGCGGCGCGAGCCGCGCCTTGCGAGAGCTGTTCTTCTTCATGCTGACCGTGCCGGCGGCCACGACCCGAACGACGCGAGCCCGATCGGCGCGCGAACCGCAATCGACGGCCAGCAACCCTAGCGGTGGCGGCGCCGCGATCTTCGCGTCCTGTGGACTTTGTGGACCCGGGGCCATTCAATCCGGCTCGACCACGCTCGACCGGGAGTCGGGCATACGGCCGGTCTGCGCCTGCCGGTAGGCTAATACGCGGTGATCGTGATGCCGGAGACGGCGACGTCGTAGGTCGTCACGGCGGCGCCCGACTTCGGCGTGACGCTCGAGCCGTTGGTGAAGGAGACCCCGGTGGCGTGGAAGATCTCCATGCCGGTGGTGGACTGGATCTTCACGTTGTCGAACACGACGGTCGCGATCTTCTCTTCCCGCAGGGACCAGATCGTCTTCGCGGCCGGTAATCACCATGCGTCCGGCCTTGTCCTGCTGGCCGAGGTCGCCGGTGCGCAGCCAGCCGTCGTAGACCCCGCCGATCGGGATGCCGTCGCTGCGCTTGGGCAGATGCATCTCCTCTACGGGCTCCAAACTCCGGTGGAGGTATCGATCTTCCAGCTCGTCGCGCAGGTCGTGGAGACGGTGGTGCCGCTGATGGTCAATGGTAGCCAGATGTAACGCGAGTCCGCCAGATTGGCGGAGTTCCAGCGGTCCGCAAGCAGCACGTACGTGGTGGTGGTGCTACCGACCACGGGGAGGATGAACGCCGTCTGTGAGTTGCAAGTATTCGTGCCCGAGGGTGCGAACGACTTCCAGCTGCTCCACGGGCCCGTCATCGATGATGCCGTGGAGTATTGATTGTCGTTGGTGGACCAGCCGGTCAAGTGCGAGCCGAAGAGAAAGTAGGTGCCGCCAATCTTGGCCACCGCGGGCGACTCGTATTGCGGCAGCGTTGCTGCCAGCGTCGAGACCGTCAGATAGTCGTCGGAGAGTCGATAGATTTGCAGCTTGGCGCTGGTGCGGTCCTCGCTGATGAAGTAGCCAGCGGTACCGTCCTGAAACAAGGTGTCGTCCAGGCTGTCGTGTCCGAGCGGTTTCATGCTCCCGCGATAGGTGTACGAACCGCAGACGGTGCTGCTGGTCGCTACGCCGGCCTTGCGGTCGGTGTAGTCCGAGCTGTCGACGTGCATGTACATGACGAACTGGGATGTGCTGCTGTTGTAGATGACGTGCGGTCGCTCGATGATGCGGTTCGGCCCGAGATCTCCGCTCGCCTGTCGCGTCAGGACATTGCTGACGAAGGTCCAACTCTTCAGATCGGTCGACGAGTAGCACTTGACGTTCTGAAAGGCCGAGCCGTTGGTCTTGTCTTCGCCGAGCAAGTAGTACTTGCCGTCCACCTCGATGATGCCCTCGCCGTGGGCCTGAATCACGTTGCCCTGGGTGTCGTTCCATACGGTGCCCGGTGTGATTGTCACCGCGCCTGTTCCAGCGACGGTCCCGCCAGCACCCCCGCTGCCGCCCGTTCCCCCGATGGCGCCGCCGGCGCCGCGCCCACCGGTCCCGGCAGTACCGCCACCCGTTCCGGCGCTCACGCCGCCCGCGGCTCCTCCGTTGGCTTTGCCACCGCCGGTCCCCGCCGTCATCCCGCCGGTCCCGGCTGGGGTTCCCCCGCTACCAGGTCTTCCGCCGGTCGACGCACCCCCCGAGCCGGAGTTGCCTCCCGTCGGCACCCCAGCGCCACTGGCGCCACCTGACATCGCGTGACCGCCGGTCGCTCCGGCAATCCCCGTCATCCCGCCGGTTGCGGCTGGGCCTCCCCCTTTCCCTCCGCTGGCGGCGCCGCCCGAACCGGAGGCCGCGCCTCCGGTTCCCGTTCCGGCGCCGTCGCCCTGCCCGCCGCAGCCGTGGCCGACCGAAGCAATCAATACCGCTGCAGCGATGCTGCGAAGGTTCAGGAGTCGCGTCATTGGGTTCCTCCTCCCTTTGGGCCGAAGGACAAGTATCGTCGATTTCACGAGCTTCCTGTCGACTTCCACCAGTACGACATCGAATGGACGCTCGCGGGCGTGAGCACGTTCGTCGACGGCAAGCTGCTGCGGACCTGGACCGCGCACGCCGACCTCCTCGACCTGCCCGAGACCATCCTCTTCACGATCTGGGCGTCGAGCGCCGCGTCGTGGGCCGGCCCCCTGACATCGACGTCGGCCCCGACCGGCGCCGACGTCGACTGGATCAAGGTCTACGCCTGGAACTGGAAGCGGCGCGACAGCCGGCGGCTGAGAACTTCGCATTTTGTGGGCGCGTGCTGCTCCCGTCGGCGCCCGACCAGCGCCGGGACGGTAGTCTCGGGTCGGCGCTGTCGAGCTGGAATTGCGACGCGAATCAATACCCGACGCTGCCGTCGTTACCGATCTCGGCGCTGGCTCCCGGGATGTCCGCGAAAGTGACGGTCGGGCCGGTGAAGTGGGGGCTCGGCTCATCGTCCTACTGGTGGCCCAACGTGCCGTACACGCCCGGAT
>Ga0209890_10001353_pt1 | contig 11139 bp, 9 predicted proteins | sample OrgsoiDNA2013049_FD_185799 | JGI IMG/M metagenome (GOLD analysis project Ga0209890, IMG submission 185799) | Permafrost soil microbial communities from the Arctic, to analyse light accelerated degradation of dissolved organic matter (DOM) -... | ecosystem: Environmental > Terrestrial > Soil >... | reverse complement strand
CGCCGTTGGCCGGAATCGTGGAGGAATTGACCGCCTGCGGAATGAACGCGTCTTCGGCGTGGGTGGCGAACGCAAGTCCCGATGCAAGGCTGAAGCTCGCAGCGAGCACAAGTAGCCTGCGTAAATTGCCGGATAGAATATTCGTAATCATGAGAGTGTCCCCTGCGTTTGTTGGACCCGCACTGACATCAGCGGTGTCCGGTACGTACCCCCGCAAGAGTGCAAGGTTCTGCCTGCCACATTAAAAATATAGATCCCGCAAATCGGCTGCGGTACGGCAATGGTCTTATACTGCGGCGGCGATGGACGAACAGGTCGCCATTTCACTGAAGCTGCTTGCTCCTGATGCGGCACTCGCTGCAGCGACAATCATTCGCAATTCGGCAAAAATCGCCATGCGGTTGTCCCTGACCCTGGCATTGATGCTCCTGCCGTTCGCCAGCGATGCCGAGGGATCATGGAGCGCATCCCTCGGAGCCACCAGTAATTATGTTTACCGCGGCATCTCGCAAACCTATGGTGGCTCAGCCGTACAGATCGGAGCGAACTATCAAAGTGCGCTCGGCTGGTTCGCGGGAGCATGGGGTTCGAACGTCGATCCCTACCCGGGAGGCGAGTCATTCGAGGAACTCGATGTATACACTGGAGTCATTCGCCCACTTGGCAAGGACTTCACGGTGCAGGGGACGTACACTCACTATGGCTATGTGCACGATCCGCGCTACGCAAACTACGACCGCAATGAGATATCGGTCGCCGTCGCCTACTTGGACCTGATTGCCGCCAACGTGTCCTATCAGCCGGACGCCACTTCTTATTCCCAGCTTGGATTTGCCCAAAGGCGAGCGGCAGTCGCCTACGAGCTTACCGCCCGCCGGCCGCTGCCCAAGGGGTTTGCAGTGACTGCGGGGGCAGGCTACTACGATTTGCATGATCTTTTCGGGGTCGGCTACTGGGCCGGTGACCTCGGCCTGTCGTACGTTCATCGGCGTCTGACCTTGGGAATCAGCCGTTTCTTTTGCGATAATACGGCGGAAAGGCTCTATGAAAGCGCCAGTGCCAACCATGCCTGGGCGGTATCGGCGGTACTGCGCTTTTGACAGGGCCTGAGCCCTGGGGGTTTTTTCGGCGCGATTGAACCTGCCGGCGGCGCCGGGGTACATACCCATGGCAGATCATGCCGTGCGCAATCCATGGGGAAGTGATCCTTGGAAAACTTTGAGCTGCGATCCAATCAACCGCCGGGCGCGCGCACCGGAAATGACCGCGAGCGCGAATTGATCTTCAAGGTCGGCCATGGCGACCGGGATGCGTTCCGAGAGCTCTATTTGCACTATCACCGGCGCCTGGCGCGATTCCTGGCGCGGTTGATGCACCGCCACGAGGATGCCGAGGAGGTCATCAACGACACGATGTGGATCGTTTGGCAGCGCGCTGCGGATTTTCGCGATGCCTCGCAGGTCTCGACATGGATCATGGGTATCGCCTACCGGCGCGCGCTCAACATGATCAGGCGCGCCGCAACGCACGAGCGCGTGATGACGCTCGAGCGCGCCGACGGCGAGACTGCAGCGAGCGATGCGGTCCAGGCGATGGAGGCCCGCGAGCTCCTTGATTTTGCACTGGCGCAATTGCCGCTCGAACAGCGCCTGGTGCTTGAGTTCACCTATTATTTGGATCATTCATGCGAGGAGGTCGCTGAAATCATGGAATGTCCCGTCAACACGGTGAAGACCCGCATGTTCAACGCGCGACGCAAGCTGCGGGAGTTTCTTGCCGAGTATCGCGCCGATTGGAGCGCATCCACGTGAGCGTCGACTTGGAAGGCGCCCGATGCGACGAGGAGTCGGCGCGGTTGCTGCCTTGGTACGTCGCCGGACGGCTGTCGGCGGCCGACATCGAGCGCGTGTCGAATCACCTGCAGCACTGCGCGATCTGCCGCAAGGATGCGCTACATGAGCGCGCCGTGCGGGATCTGCTGAAAGCGGATGCCCGCATCGAATACGCGCCTCAGGCGGGCCTTGCGAAAACTCTCTCACGGATCGACGAACTGGGCCGCGATGCTCCGCCCGGGATGGAGCAAGCGCCCTCGGTGAGGCCGGCGGCGGCGGCGGCGTTCGCCGCCCCCGACAAAGGCGCGCGCCGCAGAATCGGTGCTGTGCGCTGGTTAGCCGCGGCGGTCGTGGTGCAGGCCGTCGCGCTCGGTTGGCTTGGCGGTTCGCTGCGCTATCGGCCGGCAGCGGCCGCGCTGAACGCGCCCTACGAGACGCTGTCGCAGGATCCCGCAAACGCGGCGACGGGACCGCATATCCGTGCGGTGTTCACACCCGGCATGACGCTCGCCGAATTGAAGTCGCTTCTCGCGGCCAACGACCTGATCGTGATCCGCGGTCCGAGCGCTGCGGGCGCATACACCCTGGCGTCCACTGGCGCCCGCAGCGGCGCCGACGGGCTCGATGCCTCGGTGGCAGCGCTGCGCTCCGATGCGCACGTGCTGTTCGTCGAGCCAGCCGTCAACGACTCGCCGGCCGTACGGTGAGGGTTCCGGCGCTCAGCCTGGTCATTGTCGCGGCTGCAGCGCTGGCCGGCTGTGCGACCGACCGCGCCCTGGTGGCGAGCGCGGAATTGCCGGCGGACGCCCGCTCTTCGCCGCAGCGCTACGTAGTGGTCACCGTTCGAAATCCCGTAAGGGCGCCCGCCTTGCATGCGGCTTCGACGCCGCGGGGCTACGACGGGGTGGCAATGTACGCGGCCGGCGGCGTTGCACGTGACACGAGCCGCGCCATCGCCGCCGATTACCATCTGCGCGAGATGTCGAGCTGGCCGATCGCGCCGTTGGGTGTGCACTGCTTGGCCTATGAGCTGCCGCGGGATGCGGATCTGGAAGCGGTGCTGGCGCGGCTCGAGCGCGATCCGCGGGTCGAGTCTGCCCAACCGCTGCTCACCTTCGAGACCGCCTCCAACCGCTACAACGACCCGTATGCGAAACTGCAGAAGAACGTGGAGGAAATGGCGGTCACTGAAGCGCACAGCGTGAGCCGCGGCGTGAGCGTGCGGGTCGCCGTCATCGATACCGGCGCCGATCTCGATCATCCGGATCTGCCGGCGCACCTGCGGGCGCGAAACTTCGTCGACAACGACACGGGAGAATTTGAAGAAGACGCTCATGGAACCGCCGTTGCCGGAGTCATCGCGGCAATCCCCAACAATGGCGTCGGGATCGTCGGAATCGCCCCGGACGTCCGGCTGTACGTATACAAGGCGTGTTGGCGCTCGGCTCCGACCGGGACCAAGGCGGTCTGCAATTCCTTTACGCTGGCGCAGGCCCTGTCGGCGGCGATCGACGAGCGCGTCGACATCATCAATCTCAGCCTGGCGGGTCCCAGCGATCCGTTGCTCACGCGACTCGTCGACCGCGCGGCGGCGGCCGGCATCATCGTTGTGGGCGCCGTGCCGCCGGACGGACAGAGACACACTTTTCCAACGGATATCGCCTCGGTCATCGCCGTCGATACGATCGAAAGCGGCCACACCACCCCGGGCATTCTGCATGCGCCAGGCCTCGATGTGGTTTCGCTCGCTCCGCATGGGCACTATGATTTTTATTCAGGGAGCTCGCTCGCGACCGCCGAGGTGTCCGGATTGGTTGCGCTGCTGCGCGCGCAAAGTCCGCACCTGAGCGCACGCGACGCTCAGGCGCTCTTGGCGCAGAGTGCGTCCGCGGCGCCGGGAGAGATGAGCGCGGCCTCGCCCAATGCCTGCGCGGCGCTCGCCTCCATGCCGCGCGGCAGGCGCTGCGCCCCGCAATAGCGGCAGGGGCGGGGACGCGCGTTGGCGTTTTGCCGGGTCGGGGGGCGGTCCGCCGCGGCGGCGCGTCCACTATAATCCCGGTATGCGGGAACCCTCAGATCAATCCCCGAACGCACCCGGCGCCCCGTCGGATCCGGGTGGCGGCGGATTTACGCTGCTCGGCGCCGAGGATCCGCCGCCGATCGTGGAAGAACGGCGGCAGGGCGGCTCGAATTTCGTCATCGCGGTCGATCACGCGAGTCCGCTCCTGCCGCGCCGCCTCTTAGACCTTGGCCTGCCGCCCGCGCAGCTGCGGCGCCATATCGCGTGGGACATCGGCGCCCTGGCGGTGGCGCGGCGGATCGCGGCCGCGCTCGATGCGCCGCTGGTGGCGCAGAACTACTCGCGCCTGGTCATCGACTGCAATCGAGACCCGCGGGTGCCGAGCTCGATTCCGGCGCTGAGCGAATCGATCGCGATCCCCGGCAATGCCGAGCTCAGCCTGGAGGAAATCGCCGCCCGGCGCCGCGAGATCTTCGATCCGTATCACGATCACCTGCGCGGGCTGCTCGATGAAAGGCTGGCCGCCGGCAAAACGACCATTCTGGTGGCGCAGCACACCATGACCGACATCTATCACGGCGTGCGGCGCGAGATGCACGGCGCGGTTTTGTACAACCGCGACCGCCGCTTCGCCGGGTTGGTGCTCGAGGCGCTGCGCCGCGAACGCGGGCTCATCGTCGCCGACAACGAGCCTTATTTCGTGAGCGACGATACCGACTACACCATTCCGCACCACGGCGAGGCGCGCGGCCTGCCGCATGTCGAGATCGAAATACGCCAGGATCTGGTGACGGATGAGGCCGGTCGGGACGCCTGGGCCACGCGCATCGCGCGCGCACTCCAGGATGCTGAGCAGGCGTTTTTGCGCGCAGCCCCTTAAAGGAGCCGCGCCGCACCGGCGGCGATCATTTCCGGTAGCGCTGCAGCTTGCCTTCGACGGTGATCCGGTCCCCCGGCCGCATTCCGGCGGGGCATGCGCCGACGTAGGTTTGATCCTGGATCACGGTTTCGTCGGTCTTGCCGTTGTAGGCGGGCGTGTAGACCGCATGGGATTCGGTGCGCGTCGAGGTGCTGCTGAGATAGGTGTAGGTGCCTTTGGACACAATGACCGTCCCATCGATCGTGCAGCTCGATTCCGAGGTAAACCGGCCGTCGCCGAGACTGTCGAACGCGGTGCTGCAATCCTTGACGTTCTTCACCAGCGCGTCCATCGCCTTGTCATAGGCATGATTGCGGCACAGGCGGTAGATGAATTCGGTTCTCTTGCCGCCGGGATTGTCGATGCTCTGGCCGCGGATCTCCCACAGGCCCTCCTGCAGCGGCGGCGGATCGGCCGCGCTCGCAAGCCCCAGCAGAAGCGTCGCGGCCGAGACGGTTATGGCGGCCCGTTTCATTTGTGCGCATCCGCTTCGAACAGGACCTCGGAGGGCGCATTCGCGGCGCGAAGCTTTGCCGCCACGCGCTCCGCCGCCGCCATCACGCGCAGCACGTTCTCGCCGGCCAGCTTGGCGATCTCGCCGTCGGTCCAGCCGCGGCGCATCAGTTCGACCAGGAGGGCGGGATAGCGGTCGACGGCCTCGAGGCCGCGCGGCGCATCCGGGATGCCGTCGAAGTCGGATCCCAGGCCCACATGGTCCACGCCCGCCACCTGACGCACGTGGTCGATGTGATCGGCCACTGCCGACAGCGTCGTGACCGGCTTCGGATGCTCGCTCTCCCAGTGCTCGAGTGCCGCCTTGGCGCGATCCGGCTGGCCGATGTAGAGCCCGTCGTAGGGCGGACTGTCGTAGCGGGCCATTTCTGCGGCGCGATCGGCTTCCCACTGGTTGCGCGCCGCCGACACATACGCGGGAAAGAAATTCACCATGACCACGCCGTCGTTCTTTGCGACCAGCCGCAGGATATCGTCGGGTACATTGCGCGGATGATCGACGATGTCGCGCGCGGAGGAATGGGAAAACATCACGGGTGCCTGGGTCGCGGTCAGCGCGGCCCGCATGGCCTCCGGGGACACGTGACTCAAATCGATGAGCATGCCGAGCCGGTTCATCTCCCGAATCACTTCCACGCCGAACGGCGTCAACCCATGGTGGGCGGGAGTGTCGGTGGCGGAGTCGGCCCAATCGGTGGTGTGGATGTGGGTCAACGTCATGTAGCGCGCCCCGAGATCGACCATCTGGCGCAGCACGGCCAAGGAATTATTGATCTGGTTGCCGCCTTCGATGCCGATCAGGGAGGCAATCTTTCCGGCTTTATGGATTCTGCGCACATCGGCGGCGGTGTAGGCGACCTCGAACGTGGCGGGGTAGCGCGCCGCCATGCGCTTCACCAGGTCGATTTGCTCGAGAGTCATCTGGACCGCCTCGGCGCCCTTGATATCGACCGGAACCCAGACCGACCAGAATTGCCCGCCGACCAGGCCCGCCCGCAGGCGCGGGATGTCGGTCATGAGCGCGGCCTCGTCCGGCGGCGGCGCAATCTTGGATGTGTCGGAGGCCAAGTCGATGGCCGCGAGCCGTCCCTTGAAGCGCACGCGGATTTCCCACGGCAAATCGTTGTGCCCGTCGATCAACGGGGTCTGTTTGAGTACTTGCGCCACTCTGGCCTGGTAATCCGCGTCCGCCGCAAACCCGGGCATCGGCGCGCTCAAACATAAGCCGATCGTCGCCACGCCAAGCGCCCTGATGCCGATCGCCGCGGATCTTGTCGCCATGATCATCGTTGATGTGCTCCCTGGATAAATATACTGCCGTAGCGTTCGCGCAGAGCCGTCTTTTGCACCTTGCCGGTGCCTCCCACCGGCAGGGAATCGAGAAATATAACTTCATCCGGGATCCACCACTTGGCCACCTGTCCGGCGACGAACGCGAGATGGGTGCGGCATAGGGCAGGCACCAGCCATTGACGTGAAACATGGGCACCGCCGGCAAGATCGCGTCCCGGGGCGATATCGACAGCACTCCCGGCGGGCAGCAGGCGGTGGCATTGAGAACGATGGCGCGATGCAGTCCTCGTAACACAGCAGGTTATCGACGCCCGCAAGTTCCGGCATGTTGGAAGGATCGCTTAAGGCTATCCAGGCCTCGATTGTCGGGCAGCACGGCGCGATGCGCTCGATGAGAGGGGCAAAGGTGCGGTCGAAAAACAGCGCGCGGTCTTCGGCATGATTGATGATGTAGATCAACTGATCGGGATGCAGTCTCGGGTTGCAGGTGTGTATCACCAGGCCGCTGCCGGACACGGCGTAATAGGCTTCGAGATGCCGGTGATTATTCCAGGCAAGCGTCGCCACGGCATCGCCCGCGCGCAGCCCCAGACCTTGGAGCGCATGCGCGAGCTGGCGCGCGCGCGCGGCGCATTGCGCATAGGTATAGCGGAACAGCGGCCCGTGCGTCTCGCGCGACACGATCTCCACATCGCCGAATTGGGCGGCGGCATGTTCGATCACGGCGGATATCAGCAAGGGCCGATCCATGATGAGGCCGGGTTGGAGCATACCCTTCAAGTCTCCTTATGATCCGCCCGATTCTAAACGCCGAGCTCCGCCAAGCTGATACGCGGTGCTGCGGCAAGCATCCGCCGAGCCGGCAATTTGCCATAACCAATAGGGGGATTATTGCAGTTTCGCTTCTTAACTTGCGAATTGCTGTACAGCTGTGGTCAAGTGCGCACATGGGATAAGGTGAGCTGATCGCTTGCTTCTTAGGCATGGGATGGAATGCCCGGAGTTCGCGATCGGGTGCGCTGCGAGTCGCCAACAAGAATCGAGAATCGGCTCCAAAGTTCGAGGGAGGCAATTCATGGGCGAGCGGCGCGGTGCGGATCTTTAGAGTCCGAGCCCACGTGTATTCGTAACAACTTGGTCAAAAAAGGGGATATCTCGTGCTTAGTAAATCCAAGACTCGATTGATCTTGAGCGGCGTGATGGCCGCGGCAATCGCCTGCGCGGCCACGATGGCAAGCGCGGCGGGAACTGCCGCCGGCGTCACCGCCTCGGGCCACGTAGCCGGCTGGGTCAAGAATGCCGTCAAGAGCGGCGTTGCGGCCGACAACATGTCGGTGACCATCGCGGTGCACATGACGCTGCAAAATGCCGCCGCGCTGAAAACACTGGCGACTGCGGTGTCATCGCCGGCCAGCAAGCAGTACGGCCAGTATTTGACGACGCAAGAATTCGGCACGCGCTTCTCGCCCGCAGCCGCCGACGTCAATGCGGTCAGGGCATTGCTCGAGCAAGCCGGCATGAAGGATGTGGAAGTCGGCCCGCACGGCGTGTACGTGTCGGCGACCGCGACCGTGGCGCAACTGCGTGCCACCTTCAAGGTGAGCCAGAACCTGTATTCCTACAAGGGATGGACTCTGCGCGCGAACTCCGAGGATCCGACGATTCCGGCCGCGCTCGCCGGGAAAGTGCTCTACATCCAGGGCCTGGACGACACGGCGTTGATGCGCACGCCGTTCCATCGCTCGGTAGCGGAAGGGGCGCTGGTTGCGCCGGCCGCGGCGAGTTCGGCGAACAAGCCGGCGGTAACTCCGCCGCCCGTGGCCGTCAACAACCCATCGCCGTTTTGCAATAAGTACTATGGCACGGGTGCGCTGGTCGGCACTCTCAGCACACCGGCCGACGTGTACGGCGCCGCCATTCCCTGGCTGAATTGCGGATATACGCCGCAGCAAATCCAGGCTGCCTATGGTCTGAATGCGGTGAAATTCACCGGCAAGGGCGTGACCGTCGCCATCACCGATGCCTACGCTTCACCGACTCTGCAGAACGACAGCAACCGCTATGCGGCCCGCCACGGCCTGCCGAAGCTGGTCACCGGGGTGAACTTCTCGCAGATCATTCCGGTCGGCATCTACAACGTGAACCCCGCCGAAACCTGCGGCCCCTACGGCTGGTGGGAAGAGCAGTCGCTCGATATGGCGGCGGTGCACGGCACGGCGCCGGATGCGAACATCGTCTACGTCGGCGCGCGCGATTGCGGCACCTCGCTCGACATCGCCTTTGCGAACACGGTTTACAACCACGTGGCCGACATCGTCACCAGCAGCTGGGGCAATAACGGCGAAGCGATCGCTCGCGGCTCTCAGGCATCCTACGACCAGGCGATGCAGGCGGGTGCGGCACAGGGTATAACCGTGCTGTTCAGCTCGGGCGATAACGGCGACCTGGCCTCGGCCAATGGTGTTGCATCCGGTTCCTGGCCGGCCACCAGCGCCTGGGCCACCGGCGTCGGCGGCACCACGCTCGAGATCATGGATTCGACCGGCGCCAAGGCCGAATACGGCTGGGGCACGTATCGTGCGTTCCTCAATGACGTCACGGTCAACAGCGCGCGGTCGGTGACGACGTCGGGTCTCGCGACGGTAACGAACTTCGGTTATACGTACGATGATTTCTCGTTCTACGCGGGCTCCGGCGGCGGCATCAGCCTGCTCGAGAAGCAGCCGGCCTATCAGGCTAGCGGCGTACCCAAATATCTCGCGACCACGCTCAATCTCGCGAGCGGCTACACCGAACCGCTGTCTACGCGGCAGCGCGTGAGCCCGGACGTGGCAATGGATGCCGATCCGTACACCGGGTATCTGTTCGGCGAGACCTTCACCATCGCCGGGAATCCGATCAATGACCACGGTTGCAATCCGATTTCCGCGACCGAGGAGTATTGTGAGGCCGCAATCGGAGGCACCAGCCTCGCCTCGCCGCTCTTCGCCGGCGTGATGGCGGTCATGAACCAGAAGCGCATGGCTGCAGGCCAGCCGCTGGTCGGGTTCGCCAATCCGCTGTTCTACAGCGTCGGCAGCCGCGGAGACGGAGTCAATCTCACCACGGCGCCGCTCAACCAGATCACGGCTCCGTCGGAACCCGTGTCCTTGTTGCGCGGCTATGCCGCCAATTTGAACGAGATGCGAGTGGTCACGATCAACTCGGTGCCGTTCAATATCACCACCGCTCCGTATGCTCTCTTTGTCTGCGGTGTGCCGCTGTGCCTTGGAATCAACGAAATGTGGAATTACACCTCGTTGTCCTCGGCGAGCGTGCCTCCCACGCCGGCCGGCTACAATGATGTGACCGGCTTGGGCGTGCCGTACGTGCCGCGGCTCATTTACCAAGAATAAGGGCAACTCGAGTGATGGATGGGGCGTCCCGCGCAAGCGCGGGACGCCCTTCTTCTTTATAGGGGCGCGCCAGGCGCAAGAAAGCCAACCGCCCGGGCTCCGGCTCGGCTAGAATCCGCGCCCTAATCGGCGCCCCTTGATTCTCCGCCGTCGGATTCAAATGCTTTCCACCTCCAATGTCGCCATTCAGTTCGGCGCGAAACCGCTGTTTGAGCAGGTCACGGTCAAGTTCGCCGACGGCAACCGCTATGGACTCATCGGCGCCAACGGTTCGGGCAAGTCCACCCTGATGAAAGTGCTCGGCGGCGAACTGGAGGCGAGCGCCGGCGATGTCATGCTGCAGGCGGGCATGCGCCTCGGCCGGTTGAATCAGAACCAATTCGCCTACGAGGATGAGCGGGTGCTCGATGTGGTGATGCGCGGCCACGCCGAATTGTGGGAGGCGATGCACCAGCGCGACCGCATCTACGCGGACCCGAATGCGACCGACGCCGACTACATGAAAGCGGCCGAGCTCGAGGGCGTGTTCGCCGAGTACGGCGGCTACGATGCCGAGGCACGCGCCGGCAGCATCCTGACCGATGCGGGCATTGCCGAGTCGCGCCACAACGGGCCGATGCGCGAGGTCCCTCCGGGCTTGAAATTGCGCGTGCTGCTCGCGCAAGCGCTGTTCTCGCGCCCGGATGTGCTTTTGCTCGACGAGCCGACCAACAACCTGGACATTCACTCGATCCGCTGGCTCGAGGGCGCACTCAACAATTACGACGCCACCATGGTCATCATCAGCCACGACCGGCATTTTCTGAACCAGGTGTGCACGCACATCGCGGATCTCGATTTTCAGCAGCTCAAGATCTATCCCGGCAACTACGACGATTTCATGCTGGCATCGGTGCAGGCGCGGGCGCGCGTCGAGGCCGCGAATGCCAAGGCCAAGGACCGGATCTCGGACCTGCAGGAGTTCGTGCGGCGATTCTCCGCCAACGCCTCGAAGGCGCGGCAGGCGACCTCGCGCAAGAAGCAGCTGGAGAAGATCAAGATCGAGGAAATCAGACCCTCGTCGCGCCAGAACCCCTATATCCGCTTCGAGCAGGGCAAGAAGCTGTATCGCTCGGCGGTGTCGGTCGACAAGTTGAGTTTCAGCTACCCGGGTCCCGATGGAGAAGT
>Ga0209890_10001351_pt1 | contig 11151 bp, 13 predicted proteins | sample OrgsoiDNA2013049_FD_185799 | JGI IMG/M metagenome (GOLD analysis project Ga0209890, IMG submission 185799) | Permafrost soil microbial communities from the Arctic, to analyse light accelerated degradation of dissolved organic matter (DOM) -... | ecosystem: Environmental > Terrestrial > Soil >... | reverse complement strand
GGACTTGGGTGCGCACCATGCGCCCATCGCTTTTTCACGTCGCCGCGGTTATCTCGCGTTGACGGCCATCGGCGGCATCGGTCTCTATGACGGGTTCTTCGGGCCGGGCACCGGCAGTTTCTTGATGCTGCTGTTCATCCGGTTGTATGGATTCGATTTCTTGCACGCCTCCGCCGGCGCCCGCACCGTCAACGTGGCGACCAATGCGGGCGCGCTCCTGTTCTTCGGCATTCACGGCGAGGTTCACTGGGTCTTAGGGATCGCATTGGGCGCGTGCAATGCCACGGGCAGCGTGCTCGGGGCCCATACGGCGCTCAGGCACGGCAGCAAATTCGTCCGTTTGGTTTTCATTGCCATCGTCATCGCATTGATCGCGAAGACCGGCGCCGACGCGTTCCGCTAAACCTTGGAGCCTGCCTAGTCGCGTTCCCAGTGTCCCTTCTTCATGCGCCAGCCATCGCCCTGGCGTACCCATTGATGGGCGACCCAATGATGCCCGGGTTTGGGCGCCACCCAATGACCAGGAATCCATTCATGCCGGCCGCCCACCCAACTCCAATATCCGCCCACCCACACGTATCCCGGCGTCGGAGCGACGCCGACGACTTCCACACGCGGCGCCGGGGGCGCCACCATCACCACCCCGGCGGCATAATGGCGCTGATCGGGAACGACCACGCAGCCCGCCAGCGCCATGATAAGCACCAGGCTGGATGCCAAACTCGCGCTCAACTTATGATCCATCGGGAGTTCCTCCGCGAGATACTCCGGCCTTTAAGGCCGGAGAGGGGATAGCGGCGCGCATCGCGCGTTTCTGTACGTTTGCGGTGTTTTTTTTCCGCATGCGTGTGCGCCTTCTTTTAGTATACTGGATGCATGTACAGTTCTCGATCGACCGCTATTCTGGTCAACGGCTACGGTGCTCTGTTCGTTGGCAACGTGAACGCTTCCGCTGTGGCGAAGACCCGACAAGCCAGGTCCGTGCTCGATGCGGGGTGGAGTGCGTTCCGAACCATGCTGTCGTATAAATAATGCGCTCACGCAGGCGTGTGGTTCGAGGAAGTCGACGAAGCCTTTTCCACCCAGACCTGCAGTGTGTGTAACAGCCGCGCCGGCCCGAAAGGCCGGGAAGGTCTTGGAATGAGAGGATGGCGGTGCGGTGTTTGCGGAGCGATCCATGATCGTGACGTCAATGCAGCCCAAAATATCCTCGCGGCGGGGCATCGCCGTCTTGCGGAAGGAATCCTCGTCCTTTGAGGGCGAGGAGGATGTCAAAGGTGACCTGACGCTTCGCGTCGCCGGTGACGGAAAACGTCGAGCAATAAAGCATAGCGCCGTCTACACGGGATCGCTACTTTAAGCCGTTGCGCCTAGGAGTGGTCGTTGCGGCGCCGGGCGAGCCGCTCTTGGGGTTTGTTGGTGCCCAGACTCAGCATGGGCCGCGCCAGCCGGGCCTTCAGCCGATACATTGCCCGGTCCGCTTCATCCAGCAGCTCATGGGCGGTTTTCCCGTCACGCGGATACAGCGACTCGCCGATCGCGGCGGTCAAGTGTTGTTCCTGCCCATGTAGCCAATAGGGGAGCGCAACCCGCTCGCGGATCGTGTCCGCCACCCGGGTCACGGCAGGCGCGTCCGGCACATTGGGCAGGACCACCACGAATTCATCGCCGCCGTAGCGGCAAACGAAATCGCCATTTCGCACCCGTGCGGAGACACGCATGGCCACCGTGGATAAAATTTTGTCGCCCGCCGCGTGGCCGTATTCGTCGTTGATGGCTTTGAAGCCGTTCAAATCGATGAAAAGCAACCCAACGCACTGCCCTGTTTGCAGGGCTTCGGCGATGGCCGAATCCACGAGCTCGAGCATTCGCCGGCGATTGAACAAACCCGTCAGGCCATCCCGCTCGGCGAGCCGCAGAACCTCCGCCTCGCGCTCCTTGAGCGCAGCTACTTCATTTACCAGGTATGCATTCATGGACCGCAGCGTCTCGAGCTCGCGCCGCGTGCCGGGCGAGCATTCAATGCTTTTGGGGCTCAAACTCGGCAGCGGCCGTGCGGACGACCGCCCGAGCTCGCTACTGAGAAGCATTTTACTTCGAACGTATGCCATGGTTGCGTTCCTGATCGATTCGGATCGATTTTCGCGAATCTGCCGCCGGTTTGGCGATCGGCAGCGGGCTCACTAATCTGTAAGAATTACCTTACGGAAATAAAGTTAAATCGACGGAGGCAAACGCATGTCCTACACCGCAGATCCTCGCGTGCTGTTCTCGGCAGAACGCACCCTGCTTGCCTGGCAACGGAGCGCGATCGCCTTGATGGGCTTCGGCTTCGTCGTCGAGCGCTTCGGCCTGTTTCTGCAGATGATGGCTCATCAGCCCGAGGCGGAGTCGAACCGCGGCTTTTCGCTCGGCCTCGGTGTTCTGCTGTTGCTGCTGGGAGCGGCGGTCGCCCTGATTTCGGCGCGGCAATTCCGCCAGGTCGCCAAAAATCTCGACCCTGTGGTGGTGCCCCCGGGGTACTGGACCCATGTCGGCGTGGGACTCAATATCATCATCGCCTTCATCGCCGTGGCATTTGCGCTGCGTTTTTCATGGCCGAATCACTAGGAGCCTGTCTGTGCCGCGCCGTTCGCTGGTGCATCGATGGCGCCCTGCCCGTCGTTGCGGCTCAACCGCCGCCTGTGAGCTGATCGGCGGTTCCGCGCCATCCCGGTCAACCGCCACGGTGCTCGACCGTTACAAGTCGCAATGATACAAACCGAAATAGCCGTCCTGCGCTTTGGTCTAGGCGCCCGGACGGGGGATCTCGCCGCCGCCGGCGGCGATCCGCGGGCCTGGCTGATGGCGCAGATCGAGGGCGCCGTGCCCCTCGCGGGAAACACGCCGCTGGCGCCCTCCGATCGGATTTTCGCCGAGCTGCTGGCTGCGCGCGATGCGCTTGAGGAGTTGAAGCGCGAATCGGCGGCGCAACGCGCACCCACGGATGCGACGGCAGCCGCCGCGTTCAACCCGGTGCGCGATGCCTACCTACCCCACTATCGCGCACAGGTACTGGCGCGCGCTCAAAGTGCCGCGCTCACCACGCGGCCTTTTGCCGAGCGCCTGGTCCACTTTTGGACCAATCATTTTGCGGTGTCAGCGGACAAGGGCGCGGTTTTCGGCATTGCCGGCACGCTCGAGAACGAAGCGATCCGCCCGCACGTCGGCGGCCGATTCGTCGACCTGCTTACCGCCGTCGAGCAACACCCGGCGATGATCGCCTTTCTCGACAATCAGTATTCTGTCGGTAAGGATTCCGTGCTCGCGCTGGTCGCGGCGCGCCGCGGCGCGGGCGCGGCTGAGGGCAAACCCAAGCGCGAATTCGGCATCAATGAAAACTTGGCGCGCGAGATTCTCGAACTTCATACCCTGGGCGTGAACGGCGGCTACACCCAAACCGACGTCACCAACTTCGCCCAAATCATCACGGGATGGTCGATCGGCGGCGGCAAGGGCCGGCTCGCGGGCGGCACGTCGGGGCAATTTTATTTTCGCGACAACCTGCACGAGCCGGGCCCGAAAAAATTCCTCGGCAAAACTTACTACGAAAGCGGACGGCGGCAGGGCGAGGCCGTGCTTGCGGACCTAGCGGTGCATCCGGCCACCGCGCACTTCATTGCAACCAAGCTGGTTCGCCATTTCGTTGCCGATGATCCGCCGCCGGCCGCGGTCGAGCGCGTGGCGCGCGCCTTTCTCAAAAGCGGCGGCGATCTGCCGCGCGTGTATGCGGCATTGGTCGAGGCGCCCGAGGCCTGGGATGCCGATGTGCGCAAGTTCAAGACGCCGGAGGACTTCGTGTTCTCGACGCTGCGCGCCCTTGGGTTTTCGCCGCAGAAGCCCGAAGAAATGGTTCGCACCTTCGAACTCTTGGGCCAGCGCCAGTACACTCCGGGATCGCCCGCCGGCTGGCCGGACACCTCGAAGAGCTGGGATGGGTCGGATGCGCTCCTGCGGCGCGTGCTCTGGGCATCGCGGGTCGCAGGCCGCTATGAGCAAGCCCTCGACCCCGCGGATCTCGCTGTGTCCTGTTTGGGTGCCTATGCGCGTCCCGAGACGGTGGCGGCCCTGCGGCGCGCCTCCTCGGCCTCGCAGGGTGTGGCCTTGTTGCTGATGAGCCCCGAATTTCAGCGGAGATAGCAATGCACCCGTCCCCCATGAGAACCACCCGGCGCCGCTTTCTGTTGGGCACCGCCGCACTCGCGGCCGGCGCGGCGCTGCCCGAGGTACTGTTTGCGCACACCGGTGGTTCCGCTCGCCTCGTGGTCGTGATCTTGCGCGGTGCCCTGGATGGTCTCGCCGCGGTGCCGCCCTACGCCGACCCTGCTTATGCAGGGTTGCATCGTGAGCTCGCGATATCCGCGCCGGGCGTCGCCGACGGTGCGCTGGCACTCGACGGCACGTTCGGCCTGCACCCCTCCTTGACGTTTTTTCACGAGCGTTACCTCGCCGGTGAGGTCGTGGTATTCAATGCCGTCGCCTCGCCCTATCGCGATCGTTCCCACTTCGATGGCCAAAACGTGCTCGAGAACGGACTGGCGAAGCCCATAGGCTCCGCCGACGGCTGGCTCAACCGCGCGCTGGCCGCCTTATCCCGCAGCGCCGGGCAAACGGGCGAGCGCGCCGTGGCGATCAGCCAGAACGTGCCGCTGATTCTGCGCGGCGATGCGCCCGTGATTTCCAAATCCCCGCAAACGTCCCCGGATGTCGACGAAGAACTGCTGTCGCGTTTGGCGGACCTTTATTCGAAGGATGATTGGTTTTCGGCACGCTTGAGTGAAGCGGTGCAGACCGGGAAACTGACGGAGGCTGGCGGCAGCCCGGCGGAATTACCGGCGATGAACCCTACGACGCCGGGGGTGCCTCCCGCCACGACCCCGGGGACCGACCGGGTCAGCGGCGCGGCGCGCATGGCGGCCACGTTGATGCGAAGCGTTGGCGGTCCGGAGGTGGCGGTCATCGAAGCCGGCGGTTGGGACACGCACGCCAACCAAGGCGGTGCCAAAGGAGCTCTTGCGCAACGTTTGACGGGGCTCGACAAAGCACTGCGGACGCTGGCGGACGAATTGGGGCCCCTATGGCCGCAAACTGCGGTACTCGTCGTGACCGAGTTCGGCCGCACCGCCGCGATGAACGGCACCCGGGGCACCGATCATGGAACAGGCGGCTGCGCATTTCTTGCGGGCGGCGCCGTGCGCGGCGGCCGCGTGATCGCCGACTGGCCCGGGCTTTCACGCGCGGCGCTGCTCGATAACCGGGACCTGCGGCCGACCCTCGATTTACGAAGCCTGTTCAAAGCCGTGCTCGACGAGCACATGCGCGTCGACGCAAAGACCCTCGCCACCCGAATATTCCCGGACAGTCGCGGCGCGCGCCCCCTCCAGGGGCTGATACGCGTCTAATCTTCCCTTCGGCGAGTCTTTAAAACGCCAATGGCTCTGTGCCAGGCGTCGTCGTCGATCCCGGTGTATCCGATACCGGCGATAGGGACGGCGCGGCCGTCGGTGCCGAAGCCGGCGGCGCAGCCGGCCGGGCCATGCTCGGACGCGGCATGCTTGGTTTCGGCGCGGCCTTCCGGGCGGCGACTTTGGCTTTGCGCTTGGCCTTCTTCGGCGCTGCCTTCTTCGCAACCTTGAGTACTTTGCCGGTCTTCCTGGCCTTCGATTTCATCTTGGCCTTCGCCGGACGGACTTTCTTTTTTGCGACGCTCTTCTTGGCGGCGTGCCGCTTGGCCTTTGCCACCGGACGCTTCTTCGATTTGCTCTTCTTTGCCATGGTCACTCTTCTCCTGGAGATCGTTCGAACTCAATGTGAGAGTAGCCCCGAAAAAGTCTGCTGTCATCTGCGCGTGATGCTGGAGTCACTTACACGGATTGCGTAGGCTGCGTGAGTGCTGCCGACCGAACCCATTCGCCCGCTGAAAGATGTCTGGTTGAGGCCGCGACGCGTGTTTCGCGAGTTGGCGGCGCGGCCCGCCGGGGTCACCGACTACCTGCTCATGTCGGCTCAAGGCATAGGCAATTTCCTCGCGCTGTACCGCACCGAAGGCGCCGGGGCGCACAGCAGCGTGGCCGAGATTCTCGCCAACTCCGCTGTCTACGGCGCCGTCGCAGGCGTGGCAAGTCTGTTCTTGATGGCGATTATCTATCGGCGCCTCGGTGCGCGCGCCGGAGGCAAGTCGACGACCAGCCAAGTGATTCATGTCCTCTCCTACGGCAGCGTGCCGATGGTGGCGTCGCTCGCGATCTGGGTGCTGACCGCGCTGCTCGCCGGGGAGGACACGTTCCTGGAGGCTCCGCGCCCCGATACCGAAGGCTTCCTCGTGCTCCTGCTGCACGTGCAGTTCATCTCGTACGTCCTGCTGTTGGTTTGGAGCATCGTGCTGCAGGTGATGGGCTTCAGCGAAATCCAGGGCCTCGCCACCCGCAAGGCCTTCGGCGTGTGGGTCGTGGGTCAGATCATCGGATTCCTGGCGTCCCTGTTTCTGGCATTACTTATCGAGGCGCTATTTCCTGGGCTCCTCTTCCACTTTATCCCGCAGCGCTGACGCCAAGCGCGGTAGGACGCCATCCAGGCGTTCGATCACCCATTGCGCCGCCTCCTCTGCCGAGCGCTCCGCTGCGACGGCCGGCGCCTGTGCGCCCGGCTTCGGCGCAGCCGCCTTCGGTGCCGCGGCCGGCAATTTCGCCGGGGTGGGCTTCGCGGGCGGGACGCGGCGCTGCGCCTTGGGCTTTGGCGGCGTGGGACTCCGCCGCTTGGCTTTTGGCAGCTTGGCCATTTTTTGCTTGGGCTTTGCTGGTTCGGCTTTCCGCGCTTTGGCTTTCGGCGGCTTTGGTTTTGACGGTTCGGGTTTCGATGATTTAGGTTTTGACTGCTTGGCGCGCGCCTGCGCGCCATCCGCGGCTGTCGGCAAAGCGCCCGGCTTGCGCACAAGAATCTTCAAGGCAGCCTGCGCCGCCTTGGCTTTTTTCCTGGCTTGTTTGGCGACTTTTTTACTGGCCTTCGCCAATTTGCGGGCCCGCTTGAGCACGTCCTTGGCGACGCGCAGCGCTTGCTTCACCGCGTCGGCGTGCGCGGCGGCCTTCTTTGCCTCGGCACTCAATCGTTGCGCCGCAGCAGCTTGCTTCGCGGACTTTACTGACGATGGTGAAGTTGCCACGATGCGATCCCGCTTAAAGATGATGACCGCAGAGCTTAGCCCCCGTCGCCCACGCTGTCACCTCGCAGCAACATTCGATGCCACGGCGATTTCTGCCGGCAAGACGCGGAACAGGAATTCGCGAATATCCGCGATTTCCGCGGCGCAAACGGCGTGCGCCATCGGGTAGTCGTGCCACTCCACCGCATATCCCTGCGCCTTCAGAAAAGCGCGCGCCAGCATTCCCAAGCTCATGGGCAGGACGGTGTCGCCTCGCCCGTGGGCCATGAATATTGGAGTCGCGTTGTTGGCCGGTGCGCGCTCGGCGATCAAGCTGCTTTCCTGCGGCAAGTAGCAGGACAGTGCCATGACGCCCGCCAGCTTTTCCGGGAAACGCGGTGCGGTATACAGCGACACGGCGCCGCCTTGCGAAAAGCCGGCAAGGACGATGCGATTCGCCGGGATGCCGCGCTTACCCTCTCTGGCGATCAGTTGCCGAATCTGCACATCCGTATCCCGAAAGCCGGCCAGATCTTCCGCGGCCTTGCGGTCCAATCCTTTGAGGTCGTACCAAGCACGCATGGACATGCCGCCGTTGATGGTCACCGGGCGCACCGGTGCGTTGGGGAAGACAAAGCGCCACGCCCGCTCACCGGCGCGCACGATCTCGGGAACAATGGGTTCGAAATCATGTCCATCGGCGCCGAGACCATGCAGCCAGATCACGGCGGCGTTCGGCTTGGGCTCAGTTTCTACTTCAATGGTCTCCAGCATCCTCGCCAATGTACTAGGAAATGCGGGGCTTGGATTGGAATATCATCAGGGTATGCGGGTCACGTTGGAACATCTGCGCCGTTACGCGATCGCACGTTCGCTGTTCAAGCCGACCACGCTGGGGCGCGCTATCGCCAAGCTGGGATTCGTGCAGGCCGATCCTATCCGTGCCCCGGCGCGCGCCCAGGACCTGACTCTGCGTCACCGCGTGGCGGGCTATCGTGCGGGAGATCTGGAGCGCCGTTATCCGAAATTGCCGATCGAGGAAGACTTCTTCGTCAATTACGGATATTTGCCGCGCGCGAATCACCAATTGATGCACCCGCGCACGGCGCGAACGGTCTGGACGCCGGCGCGCGCCGGGCAGGCGGCGGCTGTGCTGGCATTCGTGCGCGAACGCGGCGCCGTACACCCGCGCGAGGTGGACGCGCATTTCGCGCATGGTAAGGTAAGCAACTGGTTCGGCGGTTCATCGAACGCAACCACCCAATTGCTCGACGTCATGCACTACCGCGGCCTGCTGCGGGTGGCGCGCCGCGAAGGGGGCACGCGGGTCTACGCGGCGCGCGAGACCGCGGCGGCGCCGGACTCCGGCGCGGCGCCGGACACCGGCATCGCAAGTTCACGCATGGACGCCCTCGTGGACGTGGTGGTCCACAAATATGCGCCGCTTCCGGCGAGCAGCTTGGGTCAACTTGTCGGCCATTTGCGCGGCGGCGCGCCGCAGTGGACCGCGCAACGTGCAGAGGCGCTCAGCAGAGCCAAGCAACGCCTTGCTCACGCGCGTGTTGACGGCGTCGACTGGTACTGGCCGGCCACGGACAGACCGGCTTCGGCCCGCTGGCGGCCTGACCAGGACGTGCGCCTGCTCACGCCCTTCGACCCGATCGTTTGGGATCGCCGCCGCTTCGAGATCTTCTGGGGCTGGGCCTACCGGTTCGAGGCCTATACGCCTGCGCCGAAACGCAAGCTCGGCTACTACGCGCTGCCTTTGCTGTGGCACGAGCGCGTGATTGGGTGGGGCAATGTGGCGGCGATCGATGGCGGCATGCGCTCAACTTTCGGTTACATCAGCGGCCACGCGCCGCGCGCCGCGGCGTTTCGTGCCGGTCTCGAGGCTGAACTTGCGCGCATGCGCGATTTTCTCGGGCTTTAGGGATTGAGCCCGCGCCTAGGAACTCTTCTGAATATCGGCGGCGATCTCGTACGAATGGAGCCGCGCGGCGTGATCGAATATCTGCGAGGTGATCATCAATTCGTCCGGGCGGGTCCGTTCGATGAATGCATTCAGCTCGCTGCGTACCGTTTCGGGCGAACCGATGGCGGAGCACGAGAGCACCTCGGCGAGCAGCGCCTTGGGCTGAGGCGGTAGTTGCTGCTCATAGCCTTCGAGGGGCGGCGGCAATTGCGTCGGCCGGCCGCTGCGCAGGTTCACGAAGGCCTGCTGCATCGAGGTGGATAGAAGCCGCGCCTGCGCGCCGGAATCGGCGGCGAAAATATTGAATCCCAGCATGACGTGCGGGCGCTTGAGCTGCAGGGACGGCCGGAAGCGGGCGCGATAAAGGTCGATGGCCTGCATCATCATGGCGGGGGCGAAGTGAGATGCGAACGCGAAGGGCAGGCCCAGCGCCGCGGCGACCTGCGCGCCGAATAGACTCGAGCCCAAGATCCAGACCGGCACTTGGGTTCCTACCCCGGGAAACGCGATGACGCGCTGGCCGGGAGCCGCGGGCCCCAAGTATTCCATCAATTCCACCACGTCCTGTGGAAACTGCTCCGGATCGGAGGCGAGATTTCGCCGCAGAGCCTGCGCAGTCGTCTGGTCGGAACCCGGCGCGCGCCCGAGTCCGAGATCGATACGGCCGGGAAACAGGCTTTCCAAGGTTCCGAATTGCTCTGCGATGACCAGCGGCGAGTGATTCGGCAGCATGATTCCGCCGGCACCGACGCGGATCGTCTTGGTGCCCGCGGCGACATGACAGATCACGACCGACGTGGCCGCGCTCGCAATCCCGGGCATGCTGTGATGCTCGGCCAGCCAATAGCGCCGGTAGCCCCATATTTCCGCGTGCTGGGCGAGATCGAGGGTATTGCGCAGCGACTGCGCCGCATTGCCGCCCACGGTCACCGGAGATAAGTCGAGAATGGAGAAAGGAATCATGTGCTCACATCGCGGCCCGAAGAAGGGCAAATGTGGGAGCGTACATTCGATAGTCAAGGGCTGCCGCTTCGGGTCCCGCGAAAAGCGCGCCTTTGCCTCATTGACAAGTCATGCATTTTTATGCAGGATGCGTGCAATTTTATGCAATGGGCTGAACGATGCTGCGTTCCGACATCGACAATACCAGCGCCCCGGCGCGCCGCTCCATGCTCGCAAAGATCATCCGCGAGCAGGCCGTCGGGCGGCAGACGGAGCTGGTGGCCATGTTGCGTAAACAGGGGTATGTGGCTACTCAGTCGAGCGTGAGCCGGGATTTGCGCGAGCTGGGCGTGGCCAAGATGGGCGATCGCTATGTGCTCACCGAGACGGGCGCCGCTCCGAAAAGCGATTTCTCGGCCCTCAAGCAGTTCGTCGGCGCCCGCTTGACCGCCGGTACGAATCTGACGGTATTGAAAACCACCGTGGGTTCGGCGCAAAGCGTGGCAGTCGCCATCGACACCGCGCGCTGGCCCGAGGTCATCGGCACCATCTCCGGCGATGACACCATATTCATCGCCACTGCCGGCGCGCGCGAGCAGCGCAAGCTGGCCGACCGCCTTCTCGCCATTTTCGGACGCTAAATCCCATGACACTGACTCCACGGCAGGGCGCCGAGCCCATCCTCTTGGCTTTTTCCGGCGGCCTCGACACCTCCTTCTGCGTCCCATGGCTCAAGGACACCTATCAGCGGCCGGTGATCACGATGACGGTCGATACCGGCGGCATCGATGCCGCTGCGGCGCGGTCCCTGGCCGAGCGATCGCAGCAACTCGGCGCCATCGAACATCATCTGATCGATGCGCGCACCGCCTATTTCGAGCAGGTGCTCAAATATCTGCTGATGGGCAATGTGCGCCGCGGCGGCGTATATCCGCTTTGCGTCGGCGCGGAGCGCGTGCTGCAGGCGCAGATGATTGCGCAAATGGCGCTGTCGCTCGGGACCAAGATGGTGGCGCACGGGTGCACGGCCGCCGGTAACGATCAAGTACGGTTCGAAGTG
>Ga0209890_10001350_pt1 | contig 11151 bp, 8 predicted proteins | sample OrgsoiDNA2013049_FD_185799 | JGI IMG/M metagenome (GOLD analysis project Ga0209890, IMG submission 185799) | Permafrost soil microbial communities from the Arctic, to analyse light accelerated degradation of dissolved organic matter (DOM) -... | ecosystem: Environmental > Terrestrial > Soil >... | reverse complement strand
GTCTGGAAGGACCCCTGCTGCGGATCGAAACGATGCCGGTAGCGCCACGCGGCAAGGCAGGCTTCCTGAGCAACATCCTCCGCATGGCCGGCTGGGGCGAAGCGGCGTGCCACCCGGGTCACCACAGGCATCACCGCATTGAGCTCAGCGGTGAACTCCTCCATCGAGGGCATCGGCTTCGGTGCCTCTCGTGCGACCACACTCATGCTTCTCCCCGATGATCACGCCCCGGTGACGATGGACAACTACTAGTAGGTCCGGACGCGCCTGCCTGGTTGGGTCGCGTCGATTTTCTTTTTGAGCTTGGTCCGCCTGCTTCGATGCCGGGCCCATTCACGATCGTTCCGGGGTAGAACGTCCTCTCTGCATGCTGTGTGCGCGCGATCGTGCGTTTGGGTGCACACAAGCGTCATAAAACGGATGGATCTGAGGAACGCCTAGGCGGGTGGAGTTTGCGGAGCAAGTTCCGCTGCGAGGTCTGCGCCCTCCTGGTAGATGGATGTGTACCTTCGGCGCCGCCGGCCGATACTGAGGGTCATGTCCACGACGTTCAGACCAAAGCGTCGGCGCGTTCGCCAGGTCACGGTGTGAATGGCGGCTCTAGGCAAGCTGCGTCGCAACCGACCGTGGGAAAGTGCTATTCCTTGGGGGACCACGTGTAACTGGTCCGCCGTCAGGATGAGGGACTGGATCCCGTTGAATCCCCACCAAGGGCCAGGAGAGAATTCTGCAACAGCCAGCATCTGTGCGTCGTCACGAATCGCGTGACGGAGCTCCGAGAGTTCGTCGGTCGTGTGCCCACGTCGCCTCAGCGCGCTGCTCTCCATCAGGAAGGGCACCGGGGTCATGAAACTGCTCCGCCGAGCCAGCCAAAGCACGCCGCCAAGGGCAAAGGCGATCACGAAGAGACCCTGAATCAACGCCGTCCAGAAGGAGGCTGCCCCAAAAAGTGCCCACTCAATCGAGACGTAGACCAGCACACCAATAGGGTAGGCAACTGCAAGACCCCACCATTGGCGCGCGAAACTATCCTGAGCGCTGAGTTTTCTCCTGAACATGGCGAGCACCTCCCAACCGTAAAGGCTTCGTCATTATCGGGTGAGCTCGGCCAGGTAGGGCAGACGTCTCTGACATGTTCTTGGCCCCCTGAGCGGTGGATCACCGCCACCCGCGATCCTTGCGGTGGGACGAATCGGCGCCTGGTCCTGAGCGGTCAGCCCGTTCGTGCGCTGGCTAGCTCCTCGAGGATATGGACCGACTCGGTCATGTCGGCCAGGGCGGCCATGTCAGCGGCGAAACGTTGGGCGCCCGCACCAAAGGCCGGATCGGTGAGCACACGCCTCAGGGCGGCGGGGATCTCGGCCACGGAGGCCGGCCCGCCGGAAAGGTGGATCCCGGCTCCGATCGCGGCGACTCGTCCGGCGTTGAGGACCTGGTCGGAGGCAAACAGCGGGATCACGACCTGGGGCACACCAGCGGCGAGGGCCATCATCGTCGTACCAAAGCCCCCGTGCCCCACCGACGCAGCTGCCAGTGGCATCACTTCGGCCTGCGGCCACCAGCGTTCGACGTGAGCGTTGGCAGGGGCAGGGTCTAGTGACAGACGATCGCCAGTGTCTCCGGTGGTCATCAGCACCCGTACAGGCAAGTCTGCCAGCGCCTCGAGTGTCTCGGCGTACACAGCGGCAAACGGTGCCAGGCCGGCGGTGACCGAGCCGAACGTGACGTAGACGAGTGGATTCTCGGGCTCACCCCACGGTTCGGGGAGCCTCCCCGAACCGGTCGTCAGGGAGGTGTCCCGGAACCGCCAGACCACGTCACTGCTGGTGGAACCATCATCGTCCTGAGGCATTTCGACAGCGGCAGGCACTGTCGTGAACCCCACCGTCGTGGACAGGGTGCGTAGCGCCTGGCCTGGGGGTAAGCCGGCCAGCGCACTCAGCTCGGCTAGCGGGGCGGTCAGCCGGGGCAGGAACGATTCGGTGATCGAGCCCATGCCGATGTCTACCTGTACCTGCGGGATGCTGGCCCGCTCGGCTGCGACCAGCGACGAGAACTCAGCGGGTTCGCGCACGACGACGTCCGGCTGCCAGGTAGAGATGATCTCGGTCAACCCCGGTAACGCGGCCTGTGCATCGAGGCGGCAGAAGATCTCCGTGAGAACCGTTGCGTTGGCCTCCTCGAAAGACAACATGGGCAGACGCCCGAAGATCGGTCCCATTATCTCGGGCGGGACGTCAGCGAACGGCGCGTGGTCTAGCCCAGCCGCCACCACAGCCGAGGCGAACGACGCCGGAGCCGCCACCTTGACCTCGTGCCCGGCATCACGGCATGCGGTGGCGAACGGTACCAGCGGACCGAAATGACCGGATCCAGCCGTGGTGGAGAACAACACCCTCACCGCAAGAGGCTCCCACACGAAGGCTTGCCGCAACAGAGTGTTCGGTCGCTGGACGCCGCGCGTTTCACAGCGCGGGGCTGCTCTGATAACTCATCGAACTGCGCCTGAGATACTCCCGGCTTGAGCCGTGGGGAGGAAGGGTGTGCCTTAGGCGTTGCGGCGCATGGACGGTTGCAGGGGTCTTGTCGGTGTCGGCAGTTATGTTGCGGTGGTGATCGAGACCGTGCGCTGCACGTGCCGCCTGCACCCCGGCGCTCAGGCGGAGGCAGCGTTGCTCACGGAGAAGCGCAGACCGAACGAAGGTCGACAAGGCAAAGGAGCACAACGGTGGGCAAGGCGAATCGTCAGCGGCGTCGGATGAAGGAGAAGGAGCGCAAGCGCCCCACTCCCCGGGACTCCGCGAGCGACCCGCGGCCGAATGAGGAACGGGCCGCGATCGACGTTGCAACAGCCTTGCGCGCTCTGGCTTACGACCACAGGGAGGCCTTTGCGGCGGCGTCCGCACGGGTCGCTGACACGTCCAGATCGGCAGGCTCGCGTCGCGCTACCGAACGCTTGCTTGCCGAGTATCTGCAGTCCGTCGTCTCGGGGGCCTGGCACCGAGGATGGCAGCCTGCGGACCTGGTGCGCGTCGTGTCGCACCAGCTGAGCAAACGGCATGTCAGCCTGGCGGGTGACGCGATAGCTGCCCAGATGCAGGAGTACAGCCAGGCAACCATCGACCCACGATGGACGGCCCAGCTGTCTGATCTTGCCGCTCAGGTCTGGTGGCTACCTGACCAGAATCACCTGCAGGCGTGGGCAGAGGCGCAGGACCTGGAGTGGGCCACGGTCGTTTCGTGTGCACTCGAAGTTCTCGACCTCGTCGCCAGTCTGCCGAACCTGGAGAAGCTGATCCCGATCCCCGGCTCCGCGCGGCCGAACGGCGCCACAGCGCAGCCGCAAAGAGCCGCCATCGACGAGCGGGTGCTCAGCCGGATCCGGGCGCTGCTGGCAAAGGCCGAGTCGAGCACCTTCCCCGCTGAGGCCGAGACGTTCACTGCCGGCGCCCAGTCGCTCATGGCTCGACACAGCATTGACCGCGCGCTGCTGGCTGCCCTCGACCAGGGCTCCTCCGAGAAGACGACCGGCTACAGGATTGGGATCGACAATCCATACGCGCAACCGAAGGCGATGCTGCTGGGAGCGGTGGCGGAGGCGAATCGATGTCGTACGGTCTGGAGTCGCGATCTCGGCTTCAGCACTGCTATCGGATTCCCTGCCGACCTGGATGCCGTCGAGCTGTTGTTCACCTCTCTGCTCGTCCAGGCCACCACGGCCATGATGCACGCCGGCTCCCGGTCCGATGGTTCGGGGCGTTCACGTACCCGGTCTTTCCGGCAGTCGTTCCTGACCGCCTACGCCTTGCGGATCGGCCATCGGCTTGCGGAAACCACCGGGACACAGACCACCAAGGCGGCCACCGAGCCCGCCGGCCGGAACCTGCTCCCGGTGCTCGCCGCACGCAGCGAGGCCGTCGACGAGGCGGTCGCCGCCATGTTCCCAGCAATGACCAACCATGTGGTGGGGTCGGTCACCAACGGGGACGGCTGGTTCTCCGGTCTCAGCGCGGCCGACCGTGCCACCCTTCACCACGGCGGCGAGCTTCTCGCATAAGGCCGGTCTATAAGAGGATCCAAAGAGAACGGACCCATCCGATGGATCGATCGATCCAATCGTCGCCAAGCCCGCGAACAGCCCGTAGCACCAGGCATCCCGGCAGCCGCAGCTCGACGAGGTCAGTGGGAGATGTCCAGAACCACATGCTGGTAAGACCCGGCGCTGCTCACGAACAGCCGGAACGGGAGCCGGTCGCGGACGCCCACAGCAACGGTGGTCTGACCTTCGAATGAGCCGGCAAACGTCACCGCTCGGAGGGAGCTCCAGCCGGCGATCTGGCGGGCAGGCCCGCAGTCGGCGGTGCTGTGCTCGTGGCCCCGGTGCAGGCGGTGGCCCCCAGGCTCAGGAAGGTGATGGCGAGGAAGGTCTGGGTGAGGCGGGCGCTTGAGCGGTTCATGACGGTCCCTTCTGTGCGTCGGGGGAGTCCTGGCGGGGTCTTCCTGAAACCACTCTCGCCCCGCACGGTAACGGGCAGAAGCCACCCAAGGTGCGTTGTTCGCCCACCTTGGGGCCGGTGTCGCGCCGAGCTTTCATGGACGTGGGCAACTTCAGGGCGGATGCTTTGAGGTGGGAGGCCGAGATGTCCGAGCTAGCCGGGGGCAAGGTGGTCGGCGGGGTGACGCAACCTGGTGACGCCTACCTTGCCTATTGGAGCGCACAGGCCGAGGAGCGCCGCTGGCCACTGCCGATCGAGCAGGTAACCGTGACCATTGGTAGGGCGTCCTCGGCCGATGTGTGCCTCAGTGGCGATACCCGGGTGTCCCGGGTGCATGCCGTTCTGGAGCGGGTCGGAGATCTGTGGACGATCGTGGATGACGGCCTGTCCAGCAACGGGACGTTCCTCAACGGCCGCAGGCTGGTGCACCGGTTGCGCCTGCGCGACCGCGACAAGATCAGGATCGGCGCGACGGTCCTGATCTTCTGCGCTCCGCCACAGACCTTGAGCCAGCAGACGGCCGTTGCCGACCTGCTGCCCGCGGTCCCTCGACTGACCGATCCGCAGCGATCGATCCTGGTCGCGCTGTGCCGGCCGTACGGCGACGGTCGCCCCTACGCGAGCCCGGCGAGCAACCAGCAGATCGCGAAGGAGCTGTTCCTGAGCCTGGACGCCGTGAAGACCCACCTGCGCGCGCTCTTCCACAAGTTCGGTATCGAGGACCTCCCGCAGAACCAGAAACGCGCGCGACTCGCGGAGATAGCCCTGGAACGGGGTCTGGTCCAGGCCGGCGAACAGCCGTAGCGCCACGGGCGGCCGCTCAGAGCGTGACCGGCCGCTTTCAGAACGACAGGTCAGGTGAGAGCGGCACCGACACCGGGAATTCCCTGGCGGTAACGCTCGAGGAGATCGCGTCCCACCTCTACCGAGTCCACGAGGGGGTGCAGTGCGATGGCCTTCCAGGCGAGTGTGGCCGAGCGGTTCACGACTGCCTCGATCGTGAGCTGTTCGACTGCCTTGACCGACTGCATGAGACCAAGCATGTGGCCCTCCACCGGCGCAATTCGGTGCGGATGTATTCCGGAGCCATCCACCGTGCAGGGCACCTCGACCACCGACTCCGGCGGCAACCCGTTCACGGTGTCCCCGTTCCGGATATTGAGGATCATCGTCGATGGCTTGTTGGCCGCCAGGGCGGCCATCAGGTTCAGGGCCACCTGCTGGTAGCCGCCATCCTCAAGGTCGGACTCCTGGCGCGCGTGCTCCTGTCCACGGGGTCTGCCCTCCGCCATGTAGGTGGCCTCACGCTCGTACTTTGTCTTCCTCCACAGCTCGAGTGCCTGCGCCGGCGCTCCGGCCGCGTTCTGGTAGAAGTCGGACTGCTGGCGAAGCAGGAACTCCCCGCGGGTGGTCTCGCCTGTTCGAATCCGCGCGACCGCCTCTCGGTTGTAGTAGTAGTAGTAGAGGTATTCGTTGGGCAGAGCCCCGAGCGCCCTGACCCAGTCCAGTCCCATCAGCCTCGCCTCCTCTATGCCTTGCAGCAGCGAGGCGTCCGCGAGCAGGTCGGGCAGCCTGTCGCGGCCGTCGATCTCCAGCGAGCGCAACCACCCCAGGTGGTTGAGCCCCACGTAGTCGAATGTCACCGCGTCGAAAGTCATCGCGTCGGATGTGCCCCGGTTGAAGGTGCCCGCGGTGGGCCTTCCCGTGACTGCCGTCGCGGCCCGACGAATCAGGCCGATCGGGGTGTCGCAGATGCCGACGACGCGGTCACCTAGCACGCGGCGCAGAGCCTCGGTGACGATACCCGCAGGATTGGTGAAGTTGATGAACCACGCCTCGGGGGCCAGCACCCGCGCGCGCTCGGCGATCTCCAGCATGACCGGCAGGGTGCGGATCGCGTAGGCGAGCCCGCCTGGCCCGGTGGTTTCCTGGCCGAGAACGCCCAGCCCGAGCGCAATACGCTCGTCGAGGGTCCTTCCCAGCGCGCCGCCGACCCGGATCGCGCAGAAGATGAAGTCGGCGCCGGCCAGCGCGGCGTCGAGGTCGGATGTCGCGGTGACCCTTGGTGGGTGAGAGAAGTCCAGCTCGAGCTGCGCCACGACCGCACGGATGGCCCCGAGACGTGAGGCGTCGATGTCGTAGAGGACCAGCTCGTCGATGCGCACTGCGGCATCGTCGGACGCGATCGCCGCAAAGACCTGGGGGACTCGAAATCCACCTCCGCCGAGAATGGTGAGCTTCATACCCTCATGACCTCCGCACTGGCTGTATGCGCCGTTGCACCTCGCTGGTGACTCTCAGGTGCTTCGGCGGACGATAGTGTCTGTGCATCATGCGCCTACGTGTCGCACGGGATGATCCCGGTGCCAACCGGCGGCGCCACGGCCCCGCGGAGACCCGGTTCGCGTCGTCGAACGAGCAGGAGAACTGGTGGACAACGCAGGGCAGAGCGGCCAGTGGGACTTCGATGTCCTGATCGCGGGCATGGTCTTCCTGGACATCGTGTTCACGGATCTGCCCTGCCCGCCGTCGCCGGGCACCGAAGTCTGGGCCGGGGGCATGGGCTCCTCCCCGGGTGGGATCGCCAACCTTGCCGTCGCCACGGCGCGGCTCGGTCTGCGCACCAGCCTCGTGGCCGGATTCGGCGACGATGGCTATGGCGAGTGGTGCCGGCGTGTCCTGGCCCGACAGGAGGCCGTTGACCTGAGCCTGTCCCGGACGTTCGAGAGCTGGCACACCCCGGTGACCGTTTCGATGGCCTACGAGAACGACCGGGCCATGGTGACCCACGGGCATCCGGCTCCGATGAGCGCCGCCAACCTGATCGGCCAGTTCCCGTCCACCCGCGCCGTCCTCGTTGAGCTCGAGAGCGACCCGTGGTGGCGGCCTGCGCAAGAGGCCGGTGCCCTGGTGTTCGCCGACGTCGGGTGGGACCCCAGCGGAGTGTGGGATCGGCGGATCCTCGACAAGCTTGATGGCGCTCACTGCTTCATGCCCAACGAGGTCGAGGCGCAGGCATACACCCGTACCGCGACTCCGGAGGCAGCCCTCGCGGCCCTCGCCGATCTCGTGCCGATCGCCGTGGTGACCCGCGGCTCACGGGGGGCATTGGCCATCGACTCCGAGACGGGCGAGCGAGCCGAGGTTCCCAGCCTGCCGGTGGCCGCGATCGACCCCACGGGGGCGGGCGATGTCTTCGGCGCCTCGCTCGTCGTGGGCACGTTTGCCGGCTGGGCGCTCGAGCACCGCCTGCGGTTCTCCGCCCTGTGCGCCTCTCTGGCGGTCCAGCAGTTCGGTGGCGCCCTGGCTGCCCCCGGGTGGGGAGACCTCGCGGACTGGTGGGCCACCCTGAACGAGCGGGTTGTGGCCGGTGACCGGCAGGCATGGCGTCTCCGGGAGGCCTACATGTTTCTACCCGAGGTGCTCCCGGATGAGCCCGCGAAGGCGATGCGCCGCGCCGAGGCCACGATCGCCAGACTCGCCGACCTCGACACGACGATGCCTGGCCCGCCCGGCGGTTTGATCCGGAATCGCCGCCTGGACCATGGCGGAAAGGCAGCCAGACCATGAGCGAGGACGTCTTCCTGGTGCCGCACACCCACTGGGATCGTGAGTGGTACGAGCCGTTCCAGCGTTTCCGGCTGAGGCTGGTCGACCTGATGGACGACGTCATCGCCCGTGCCCAGCGGGACCCCGGCTTCCGCTTCACCCTTGATGGTCAGATGGCCGTCGTGCAGGACTACCTCGAGGTCCGGCCCGGGCAGCGGAGTGCGATCCGCGAGCTGGTCGGCCGCGGCCAGCTCGCGGTTGGCCCATGGCGGGTGCTGCTCGACGAGTTTCTCTGCTCCGGGGAGAACATCGTGCGCAACCTCGAGCTGGGCTGGTCCGCCGCCTCCGAGCTCGGCGAGCCGATGGGCGTGGGATACCTGCCGGACATGTTCGGGCACTGCGCGCAGATGCCGCAGATCCTTGCCCTGGCCGGGATCCGTCACGCGTGTGTATGGCGGGGAGTCCCGGGCTCGGTCGATCGGCACGCCTTCCTGTGGCGCTCCCCGGACGGCACCGGGTTGCGCACGGAGTACCTTCCGACCGGCTATGGCAACGCAGCCGACCTGTTCGACGTCAGCAGCGCCGGCACGGACCAGGGCGAACGTGACCGCCTTCTGCAGGAGCGCCTGTCCGCCCGGATGGGCGAATGGGCAACCTGGTTCGGGGCAGACCCCTATCTCGCGATGTACGGCACCGATCATGCCGCGCCGCTGCCGACCCTGATGCAGCAGGTGTCGACCCTTTCCCGCGGCGACGCGAAGATGCAGGTGTGCACGCTGGGCGACTACGTCCTGGCCCGAGACCCGGACGAGGCCGGTCTGCCGGTGGTCGACGGGGAGCTGCGCAGCCATTCCCGGGCCAACATCCTGCCCGGCGTCATCTCCGTTCGCTGGCAGCTCAAGGAGGCCATGGGCCGGGCCGAGCGCATGGTCGAGCGCTACGCCGAACCGTGGGCCGCGCTGTGGTCGGCTCAGTGGCCCCAGGCCTATCTCGACCTTGCATGGTCCCGGCTCGTCGACTCCTCCTGCCACGACTCGGTCACCGGATGTGGTGTGGACGAGACCGCGCTACAGGTTGCCGCCCGCATCGCCGAGGGTGAGCACGCGGGGCAGGCGGTGCGTGACCGGGCCGTCGCTGTGCTGGCCGGCATGGCGCCAAGGGGGTCGGTCGTCGTGGTGAACCCCACCCCGGCTGCCCGTACCGGGCTCATCGAGCTCGAGGTCCCCGTCCACAGTCAGGCGGGCATTGGCCTGCGTCTTCCGGACGGTACGCACGTCGCTGCGCAGGTTGTCGGGCGTAACGATCGGCTGCTCTCCGATGAGCAGGTGGATGCCACCGCCCTGGCCGCATTGTTCCGCCGGGTGCATGACCGCGAGCTTTTCGGTCAGCAGATCACTCACATCGACCTGGATCCGGTGGCTCGCACGCTCACCTTCAACGTCGCCACGGATGCGGGCCCGGCTCCATTCGACGCGATCGCCGAGCAGCAGAGGGCCGCAGTGGCAGCTGCGCAGAGTCCGGGCTCCTGGAGGGTGCGAACCCACGACGAGGAACGTTATCGCGTGGTCGCGATGGTGCCAGTGCCAGCGCTCGGCTGGGCCGCAGTGACCCCGGTAACCGGCGATTACCCAGTGACCGGCGATTACCCAGTGACCGGCGAGTCCACGGTGACCGGCGAGTCCACGGTGACCGGCGAGTCCGTCGTGACCGAGGGCGACCGGACCACGCACGACCCGGCGGCGGGACCCGATGGTGGGGTCGTCTTTACGGGGGACGCCAACCCGGTGCTCGACAACGGGCTGGTCCGTATCTCGGTGAGATCGGACGGAGCGCTTCGACTGGAGTCCTGGGACGGCACGGTGCTCGACGGGGTGGGCCGACTCCTGGACGGCGGCGACTGCGGAGACAGCTACAACTACGGGCCCCCCGCGGACGACCTGCTCGTGGAGGAGCCAGAGGTCGTCTCGGTTCGCGTCGTCGAACAGGGACCGGTCCGGGGCGTCCTGGAGATCGACCGCCGATTCGCATGGCCGGCTCGGCTGGCCGCAGATGGGTCCCGGTCGGCACAGCTGGAACCGGTGGTCGTCAGGACACGGGTGGAGCTGCTCGCGGGTGAGCCCTTCGCCCGGTTGCACCTGACCTGGGAGAACAGGTCGAGTGACCACCGACTTCGCCTCCACGTTCCACTCGGGCGACCCAGCACGACGAGCAACGCCGAGGGCCAGTTCGCCGTGGTGGACCGGGGTATGCGTCCGGAGGCCGGCACTGCCGGCGAGTACCCGATCCCCACCTACCCGGCCTCTGGCTTCGTCGATGCCGGCGGCGCCGGCGTTCTGCTGACCCGCGCGACGGAGTACGAGCTGCTCGAGGACGGGCAGCTGGCACTGACCATCCTGAGGGCGATCGGCATGCTCAGCCGTAATGTGCACCCCTACCGGGACGAGCCGGCCGGGCCGCAGCTCGAGACACCCACCGCCCAGTGCCTTGGCCCAGCCGAGGTGAGTCTGGCGGTGATGCCACACGTGGGGTCCTGGGATGACGCCGACCTGGTCGCTGCCGCCGAGCGTTACCGCCACCCCCTGGTCCACCGTCCCGGCACCAGTACCGGCGGTGATGTCCTGACGCGAGCGGGGGAGGGGCTGTCGGTTCGGGGACGGGGCGTGGCGATGACCTCGCTGCGGCGCCGGGGTGACTGGCTCGAGCTTCGCCTGGTGGCCGAGACTCTGACGGAGACCACGGCTCTTGTCGGCGGGGCCGGCGCTCCGGTGACGGCTGCGCGCCTCTGCGACCTGCTCGGTCGAGCGGGTGAGACAGCGCCCGTCCATGACGGGGTGCTCAGCCTGCCGATGCGGGCGTGGCAGATCCGGACGATTCAGCTGCGGCTGGACACCTGACGACGGCACGGCTTCGAACTGAGGACGCATCGCCCGCAACGTTTTCGGGCCCTGGCCAAGTCGGGATCAAGACCGTGGAGCATAAGGTCCGATGTAGCTCAGCCGCTGATCGCGAGGACGGCTGTCCGGTGGTCCTCCAGCCAGTGCGGGCCGGGTTCGGCGGGGAAGGCCATCCGTTCCCCATGGACCGGGCGGCGCCGTCCGTCGGGTCC
>Ga0209890_10001349_pt1 | contig 11154 bp, 12 predicted proteins | sample OrgsoiDNA2013049_FD_185799 | JGI IMG/M metagenome (GOLD analysis project Ga0209890, IMG submission 185799) | Permafrost soil microbial communities from the Arctic, to analyse light accelerated degradation of dissolved organic matter (DOM) -... | ecosystem: Environmental > Terrestrial > Soil >... | reverse complement strand
AAATCGGTGGTCTGCGTGCGCCAGACGATTTCATTCGCGATGGCAAGCGCGAAAAAGAACAGCGCCCAGCGCCAGGTGAGCTTGCGCCAGCCTTCCTCGCTGAGATGGAACATCTGATCGAACAGGATGCTCAGGAAAGGCTTGTCGAGCGCAAGGCCGGCGAGCAACGTGCCGCCGAACAGTACGTAGATGATGGTCGGCTTGAGCTTGATGAACAGATCGTCGTGCAAAAACAGCGTCAGCCCGCCGAACACCAGCACGATTCCCGCGGTGACCACCGGCATGATCGCGATGTGCCGCGTCATCGCGTAGGACACCGTGAGCGCGATCAGCACCGCCACCATGAAGGACCCGGTCGCGGCGAAGATGCCGAACTTCGAATTGGCGGCGAAGAACAGCACCAGCGGCCCGATGTCGAGCACCAGCTTGAGGATGGGATTGAGTTGTTTCTTGTCGGCCATAATTTTCTTTAATTCACGAATCCAGCCCAACTAGGGCGCGCGCGAAATCATGCGCGGTGAAGGGGCTGAGATCCTCGACGCCCTCGCCGACGCCGATGAAATGCACCGGCAGGCCGAAGCGGGCGGCGATCGCCACCAGGATGCCGCCGCGCGCGGTGCCGTCGAGCTTGGTCATCACCAAGCCCGTGACGCCCGCGATCTTGCCGAAGATATCGACCTGATTGAGCGCGTTCTGGCCCACGGTGGCATCGAGCACCAGCAAAACGGCGTGCGGCGCCGCCGGTTCCACCTTGCGCATCACGCGCACCATTTTTTCCAGTTCGCCCATCAGCTCGGCGCGGTTCTGCAGGCGGCCGGCGGTATCGACCAGAACGATATCGACGCCTTGCGTCTTGGCGGCGCCGAGCGCGTCGAACGCCAGCCCCGCGGCGTCGGCGCCCGGCTCGCGTGCTATCACGCTCGCGCCGGTGCGCGTGCCCCAGATCTTGAGCTGATCGATGGCCGCGGCGCGGAAGGTGTCGCCGGCGACCATCATGACGCTTTTGCCCTCAGCGCGGAATTTGGCGGCGAGCTTGCCGATGGTGGTGGTCTTGCCGGAGCCGTTGACGCCCGCCACCAGGATGATGAACGGTTTGGCCGTCACCTCCAGCGGCTTCGCCACCGGCGTGAGAACTTTCTCGATCTCAGCGGCGAGCGCCGCCTTCACCTCGTCGAGCGCGGTGCCTAGATAGAAGCGGCCTTCGCTCAGCGCTTCGACGATGCGGCTCGCGAACTCGGGTCCCAGATCGGCGCGAATCAATTCGCCTTCCAATTCCTCCACCGCCGCGGCATCGAGCTTGCTCTTTGACAGTTTGACAAGGGCACCGCCGAGCGAGGACGACGTGCGCTTGAGCCCGCCGCTCAGGCGTTTCCACCAGTTTTCGCCTTGTGTGCTGTCGTTCATAGTGCGTCCTTGGCGCGCCCGTGATAGCCGTTTCGGCAATTCTTGGACAGTGACCATGACACCGGAAGAGATGCTTGCCCGCCTACTCTACCGCGACGGGTTGATGCTGGTGATCGACAAGCCGGCGGGCTTCGCGGTGCATCGCGGGCCGAAGGGCGGCGAAAGCCTGGACGATTATTTCGACGCGCTGCGCTTCGGCCTGCCGCGCGCGCCCGCGCTGGCGCACAGGCTTGACCGCGACACCACCGGCTGCCTGGTGCTCGGCCGCCACCGCAAGGCGCTCGCGCTGCTCGGCAAGCTGTTCAAGCAGGGCAAGATCGGCAAAACCTATTGGGCGGTGGTCGAGGGCGCGCCTGCCGTCGAGGAGGGCCGCATCGATATTCCGCTCGGCAAGCTCGATGAGCAGCGCGGCTGGTGGATGAAGCCCGACCCGCATGGGGTGCCGGCGGTGACCACAGGGAAGGTGATGGGACGCGGGCCGAGCCTTACCTGGCTCGCGCTCGAGCCGCTGACCGGGCGGACGCATCAGTTGCGGGTGCATTGCGCCGAAATGGGCTTCCCCATCCTGGGCGACAATATTTACGGCCGCGCGCCGCGCGTGGGTAGTCCACCGCTGCATCTGCATTCGCGCGAGATCGTGGTGCCGATTTCCAAGAACAAACCGCCAGTCACGGTCACCGCGCCGGTGCCCGCGCATATGCGCGAGGCGCTGACCACGTGCGGGTGGACAGAAGAAACTAATAAAGCATCGCCTTGATCCGCTCCGGCGCTTCGCGGTCGTAGGTTTCGCCGCCGAGCTTGCCCAGGCTTACTTCCGCGATGATGGTGCCGGTGCTGGGCAGGCTCTTGCGGTCGATCTTCGACTTTTCGTCCCACAGCTTCGAACGCACGATCGCCTTCGAGCAGTGGAAAAAAATGGTCTCGATATGCACGATCAGCACGCTGCGCGGCAGCTTGCCGTTGACCGCGAAGCTTTGCATCAGTTCGGGATCGATCGAGATCGAGGCGCGGCCGTTCACCCGCAACGTTTCGCCCACGCCGGGAATGAGGAATAGCAGCGCGATGCGCGGATCACGCAGGATGTTGCGGTAGCCGTCGATGCGGTTGTTGCCCGGCCGGTCGGGGATGGCGAGCGTCTTGTCGTCGAGGATGCGTACGAAGCCGGGGGCGTCGCCCTTGGGCGAGCAGTCGAGCCCCTCCGGACCGCCGGTCGCCACCGCCACGAACGGGGCGGCTTCGATCAGCTTACGATAGCCGCTGCTGATGTGGTCAATCTCCTTGACCACGGCGGGCCCGTAGGGCTGACCGTAAAGCGCTTCAAGCTGCTCGATGGTCGTCACCAGGTGCTCGGCTGCGCTCATTTCCATTCTCCCTAGGCGGCCAATAGTTGCCGGCCGTCATGCCCCGTCATCGTAAGATCGAGAATAGCACCCGGTTCGATCGGCGCCGCTAGCCGCACCGCCGTGAATTGCTCGGTGTGGCCGACGCCATCGCGTTCGGTCAACACAAGGCGCCGACTGCCTACTTGCGCGTCGAGATGGCGCGTGAGCGCCGCTTCGCCTTTTTCGCGTAAACGCCGGGCGCGTTCTTTAACGATGCCGCGGTCGATCTGCGGCATGCGCGCGGCCGGCGTGCCGGGCCTGGCTGAGAACGGAAACACGTGCAGCTGCGTCAACCCGCATTCGTCCACCAGGTCGAGCGAGCGCGCGAACATGTCCTCTGTCTCGGTCGGGAAGCCGGCGATGATATCGGCGCCGAACGCCACATCGGGGCGAAGCCTGCGAACCTGGTTGCAAAACGCGATCGCGTCGGCGCGCGTGTGACGCCGCTTCATGCGCTTGAGGATGATATCGTCGCCGGCCTGCAGCGACAGATGCAGATGCGGCATCAACCGCGGTTCATTGCCCAACGCATCGAGCAGATCGGCGTCGGCCTCCACCGAGTCGATCGAGGAGAGGCGCAGCCGCGCCAGCTCGGGAATCTTCTTGAGAATGCGCTTGACCAGTGCGCCGAGCCGCGGCGCGCCGGCAACACCAACACCGTAGCTGGTGATATCGACGCCGGTGAGCACCAGCTCGCGATAGCCGCGCGCGGCCAATCGGCGCGCCTGCGCCACCACTTCGTCCAACGGGACGAAGCGCGAATTGCCGCGGCCGAACGGAATGATGCAGAACGTGCAGCGATGGTCGCAGCCGTTCTGCACCTGCAGGAACGCGCGCGTGTGGCCCTCGATGCTGTCGACCGCATGCGCCGCGTGCCGTTTCACCGCCATGATATCACCGACGGCGATACGCCGGCTGTCAGTGGCCCAAGATTTTGTCCATGTTCGCGGGTCGAGTTTTTCCTCGTTGCCAATGACGCGGTCGACCTCAGGCATGGCCGCGAACGTGGCCGGCTCGATCTGCGCCGCGCAGCCGGTGACCACAATGAGCGCATTGGGCCGCTCGCGCTTGATGCGCCTAATGGTCTGGCGCGCCTGGCGGACGGCTTCTGCCGTCACCGCGCAAGTGTTCACTACTACCGCGTCGCCGAGCCCGCCCGCGGCGCGCCGGATCACCTCCGACTCGGTGATGTTGAGCCGGCAGCCGAAGGTGACGACGTCGAGGCTCATGCGACACCCGCCTTGTCGAACAATGCGGGATCAAACTTGCCGGCGAATTCGAACTCCACCGGTCCGGTCATCAGCACGTGATCGTCGCGCTCGCGCCAGTCGATGGTGAGATCGCCACCCGGCAGCGTCACCTTCACCTTGCGGTTGCTGCGCTTGAGCCGCGCGGCGGCGACCGCGGCCGCGCAGGCGGCGGAGCCGCAGGCGCGCGTGAGACCGGAGCCGCGCTCCCAGGTGCGGATGACTATGGCATCGCGCGAGACGATATGCGCCAGCGTGATGTTGGCGCGCTCGGGGAAAATCGGATGATTTTCCAAGAGCGGCCCGAACTTGTGCAGATCGTAGGCATTCACGTCGTCGACCCAGAAGATCGCGTGCGGATTGCCCATGTTCACCACCGCCGGCGAATGCAGCATCGGCTTGTCGATCGGCCCGATCTGCAATTCGATGGCGCGGGTGTCGCGGAATTCTTCTGCGAGCGGAATCTCGTTCCACTTGAAGCGCGGCGGACCCATGTCCACCGTGAACATCCCGTCGGCGCCCTTCCAGCAGTTCAAAATGCCGGCACTGGTCTCGAAGGTAAGCGCGGTCTTGCCGTTTTCCTTCGACACCAGGTCGGCGACGCAGCGCATGCCGTTGCCGCAGGCGCCGGCTTCCGAACCGTCGTTGTTGTAGATGCGGATGAAGGCGTCGGTGCCGGGCGTGCGCGGCGCATAGAGCGCCATCAACTGGTCGTAAGGCGCGCCAGCAGGCGTAGCGGCTGCGCGTGCCTCCTCGGGCGCGATCGCGCCGCCGCGCGCGCGCAGATCGACCACGACGATCTCGTTGCCGATGCCGTTCATCTTCACAAAGGATTGGTTGGCGAGCGCGCCCAAGTAATCGCCTATGAGTTCGGCCAAGCCCAAGCCTTTGCCCGGGTTTCGCCCGGTTTATATGGCGAATAAACGCCGATTGGCCAGAGGCGTATGATAGAATGGCTCGAATTGCCGGGTTCACCGCGTCCAAAGGACGGAGAACCGTGATGTCGTGCCTACGCCTTGCGGCGCCGATCATGCTGAGTTTGGCGTTCGCTTTCGCCGCCGACCCGGCGCCGGCGCAACGCGCCGCGCCGCCGCCTGGGCAGGATTCGCCAGCGCCGCTGCAACCGGGCGACGCCTTCGGCGAGGAAGTGACGCTGCCGGAGCGCACGATCGTTTACTTGAAGGGCCACAGCAATTGGGATGCCGCCTTCGATACGCTGGTCGATGCCTTCAAGTCGCTCAACGAGTATCTCGACAAGCAGGGCATCAAGCCGACCGGCGCGGCCATGACCATCTACACCCAGACCGACGACAACGGTTTTTCGTTCGATGCCGCGGTGCCGATCGCCGCTGCGCCGGCTAATCCGCCGAAAGGCGACATCGCCATCGGCCAGACGCCGTCCGGCAAGGCGCTCAAATTCGTCCATCGCGGCTCCTACGACGCCATGGATTCGACGTATGAGGCGATTACCAATTATCTCGAAGACAAGCATCTTGAGGCCAAGGACCTGTTCATCGAGGAATATGCCATCGATCCGGTGAAGGCGAACGCGGACAATCTGGTGGTCAACGTGTTCGTTCCGGTGAAGTAGCTCATGATCCCGAAAAGCCTGTCCTCGACTTGATCGGGGATGGGAACGGGTTTTCGGACAAGATCATGCGCAATAAAAAGGCAATGACGATGCCAATATCGCGTGTCATGTTCTGCGCTTGCGTGATCGCCGCCGCGGCGCTGGTGCCCGTCTCGGCGCACGCCGCCGAGACGCTCGATAAGCTGGTGACGGTCACCGGAGAGGCGACGGTCGCGGCCGCGCCCGATGCCGCGGTGATCCGCATCGGTGTCTCCAGCCAAGCCAAGACCGCACGGGCAGCCAGCGATGCGAACGCCAAGGAGATGACCGTCGTGCTGGCGGCGATCAAGGAGAGCGGCGTCGCCGACCGCGATATTCAGACCTCGCGGCTGTCGCTGCAGCCGCAATACGATCCGAAACAGACCGGCGCCGCGCGCTTGATCGGCTTCCAAGTAAACAATCAGCTCACGGTCAAGATCCGCGACATCGACAAATTGTCCGCCGTGCTCGACCGCGCCATCGCGGCCGGCGCCAATGAGATGTCGGGGATCGAATTTGTCGTGTCGGAGCAGGCAAAGCTGCTCGACCAGGCCCGTGCCGCGGCCATCGCCGACGCGCACCGCAAGGCCGAGCTCTATGCCAATGCCGCCGGCATGAAAGTCGGTCGCGTCATGGCGATCTCGGAAGAGGGCTCGGTTCCGCCGCTGCGCCTGTACCAGCCGATGCGCGCGGGCGCGGCGCCCGCGATCGCCCCCGGCGAGCAGACGCTGCGGGCGGTGGTCACGGTCAGCTACGAATTGACGTCATAGATGGGTGGGCGTGACTGACCCGGTGTGGCACCCATGCGTTCGTCCATTTGGATAGGAATCCTCATTGGCTCGACGATTGGAGGAATGATTCCCTGGCTTTGGGGTGAAGGCATGTTCTCCTATTCGTCGGTCATACTGAGCGGCGTTGGCGCCTTTGTGGGATTGTGGGTCGGATTTAAAATCGCGACCTGAAGGCCAAATTTACCTAGATTTGGCGTGCCTTGACTTGACGGCGGCCCAACCCTAGGTTCCGCCCGCTCACGTAAGAGACGTGGAATATCAACTCGCCGCCCGGTCCTTAAGAGACCGGAGGCCACCGCCCGACAGCGCAATGCGCCCTCGGGCGTCAAGGTGTTTTGCATAGGCCCATCGCGCGATGGGCCGTTCTTAGGAAGCAAGAATGTTCGACTCACTGTCGGAAAAACTCGGCCGCATTCTCGATGGCCTCACCCGCCGCGGCGCGCTGAGCGAAGCCGACGTCGATGCGGCGCTGCGCGAAGTGCGCCGCGCGCTGCTCGAGGCTGACGTCGCGCTCGACGTGGCGCGCGCCTTCACCGACAACATCAAGAAGCAGGCGGTCGGCGTCGAAGTGGTGAAGTCGGTCACCCCCGGCCAGATGGTCGTCAAGATCGTGCACGACCAGCTCATCGCCACGCTGGGCGCCGACAGTCAGAGCATCGATCTCAATGCCGCGCCGCCGGTCGCCATCATGATGGTCGGCCTGCAAGGTTCCGGCAAAACCACCACCACCGCGAAAGTCGCGCGCCGCCTCGCCGACCGGCAGAAAAAGAAAGTTTTGATGGCCTCGCTCGACGTGCGCCGGCCAGCGGCGATGGAGCAGCTCGCCGTGCTCGGTCGCGAGGCAGGCATCGACACGCTGCCGGTGGTCGAAGGCCAGCAACCACCACAAATTGCCAAGCGTGCGATTGAGGCCGCCCGCCTCGGCGGCTACGACGTGGTGCTGCTCGACACCGCCGGCCGCACCACGCTCGACGACGCCATGATGAGCGAGGCGGCCGAGGTCAAGCGCGCCGCCAATCCGCACGAGGTGCTGCTCGTCGCCGATGCGCTCACCGGCCAGGACGCGGTCAAACTGGCGCACGCGTTCGACCAGCGTGTCGGCCTGACCGGCATCGTGCTCACCCGCGTCGACGGCGACGGCCGCGGCGGCGCCGCGCTCTCCATGCGCGCGGTGACCAACAAGCCGATCAAGCTGATCGGCACCGGCGAGAAGCTCGACGCGCTGGAGGAATTCGACCCGGCGCGCATCGCCGGCCGCATTCTCGGCATGGGCGACATCGTCGCGCTGGTGGAAAAAGCCGCCGCCAATATCGACGCCGAGAAGGCCATGCGCGCGGCCGAAAAGATGCGCAAAGGCAAGTTCGATCTCGGCGATCTGCGCGAACAGCTTCAGCAGATGCAGGGCATGGGCGGCATGAGCGGCCTGCTCGGCATGATGCCCGGCGTGGCCAAGATGAAAAACCAGATCGCCAATGCCGGTCTCGACGATAAGCTTCTCAAGCGGCAGATGGCGATCATCGACTCGATGACGCCGCAGGAGCGCCGCAACCCGGACATCCTCAAGGCCAGCCGCAAGAAGCGCATCGCCGCCGGCTCCGGCACCACGCCGGAGGCGATCAACAAGCTGCTGAAAATGCATCGCGGCATGTCCGACATGATGAAGGCGATGGGCAGCGGCAAGCGTGGCCCGCTCGCCGGCCTCGGACAGATGATGGGCTTCGGCTCCGCCATGCCCACGCCGGAACAGATGGCCGAGCTCGCCAAGAAAATGCCGCCTGGCGCTGGTGGGCTGCCACCGAATATGCCGGGCATGCCGACGCTGCCACCGAATTTCCCCGGTACTCCCGGTTTGCCGGGTCTGGGTGGAAAGTTTCCTGGATTGCCGGGCAAATTATCAGACTTGCCCGGTCTCGGAAAAAAGAAGTGATCAATGCGCAAGAAATCAATGTGTAAGAAAGGAACCTGAAATGTCTCTCGTCATCCGCATGGCCCGCGCCGGAACCAAGAAGCGGCCGGTTTATCACATCGTCGTCGCCGACTCGCGCAGCCCGCGCGACGGTCGCTTCATCGAGCGGCTCGGTTATTTCAATCCGCTGCTGCCGAAGGAAAAGACCGAGCGGCTCAAGCTCGATCTCGACAAGGTGCAGGCCTGGATGAAGAAGGGTGCGCAGCCGTCCGACCGCGTGACGCGCTTCCTCGATGCCGCCGGCATCATGAAGCGGGAAAAGCGCAACAATCCGGAAAAGGCGGTCCCGCGCAAGGAACGGAAAGCGAAAGAAGAGGAAGCCACCAAGGCCAAGGAAGCCGGCGACGCTGCGGCCAAGACGGCGGCGACTGTCAAAGCAGCGACAGACAAGGCCGCGGCGGACAAGGCCAAGGCGGAAAAGCCGGCCGAAGCGCCAGCGGCAAGCTGACGCTTCGCCGCCGTGGCCGACCGCATCCGCGTCGCTCGCATCGGTGCCGCGCACGGCATTCGCGGCGAGGTGAAGCTGTGGTCGTTCACCGAGGACCCGATGGCGGTCGCGCATTACGGCCCGCTGGAAACCGAGGATGGCGCGCGGCGCTTCGAGATCGAAGCGGCGCGGCCAGCCAAGGATTTCCTGGTCGCGCGGCTCAAAGGGGTCGGCGACCGCGACGCGGCTGAAAAATTACGCAACACCGATCTGTTCGTGCCGCGCGACCGCCTGCCGCTGATCGAGGAAGCCGACACGTTCTATCACGCCGACCTCGTCGGCCTTTCGGCGGTGAGCGAAGACGGCGCCGCGCTTGGCACCGTCAGCGCGATTCATAATTTCGGCGCCGGCGATCTGATCGAGATCGCGCCCGCCGCCGGCGGAGAGCCGCTGCTGCTGCCGTTCACCGAGGCGACGGTGCCGACGATCGATTTGAAAGCGGGGCGCATCGTTGTCGTCGTGCCACCTGCGGCGAGCGAGTAACCATCATGTGGCACGCGAGCGTATTGACGATCTTTCCGGAGATGTTTCCCGGCCCGCTCGGCATCAGCCTCGCCGGCAAGGCGCTGGCCTCCGGCCTCTGGTCGCTCGATACCCACGACATCCGCAGCTCAGCCACCGACAAGCACCGTACCGTTGACGACACGCCGGCCGGCGGCGGCCCCGGCATGGTGATGAAGGCCGACGTGCTAGCGCGCGCGCTTGACACCGTTCCGCACGACCAGCGCCCGCGCCTACTGATGAGCCCGCGCGGCACGCCACTGACGCAAACGCGCGCGGCAGAGCTGGCGGCGGGTCTTGGCGTCGTCATCGTCTGCGCCCGCTTCGAAGGCGTCGACGAGCGCCTGATCAAGGCCCGCAAACTGGAAGAAGTCTCGCTTGGCGATTTCGTGCTCTCGGGCGGGGAACCGGCGGCGATCGCTTTGCTCGATGCCTGCGTGCGGCTGCTGCCCGGCGTCCTGGGCAAGGAGGCCTCGATCGCCGAGGAGAGCTTCGCCGATGGCCTGCTGGAATACCCGCAATACACCCGGCCGCCGGTGTTCGAGGGCGAGCCGATCCCGGACGTGCTGCTGTCCGGCGACCACGGCAAGATCGCGCAATGGCGGCGGGCGGAGGCCGAACGGCTGACTGCCGCGCGCCGCCCGGACCTGTGGGCGGCCTATTTGGCCCGTAAAAAGCCCCAAAACGGGCCCAAAACGCGAGGGTGACAAGCTGCGAGCTTTGTCGTAGAAGCTCGCGCAACCCATTCAGACCAGACAAGACCGCGCGCCGGTTGCTGGCGCTGCCGACGGAGAGTTAAGCCATGAACATCATCCAGCAGATCAATAAAGAGCAGGTCGAGAAACTCTCAGCCGGCAAGACCATTCCCGACTTTGCGCCGGGCGACACCGTGCTGGTCAACGTCAAGGTGGTGGAAGGCGACAAGAGCCGCATCCAGGCCTATGAGGGCGTGTGCATTGGCCGCGCCGGCGGCGGGATCAACGAGAACTTCACCGTGCGCAAGATTTCCTACGGCGAGGGCGTCGAACGCGTGTTCCCGCTCTACGCGCCGATGATCGACTCGATCAAGGTCGTGCGCCGCGGCAAGGTGCGCCGCGCCAAGCTCTATTACCTGCGCGGATTGCGCGGCAAGAAGGCGCGCATCGAGGCGCAGGCGACCAGCGGGCCGGAAGCGGCCGTCGAGGCCGATGCCAAAAAGTGAGATCGCGGCCATACTGGAATGCATGAAGGGGCCGCCGTTCGGCCCCTTTTTCTTGAGACCGGGCGGCGCTACATAGTTGCGTTATGACGGAGACTTCGACGATGGCGAAACCGCGCACCCTTTACGACAAAATATGGGACGACCATCTGGTGGACGAAGCGCCGGATGGAACCTGCCTGATCTATATCGACCGCCATCTGGTGCACGAGGTGACAAGCCCACAGGCCTTCGAGGGCCTGCGCACCGCCGGCCGCAAGGTCCACGCACCCGACAAGACGCTGGCCGTGGTCGACCACAACGTGCCGACCTCCGACCGCCACCAGCCCAATCCCGATCCGGAAAGCACCGAGCAGATCGCGGTCATGGCGCAGAACGCCAAGGATTTCGGCATCGAATATTTCAACGAGTTCGACAAGCGCCAGGGCATCGTCCACATCATCGGGCCCGAGCAGGGCTTCACGTTGCCGGGCACCACCATCGTGTGCGGCGACAGCCACACGGCGACGCACGGCGCCTTCGGCGCGCTCGCCTACGGCATCGGCACCTCGGAAGTCGAGCACGTGCTG
>Ga0209890_10001348_pt1 | contig 11158 bp, 10 predicted proteins | sample OrgsoiDNA2013049_FD_185799 | JGI IMG/M metagenome (GOLD analysis project Ga0209890, IMG submission 185799) | Permafrost soil microbial communities from the Arctic, to analyse light accelerated degradation of dissolved organic matter (DOM) -... | ecosystem: Environmental > Terrestrial > Soil >... | reverse complement strand
CCATTGACGCCAGACTGCTGGTGCTCGACGAGCCCACGCTGGGTCTCGACATCCTGTATCGCAAGCAGTTCTACGATTCACTGCTGAACGACTACTACGACCGCAGCCGGACCATCATCGTGGCGACCCATCAGGTGGACGAGATCCAGAACGTCCTGACCGATGTGATGTTCATCAACCGTGGTCGAATCGTATTCAATTGCAGCATGGAAGACTTCGAGTCGCGTTATCTGGAAGTGATGGTGAATCCGGAGCAGGTCGCAGCCGCACGGGCGCTCAGGCCGATGCATGAGCGCCAGGCGCTTGGCCGCAGCATTCTGCTGTTCGACAGTGTCAATCGCCAGCAACTCGCCCCGTTGGGCGACGTGCGCACGCCCAGCATTGCCGATTTGTTCGTTGCCGTGCTGGGCAATCAGGCAGGCGAGCCACAAGGAGCAAGTCTATGAATACTCGATCGAACGTCATGCCCGAATCTCCTCGCGACTCGCAGGGAATCGCGCCCGCGGTCTTGTCGGCAACGCGGCCCATGTACTGGTCGCTGCGACGTGAATTGTGGGAGAACCGTTCGATCTTTATTGCGCCGCTGGCCGCCGCCGGCCTGATCCTGCTCGGCTTCATGATCTACATGATCCATCTGCCAGCCAAGGTGCGCGCCGCCGCCCTCGATCCGCTGCAGCAGCACGAACTTATCGAGCAACCGTATGAGCTCGCTGCGCTTCTGATCATGGCGACCACGCTTATCGTCGCAGTGTTCTACTGTCTCGACGCGCTGTACGGCGAACGCCGCGATCGCAGCATCCTGTTCTGGAAGTCCCTTCCAGTCTCTGACGCCACCACCGTGCTGTCGAAGGCAATCATTCCAGTCGTGATTCTTCCGCTGGTCACCTTCGCGATCACAATTGCGTTACGGTTGATCATGTTGTTGCTGAGCAGCGCCGTGCTGCTCGGAAGCGGCCTGAGTATCGCGACCGTCTGGCCCCGCCTCGGGTTTTTCACGACGACGCTGGGACTGCTGTACCACCTCGTGGGCATGCATGGCCTCGGGTATGCACCCATCTACGGTTGGTTGCTGCTGGTTTCAGCGTGGGCGCGTCGAGCGCCATTTCTGTGGGCCACGCTGCCGCTGCTTGCGATCGGCATCGTCGAGAAGATTGCCTTCAACACCGCGCATTTCGCTACCATGCTGGGGTCCCTCATCGGCGGCGACGATAGCGGCTCCAAGGCAACGGGGATGTCGGCGGTTTTGATGCCGCACGGTCAATTTCTTACCAGCGCGGATCTGTGGATCGGGCTGGCAGTAACCGCGGTATTCCTCACGGCGGCGGTACGGCTACGGCATTATCGCGAACCAATCTAACGGACCGAAGCGTGGAATCTTTTCCACCGCCCCGCCACCATCTTTTTTCCACAGCCCGCCACCACGGAAATTCCAGTTCCTGTGACGAACAACCTTGACCGAGGAATCCAGAAAGCTCAAACTCGTTACATGCGCCAGGGTTCTCCCAACCCAAGCTCGACGACCTGTCCTCCCAACGGCTGTCAGTCCGAAGCTAAGTCCTTATTCCGGAATATTTTACAAATAAGTCCTTGCAGCTCAATATTTTGCGGGGATTCAACCCTATCCCCACCCCCCCAAGTCATTAAGAATGAGTATTTTAGAGAAAGGAACAAAAAAAAAGACGAGGGGCTACCCCTGGTCCGGCTCGGCGAGCAGCTTCCCGAGCCGATCGAAGCGGGCTTCCCACAGCGAACGCCGATCGGCGATCCAGCGCTCGACTACCGTCAGGCCTTTGGGCTCGACGCTACAGGTTCGGACCCGCCCCACCTTTTCGGTGCGCACCAGGCCGCTTCTTTCCAGCACCTGCAGGTGCTGGACGACGGCGGCCAGAGTGATGTCGAGAGGCTTGGCCAGCTTCGAGACGGAGACCGGACCCTCGCTCAGCTTCTCAATCATCGCCCGGCGCGTGGGATCGCCGAGGGCGTGGAAGACGCGGTCGACTTGGACTCTTTGGGTAAGCATCATGCCTTTCCAGTTCGACGAAGATCAATGTGCCAACTGCTTGGCGAGACTGTCGAGCAGCTTCCGCCAACCCTCTTCGCGTATCTGAGGTCCATCGGCGCCTTCGAAGAAGGCACCTTGCTCTGTGAAGATGAGATCGGTTCCCTGCCCGCTCGGCACGAGTTCTATCGTGGCGTGCGACGACGAGATCCGCTGATCGCCGAGCGTCATCGTATAGGCAATCACGATGCGGCGGTTGGGCACGATGTCGCGGTACACCGTGTCGTTGGTGCAGGTGACGCCTCGCGCTTGGAAACTCGAACGCTCGCTGCCGCCAACGCGAAAGTCCATTTCGAATTCGTCCTGATTGAACTCCTTATCGGCGGCGAACCAGCGGCGTTTCTTGGCGGGATCGGAGAACGCGCCAAACACGCGCTCCGGGCTCGCAGGATAATTGCGCTCAATCACGAACGTGGCATGAGTGACGGACCGCTGCTTCACGTTTCCTCCTCCAACCGGGTGATGCCCTCGCGATTACTGGGGCAAGCCTTTGATGAACTCTTCGAGAACGCGGTTGAATTTCTCCGGGTCATCCACAAACAGCGCATGCCCGTCGCCTTCGAAGCGCTCGAGCCGGAGCTTGTCGCCGAGTTTCGCTTTCAGGAAGTCGGCGCTCGCCTGCGACTCGGGCTGGTAGGCAAACAGCACGGGGCGATTCATTTTCGCCAGGCCGGTCGAGAAATCCTTCACCGCAATCATGTTGTAGATGAGAACGACCGCTGTGTCGGCGGGAACGTGCACGGAGGCGTCGATGACGCGATGCAGATACTCGTCCGTCTGCGGTTTCTTGTACATGCTGCGGACAAAGCCGTCGGCTTGTTTCTGGCGATCCTGTTGCAGCTGGTTCATCCATCCGGAGATGGCGGCGAACATTTCGGGGCTGAGCTTCTCCGAAAGAAATCCGTCGACCAATACAATGCCGCCGACGTTATCGGTGCCGAATTGTTCCGCGTACTTCACGAGTTCGCCGCACGCCATGGACCAGCCGACGAGGACGGGTTGCTTCAGTGCGAGGTGATCCACCAGCTCTTTGTAGTCGCGCGCCCGGGTTTCCGGAGAGTGGCCGTACGAGGGTTGGTCGCTCTCGCCCTGCGATCGGGGATCGACGGCAGTGACGTGGTACTTCTTCGACAACTCGTCGGTTTGCTTCTGCCAGATCCAGGCTGGCATGGTCCATCCCGGAATGAAAACGATGGGACGGCCGGAACCGGCCTCAAGGTAGTGGATCCGGATGCCATCGGAGGTTTTGAAGAAGTCGCTCTTCGCCGCCTGCGCGAAGACGGTCGGCGCCGCAAGAATGCACATCAGGATCAGGGCTAGTCTGGTTCTCATGATTCACTCCTCAAGCCATCGGCTCGTAGCAAAGATAGACCTTACCATTGGCAAAGGTTCGTGTCTTGGCCAGCTTCAGATTCAGGGGCGCGTTGATCCCGTCGAACATGCTGCGACCTTTGCCCAGAGCCACCGGGTCCACGATCATCTGGTACTCGTCAATTACATTCTCCTGGGCCAGCTGCGAGACGATGCTGCCGCTGCCCAGAATCGCCATTCCGGGTCCGGACTCGTTCTTCATCTTTCGAATCTCCGATACGATCTCGCCCTTCACCAGCCTGGTGTTGTTCCACGAGGCCAGAGTGAGGGTGCGAGAAAAGACGACTTTCGACATGCTGTTCATCCCCTTGGCCACGGCGGGATCATGCTGGTCCGCAATGGGCGTCGGCCAGTAGCTCGCCATGAGTTCGTAAGTGATGCGTCCGAACAGCAACTGGCCTCCGCCACTGGCATTCTCGGCAACGAATGCGGAGTATTCCGGATCGTCGTTGCCCTTGCGTGCCCAGCTGAAGTCTCCGTTCGGGCCCACGAAGTAGCCGTCGAGCGTCACGTGGTTGAAAGCGATTAGTTTGCGCATGGCTGTTCTCCTTCTGGCTTTAGGTCGGCGCCATTTGTTTAGCACCCGCTTTACTATTGCGCCGCGCAAACCAATTGTCAAGTATTAGCTTAAGTATTATGGAAGATGAAATACAGGGATGGTGGCACTTTCATCAGAGCTACCAGGAAATTCGGGCTTCAGTCGATGGGTTTCTTTCGCCCCGTTCGGGGCTTATTCAGTTTTCATCGCGCCACCCACGCCTTGCGGCGTGGGCTGCATTCTTTCGCCGCTTCGCGGCTCGATCTCCTCTTGCCGCGGCTACGTTTCTTTCTCCCCTTCGTCGGAGATGCCGATTTTTGAGAGGCGGTAACGCAGGGCGTTGCGCGAGAGGCCTAGCAGGCGGGCAGCCTGGCTCTTGTTGCCGCTGGCGCGGCGGAGCGCTTCCTGGACCATTTCGTCTTCCCATTGCTCCAGCGTCATGCCTTCGGGCAGAAATCCTCCGCCGCCGTTTGCGGCTTTTACGGGACGAACGTCCAGATAAATGTCTCCCGAGTCGAGCACGCTGCCTTTCGCCAAAGCGCAGGCGCGCTCGACGATGTTCTGCAGCTCGCGGACATTTCCGGGCCAGTGATAATTCACCAGAATCTGCATCGCGTCGGGCGTGATGCCCTCGACGGGCTTGCCCGATTCTCCGGTGAAACGCGAGATGAATAGGTTCGCGAGATCGGGGATGTCTTCCCTACGCTCACGCAGCGGCGCAATGTCGATGGGGACGACATTCAGGCGGTAGTAGAGATCTTCGCGGAATGTGCCCTGCTCAAGGGCTTGCCGCAGATCTTTGTTGGTAGCGGCAATCAGGCGCACGTCGACCTTTATGGTACGCGTGCCCCCAAGGCGCTCGAACTCGCGCTCCTGCAGGACGCGCAACAGCTTCACCTGGGTCACCGGGGGAACGTCGCCAATCTCGTCGAGGAACAACGTTCCCTTGTCGGCCAGTTCGAACTTGCCGGGCTTGCTGGCGACGGCTCCGGTAAAAGCTCCTTTTTCGAAGCCGAACAATTCGCTTTCCAGAAGATTCTCGGGGATGGCAGTGCTGTTGATCTTGAGAAACGGACCCGAGGCGCGGCGCGATTTTTCGTGTATGGCGCGCGCGATCAAATCTTTGCCGACGCCGCTCTCGCCGCCCAGAAGCACGGTGGCGTTGGTAGGCGCGACGCGCTCCACGGTGGCCAGCACCTCCTGCATCTTCGGGCTGCGGGCGACCACGTTGGGGTGCGAATAGCGCTTGCCCAGGGCTTCGCGTAGCGAACGGTTCTCTTCGCGCAGATTGCGGACGTCCAGTTCCTTGTGGATGACCATCCGCATCTCGGTCAGAGAAAATGGTTTCAAGACATAGTCGCTGGCCCCCGCTTTCATGGCTTCAACCGCGGTTTCGACGCTGCCGAAGGCGGTCATCACCACAACCGGGAGAGCAGCGTTGTGGCGCTTGATGGTTTGCAGAAACTCCAGGCCGTTCATGCCGGGCAGTTTCAGGTCCGTCAAAACCAGGTCGATGGGATTCTCGCGCAGGAGTTTCAGGCCGATCTCAGCGTCCTCGGCAGAAAATGTGGTGAACCCGTCGTCGCCGAGATTCAACTCGAGCAGGCGGCGCATTTTGGCCTCGTCCTCGACGATCAGAATTGCGGGCATCGGCGCGTTTTCCTCGCTGGGTGGAATTTCACGAGATCACCAGATGAGCCGTTTCTCCTAGTGTGGCCCTGTCGCTCGCGACGGGGAAAAAGACCACAAAGCGAGCGCCGGAGCCGGACGCACCGTTGCCAGCGGCCTGGTCTGAACTTTCGATGCGGATGGTGCCGTGGTGCCCATCAATAATTTTGGAGACGATGGAAAGCCCCAGACCCACGCCGGTTTTCTTGGTGGTCACGAACGGGTTAAAGATTTGCTCGCGCAACTCCAGGGGAATGCCCGGACCCGTGTCTTCGATGCGCACTTCCACTCCTTCCAGATTGCCCGCATCGCGGACGCTCGCATGCGATTTTCGGACTTGGATGCGCAGGATTCCGCCGGTTGTGCTCATGGCATCGTAGGCGTTCTGCACAATATTAACGAATGCCTGCTCGCAGAGGCTTTCATCCAGCGGCACAGGCGGGAGACCGGCCGCATAATCCTTCTCCACACGAACGATCGCGCCTTTCCAAAATTGCGCAACGTCATTCAGCGCACGATCGAGGATAGCGGTGATGTCCTGCGGCGTCAGATCGGCGTGCAAGGGCCGCGCGAAATCGAGGAACCGGGTGACCAGTGCGCTCAGACGGTTGGTTTCGGTGGAAATGTATCCGGCCAGTTCCGTGGCGAGCGCATTGGAGTCGCCGAGCTTCTGGGTAAGCATCTCCGCGGAGCCTTTGATCACGCCCAACGGATTGCGGATCTCGTGGGCGAGTCCTGCAGAAAGCTGACCGAGTGCTGCGAGACGCTCTGAACGGCGCGCTTCGGCTTGCGCCTGCTCAAGGCGGCGGTTGGTCTCGGCGAGGGTCTCCGCCAGTTCCTGATAGCGCTGGGTGATCCGTCGATTCTGGATAACAAAACGATTCACCAACATCGCCGCCAAAAAAAAGAAAAGAATGCGGATCGCCAGGAGTTCGTAATTCTCTGCCGTGATCTCGAATTCCTGCGTCGCCTGGTAGAGATAGGAGCAGTAGGCGGCCGAGGCAAGCGATGTCCACAGCAGCGTGGCCCAGGGACCGAAAAACTCTGCCGCGGTAACCACGGGCAAATAGTAGATGGGGTAGTAGTAGCTGTTGATCGCGAGTTCGCCGGTGTGATCGACCAGCGCGGTGGCCAAGGCAATCTTCAGCACCACTAGATAAGCGGGGCCACGTTTCGGAACGCGGGAAATCAACCATCCCTCGCTCAGCTGGAGGATGCCAAACGCCAGCAGGATGAGCTGCTTGTGATATTCCTGCACGGGTGGCAGCAGGGCAAGTCCAGCCAGCAGCACGAGCCACAGCAGGTCCATCCAGTTCATCGTTGGGCGCTTGGCTTCGATCATTTCCTGCACTCTGTGTTTGAGAAGGATTTCACCGCCCGTCGCAGTTCCCAGCGGCTAAACAGTTTGCTGAAAAACTCGCCCGAGGTTGCCTCAGGGGCTAAAGCCCTCACAGAAAGGAAAGGCCTTATCGCAGCGCTGAAAGCGCTGCGCCACCCAAAGGCGAGTTTTTCAGCACGCTTCAACATGCTTCTCCACAAAAAATTTACGCCGGGAGAAATCGTGCTTCTCCCGGCGTGGCCGCTACTCGTTGTCTGGTCCGCAAGCGCATCTCATGCGAACCTATCACACCGCAAAGATGCCGTCAGCGTCAACGGCCCTTCTTGGACGGCTTCTCCTGTTTCGGCTCCGGAGCCCGAGGGGCAGGCCTCGCCGCCGGCGGCGGAGCGGGCCGCTCCTGGTGCCACTGGTTGAACTTCTGCTCCTGCTGCTGCTCTTGTTGCGGGCTGCGCTCCTGAACCGGAGGAGCTTGCCGGACCAAGGGATGCGTCTCTTGCGGAGCCGGCCTTGCCTCTTGCTGTTGTGGTGGATGGAACTCGCGGTTCGCAGGCTGCGTGTTGCGATTGTCCTGCGGCTGCACGTTCCGGTTCTCGGGTTGCTGCACTTGCCGGTTCTCGGGTTGCTGCACTTGCCGGTTCTCGGGCTGTGGAGTTCCCTGCTGCTCGTAGGTCCGCGGCTGGGTTTGCGGCATTTGGTGAACCTGATTGTTGCCGCTGTTCGGCGGAGTGAATGGCTTAAAGCCATCCTGGGATTGTTGCGGCCGACCGCCTTGATTCATTTGTGCCGGCTGCGTGGGACCCAGCGGACGAATCAACGCCTGCTCATTCAGATGTCCGCCCGCTTGTGCCTGCCTCTGCTCGATCGGGTGCGGCAGCGGAGGCGGCGTCCTCACCACAACCACCGGCCGGCTAATGATGGCCGCTGGCGGTCGCACGGTCACCGGCCGTCCAGCGCCCACTACGCTCGTGCGGATCGGTTCTTCACGAACAAGGTGGCTCACCGGTGCGGCGGCGATCTCTCGCGGATCAACCTTCATCACATTGCCAGCGACAGGCCGGGCATTGACGAAAGTCTCGTGCGATACCACGGTCACGCCGTTGTTCACGTGCTGATTGACGTAAGTGATGTTGTTGATGTTTGTGGTTCTGTTTACGACCACCGTGTTGTAAACGTTCGTGACCTTCGTGATATTCACCGTTGTATTGGTGATGTTCACGTTGTTCACATAGGCGCGACTGACGCGGTATCCGGGAAGGTAGACTTCACCGGGAGCGAGCGGGAACCATCCCACGCCAACGCCGACGGAGAAGCGGAAGCCCGGACCGCCGCCCACGAATGCGACCAATGCTGGAGCCCAGATAGGCCGAACGACAACCGGTCCTGGCACCCAGAACCATCCGCCGTTCACCGACGCCCAGCGGCCATAGTGGAACGGAGCGAATCCCCAAGGCTCATCTTCGACCCAGGTCCAGCCCCAAGGTCCGACAAAAACCCAGTGACCGAAGCGATAGGGAGTCCATCCCACGACGACGGCGCGCGGGCGCCAGCAGGGACCGTAGCCGGCCACATAGCTCCAGTCGCCGTATTCGTCGAGATCTTCATAGCCGGTCATTTCGCGCGAAACATAATTCGCGGAGTCGGCGTGATCTTCGCGATCGTCGCGATCGAATGTCCAGCGATCGAAATCATCCCGATCGGGGATCTGGCTGAGGTCGTAGTCGAGGTGCTGCTCGTTGCCAGTGAAGGTGGCCGACTGACCGGCGACGACGGTGTAGGAAAAACCGCCGCCCGTAACCTTGCCACGACCGTGCCATACGTTGGTGACGGTCTGACTTCCGTCCTCATTCACATCCACCCGGTACTCGCCGGGCTGCAACACGCTGAACGCGATGTTCGGCGTGTCGATCTCGTAATTGTCCTCGTCGTCGACATGACGCACGTGCAGAATGAGCGATCCTTGCGCCAGGCGGATCTGCGTGGTGTGATCATCGAGGGCGAGAAAGGTGATTCCGGTCTTCGCGCCCAGGCGAATCGCCGCGGAACCAACGTGGACTTCGGCGCGGGAATCTTCGTCCGCCCACAGGTCGTCGCCCGTCACCATGGGCCGATTGGGAACCGCGGAAACCCAATCATCTTCGCCCGCCGGTCGAAATGAAATCGATCCCTGGGAGAAATTCAGCCGCGCCACGCGGCCCGGAGGATCTTGATCTTGACTTGGATTGTCCGCGTCATCTTGTGCTGTTGCGCGAGCCGAGAGTTGCAGCACGAATGCAAAGCTCGCCAGTAGAAGCAACCAAGAACACAACTTGCGTGTTTTCATAAGTTTGCCCCGAGAAAACTAAAATCGTATGTCGTCATCCTACCGACATCGGTGTAAACACAATAGAGACGGTTTAGTTTCCTGGGCGCGGAAGTGCTTGGTGGAGGAGGACTTGCGCGGTTGAGACGTTGCTCGCAACGTCTCTCTCACCATCGCTTGGAATGCCGCCGGCAGAGACGTAGCAAAGCTACGTCTCTACGGATGATTTTCCCGGCGGCGGATTGGCTAGTCTTTCAGCTTCGGGCGCTGGCAGGCATCGACGATCTTTTTGGGATCGATGGCGTCCTTGTCCACCTGTTCTTCCATGATCTTTCCATCTTTGCCAATCAGGAAGTTCACGCGGCGCGGGGCCTGGTATTCGTCTTTGTAGATGCCGTACTCGTGGGTTACTTTTCCGCCCCAGTCGCTGAGAAGGGGGAAGGTCACTCCAATTTGATCGGCGAAGGCTTTGTTGGCGAAGGGGCTATCCATGCTCACACCCAGGACCTGGGTGTCGGAAGCTTCCAGCGCTTTCAGGTTCTGCTGGAAGTTTTTCATTTGCTGCGTTCAACCACCGGTAAAGGCGAAGACGAAGAACGCCAGAACAACGTTCTTCTTTCCGCGATAGTCGCTCAACTTCACATCTTTCCGGTCGTTGCCATCAAAATATTTCAGCGTGAAGTCTGGAGCCATTTCGCCCACCTTGGGCATGCTCAATTCCTCCTTCTTGGTTTGCGCGAACGTTGAGGATGCAGCCGTCGCCATCAAAAACGCTCCGACCGCCAGAATCCTAAAATGTTTCGTTTTCATTGACCCTCCCACAGGAGTGATGGCCCAGCATACCCTGCCTTGGGCGCCCGGTAAACCGGGAAGTACCTAATAGGGTGAGGATGCGCATTGCCGAAAGCAGTGACAAAACAGTAGAGTTCTGTTCGGAGCCGGTTGCGGAAGACGAAATGCGGCTCCGCAGCCGGGGCCCCGAAAGACGCAATGAGCATTGCCACTCTGAACGACATTTTCTTCGCTGCGGTCGAGCGCAATCTTGACCGCATCATGCTGTACCGCGAGGCGGGGAAGTGGCTGCCGATCACGTCGCGCGAGTTCGGACAAAGCGTCGCCAAGGTCGCGCGCGCTCTGCATGCCTGGGGCGTTCGACCGGGGAATCGGATCGCGATCCTCAGCGAAAACCGGCCTGAGTGGCCCATGGCCGATATCGCGAGCCTGTTACTCGGGGCGGTCACGGTGCCGCTCTATACCACGCTCACGGCGGAGCAGACCGCGTTCGTCCTGAATGATGCAGGCTGCCGGGCAGTCTTTTTGTCGTCGGACCAGCAATTGCACAAGGTCCTTTCGATCCTGCCCCAGACGCAAATCGAGAAAATCTTTGTCATGGACCCGGTGGAGTTCAACGGCGATCTCGCCCCGTTCGCGGGCAAGTGCCTAACCATGAAGCAGATACTGTTGGAGGGAGTGGATCAACTGGGTGCTGAAATCGAGATGCGGGCGCGATCCGTGGGTCCGGATGATCTGGCCACAATCGTCTACACCTCGGGAACAACGGGCACTTCCAAGGGGGCGATGCTCACGCACGGCAACATTGCCTCGAATATTCAGTGCTCGCTGCTGGGGTTCGACATGGGGCCGGGGCGGATCAGCATCTCGTTTCTGCCACTATGCCACATCACGGCGCGGCACGTGGATTTTGCCATGCTGTATCACGGGGTGACGCTGGCGTACTGCCCGTTTCTGGACCGGCTGCCGGCAAGTTTGTTGGAGGTGCGGCCGTCAATCTTTGTGGCGGTGCCGCGGGTTTACGAAAAAATCTACGCGCAGGCAGAGCAGAAAGCGAAAGGGCTGCCTAAGCGGGCCATCTTCGATTGGGCG
>Ga0209890_10001347_pt1 | contig 11158 bp, 10 predicted proteins | sample OrgsoiDNA2013049_FD_185799 | JGI IMG/M metagenome (GOLD analysis project Ga0209890, IMG submission 185799) | Permafrost soil microbial communities from the Arctic, to analyse light accelerated degradation of dissolved organic matter (DOM) -... | ecosystem: Environmental > Terrestrial > Soil >... | reverse complement strand
ATCAGATTTTGCATCTGATACGTACCTTCGTAGGAATAGAGTGCCTCGGCATCGGCGAAGAAACGCGCGACATTGTAGTCGGCGACGATGCCGTTGCCGCCGAGGACCTCGCGTCCCCATGAAACGGTCTCGCGCGATTTCGCCGTGCAGAATGCCTTCGCCAACGCCGCATGATGGTCGCCGAGTTTGCCTTCGTCATCGAGCTGCGCAAGGCGGAGCATCAGGCACTGGCACGCGGTCAGATTGGCCAGCATCTTGGCAAGCAGATCCTGAATCATCTGGAACGAAGCAATCGGCTTGCCGAATTGCAGTCGCTCCTGGGCGTATTTGACAGTTGCTTCGAATGCGCCCATCTGGATGCCGGTCGACGCCCAACCCACCATGTATCGCGTCATTCGCAGCACGCGCGCGGTATCGCGGAACGAATTGCCGCCCTGCAGGCGGTTCGCCTCCGACACGCGCACATCCTTCAGCGTGATCTGGCCGTTCTGGACCACCTTGAGCGCAATCTTGTGCTCGATTTTCTCGACGCTGAAACCGGGCGTCGATTTGTTCTCGACGATGAATCCCTTGACCTGGTTGTCCCCGAGATCGCGGGCCCAGATGATGGAGATGTCGCACCACGGCGCATTACCGATCCACCGCTTCTGTCCATTGAGAATCCAGGTATCCCCTTCACGCTTGGCCGTCGTGGTCAGCCCGCCACTCGTTCCCGAACCGACCAGCGGCTCGGTGAGGCCGAAGCAACCGATCTTTTCCCAGCGCGCCATTTGCGGCAACCATTTCTGCTTCTGCTCCTCCGATCCATCGAGATAGATCGAGCCCATCGCCAGGCCGCTGTGCACGCCAAAGAAGGTGCAGAACGACGCGTCGGTGCGCGCCAGCTCCATCGCGACGAAGCCAAACAGCTTCTGGCTGCCGCCTGCGCAGCCATAGCCCTCGAAGCCCAGCCCGCCGAGGCCGAGTTCCTTGAACGAGGGCAGCAGTTCGAACGGAAACGCGTCATCGGACCAATATTTGTTGATGATCGGCTGGACCTTGGTCTCCATATAGGTCCGCACTTTTTTGACGAGCGCCTTCTCCTCCGGGGTGAGAAGGTCGACCAGCTGATAGAAATCACCGTTGGGTACGGGCACCGGCTTCGGCGTGGCGGTCTTGCTTGCGGCGGTTGCGGTGGGCATTTGGGACTCCTGATGCTGTGGCTTGAAGGCCGGGAAGAGTGAAAGGCGTATGATCGATCTCGCCGACGGCGGCGGGTCTCAGGCGGCCGGCGCCGTCGATTTCGTTTGGCTCGACTTGGCGACCTTGTTGCGCAGCTCGATCAGGCCGAGCAGCACTTCGTCACGCTCCGCCTCCAGCTGCGCGATGGTGCGCGATCCGGCCTCGGCATGGACGCTGTCGATGAGCTTCTTTTGCACTTCCGGCGTCAGCACCGGCGAGCCGAGAGTCTTCCACCAAGCCGTCATCGGCCCTGTGAACTGCTGGAAGAAGTGCTCGATGCCGCCCGGACCGCCACCGAGATGGTTGAGCATCAGGCCACCCATGACGCCCCAGCGCAGGCCCGGGCCCCAGGACAGGGCGGTGTCGACGTCGGCGGCGCTCACCACACCCTCGGCGACAAGGTAATAAATCTCGCGGCTCAGCGCCGCCTGCAGCCGGTTGGCAACATGCCCGGGCATTTCCTTGTTGACGCGCACCGTCCGTTGCCCGATCGAGGTATAAAATTCATCCGCGCGCCGGATTGTCGCTTCCGAGGTCTTGGCGCCGCCGACGATCTCGACCAGCGGGATCAAATGCGGCGGATTGAACGGGTGGCCGATAACGCAGCGTTCGGGATGGGACGGGGCGCCCTTCTGGATTTCGCTCATGGTGAGGCCCGACGAACTCGATGCGATGATCACGTCGGGCGGAAGCAACCCGTCCAGCTGTGCGTAGAGCTTCTGCTTGAACTCGATCCGCTCCGGCCCGTTTTCCTGGACCAGGTCGGCGCCGGCGAGCGCCTGCGCCAGATCGGCCGTGAACGTCAGGTTCGATTGCGACGCTCCGGGCGAGAGGCCCAATCGCTTCAGCGCCGGCCAGGCGGTGTCGACGAACTTCCTCAGCGCAGCTTCCGCGTTCGGTGCGGGGTCCGTTGCGACGACCTGCAGCCCCTTGGCGAGAAACAGCGAACTCCAGCTCGCGCCGATCACGCCGGTGCCGATGATGGCGATACGGCGAATGGGTTTGGTATTGGTCATGTCATTTCTCCGAAGCGTTTGTCAGATTTCGGCGTAGGCGATGCCGGTGAGGTTGCCCTGGGCGTAGAGGAAATTCCGTTCACCGGATCCATCGAGCCGTGCGGAGTAAATCGAGCCCGCAAAATCGGTCACGAACATGCGATCGTTTGGAATGTCGAGCGCGATACCGATCCCCTCCATGAGATGGGTCACCACGATCTCCGGCTCGGCAGGCTTGTTGTCGATCGAAGCCCGGCTCACGGTATTGCCGCGCGGCGGGTCGCCGCGGTCGGTCCAGTAGAGAACACGGTTTTTGAGGTCGAGCTCGAGATCGATCGGCTCCGGCAGCGCGTCGTAGAAGATCTCGATGTCGGACCTGGTCGCTGCGGTTTGGCCGGCGGGAATTTCGAGATTGGCACGGCAGATGCGGCCGAGCCCGGCATTGTCCGGGCCTTTTTGGCTCCAGTAGATTTTTCCGAATTTCGGGTCGATCGTCAGTCCGACGCACCATCGCGTCGCATCCCGGCTATCGGCATCGCCGTGCCCCGTCTCGATGAGCGTCTCCAACCGCGAGCCGTCGAGATTGCAGCGCATGACGCGCATGCCCTCGCGGTCGCACCAATAGAGCTTGCCGGCTTTCTTATCGAGGATGATCTGCTTCGGAGTGTGGGTCTGTCCCTGTGGGACGATCGTCTTGCGGTTCTTGCCGTCGATGTCGGCGCGCTCGACGGAGCCGTCATTCAGGCTTGGGATGCCCATGTTGGTCCAATAGATATGGCCAGCCTCGGCATCGACGACGATGCCGTCGGGCAAATGACAATCCGATACGATCGTCTTTTTGTTGGAGCCGTCCACACTCATGGTGTGAATGCGGCCGGCGTTGATCTCGAGGACAAAGAGACGTGCGGCGGTGGCGCCGGCGCCAGCGCTTCGATGGTTGCTCTTGACGGCTTCAGACATATGGCACCCGTACGGCGATCTGACTCGGGATTGGTCAGCGCTTGACCGCGACAGTGCCGCGAATACTTGCCACGATATTGGATGGGACGATCGCCGCTGGAATGGTCGTGCTCTTCTCTGCTGTCGTGCAGTACGGCCTGCCCTGCTGCGCACATTTCGTGCGCGTTAGCGTCTCCATCTGGTGCAATGTGCGACAGCCTGTCTGTCGCTGCATGCTTATGTCATTGCGCCAGTCAGCGTGGAATTGAGCGCATGAACCTGCAAATCGAAGCGCGTCCAGACAAGCGGCGAAATTCCCGTGCCGGCTAAGTCACGGTGCCGCCAAGTCAGACACGGTGCATGGAGGTCCGGCGAGGCCCGACAACCAAGACGGTCATGAACCAAGTGGAGACAGGCATGGACACGCCAACCTCTGGCGAGGATGCTCAAATCGCGTCCGACGCACCAATTGACCGACAGGACAACAACACCCGCACGGCGGCGCGTGTTCCTTCCATTATCGTCGCTATCGTTGCAGCTGCCGTCGTGGCGCTTTCCGTCTTCTATCTCTTGCGACCGGAACCACTTCTCGTACAGGGTGAGGTCGATGCAACACGCCTCGATATTGCCGCGCGTGTCGACGGGCGGGTCAAGGAAATCCCCGTCAACCGCGGCCAGAACGTCGCGGCGGGGGCGGTGCTCGTACAGATCGACAATCCCGAAACTCTGGCCAAGCACGCGCAAATGAGAGCGGCGATGGCTGTGGCCGAGGCCCAGCTTGCCAATGTACTGGTCGGAACGCGAGCGGAAGTCATCGCAGCGCGGAAGGCGGAACTGGAGCGCGCGCAAGCAGCACTGGTGCTGGCACAGAAGACCTTCGATCGAACCAGTACATTGACCGGACAAGGCAACGCGCCGCAAGCTCGCCTCGACCAGGTGACGGACGCGCTGCACGAAAGCGAACGCGCGGTCGACCAGGCCAAATCGGCCTACGACCAGGCCGTCAACGGCTACACAAAAGAAGAGCGGACGCTTGCCAAGACCAACGTCGAAAAGGCCAATGCGGATATCCAGAGCGTTCAATCGATCATCGATCAGCTCCAGGTCTATGCTCCCCTAGCCTCACAGGTCTATCAGCGCAACGTCGAGCCGGGCGAGTATGTATCGCCGGGCGTGCCGCTCATTACCTTGATCGATCTGGCCGACGTCTGGATTCATTTCGATCTTCGCGAGGATCTCGTCAAGGGATTGAAGGTCGGCGATCGATTTGATGTTCGAATCCCGGCTCTCGGGGATCGCCCTGTTACGGCCGAGGTCAAGCTTGTTGCGACCAAGGGCGAATATGCGAGCTGGCGGGCTACGCGTGCTTCGGGCGATTTCGACTTGCGGACGTTTTCGATCCGCGCCTACCCGGTCCAGCCGGTGCCCGAGTTGCGACCGGGCATGAGCGCCTATCTCGACTGGCGGACACGGCAATGAGGCCGCCGCCCAAGCCAGGATTTTGGCTGGTCGCGCGGCGCGAGTGCCGCTGGCTGTTTCACGATCGTGTGGCGCTGCTTTTGATCTTCGGCGTGCCGCTGTTTGCGTTCGTGGTTCTGACGACCGTCTTCAGCCATCCGGTCATACGAGGGCTCGGGGTGACGGTCGTCGACGAGGACAAATCGGAAGCTTCGCGTGCCCTGGTGGAATACGTCGCGGCCTCACCGAGCCTGAAAATCGTCGACCGCTCCGGTACGCTGTCGACGGCCGTTCAGGACATACGGGCCGGCAGGGCGATCTCGGCGATCCATATCCCGCCGGATTTCGAGCGCGACCTCAAGGCCGAACGCCGGCCGCAGGTCGTGGGCTTCTATAACCAGCAGTTCCTGACAGCGGCGGGCATTGCGTCCTCGGGCCTGAGCGATGCGCTTTCGGCGGCAGCCGCCGTCGCGGCGCCCGCCAAGCGCGCCGCGCCCGCGCCGGCGTCCATGGGAACGCTCGCCGCGGAGACCATCGCGCTTGTCAACCCGCAAAAGAACTATGCGCAGTTCCTGCTACGTGCGCTGCTGCCGACGATCATCCATGTCGTGATCACGCTCGCCGCCGGCTATTCCGTTGGCTCCGAATTCCGCCGGCGCGATGCGCGGGCCTGGCTCGAAAGCGCCGGTGGCGATCCGGTCAAGGCGCTGGTCGGCAAGCTCGCGCCGCTGTTCGGCATTTTCTTCCTCCTCATGTTGGCCGAGCCGCTCTTCCTGGAGGGTGTGCTGCAAATCCCGTTCAGGGGCGACCTGCCGTTGATGATCGCCGCCGGCTCCCTCCTGATTATTGCCTATTTGTCGGTAGGCGCCTTGCTACAGCTCCTGACCACCGACTTGCCGACCGGGCTCGGACTTGCGGGCCTCTTTGCCTCTCCTGCATTCGGCTACGCCGGCGTCGGTTTTCCGACCGTCGGCATGAATGCCTTTGCGCAAGTCTGGAGCGCGATCCTGCCGCTGCGCTGGTACATGGCCATCCTGCTGGGGCAAGCCGCGCGGGGATTGCCGGTCTCGGAATCCGCCGTTCCCTTCGCGGCGCTGGCGGGCCTGGCGGTGCTCTTTGCCAGCCTTGCATTGCTGCGCATGGCGAGCCTCAAGCGCAAGGGTCGGTTCGAGACGGCGCGACCTGCCGAGCAACCCGAGATCGGCCCCGCACCGCGGGGCATCGGCGGCGCCTTCATGGCGGAGTGGCGGCGCGTGCTCGGAACCCGGAGCGCCTTCAGCGTGCTCTTCCTGGCTCCCCTGGTTTACGGCATTTATTATCCGCAACCCTATCTGAACCAGATCCTTCGCAAGCTTCCCATCGTGGTCGTCGACAACGATCTGAGCGATCTCAGCCGCCGTATGGTCGAGATGCTGGATGCGAGCGGCGCATTGAGCGTTGCGGTTCGCGCCCGTACACTCGCCGAGGCGCGCACCGCGATCGATCGTGGGCAGGCCTTTGCCGTCGTCGAAATTCCGGCTGACACCGAGCGCGACGTGCTCAAGGGCATCACCGCTCACATCCCGGTCTACGCGGATGCCACCTACCTGTTCATGTTCAGATCGACCGCAAGCGGGGTCGCCACGGCCGTTGGAGCATTGACGTCCGAGCTCGTTTCGCGAGGCGCACGCTCGGATGGGAGCCTTGTCAAGGCGAAGCTGGCGAGCTCGAGCCCGGCAAACGTTCTGCTGCAGCCGATCTTCAACCCGGTGGGCGGCTATGCGAGCTACATCGTTCCGGCGGCGTTTGTGCTGATCCTGCAACAAACTCTCCTGATCGGGGCGGCAATGTTGACCGGCACCGCGCTGGCGAACGGCAGCGGCGCGTTCGCCGGCGTGCTCGGCCGCGGCGTCGCCCATCTGACCATCTACCTCCCAGCGCTCGTGCTCTATTTGGTGGTGCTGCCGCGGATCTACGGCTTTTCGACACTCGGGCACCTTCCACAGATCTTCGCGCTCGCGACCGTCTTTTTGCTGGCGACGAGTTTCATGGGACAGGCCATCGGGGCCTGGTTCACACGGCCGGAAAACGCCACCCTCCTACTCTTGGCAACCAGCCTGCCGCAGTTCTTCACCGCCGGCTTCGCATGGCCGCGCGAAGCAGTCCCCGACGCGGCCCTCGCGCTGGGCCGTTTATTCCCCGCCGATTCCGCGATTGACGGCCTCGTGCGCGTCAACCAGCTCGGTGCCAACGGCTGGGAAGTCGCGCATGATTGGCTCGGACTGTGGTGTCTGGCCCTAGCCTATTTCGCGCTCGCGGTGATCTTCGCATTCGCCGTCAAGAGAGGAGCGGAACATGCGCAACGCTAGGCGTGTCGCCATCGCTGCCATCGCGCTCGTTCTCGTCGCGAGCGTTCTGATCTACTCCCAGCATCGTTCCGGATCTGCGGCCACAATCGTTGGCGTTGTACGGGCGACCGAAGTCAGGGTGGAGCCGGAGGTGAACGGCCAACTCGTGTCCATTGCGGTCGGGAAAGGCGCGCACGTGCGTGCGGGCGATATCCTGGCGCGGCTCTCCGCGGTGGAGCTAACGGCACAGGCGGACCAGGCGCTTGCCGCGCTCGCGTCGGCAACCGCGAACCGCAACAACGTCTATGCCGGGGTCCGTCGAGAACAGACCGACTCTCTGAAAGCTGCAATCGCCAAGGCAGGCGCCCGCCTTGACTACGTGCAGGCCCAGCTCACAAGAACCAGCACGCTGGCGCGGCAGAACTTTGAGTCGCAACAGTCGCTTGACCAAGCCGAGAACGACGTCGCAAGCGCACGTGCCGACGTGGCGGTGGCTCAGGCGAATTATGATGCGGCCGTGGCCGGCCCGACCCGGGAGGAACGCGCGATCGCCGACGCGCAGGTGCAGGCCGCGGCCGCCGCGGTCACCGTACTCGAGCACCGTCTCGACAAAATGGTCTTGCGGGCTCCGGCCGACGGTGTGGTCAGCGTTATCGCCGCAGAGGTGGGCGAGAATGTTCGCGCGGGTCAACCGATCTTGATGCTTGAGGCGGCGGGCAAACAATGGCTCTCGTTCAATGTGCGTGAAGATCATCTTAATCGTCTCTCGATGGGAGAAACGACGAGCGTGATGCGGAACAGTACCGATGGGACGACCAAAGCCGTCATCACCGAACTGCGGCCGCTCGGAACGTTCGCTACTTGGCAGGCCGAGCGGGTCATTGGGGATCATGACCGCAACACGCTTCGCTTGCGTCTCGACGTCGAGGGGGATCCGGCAAACTTTGAACCGGGCATGACTGTTTGGATCGAGAACTAGCGAAGACGGGGCGCCCTGGAGTCGCTTCTGCGATCCAAGTATCAATCAGTTCGCAAATCCAACCCTCGTCGGCATCCAGACTTTTTTCTGTTTGCGTATGAACGGCAGCTTTGCGCCAAAAGCGGTCGGTCACCAGTGCTTTTTGGCGGCAAGCTGAATGCTTATCGTACGTCGAATTCGATATAGGGGTGGCAATGAAATTGTACGCTGCGTTCCGAGCGGCGACGGTGTCGGTCCCTGCCGCAGCGAGCGCGGACTACCTCGGCATGGTAATCGATCGATCCAACGGCACCAAGCTGTGAATGGAGGCTTCTTTTTGAACTGGTACGCAGGATCGATTTCGAACCACCACCGGATGCGGCAACTGTTGTCACCATGTGATCAATGGGGAACGATGCAGCCAAGCATCGGCATGCAGTTGATCTAAGACGAACGTCGCAACGTCTGCTCGCGATATGCCTCCTCCACGGAAGCCGGAAGGATCCGCCAGGGCTCGAACCGACCCGCGCCCGGGCCTATCGTTCAGGACTGAGGGACGGACGAGGATCCAGTCAAGTCCGCTGTTTCTGACGATCGTTTCCTGCCGGTTCTTGTCTGCGTAGACCTTCTTCAACAGAAGCGGAAAGATCACGTTGTCGAAGAGGAAGCCACCGTGCCCGGCAGTATCCCCGGCGCCGAGCCCGGTGATGCAAACCAGGCGAGAGACGTGCTCGGCCTTCATCGCGCGGACTAGCGTCTCCGTCGCGACCGAGAGAAGTGTTACCTCATGGAAGGGGCTTGCCGGTGTACCCAGCGCGCTGACGACCGCGTCCTGACCTTCGAGTGCTCCCCGAAGCGCTTTTTCATCACGGACGTCACCGACAATGAGCTGGGCGCCTTTCAGCCCGCTCGCCTTCTCCGGTGACCGCACCAGCGCGGTGACCTCCTGCCCGCGCTCCAGCGCCTGGGCGACGATCAGACGGCCGGTACCGCCGGTAGCTCCAAGAACCAGTATCTTCGACTGAGCGGCCTTGGCGCTATTGTTCGTGAGATTATTCATCGATGCCTCCTTGAATAGCGGGCCGTCTGCTAGGAGACCGTCCCGCAGTTTTGGTTGCCGGGTGATCAGAGCTTGCCCTCCGCGATCAACTCGTGGGTCGTGCTTGAATTTCGCCGCTGCCGTCAGGCAGAGGCTGTGATCTCGGAAACGAAGTCGCGATAGGACCGCAGCGGACGGCCCAAGAGCTTGGTCAGACGCTCGACGTCGCCGGCTTCCGGAACCATTCCCTCGGTGAGGAATCGCTCGCTCATCACCCGCATGTCGAAGGCCATCCAGTTCGGCATGAACTGTCTAAGGTTCTTCTCGAACCCGGCGGTGTCGTCGCCGGGATAGGTAATTGTACGGCCCAGCACCTCCGACCAGATGGCGGCGGCCTTCGCGCCCGTCAGCGTGTCGGGACCAACGAGATTGAACCGTTCGAGCGGAAGCGGCTTGGCGGACTTCTCACGGCGGATGAGTTCGATGGCCGCGATCTCGCCGATGTCGCGGGCGTCGATCATTGCGAGTCCCTTGCTGCCGATCGGCATCGGGTAGATGCCGTATCCGGTCACCACGTCCTTGATCGTGACTTCGTTGTTCATGAAGTAGGCGGGGCGCAGGATGGTGGCCTTGAAGCCCATCTGCTCGATCATGCGCTCGACGCCGAACTTGCCCGCGAAGTGCGGCACGTTCACGTAGAGGTCGCTGTGGATCACCGAGAGGTAGACAATCCGCTCAATACGGGCCTCGCGGGCAAGATTGAGCGCGGTTAATGCCTGGGTGAATTCTTCCGCCACCACGGCATTGAGCAGAAACAGGGTCGAGACCCCTGAGAACGCGTCCCGAAGCGAGTCGACGTCCAGCAGGTCGCCCTTCACGACAGTGACGCTCGCCGGAAAGTTGGCCTTGGACGGGTCGCGGACCAGGGCGCGGACATCGGCACCACGCTTGACGAGTTGTTCGACGACTTGGCGGCCGACATTGCCGGTGGCGCCGGTTACGAGGATGGTCATGGGGATCACTCCGGGTTGGGGTTAGGACACATCCGCAAATTAGTGATCCGCATTCGTGCCGATAGACGCTATATTTAGACAGACCGTCTCACAGGTGGAACACATGGATTTGCTTGCGCTCGCCGATTTCAACCTGGTCGCCCGTCACGGAGGATTTGGACGGGCCGCCCGGGCTGCGGGACGTCCGAAAGCGACGCTCTCCCGCCGGGTGTCCGAACTCGAGAGCAGCCTCGACTTGCGACTGTTCGAGCGAGGAACGCGCGCACTGAAACTCACCCAGGAAGGTCGGGCGCTTTATGAGCGGACAGGAGCATTGCTCGCCGAACTCGACGAGACGGCGGCGGCGATCGCTTCGGGCGGAAGCAAGCCGCGAGGCAGGTTGCGGATCAGCGCACCCCTACTCTTCTCGCAGACCGCGATGGGAAAGCTGGCCGGCGCATTCACGCTGAAATATCCGGAAGTTCGACTCGAGGTTACGACGGAAGATCGGGCCGTCGACATGGTGGAGGAAGGCTATGACTTGGTGATCCGGGTCAATCCGGATCACGACGAAAGTCTCGTCGGACGAATCTTTCTGCGCGATCGTCTCGTCGTCGTCGCAAGCCCGGACCTCGCACGGCCGGCAGATGATCACGTAGTCCCCGCTGTATTCCGAGGAGCGGCCGACCAGGCTGCGGCGTGGGATTTCGTTTCGCCAAATATGAAGGGCGTACCACAGTTGACGAATGCTTCTTGGCGAACTGATCCCGTTAGTACTGTGTGTACCGAAAACTTAAACGCGGCTCGGTCATCTACATCTCGCAACTTCGACTCAATGAAATGTTCATAGTCGGGATGAGCCCAGCCGCTGTGCGGAGCAGTGGTCGTATCCAGTTCCTCTATCTCAAGAAGGTCTAGCTTTGGCGTTCCGATCGTGCACGGATTGCCCAGCAGAAAATCAGTGAAGGTAGCCCTGGGAACGCCGCGGCGCACCACGACGATCGCGAAGGCTGGTGCAGCGGCCTATAACCAAGATCCTTGAAGAAGCGGAGAAGCGTTACCACTCCCCGTTCTCCCGGATGGTGTGGGTTACGCGTGGTGGCCGCGCGTTGCAGGCACTGCTCGCGATCTCCATGCCCGGCAGCCTGCTCCAGGCCTTATCTCGCCATTGGCTGATACTCCTCTACGTGTTCGAGACGCTGATCGTCGCCGGCGCGATATTGTTTTAA
>Ga0209890_10001346_pt1 | contig 11160 bp, 9 predicted proteins | sample OrgsoiDNA2013049_FD_185799 | JGI IMG/M metagenome (GOLD analysis project Ga0209890, IMG submission 185799) | Permafrost soil microbial communities from the Arctic, to analyse light accelerated degradation of dissolved organic matter (DOM) -... | ecosystem: Environmental > Terrestrial > Soil >... | reverse complement strand
CTTCGATTTTCCTCCGCTCCGCGCGGCGGCCTAACCCCGGCAGACGCTCCACTTATCGACGCGGAATTATTGTTCAGACAACCGGAACCGGCTCTGACCGCAGGTGCCGTTGCGACGACGCCGCCAACATTCTCACCATCGTCCCAATACCCTTGGCTTACGCCGGACACGTTCAATGGCTGGTTTATTCCGGCCGGTGCATCTCGGCGGTTAGGCGAAACGGAATTCGAGGACTCTCTACAATTCGATTTCAGGGCAAAGTCTATAGCTTCACTAATTGATCAGATTGATCAGCTCAATGCCGCCCTTAATTTGGCTTCGAATTTCTATGTTGTTCGCCGCCGGTCAAGCCCGTCGGAACCTGAGCAACCCCTGCTAACAGGACTTCTTCCGATCGACAAACGCGCGGTCGAATCCTTCTCGTCGTGGGTCATAAATGTGCCGGGAAGACAACCTTCAGTGATTATTTCGCTTCATTGACAGAGGCGGTGCCAATCGAGGCCAGTAAAGTTCTGCGATCCTTGGCTTGGGAGTCCGAAGAGACGATCGAAGGTCACGACGGAGCGCTGCAATTTCTTGAACAACATGGGATGGATTGTGTAGCCAAAAAAGTGGGTGAGCATATCGAACGCACCCAGAGCCCACTTCGCCTCGTTACCGGTCTTAGGACCATAGAGGAAGTGCTATATCTAAAACGCCGTTTTCCTGAAGCCGAGATCGTTTTGATAGAGGGCGACCCACGAATTCGCTTCGAACGCCACTTGAAACGGGCACGAGATCAGGACGTCAAGACTTTTAAGGATTTCCTCACACAGGACGAATGGCAAGCCAAATTCGGATTTATGCGAGTGCCTCATGAACTCGCAGATGACGTGATAATGAACGAAGGAACCATGATTCAGTATGAGAGCAAGATCAAGGAATTGCTTTCTCATAAATCACAACCGCGAAAAGATGTGGCAGAATCTCTTAGCGAACTTCATAGGTGTCTAATCGCGCTAAAAGTAATAGGCCGTTCTGCAACCTGCGACGCAATTTCAACGGAAACGGCACGACAAGGCACACCAGTACGCCGATATAACATAAACCGTGCGCTCAAATCCGTTCCAGAATTCGCCCAGCGAGTGGAACGCTCAAGCGACCTTCTCAAATACAAAATAACAGGTCGCGGGTTACTGCTTCTGGAATTAATGAACTTGGTACATGAACGTATTGAGACCACACAATTTTAGGTATGCGAGCGTACCGGCCGCGATAGGGCCAACGCAGCCTTCGGCTGTTAGAGGGATTCGCGGTAGGCGCAGCGCGCAGCGATTGCGCGGCAAGGCAGCAATTACAAGGGAGGCAGCCATCAGCGACTGCAAAAAGGAGTCGCCTTCGCGGCGAACTTCGCGCGGCGGTGATGGATCAGATTGTCCAGCCGCTGCGCCGCCAAAATCAGCGTCGAGACTTCCAGCGCGTCTGCGGTTGGGGGTCCAGCTACGCTGGTGTCGTCATCGGCGCCCAAATGCGGCGCTGTTGTCCGGCTCAACACAGGCGTAGCTGAACGCGGCCGCGCGGGACGCGATCAAGCCGGCCGGCGACGATGGCGGCTATGGGCTTTTTGCCTATTGTGCCCCGGCGGTATTGAAGCGGGAAAGGTCGCAATTGGGTTCGGCGTATTTGGTGCGGCGCATCCCTTCACGATCCTCAATCACGGTCGGACGGCAGCGCGCTTGCCAGGCGGCCTGCGCCTCCGCGTCGGCCTTCTGCTCCTCCGGCGTTCGCGGCGGAGCGGCGCGAATGACGCCGCCGCTGTTGACGCTGAAATCGGTGGATTGGCTGGCGGTAAGCGGTTTTCCGGCAGCGATCGCCGCCGCCTTCTCTGCCGCCGCGGCAGATGCCGCCCGCGCCGCGCGCGCCGCATCGGCGGCGTGTCCATGATCCATCGAGAATGACGATTGGGCGGACGCCGTGGAGATAGTGGCGGCGACAATGAGGAATACGCCGAGAATTGTGCGCATTTTTAAAAACTCCTCCAAGGACTGCGACGAATTGCAACGCGGGTTCGGTCAGGCGCTGTCGCCCCGTCTGTTGCTATTTGAAAGGTATTGAAGGCGCGTGAAGCAGGCTAGTTAATGCCCGCGCAACCCGGTGGGTTGCAATTTAGCTATCGCCTGAGGCTCTGCCCGCGACCGCGTTCAGGGCTAAAGCTTCTGCCATGGTGGAATGGCCGAACCGTCCGCTGCCGCAATGTCATTGCCAACAATCCGCTATTCCACATATGTGGAATTTTTCCGCGACTATTGGCGGGGCAACGGCTCCGGCCGTAACCTGCCCCTCGAATTTCCTCCACCAGGGAGGCTACCGAATTCAGGGAAGAACGCCATGAAAGTCTTCGTCTTCGATCTGCTCGCCTACGGCGAACAGCTTGATCATCTCAAGGTCGGCAGCGAGTTGCCCTACCCGCTGTCGAACCGGTACTTCAAGGCCGACGTCGCGGTTCGCACCTATGCCGAACATCTCGATGCCTGGGAGGAAATGGACCGGCTCGGCTATGACGGCGTCGGATTCAACGAGCATCATTGCTCGCCCTACGGGCTGATGAATTCGCCGAACCTGATGGCAGCCGCCGCCGCGCAACGGACCAAGAAACTCAAGCTGCTGATTTACGGCAACCTGCTGCCGCTGCACGAACCGCTGCGGCTGGCCGAAGAACTCGCGATGCTCGACTGCCTGTCGAACGGCCGGCTGATTTCGGGTTTCGCGCGCGGCATACCGCGCGAATATCAGGTGCACAATGTGCCGCTGAAGGAATCCCGCGCCCGTTACGAAGAAGCCTACGAGATCGTCACCCGCGCCTGGTCGGAGGATATATTCTCCTATGAGGGCCAGTTCTGGTCCTACAAGGACGTCGCGCTCTGGCCGCGGCCGGTGCAGAAGCCCGGTCCGGAAATCTGGATTCCGATTGTCGGCAGCAAGGAATCGATCGAGTTCGCTGGCAAGAAGAACGCCATCATCACGCCGGGATTGGCCCGCGGCGGCCTGCAGGAAGACATCATCCGCTATTTCGCGAAATGTCTCGCCAATAACGGCCACCGGATCACGCCCAACCACCTCTCGATCGCGCTGTCGGCCTACGTCGCCGACAGCAAGGCCGAGGCTGTCAGAGAATTCGCGCCGTACCACCTCTATTTCAACCGCACCCTGTTCAGCCACGGCAATTTCACCGAGACCGCAAAACAGCGCGACGCCGGCTACGTCTCGCAGACGTCGAACGATTATGTGCGGCCGGAAAACATGAAGGCGGCGGCGGGATTGCGCGAGGACTACCGCAACATGACGATGGCGGATTTCGAACGGCAGGCGGAAAACATGCCGCTCGGCACCGCCAAGGAAGTCACGGAACGGATCATCAGCGCCGCGGAAGCGGCCGGCGCGAACCAGGTTCAGATCAGTCTCAACCGCGGCGCGCTGCCGCATGAAATGTTCATGGAGCAGATCCGCCGCTTTGCGCGCGAGGTGCTGCCGGCTCTGCAGGCCCATCAAGTGGTGCGCGTTCCGCTCGGGGAGGATATCGCGGCATAGCGCTATACAGTTGCGATCCAACCCGGCATCATGGCGGGCCGGCCGGCTGCGATATCCGTTGCGGCCGGCCGATCCGGATCGCTTTTGCGAGATCGTTTTCGCAACGTGCGAAAAACAAGTTGCGTAAAATAAAACAAGTGTGTCGGCCTTCAGGGAAAAGACACCGCGTCAAAACCAAGGGGAGGCAACCATGAGCGGTGAAGTTAGATCGCCTGTCGAAGAGGCGCTCGAAAACCAGCCATTCGGCGCGTTGCAATTGCGGGTCGTGCTGCTTTGCGCATTGGTGCAGGCATTCGACGGGTTCGATCTCGGAACCATCGGGATGGCCGCACCGTCGCTGTCGAAAGCATGGGGCGTGGCGCCGCCGCTTTTCACCACCGCATTCGTGATGTCGAGCGTCGGCATCCTGGTGGGAGCGTTGCTGTCCGGCCCGCTCGGCGACCGCTTTGGGCGCAAGCCCCTGCTCATTATCAGCGTCGCCTTCATCGCGGTGTTTTCGGTGCTCAGCGCGCTGGCGTGGTCGATCCCGTCGATCACCGTGATGCGCTTCCTGACCGGCCTCGGGATCGGCGGCGCCATGCCGGTGACGGTGGCGCTCACTTCCGATTACAGCCCGATCCAGCGGCGCGGCACGCTGATCATGTTGATGTTCTGCGGCAATACGCTCGGCGGTTTTCTCGGCGGACAGCTGGTCGCGCAGATCCTTCCCGTGTTCGGCTGGCAGAGCATCTTCCTCGCCGGCGGCATTCCGCCGCTATTGCTGATTCCGATCCTGATGATGTTCCTGCCGGAATCGCCGCGGTTTCTGATCGCGCATCGCGCCAACGCGCCGGCGACACAGGAGATTCTGCGACGGCTCAATATCGGCGCGCAGGTCGCCGCGTCGAAACTGGTGGACGTCGTCAAGGGCAATCCGGTCGGGCAATTGTTCACCGGCGGACTTGCAATATCGACGATGCTGCTCTGGGTCGCATTCTTCGCCAATCTCCTGAATATGTACCTGTTCAGTTACTGGATGCCGACCGTCCTCACGCTCTCCGGACTAAAGCCTGAAACCGCCGTGTTCTATGCCAGCATGTTCCCGCTTGGAGGGATTTTGAGCACGCTGCTGCTTGGCCCCATGATCGACAGGTCCGGCGCCCCGCGAGTGCTCGCGTGCAGCTTCGCGTCGGGCGTGATCTTCATCCTCGCGGTCGGTCTCTACAACCTGCCGGCGCCCTACATCACGATTCCCATTATCGGCGCCGGTGCGGCGATGATCGGAAGCCAGCTCGGCGCCAACGCCATGGCGGCGGGACTTTATCCGGCCCGCATTCGCTCGACCGGCGTCGGCTGGGCGCTCGGGATCGGCCGGCTCGGTGGTATCGCCGGTCCGGCGCTGGGCGGCGCGTTGCTGACGTTCGGCCTGCCGCCGAAGCAAATCTTTCTTTGTGCATGTGGCCCTGCGCTGATCGCTGCCGGTGCCACCATCCTGCTGACGGTGAAGGCCGCGAAACGCCGGGAGGTGATGGCGCCGGCAGCGCAGACCGGAACGGCATGACGCGCGCCGGCCGACGGCCAACTGGATTTGCCTGCGTCAATCGATGGTGCTGGCGAAATGCGCCAGCCGCGCATTCTCGGCGCGGATCGCGGCCAGAATGCGCGCCAGATTGTGCTCGATCCGCTCCATTGGGCCGGCGACGCCGATCGCGAGGCGACGGTGATTGGGCGGGGTCGGCACCACCATGCCGACCACGCCGACGCCGCGCGTCACCATGCCGCGCGACAGGCAATAGCCGTCGCGGCGCACCTGTTCGATTCCGGCTTTCAACTTGTTGAACGACGACACACCGCGATCGATTTTTTTCAGTCTTACCGTTCGCCGATAAATCCGGGCAATGTCTTCATCGGCAACCTCGCCAAGAAACGGCCAGCCGACGCCGGAATGGACCAGCAGAACCCTGGTGCCGACCTTCGTGTAATATTGCAGCGGCTGCTTGGCCCTGAGGATGTCGACGATCTCCACGTAGATGTCCGTGGCGGTCCCGAGCAGGATGGTTTCGCCGACCTTGCGCCCGATTCTGCGGACCGCCTCCTGGATAGGTCCGCTCTCGTAATTGGCCGCCGTCACCCAGCTGCCGAGTTGGGAGAGCCGCAGCTCGGCAGATAGGCGCGCGACGTGCTCTCGAACGACAGGTAGTTCAATTGCGTCATGGTCTTGAGCAGGGCGGCCGCGCTCGACGTCGGCATGTCCAGGGAATCGACGACGTCTTTCAGGCGAAGCGGGCACTGCCGCTCGCGAAACAGTTCGAGAATATCGAAGACCCTTCGCGCAGATTTTGTAAGCTCGTTCGACATCTATTCGAAAGCCGGCGCCATGCAATGTGATCCGGACGTTAGCTTGCCATTGCCGGAAAGCCCATGATGCAGCATCAAGAAATCCGCCCACCCGGTATCACTGCGCCTGCCGTCGCAGAACTGCGACAAACGCCCGGCAGCTTCGCGACCGGCGATAATCCCGTCATTCAAACCGCGTGCGCCACGCGTTCGCACGACGCCGGAAGCACCTCGCGGGCGAAGATGCCCGCGGAGTGAAGCACCTCCTGATGTGACAGGTCGCCGAAGGAAAACTGCGCGATGAAATAACTCGCGCCCGCCGCGCCGGCCATGTTTCTCACACTCTCGCGGATCGTGCCGGGAGAGCCTGCGAGCGCGCCGCCATTCCGGACCATGGTTTCAAAATCTTCCGGAATCCTGGCATAGCGCGGCTGCGTGCCATGCTTGTTCCAGAGCTTCATGAAGCTTGCATAAAACACCGGCCAGGCGCGGCGTCCGAGCTCCATCGCCTCGCGATCGGTGTCGGCTGCGATCACGAAGCGGTTGATGCCGAGCAAGGGAATATCATCGGGCGCGTTGCCTGCCGCCGCCCATTCGGCGCGATAGCGATCGGTGATCTCGCGAACCTTTGGCACCGGTCCGGCGCAGACGATATTGATGTTGTTCTGCGCCGGCCACACCGCGCCCTCCGGTACCGGCACCGCATACCAGAACGGCGGGGGCGGCAGCTGCGCCGGTTTGATCTCGATCGGCACCTTTTCGAAATTGTAGTACTTGCCGTTGAAATCGACCTGCGGCTGGGTCAACGCCTGCCTGATGATGGTGTAGGCCTCGAGATACATCGCCGGCGCAAATTCCGGATCGACGCCGAAATACTGCAGTTCGTGCGGAGACGCGCCGCGGCCGATGCCGACCTCGAGCCGGCCATGGCTGAGATGGTCGAGCATGCAGATCTCTTCGGCGAGCCGCAGCGGATGATGAGCGGGCAGGATATAAACCAGCGCGCCCAGGCGCAGACGCCGGGTGCGCTGCGCCGCGGCTGCGAGAAATACGCTGGGCGATGGTGTGAGGTTGAGCGGCGTCGAATGATGCTCGCTCATATGATAGGCCCTAAATCCGGCCTGGTCGTAGAATTCGATCAGCTTCAGACGATTTTCGTACTGTTCGGCAAGCGGTGAAGGCCCGCGGTCGTTTTGATCGAATATGCCGAACCGCATCGCGCCACCTGCCCATGCCATTTTGGATCAGCCGTGGCGGGGTGGCAATGCGGCCCGGGAACGCATTTTGGCGATACCAGCCATGCAGGTCTGCCGTCAAATCGCCAAAAACGCGGATCGTGCTTGATCCCCAGGCCGCGCATCGCTAGCACGGGATCCGCGGTCCGTTGGTGCATGGTGGGTGATGACAAAATACCTCGTACTTTGTCTTTTGCTCCTGACGTCGGCGCCTGCTTGCCTTCGCGACGCCGAAGCCGAGTTTTCGCCCGAGCTTGCGCTTCCAATCGTGAAGGCTGGCCTCGTCGTCGACGATTCCAGCCCCGCGCCGGTTGACCCCGCCGTGGATCAACAGAAGGCCTGCGCGGGCGTGGCGTTTACCCGAAACCTGAAATACGGCGAAAGCGACCTCAACGTGCTTGACGTCGCGACCGGAGATACCAAGGAACCGGTTCGACGTCCCGTGCTCCTGTTCGTGGCGGGCGAAAGTTTCGCCGGCGAAGGCGGCGCGCCTGATGTCTCGGGCTCGCTGCAGGACCAAGCCATGTGCTTTGCCGCGCGCCACGGCATGGTCGGCGCAAAAATGGCCTACCGGCTGGCTCCGGGAAACCCGTGGCCCGCCGGAGCCAGGGATGTCGCGGCCGCGATCTCCTGGGTTCACCAGAACATCGACCTGTTCGGGGGCAATCCGGACGAGATCGTGGCGGTCGGCTACTCCGCCGGTGCGTTCCACGTGGCGAGTTTCCTCGGCCATCCGGAATTTCAGGCACAGGATTCCAATGTCGCCGGCGCGGTGCTGGTATCAGGCCTTTATCGTTTGAGCGCAGACGCCAGCGCGACCGAAAAATCCTATTTTGGCGTCGACGCCAGCAAATACGAGGAGCGATCGGCCTTTCCCGGCATCCTCGATACCGACACGCCGCTGCTGGTCGCATGGTCCGCGACCGACCCGCCAGGCCTCGTTGCGCAAGGCGAAAAACTCAAGGAGCTGTTGTGCAACGCGCCGGCCCATTGCCCGCACACGACGGTGCTGAGCGCCCGCGACAGTCTGGCTTCCGTATTCGGCCTCGACGCCTCGAGCAGCAGCCTTGCCGAGCCAACGCTGGAACTGGTCCGCGAAATCGAAGCGAGGGGGCTTCCCTGAAGCATCAATGCAGGCGCGCTTCGATCAGGCTGAAGCGGCCGGCCCGATAAACCGCTATTGGGTGAAAGCCGGATTCACGGAGCAGTCGGCGGTATTGTTGTTCGGTGCGCTCAAGACCACCGGGTCCGCGCAACATATTGAGGTCGCTCATGGCATGTGCCCTGTCCTCGTCGCTGGCGCTCGGCAATTCCGGCATCATCCGTTCCACCAACAACAACGTTCCATTTTTGGGCAGAGCTGCACAGCAATTCCCGAGGATCACGGAACTGCGCTCATCGTTCCAATCGTGGATCACGCTTTTGAGGATGATGGCGTCGGCCAGGCTTGGAATGGCCTCGAAGAAATCGCCGGCGACGAAACTCGCGCGGTCGCTGACGCCAACCCGCTCTAGATGGTGATTCGCGGTTTCGGCGCATCTGGGCAGATCGAAAACGGTTGCCTGGATATGTGGATACTTCCTCGCCACGGCTCCGATGAGTTCACCGGAGCCGCCGCCTACATCCATCAGGTGATGGACGTGACCGAAATCGTAGGCACCCAGCACATCCGGCGTCACGAAGCGCGTCAGGTCCGCCATCGCCGCGTTGAAAATGCCGACATTCGCCGGCGCACGCGCCATCAGCTCAAAACTGTTGCCGGCGCCCAAAAGTTGCGCCGCGGTCTTGCCGGTCATGACGGACTCCAGCATTCCATGCCAGGACTTGAAAAGCATGTCGCCTTCGAAAATGGCCCAGGCTTTGAATGATTTCTCCGCAGAACCGTCCAGCGCGGCGCCCATTTCCGTCAACGAATATCGATCTGCGCCGGCCTGCGAACATATGCCGACCGTCGAAAGCGCGGTGAGCAGCCGGCCAAGGGCGTAGCGATCTGCGCCGGTTGCTTCGGCGAGTTCGTTGAGCGATTGGGCGCCGTCGCGTAACAGCTCCGCAATACCGAGCTCGGCCGCGACATAGATCACGGCAGTCACACGATGCGACTGGATCAGGTCAAGAAGCTTGAGAGCTGCTGCGGACGAGGACATGGATATCTCCCAGGTCGCCTGGCGCTACTGCGCGTTCCGTATGTCGATGATCTCGGTGATTTCGCTCACCCATGCTCGTTGCCTGGCGATTCCGGCTTTCAACTCCGCGGTCGTACCGCTGAGGACGTTATGGCCAGCCGCTTCCAATTTGCGGCGAACTTCCGCCTGCTGACAGATCGCAGCGACGTCGGCGGCGATTCGATCTCGCAACGCGTCGCTGGTGGCGTTACTGCCAAAAATCCCGCCCAGCCCGTCAATTTCGAGTTCGGGATGGCCGAGTTCGCGCGCGGTCGCAAGATCGGGCAACACGGCGGCGCGCGTCGGGTTGATGACCGCAAGAAAGCGGGCCTTTCCAGTCTGCACCGGAGAGGACGATGCCGTTAGAGACGTCACCAGGACCTGGATCCGGCCTTCGCCGAGATCGGCCTGCGGCTGCGACGCATCACGATAACTCACGAAGTTCATCTGCAGACCGTTTCGTTTCAGAAACGCGGCAAAGACATATCGCGGCAAGGTCGGTCCGGACGTCCAGGCATATTTACCCGGATTCGATCGCAAGACGTCGATCAATTCCGGGATGCTCCGGACCGACAGATCGTTGCTCACGGCGAGCGTCAAAACGATCGCCGTCGTGGCGGCGATCGGCACCAAATCCCGCTCGACATCGTAGGACAGTCTATCGATCAGCAACGGGGCCACGGTTACAGAACCGGCGACGGTATAAAGCAGGATATGGTCGTCATGGCCTGCGACGAAGGCTGCCACGCCAATGGTGCCTTCCGCGCCCGGTCTGTCCTCGACCACGACCGGCCTGCCCCATTTCTTTCCCAGCGCATCGGCGAATATCCGCGCCGCGGCGTCGTTGGCGCTTCCGGGCGGAAACGTCACGATCAGTTTTATCGGGCGTTCGGGCCACGCGGGGCGCGCGGGCGTTGGGCAAGCGAGAATCGCAGCCCCAACCGATATTGCCAGCCAACAGAGCGTTCGCCGTCCAGTCTCCTGCGTGAACCAAGCCATTCTCCGCTCCTACTTCGCCGGCTTCGAACCGGATCTGCGACGCGGCTTGCGGCGGCCGTTGCCGGGGCGGGCATAGGCGTCGTTGGCCTCGATCACCCGCACAAGCAGATCCAGGAAAACGGTACGCTCGGTCTTTGACAGCGGCTTCAGCAGGCGCTCTTGCGCCGATAGCAGCGAGGGGCGCAGCCGGCGGCGCAAATCAGTGCCGCGCGGCGTGACGTAGAGCTGCCGCGCTCTTCGGTCATCCGGATCGATCTGGCGCTTGATCAGTCCCTTACGCTCCAGCGCATCGATCATCTGGCCGAAATTGACCGCGTCCACGCCCATGCTTTTGGCGACCTGCCGCTGTCCGCCGCCCGGCTGCTCCAGCACGGCAACCATAACCCCAAAATCCAGCGGCGTCAGATCCTCGCGTGCGAGAATTTCCGCGGTTACGCCGAGGCAGATCTGATGAAAGCGGCGGGCCAGATGCGCGGGTACCCGATGCGAGGGCAGCACCGCGGACTTTTCGCCGGATCTGGAGCGAGGTTCGCGCACGACGCATCCCTATAATAATGATTCTAATGATAAGAATACTTACTGTCTGGACTTGTCAATAGTCCACGATGCCCGGCTCAGGTCAGGAAATGCCGATGCGCCATGGGAGCCATGGCCCGGAGAGTTTATCCGTGCCGCCCCGATGGCTTGCGCTCGATCGGGTGAATGTCGATGGCGCGCAGCCTGCCCATTCGCAGCACTTCCATCGCAAGCGTACGGTCGATCCGGTCGCGATCGAGGACGCGTATCAGGTCGTCGACGCCGTTGATGTCGGCGCCGTCCAGCTTGATGACGACATCGCCGGGCAACAGCCCGGCAAGTGCTGCCGGACCATCCGGCTCGAT
>Ga0209890_10001344_pt1 | contig 11161 bp, 6 predicted proteins | sample OrgsoiDNA2013049_FD_185799 | JGI IMG/M metagenome (GOLD analysis project Ga0209890, IMG submission 185799) | Permafrost soil microbial communities from the Arctic, to analyse light accelerated degradation of dissolved organic matter (DOM) -... | ecosystem: Environmental > Terrestrial > Soil >... | reverse complement strand
GGCGACCTCACCATGGGGAAAACTGCGCGCAGCCATGGGGCATCCCGCGCCGTTTCATTTGACGATGATTGGCGTCGGCAACGAGCAGTGGGGACCACCTTATATCGAGCGCTACAAACTTTTCGCAGCGGCTCTCAAGGAAAAGCATCCCGAGATCAACCTGGTCGTCGCCGCTGGGCCAGCGCCTTCCGGAGATCAATTCGAGTATCTGTGGTCCAACTGGCGCACACTGAAAGCAGACATCGTAGACGAACACTACTACATGAATCCTGAGTGGTTTCTGTTGAACACCGGCCGCTATGACCACTACGACCGGTCCGGGCCCAAGGTGTTCGCGGGCGAGTATGCCGCCCAGACCTCCGGCGTGGCGAAGCCTGATAACCACAACAACTGGAATGCCGCCATTGCAGAAGCCGCTTATATGACCGGCTTGGAACGCAACGCTGACGTGGTCCGCATGGCGTCCTATGCGCCCCTGCTCGCTCACGTGGATGCGTGGCAGTGGACGCCAGACGCGATCTGGTTCGACAACCTGCGTTCCTACGGCACTCCCAACTACTACGTGCAGAAAGTATTCGCCAACAACGTGGGAACGCGAATTCTGCCCGTTACCCCTCAGGCCCAGGACGGACTGTATACCAGCGCGTCCCTCGACGACCGTACCCATGAGCTGATCGTGAAGGCGATCAATGTCAGCGCCACTGCGAGAGCGGTCGAGATCGACTTGAATGGAGCCCGCACTTCTGGGACGGCAAAGGTGACCACCTTGGAAAGGGCAGACCTCAACGCCGAGAACAACTTCGACCATCCCACCAACGTCGCGCCGAAATATTCCACTCTGGTAGTGAAATCGGGAAAGATCCCAGTGCGATTGGATCCCTATTCCGTCGTGGTCTACCGCGTGCCGGTTAACTAGCACCTCAGAAGCACCGGCACGTTGATGACGATGCGCAGGACCTTGCCCGATGCCCAACTCGAGCAGCCCTGCCGGCGACGAACATGGAACACGGAATGGAAGCGAGTTACGCTCGGCCGGAGACCCTGCTCTAGGCTCAGAGAAAAAACGGAGCGCGCATCCCCCGATCGCGCTCCGGCACCGCGAGCAGGAGACCCACTGCGGTGAACTTCATACGATAGCCGCGGCCCGTCCTGAGTCGTCCGCTTCAAGGCAGACCAGGACGGGCCGCAGCGTTCGCGGTTCTTATTTTCCCGTTCCGTTGAGTTGCACCGTTTGCGTGCCCACCGCGTCTTGGATGTTTAAAGTCGCGCTGCGCGTGCCCGTGACCGTCGGTGTGAACGTCACGGTGATCGTGCAATCCCAGTGCGCCTTGCGGCTCGCTCCGCAGGTCGACGTCTCGGTGAAATCGCCCGGGTTCGTGCCGCCCAGCGTGATGCTGGTAATGGTGAGCGTCTTGCTCTGGTTGTTGGTGAGAATCACGGTTGCGGCCTTTTTCGTGGCCACCGTGACCGATCCATAGTTCACGGTGAGCGGGGAAACGCTCACCGGCTGCGAACTGTTGAACATCACGCTGAGAAAGCTGGGACTGAAGACGACGCCGTTGACCAGCGCGACATCGAGCATGCCGTCGCCGTTGAAGTCAGCAACTGCGGCGCTCATGACTGCCGTGCCCGAGTAATAGCTCTCCAAACTGGTGAAGGTGCCATCGCCCTTGCCCTGGAGTACGACGGGCCCGGTAGGAGTTCCCCCAAAGTAGGGAATGACCACATCCAGTTTCCCGTCCCCGTTGAGATCGGCGACAATTGGAATTTCCGGGCTCTGATAGGGCAAGCAGTTGATCGAGCCGGGTGTAAACGTGCCGTCGCCATTTCCCTTAAGGAAAGCGTAGCCCCGGTCGTTATTTGTGCAGCCGTTGGCCGTGGTGGTGACCAGCAAGTCGGCTTTTCCGTCCTGGTTGAAATCGGCGGCAGCCAGCGTGATTGGGTAGTACGGTGTCACGGTCTGGATGGGAGCGCCAAACGTGCCGTTGCCGTTACCCAGCAAAACGTAAACGTCGGTCACATTGCCGGCAGTCGCCACGCCGATGTCCATCTTCCCGTCGCCGTTGAAGTCGGCAAAGGTCAGATAAACGCCGTGCGGGTTGATGGCGGCAATGCCGGTGACCAGCGTTCCCGCGTTGTAGGTTCCGGCGCCCTTGTTGAGCAGCACGCTGAGGGTGCCGTCTGCGTTTTCTGTGACGATGTCGAGCTTGCCATCGCCGTTGACATCGACGAGGTAGACCTCTTGCTCTTGGGCCGTAGAGCCGGTTGCGTAGTACGCGGCGGTCTTGAACTTTCCCGTCCCTAAACCGATCAGAACTGCGACCGTGTTGTTCTGGCAACCAGCGAACGTGGCGTCTTGCATCGTCGCAACGATATCGGCTTTGCCGTCTCCGTTCACATCGCCGGTGGCAACCCACTGCACAGAATTGTTGGCGCAGGTGCTCGCGGTGACCTGCGACGTCGCTCCCAACACGCCGTGAGAACTGCCCAGATTGATGCCGATCTTTCCGTTCGCGCCACCACTGAGCGACTGCGCGATGTCGGGGAATCCGTCGCCGTTAAAATCGGCGGTCACGATGTTGTTCGCCACCAGAGTCGAGCTGTAGGCGTAAAGCTGGTTGGTCTGGAAACTCCCATCGCCGCGGCCGAGCGACACGGTGTTGGTGGCTTCGCCGTCTGTGTCCAGCAGATCGAGGGCGCCGTCGGCGTTGAAATCGGCCAATGCGACGGTATAGTTGCCGCCGAAATTCGGCGTCTGCAGCGGGTACGCTGGCCCTGTGGTGAAGACACCCGTCCCCTTGCCATAAAACGTGAAGACATTTCCGCCGCCGTCGGCAAGAATGATGTCGAGCTTTTTGTCGTTGTTGATGTCCGCCAGTACTACGTTGTCGGTAGATAACATCGGTACGCCATTGATGGTGCCGCTTTCCTTGAATGTGCCGCTGCCCTGGTTCAGGAAGATGATCGCGCCCTGATTTTCATTGGTCACGACCACGTCCGGCTTCTTGTCGCCGTTCAGGTCGCCGATGGCAATGCCGTCGCCGGTGGCCGAACCCGAGACTCCGGATGGATAGTAAGTTGCGGCCCCGAACGCGCCGCTGCCGGTGTTCAGCAGAATGCTGATCCCGTCGTTCGCTGAGAGCGCAATGTCGAGTTTGCCGTCGCTGTTCAGGTCGCCCACGGCAACCCCGCTGCAGCATCCGGACGTGGTGCCCGTGCTGTAATTTACCGGCGCTTGAAACGTTCCGTCTCCATTGCCCAGAAAGACATAAATCCCGTTGTAGTTAGTCGAGCCCACCAGGTCGAGTTTGCCATCGCCATTCAGGTCAGCCGCGACAATGCTGTTCGGCCCAGCCTGAAAAGTACTGCTGTTGGGTGCAGCATAAGTTCCACTGTAAGTGAGGCTACCGGTGCCAGTACCCAGGTAGACGCGAACCTCGGTGGTCCCGGGCGTAATATTCGTCGCCCATACAGCGACATCGAGCAGGTGGTCCCCGTTGAAGTCGCCTACGGCGATAGCATCGTAGAAGGTATTGCCGTCTGCGAGACTAAGCGTGATCGGCGTTTGGAACGTTCCGTTTCCTTTTCCTAGGATGACGTTGAGGTTGGCACTGTAATCAAGGGTGACCACATCCAGTTTGCCGTCGCCGTTGAAGTCCCCGGTGGCGACCGCCACGCTTGAGTTACTGGTAGCCAAGGACGAAGTAAACGTCGTGGGCGAGGGAAAAGCCACGGGATAAGTCTGCGCCTGCGCCGGAACCACCATCCCAGCGATTGCAACCACAGCGGCGAACAGGGTAAGCGTCAACGTGCCCGAACGCTTACCTTGCCAATAATTCGAATTCATCTTTCTGTCTCCTGAGAATGATTTGCCTGAGGACTTGGTTCCGGGGGAGTAGCGTGCGTAGCCTCGCCGGAAACACGCTTCTGGTCAATGGACTGAGGATGGCGCGTCGCTTGTCGCTGGATAGCGAGCTAACAGCAATATTCGTAGCGATTTGCGTCGATTGATTGCCGGGAAACAGGGGGCTTCGATGAGCCCGAAAGTGCCATTTTCCCGGCTCGCGCTGGGTGCTAAACTCAGGCTCCTGCTGCACCCATCTTTTTTTATGAGTTCAGATCCGGTTTTTAGGAGTTCAGATCAGTCGCCGCCGGCTCCGATTCGCTTCGGTGTATTCGAAGCCGATTTGCGCGCCGGCGAGCTCCGCCGGAACGGAATCAAGGTCCGTCTTCAGGATCTTCCGTTCCGCGTGCTCACGCTCTTGCTGGCGCGTCCCGGGGTGGTGATCACGCGCGAGGAGTTCCGCCAGGCCCTCTGGCCCCCCGACGTCTTTGTGGACTTTGAGCAAGGCATTAGCAGCGCCGTCATGCGCCTGCGCGACGCCCTCAGAGATTCCGCCGACAACCCCATCTTCATCGAGACCGTCGAGCGCCGCGGCTACCGCTGGATCGGCCCCATCCATCCGCCCGAACCGGTCGCGCAAAACTCGCCCGCTCACGATTCCTCAGATCCAGACTCGCCCCACCAAAACTCCCTGCAACAACCCCAGCTTTCCCAGGCAGCATCCCCGGCGCCGAGTTCGATCGCCTGGCGGAAACTGATCTACGCCCCTCCGTTGCTGGTGTTGCTTTTCGCGGTGTGGATCTTCCGCCCCGGATCTCACAACGCGGAGGCAGGCGCGAAGTCCACTCCGGCTCCCACCCGAGGCCTGCATCTCCCCGCCAATCGCGAGGCGGAGGAGTTTTACCTCAAAGGTCGTTTTTACTGGAACAAGCGCACTCCCGAGAGCCTGAGTCAAGCTGTGGACGCCTTCACTCAGGCCATTGCGCGCGATCCCAGCTATTCCGACGCCTACGTTGGTTTGGCCGACTGCTACAACCTGCTGCGCGAATTCTCCGCCATGCCCCCGAACGAGGCTTTTCTCAATGCGTTTGCCGCGGCCAAGAAAGCCGTTGAGCTCGACCCGCAGTCCGCCGATGCCCACGCATCGCTGGCCTTTGTGACTTTTTGGGGAATGTGGGACGCTCGCGACGCCGAAAAGGAATTTCGCCGCGCCCTCGAACTCGATCCCAAGAATGCCAAGGCCCACCACTGGTTCGCCACGTTTCTGCATGGCCTGGGCCGCGACGACGAGGCGCTCAACGAGATCGAGATTGCCCGCAAACTGGACCCCAACTCGTCATCGATTCTCGCCGACAAGGGGGAACTGCTGCGGGGCGCCGGACGTTACGACCAGGCCCTGGCGGTCCTGACACAACTCGAAGCTGCAGAACCCGACTTTGTTTCCCCGCATGTTTACTTGCAGTTTGCTTACTTCGATACCAGAGACTACCCCCGTTACATCGCCGAGCTGAAAAAAGAGGCGACCCTCAGGCACGACGCCGCGCAACTATCCGAAGCCGACGCGGCTGCCAAAGGCTTCGCCGCCGGCGCCGAACGCGGCTTGCAACAGGCGCTCTTCTTGGAACGAACCAGGCTGTATCAACAGGGGAAGTTGTCGTCTTATTGGGTTGCCCAGAGTAACGCCCGCCTTGGCAGGACCGCCGAAGCGCTCAAGTACCTGACCATTTGCATCCAGTCGCATGACGGGTTGGCGTTGAACCTCCGCCAAGACCAGAGTTTCGCCAGCCTCCATGAAGACCCAGCTTTCAAGCAACTCTTCGTCATCATCGGCCTGCCGCCCATAAAGTAAATCGCCAGCAGTTCTCACTGCCGCCGGATGGAACGCCTCTCTACACCCCGGTCAATCTTTTCTTCGCCGGAGCCGCACTCTTCTTAGCGGCCCCCTTCTTGCCCTTCCCACCCGCCACAATATCCGCGATCGTCGTGTTCTCCAGAATTTTCGCCGCCGCATCCCGCACCGCTAGAAAGACCTCAAACAGAGCCCGATGGTCGGCGTCTTTCGCAATCAGGCCCCGCAGTTGTTCCGCATCTCCCATCGGCGCCAGCGGACCATCCACCAGCCGGATAATATCGCTCAACGGAATCTCCGCCGGATCGCGCCGCAACTGGTAGCCGCCCCTCGCACCCCGCACGCTGTCCACAATGCGCGCGTTCTTCAATTCCAGCAGGATCAACTCCAGGAACTTTTCCGGCAGATCGCTCTCCGCCGCAATCTCCCGGATCTTGATTGCGCCCTGATCGTGCCGCCGCGCCAGCGTCATCATCGCCTGCAGCGCGTACAGCCCCTTTTGCGAGATCTTCAATTAGCCTGCCCTCCGCGTCACGCCCTGATTGTGCCCCATTTCGCGCCCCTTGCCTAGCAACTTGTAGGCGACCGCCCTGCAGACTCGCGCCGTTCGAACCTGAAACTGGTCACATAAATAGTTTGGGAAGAGCAACGGTTTGGGAAGGACACGAGTTTGGGAGCGACATGGGTTTGGAAAGCGCATGGTTCTTGGGAAGGGCACGGCTTCCAGCCGTGCCGTAAGAGCCGCGAAGATATCAGGGCTTTAGCCCCTGAGGCCGGCCTTTGCTCCGAACAATTATGAGTCGGCTCATAGGCTTCACCGCTTTTGATGTCGAATAAATAACGATGCAGGCCACGCCGTCAGGTAGTCGCCACATCGAGAACCCTGTGGCTTTCAACAGGAACGCTCGCCAGGCAGCGCTCGTAAGCTTCGTACATCCCTTCGAAAATGCGATCCCACGAAGTTTCCATCGCCTGTTCACGTGCCGCCGCGCGCATCGAGGAAAGTAGCTCCGGCTGATCCATCAAAGCGGCAGTGTAACTCGCGAACTCGTCGAAGTCCCGCGCAACGTATCCGGTACTCCCGTGGCGTACAGTGAACTGCGGTCCACCGCGATCGGTCACGACAGCCGGCACTCCTGAAGCAAACGCCTCCAGCACAACCAGTCCAAACGTATCGGTCTCCGACGGAAATGCCAGCACATCGAAGTTCGCGAAAACCCGCGACAGTTCTGGTCCTCTCAACACGCCCGTGAACTCCGCCTGCCGCATATTGTTCCGCAGCCATTCCTGCTCGGCGCCTTCGCCCACGATCACGAAACGAAAATCATGCAAGCCCTTCTCCAGCAGCGCCTCCTCCAGCAGCGCCAGGGTTCGCACACTCTTCTCTGCCGTGAGCCGTCCCACATAACCGATGTGGAACGGACCTTCCGTCCTCTCCCGAAGTTTCGGACTGAAAACCGCTGTGTCCACCGCATGCGACATCAGGTAGCACGGCTTCCCGGTCGCCGCCTCCAGCACCCGGATCATCTCCTGGTTGGGCGCAAACAATAGCCGCGGGATCTTATAGAACCGCGCCGACGCCCGAAAACTCAAACGCTCCGTCACGTCCGACAGTTTCTCAGCAAGCTCATTTGGCAGGAACGACACCGCAGCCGCCATCCGCCTGCGCGCATACTGATGAATATTGGTTTGCCACGACGCCGCAAGTGGAATCCTCATCTTGTGGGCGACGTACGCCCCCAGCGTGCCCACATCGCTCGGCCCTGTGATTTGCACTACATCCGGACGGAAATCCCGCAGCAGCGGTTCCAGTTTCCGGTAATGTCTCAGGAAAAGCAGATCGTAGTCGTGTGCCCGATCGAGCGGGAATTTCACCCGGCCGCGCTGCAGTTGTACGCGCGTGACCGGCCCCGCCGTCGTGACCTCATCCTCCGGCCCCGCATGCACCATCAGGAACGGCAACTCCTGCCGCCGGGCGAATGCCTCGAAGTGCCTGCTGGTCTGGGCTACGCCGTCCACTTCATGGTAGACGCACGGAAAAAACGCTACCCGTGGACTCCCCTTCTTCACGTCAGAGCCTCGGAGGAAACAACTTCGGTGGATACCGCTTCCGACGGAATAACTTCACCCGCAATCTCCCGCGACACGTCCGCCACCGCCCCGCGCCGGAAAACGCGCTCCATCGCCCGTTGCACCGTCGCATTCTCCAGCAGCCGGATGCCCGACAAGATCTGCTCCACGTACGCCGGCGGCGCCTTCCACAGCGCCGAGATCGGACGGTCCGGCCCGCCGTTCGCGTCCGGATGGAAAATACGTTCATCCCACCGTCGCGAGCCCATCGGATTTTCCGGATAATTTCGAATCACGTCGAGCAAGGTCCGCGTCGTCCGAATGCTCACCGGTTCGGTGTACTGCGGCATCAGCAGCACGTGGCTGCGCTGCTCGTGCCGGATTTCACTCACAAACTCGCCAAACGTTTCCGCGCAGGTCAGATTCAGCGCCCCACTGGCCGCGCACCCGTGCCGGTCCCCGCCCGAAACCAGCGGCCGTTCCCACTGCTTGGCCAGTTCCGAAACCCGATTGTTTTCCTTGGTGCTCCGCGTGGCATTGATTTCGAACGCATGCAGGAACTGCACTGCGCAGTTCAAAAATCGATCCAGCGCCTGCGCGTCCCGATGCACTCCCACACAAGTCTGCGTCCACAGCGGATGATTGAACACCACCAGAACATCCGGGAACGCGTCCAGCATGGCCAGCAGTTCAACCAACTGCAGATTGTTTGGATTGCGCGTATACGCGGCCAGATCGCCCATAATGGCCTGCGCCTGCCCGCTCGGCAGATTGTGTAATCCCAGATGAAAAATGGTTCCTGCGAACGGGACGCTCCACTCCACAGAGATCGGCGTCTGCGCCGTGTCCCGCTCTGCCCGCAACAAAATCGGCGCTTCAATGTTGTCGTGGTCGGTCAGCGAAACCAGGCTCTTGAGCCCGAGCGTATTTTCGATCTGATTCTTTTCCGTCTCGTAGGCCAGCTTCGGCGACAACGGCGGAGTCCAGTACGCCCGCGCAAAGTCCACGGGAATCCTCGACTTCCGGCATTGCTTCTCCAGAGCCGCATGCAGCATCGGACCCTTCCGGGCCAACTCCGGGATCAGCTGAAGGCTTTCCTTGGATCGGTTGGTGTGACCGTGAAGCGAAACCCCAGCCCGTATATCCCGGCCAAGGTTCGGTTCATGCCAGAAGCAAGAGAGTTTTGTTTCCGCCATTCGCAATTTTTTTTGACTTACGGGGTGACTAATTCTAGCCTAGGACTGCTCGATTAGCGACCATTCTTTACAGTCGCTCTCCCTGAACCAGTTAGATGCGCGCATCCGTCCATCTCAGGGTAACCCGCTCACAAAATCTTTAGGGATCAAACTCACTACTCCTCAATTACCCACGTAACGTTCTAGCACCATTCTTTGTGCTATACTTCTCTTGACGCTTTTTCCACGGTTTGCTCGTGACGCGGTGGTCCCTCGTTGGATCAGATTCATCTCCGCCTTTCCTGCCCGCCGTTTAGTTCCAGCGTGAAATCCAAATCGAATGTGAGCGGCATGCAGGCTTCACTTGTATCCCGAGTGGATACGTGTATATCGACAGGCCCCTCCAGAAAGAATCATCCAGAATGACCACATTTACCGAACTGCCCTTGTCTGCGGCTTTGCAGCAGAAGCTCGCGGCAGGTCAATTCATTACCTTAACGCCGATCCAGGAGCGCGCGATCCAGCCTGCCCTGGAAGGAAAAGATGTCATCGGCACTGCTCAGACCGGCACCGGCAAGACTCTCGCCTTTCTGATCCCCGTGATCGAAATGCTTCGCAAAGAACCAACGGCCCAGGCCATCGCTCTGGTGCTCTTGCCTACCCGCGAACTCGCCATGCAGGTCCACGAACAATACGAGCAACTGCGCACCAAGGACATGCCCAAAGCCGCGCTCGTCATCGGCGGCGTATCTGAGAAGGCTCAGATCCAGGGCTTGCGTGCCGGATCAGCTCTCATCATCGCCACCCCCGGACGCCTGCAGGATCTCACCGACCGGCGCTTTGCCGACCTGCGCCACATCAAGATGCTCGTCCTCGACGAAGCCGACCGCATGCTCGACATGGGCTTCCTTCCGGCCATCCGCCGCATTCTTGCCGTATTGCCGAAGAACCGTCAGACTCTGTGTTTCTCTGCCACGCTCGAGCAGTCCGTCGCCGGACTCGTGCACGAATACATGCGCGATCCTGTCCGTGTTGCACTGGGTTCGGTCCTGAAGCCCGCCGAAAGCGTGGAACTCAAAGCCTACGAAGTTCGCCCCGGCGAAAAAATCGAGGTGCTCCGCCAGCTTCTCTACGCGGAAAAAGGACAGACCCTCATCTTCACCCGCACCAAGCGCGGCGCCCAGCGCCTGGCGCAAGACTTGGCCCGCGACGGCTTTACCGCCACCATGATTCACGGCGATCGCTCGCAGTCGCAGCGTAACGGCGCCCTCAGCGGATTTCAGGAAGGCCGTTTCCAGGTGCTGGTCGCAACCGACATCGCCTCTCGCGGCTTGCACTGCGATGACGTCGCCCACGTCATCAACTATGACCTTCCCAAGATGGCCGAAGACTTCATCCACCGCGTCGGCCGTACCGGACGCGCTGGTTTATCGGGCCGCGCCACCACGCTGGCCTCCGGCGTCGAAGTCGTGGAACTCCGCAACATCGAGCGCACCTTGAAACTGCGCATCGAACGCATGCACATGGATCCTTCCGGCGCACCGCAACCCAAGCGTTTCGTCCAGAACACCCTGGCTTCCCGCACATTGACGGCATTGCCCGGCGAAGTTTTTGTCTAGAGCTCGAAGAGTTCCAAGAACAGTGAAGAAATAAGGAGAAAGTGGGTGCCCCATTTCTCGCGCACTTTGCGAGAAGTGGGGCTTTTCCCTTTTAGGGTGCGCGTGATCTCGTCTCCAGTCTTTGGGTGGCCCAGCGCTTGCCGCACTGCCATCTCCTGAGCATGATCTTGTTTGCCGCGAAACGTTTTCAGGGTGCATGACACTATTCCACAGAAGTAGGGGATTGAGCGCCGCCCTCTGGCGGCCACCAAGGAGATCACATGCCTCCAAGATCAAATCTCGCGAATATACCGCGCCCAACTCGGGAAGTAGACATGCCTTCCGCCGAACCTAAACCTGTAGAGTCCACGAAGACGGTGCGAGCCAGTCTCATCCTGCTGATCGCGATGGCTGTGTGGGCGACCTGTGCGATGTCCCACGCACAATCGATTAAAGGCAGCACTGGAGCTGGCTTCCAGACTTGGAAGGCAACCGATCTCAATAACAACGGTGCGCCTTATTGGGACGCTGTGACCGAAAACTACCTCGGTAATCCAACCAACAAGAACGTGGGGTTTTGCTTGACGGGATCGGGTGACTGTGTGGGCATACTGACCTCGGTCTT
>Ga0209890_10001343_pt1 | contig 11162 bp, 8 predicted proteins | sample OrgsoiDNA2013049_FD_185799 | JGI IMG/M metagenome (GOLD analysis project Ga0209890, IMG submission 185799) | Permafrost soil microbial communities from the Arctic, to analyse light accelerated degradation of dissolved organic matter (DOM) -... | ecosystem: Environmental > Terrestrial > Soil >... | reverse complement strand
GTGAAACTGAGCACTGTTGGAAGATGCCACCCGTTAACGCCCAAATCCCTATTGAAATGTGAACCTGGCTGCAGACCAAGTATGTGCGACAGCGCACATTTCGATTTGATCCATGTCAAATGAGGAGAATAGGGGAACCTGTAGATTGAAGGGCACACGGGATACCGAGTTCATGATCGGGAGGACGATTTGTGAAACGCTCCCGACTAGAAGCACGGGCGTGTGAGTGCTATCTGGCCGTCAAACTCCAGTATGAACGGTTGCTCGCAGCGTACCATCACACAGAGTTCGCTTGCTACCGCCAAGCCGTCATGAAGGTCCAACGGCGCGCGCTTTGAAGAGGCGCGCGTTTGCCGAAACTTATCTGGTCCGATCAAATCGGAGAACACGATGTCCGTCGCCAATAGTTTGAAACAGTCGAACGCACCACGCACACCAACCGGTGTTGCCGAAGTGGTAAGCGAACAAGTTGCCGCCTCCGATCCGATGTCGCACTGGCATGAGACGCTCAGCGACGGCAGCCGGGTGCTAATTCGTCCAATTCGCAAGGAGGATGCAGCTCTGGAGCGCGCCTTCATCGAGCGCTTGTCGCCAGGGTCGCGGTGGTATCGCTTCCTTGGCCAGATGAAGGTGAGCAACGATATGCTCAAGCGACTGACTGACATTGACTACCAGAGGGAGGTCGCGTTCGTCGCACTGCGTCACGATGCCGGCGAGAAAAAAGAGATTGGCGTGAGCCGCTTCTGCATCAGCGCCGATGGGGCCAGCTGCGAATGTGCAGTTGTGGTCGCTGACGAGTGGCAGGGCAAGGGCCTTGGCCATCTCTTAATGCGCCTCTTGATTGACGTAGCGCGTCGACGCGGAATCAAGCACATGTTCTCCGTCGACTCGGCGGGCAATCAGCAGATGAGCGATCTTGCTGCCAGCCTCGGCTTCAAGCGGGAGCTCAATCACGACTATCCCAGCGAGGTTATTTACAACCTCGATTTATGATCCGGCGACGTTCGGTATCGGACAAACAACGGTCCGCATTTCACGCAATAATTAACTACAAGCCGCGAGTTGAGTAAGAATGGCACGATCGTCCGACCAAGAAACGAATAAGGAAACAATATGAAAGACTTCGCGTAGAGCAAGGCACTCGTGAAGCTGTTTTTGACGGAGTGCGGACGAGAGATTGGAGCGGGCTTCGCAGTAGTCGCTCCGGCTGGGACGAATCGCGACATCATCAATACCGGAACTGTCCCAATGAAGCTCTATACGCTCTACGTGCCGCCGAATCTTCGGGATGGCGTTGTCCACCATGCTCGCGCTGACGCGGAGACGGACAAGGAACATTTCGACGGCAAGACGACTGAATGGTCGGTTCGCTAACTTGATTAAAGCGTTTCACATTGATTGCGAGCTTGACTACGATGTCACGCAGCAGACCTTGTTCGTGTTCAATCTTGCCGTAGCGTCGACGCACACGCAGCGAATAATTGCCGAGACGGTCTCGACCTCGTCCGACGCGACTATGGACGAATTCCATGACGAAGCGGGGCACAATCGCTTCTTCCGCCTCGACGTCGCACCCGGACAACTCAATATTCGGTACCTCGCAAAGGTCGAGGTCGAGACATCCGAACTCGATACGTTTGCACCGGAGACGCCGCTGGCAACGATACCCGGCGCGAACCTCTCATACGTCCAGTCGAGTCGCTATTGTGAAGTCGAAGCCATCTTTAGTTTTGCATGCCGCAAGTTCGCGAAATTGCCGACCGGCTACCAACGCGTGCTGGCGATCTGTCAGTGGGTCAAGGAGCATATCGATTATCAGGAAGGGTCATCAACGTTAACTTCCGGTGCCCATGAAATCCTGGCCAATCGTGCCGGGGTATGTCGGGATTTTGCTCATGTGACCATTGCCTTTTGCCGCGCGCTGAACATACCTGCGCGCTTCGTGACCGCGTACACCAAGTATCAGGATCCACCACAGGATTTTCACGCGGTCGTGGAGACGTACCTGGGGGACCGCTGGTATTTATTCGACCCAACCGGCTTGGCTGAGGTTTCAGACCTTATCCGGATTGGGACGGGTCACGATGCGTCGGAAGTGCCATTTGCTACGTTCTTTGGCGCCGCACGCCTGCGGCGTCTTAGTCCTCTCGTGGAGCCAGCCAGTAGCTCCAAGACACTCGTCAGCCTGCAAACCGCGGGGGCTGGAATCCTGCTGGCGCCGGCTGAGGGATGCGGCCGCCGTGGAATTTAGTGTAGGCCGGCGACGGCCAGTTTGAGTGCATCCTGAAACACTGGGGGATAGTTCTCCGCATCAGGCCGCAATCGATTGATTCGAGCTCCCGCGGTGCCCGGCAGGGCGGACTCACAGGGCTCAGGGTTCCTGCCCAGGTGCGCGGCAGGTCATGACCAATCAACAGCAGATACCGCCTTATCGAACTTCATCGGACGCCAGCCATGACTACGCCGCGCCAAGTCGCCCACCACCCTGGTCAGGAGCACAGCGTCCCTTGGTTCTGGCCCATGGCCGCCGCGATCGAACTCGGCGAGGCAGGTACGAAGCTGTTTCAAGATAACCTGCGCTACGTTGCAGAAGCTGAAGAGATCACTGCACCACCCAAGCCGGCATGGGCAACGTCGAATCATGTGCGATTGAATCTCGATACCATGCGGCTACGGGACTTTTCGCCGATCGGTTACATGCCTGCGCAGGCGCCGGTTTTGATCGACGCGCCCTACGCAGGTCACAGTTCGACGATAGCCGACTTCGCGAAGGGGAAGAGTCTGGTCGAAACCCTTCAGGCAGGCGGCCTGAAGCATGTCCTGGTGACAGACTGGAAGAGTGCTACCGACGCGATGAAGAACTTTGACATCGACAAGTACTTGTCTGACATCAATACAGCGGTCGACCACTTGGGCGGAACCGTTGACCTGATCGGCTTGTGCCAAGGCGGTTGGATGAGCACGATGTACGCTGCGCGTTTTCCCCATAAAGTGCGCAGCCTCGTGTTGGCTGGTGCTCCCATCGATACCGATGCCGGCAATGGTTCAATCAAGAGATTGGCGCATACGTTGCCTCTCAGCTTCTTTGAGGAAATGGTAGCCACTGGCGGCGGCCGCATGCGCGGCCAAATGATGCTCGCCGGATGGAAAAACATGAATCCGGAAGAGCAATACCTGGGGAAGTATCGGAACTCTATCAGCACATCGAGGACAAGAACTATATTCAACGCACTGAAACTTTTGAGCGGTGGTATGAAAATCCGATTGATCTGCCCGGCGCCTATTATCTTCAAGCAATTCAGCAGATCTTCAAGGAAAACCGTCTGGCGAAGGGGCAATTCGTCGGACTGAGAAATCGCCTGTCGTTAAAAGATATCGTGTGCCCCGTCTATCTGCTGGCAGGATCGGCGGACGACATAACTACAAAGGAACAGGTATTCGACGCAGAAAAATATCTCGGGACGCCGAAGTCAGAAATCATCAAAAAGCTCGCCTCGGGTGGGCACATTGGATTGTTCATGGGCTCAAAGACTCTGCGCCAGTGCTGGCCCGAAGTTGCACGCTGGATTCAGTCCGGCGGCAAGCTTGGTGCTTGATTGTGGGCTGGATAACGGCGCACGAAGGCGACGCTGCCGACCCGATTGCTTGCAACGAGTACGCTCCGCGGCAAACCGGGTGGTGCGCCGCCGGCTCGCCATCGGCTACAAGAGATCCGCAATTGAGCGCAGATCTCACGGTGTCTCGACGCAATCGGTTAGAGGGCGCGTTTCAGGCGAGCGTTTCACGAAGGACCGGAATTCCAGCCGCACGAACGGCGCCAGCCGCGCACTAAGAGCGGCCGATCATTCTAATCAGTCACCAAACCTTCGGTAAAACCAACTCTTGATCAACTGCGTCAGTACCACGTAACACACCAATATGATCGCCAACAGCAACCAGTAAAGTGGCGGAAGTGGGACAAACCCGAGCGCGTCGGCAAGGGGCGAAACCGTCAGCCCGGCACCCACGGTGACGATTACTATCGAAGTGACGATGAGCGGCCAACTTGCCCAACTCTGGAGAAACGGAATCTTGTTGGTGCGAATGACGTGAATGATCAGCGTCTGTGTGAAGAGCGACTCAACGAACCAGCCGGTGTGGAACAGGGGCGGATTGTCCCAGGCATGGAACACGTACAGCATCATGAAGAATGTCAGGTAATCAAATATTGAGCTGATCGGCCCTATAAACAAGATGAAACGCAGGATCCCGCCGATGTCCCATTTACGCGGTCGGGTCAGCCAGTCAGCATCCACCTCGTCGGTGGGGATGGTGGTCTGCGAGAAATCGTAGAGAAGGTTGTTGGTCAGCACCTGGATCGGCAGCATGGGGAGGAAGGGCAGGAACGCGCTGGCCCCCACCACACTGAACATGTTGCCGAAATTGGAGCTGGCGGCCATCTTGATGTACTTGATGATGTTGCCGAACACTCGCCTGCCTTCCAGCACACCCTGCTCCAATATTAGCAGGCTGTTTTCCAACAGGATGATGTCGGATGACTCCTTGGCGATGTCCACCGCGCTGTCCACTGAGATGCCTATATCGGCGGCCTTCAGGGCAGGAGCGTCGTTGATGCCGTCGCCCATGAATCCCACGACATGGCCCTTGCTCTGGAGCGCGCGGATGATACGTTCCTTGTGGGAAGGGGCAAGCCGGGCAAAGACGCTGGTCACGCTGGTAGCTTCGGCCAGTTCAGCTTCGTTCATCGCCTCCGTTTGAGAGCCGAGCAAGAGATGCTCTACCGGCAGGCCCACTTCCTTGCAGATGAATGCGGTGATGATCTCGTTGTCGCCGGTCAGGATCTTCACATCCACGCTCAGGTGGTGGAGCTGCTTCAACGCCTCCGCAGCCGTGTCCTTGGGCGGGTCGAGGAAGGCCAGGAAGCCAAGCAGGATCAGGTCGGACTCATCCTTGACCGCGTAGGTAGGTTCATCCGTCGCCCCTGGCATCGGCTTGTAGGCCAGGGCGATCACCCGGAAGCCCTGACCGTTCAGGTCGTCCGCTATCTGCCGACGTTTGGCGTCGTGCTCGGGCAGTACCTCGATGACCTCTCCCTTGACTTCCACCCTGGTGCACAGGCCAAGCACTTCTTCGACGGCGCCCTTGCAGATTAGGGTATTCAATCCGGTCGTATCTTCCACGACCACCGACATCCGGCGCCGCACGAAGTCAAAAGGGATCTCGTCAACCTTGCGGTACTGCTCGCCAGCTTTTAGGTGTTCCTCCAACTCCTCATGGGCGAGGATCGCCTCGTCTAGAAGGTTCTTCAGCCCGGTATGGTGGTAACTATTCAGGTAGCCGTATTGCAGTACCTTTTCGCTGGGATCGCCGTGCGCGTCCAGGTGCTTTTCGAGGACGATCTTGCCTTGGGTGAGCGTGCCGGTCTTGTCGGTGCACAGCACGTCCATCGCCCCAAAGTTCTGAATGGCGTTCAGACGCTTGACGATCACTTTCTTGCGTGCCATCGCCAGTGCGCCCTTGGAAAGGTTGACCGTCACGATCATGGGCAACATCTCGGGAGTTAGTCCGACGGCCACTGCCATCGCAAACAGGAAGGCTTCCAACCAGTCGTGCTTACTCAGCCCATTGATCAGGAACACCGCCGGAACCATCACGGCAATGAACCAGATCATCAGCCAGGTGAACTTGTTGACGCCTTTATCAAAGCTCGTAAGCTGGCGCTGCCCGACAATGCTGGCAGCCAGCGATCCGAAGTAGGTCTTGCTTCCGGTGTGGATGACTACGGCGGTCGCAGAACCGCTTTCTACGTTGGAGCCCAGGAAACAGATATTGGGTAACTCCAGCGGGTTCCGACCGTCGGCGGAAGCGGTATCGGCTTTTCTCTCCACGGGCAATGATTCGCCGGTAAGAGTCGACTGATTCAGGAATAGGTCTTTTGCGGCGAGCACCCGTACGTCGGCTGGGACCATGTCACCAGCGGCCAGCCGAATGATGTCGCCCGGCACCAAAATCTTGAGGGGCAATTCAACTTCTTTGCCATCGCGCATTAGCGTCGCCGTGTTGCTGACCATCGCTTTGAGTTTTTCAGCGGCGTTATCGGCGCGTATCTCCTGGCAGAAGCGCAGCACGACGCCAAGAATCACCATTACGAAGATGACCACGGTCGCCCGCACGTCACCGGTCAGAAAGGAAAGCACGCCGAGCGCCGAGAGCAGGAGGACCAAGGGATTCTTGACGTTGCTCAAGAGGCGCGTCAGGGCGGATTGACGCTTTTCTCGCGCAATCTCGTTCGGCCCGTACTGCTTCAAGCGCGAATCGGCTTCCGCCTGGGTCAAACCGTCCAATCGCGATTCAAGCGCCCTCAGGACGGTCTCGGTATTGGCGCGCGCCTTTTCCAGTAATTCATCGGAAACGCGCGCCACGCTCTCCCCGGTGAGATTACCCGGGTGCGGTGCTGGACTCATGCTGGTCATTGGCAAACCCATTCACAGCTCTACTGTCTTCTTCGTCCGGATCGCGCACGGACATCGCAAGGAATGCCCTTTCCTTCTTGATACGCTTTCGGTGGACAATACGGTCGGCAAAGACTAACCGATCCTGGAGGAGGAACGTAACTCCCGGACTTGCTCATGGCCACGCCAAAGAGCCCGAAGCAATATCATGTTCTCCCCGCGTTTCCGCCAGAACGCAAACTGCTCAATCCGGGCATGCAGGGCGCGGAGCCTCCGCGCGGCGCTCCGCTGCCGCAATCTGGACGGCGGCTTCCCGAGTTTCCAACGACTGGTTTGGAGCACCGTGGCCGTCAGGTTGGGGTCGATAGCGCCATTTCCCGACTGCCCTTTACTGTCCGGGGCGACGCTAGGTTGACTTCCTCACCGCCCGCGACCGGTGCGAACTATCGACGATCCACGGCAGCGCCCATAGAACCGCATGGTCAGATTGAAGTTGCTGCAGGGGCAACACCGGCGAGTTCGGCGAGGTGCGCACAATTGATGCTGATCGCGCGCTTTCATTGTACGATAGCGTACATAGCGGGTGCTAGCGGTTTGGGCTATCTGAAATGGCAGGCAATCGAGTGGGTCGCGGTGGTACAAAACGGCCAGCCAGACCGGCCAAGCGCAACGCGCCCAGCACGTTGCCAGGGCGTCACAGTCCCCATCAGAACCACCTCCTCGACGCGTTGCCAGCGAGTGACTACGAGCGGATCGCCGCTCACCTCGAACTGGTACCGATGCCGCTCGGCGAAGTTCTATACGAATCCGGGGCGGAGCTGCGTAACGTCTATTTCCCCACCACTTGCATCATGTCGTTGTTGTACGTGATGGAAGACGGCGCATCGGCCGAGATCGCCATCGTGGGCAATGAAGGGATTCTCGGCGTGTCCCTGTTCATGGGCGGCAACACGACGCCTAGCCGCGCCGTGGTGCAGAGCGCGGCACGGGCGGCTCGATGCGCTGGTCAACACGGTGGGCGGTTACGTCGGCGGCACGAAATTATGGGACGTCGATCCGAAGAATCTCGACCGCATGCTGGCCATGAACTTGCGATCAGGATTTGCGCTGTCACGCGCCGTCGTGCCGGCGATGTTGAAGCAGGCAAGTGGTGCGATTGTAAATATCGCCGCGAAGGCCGCCGTCGATCACCCTGCCGGCGCGGCAGCATATGCTGCTTCAAAGGCGGCGGCACTGGCCATGATGGATTCCCTTGCCGCAGAACTCAACGGAACCGGCGTTCGAGTGAACTCAGTGCTTCCGAGCATCATCGACACAGGGGCCAATCGCAAAGCGATGCCGAAAGCAGAATTTGCGAAGTGGCCGAAACCCGAAGATATCGCGCGAGTTATCCTCTTACTGTGCAGTGCCGATGCCAAAGTCATCCACGGTGCTTCGATCCCTGTCTACGGGAATCAGTGAATTTGCCCGATCTCCGAGGAATTTCCCGATGTCACTGAACACACCGGCCGCACGCCGCGACCAGTCATTCCACCTTCACCCGTCGACCAACCTCCGGGCAGTACAGAGGGAGGGACCCCTCGTCATCACGCGCGGCGACGGTGTCTACGTCTACGATGATGAGGGCCGACGCTATATCGAGGGCATGGCTGGGCTGTGGTGCGCTTCACTCGGCTTTTCCGAGCGAAGACTCGCCGACGCGGCGTACCGGCAAATGTGCGAGCTGCCGTTCTATCACAGCTTTGGGGGGAAGGTCCCGGCGATCAGCACCGAACTCGCCGAGCGGCTGATTCGCATCGCGCCGGCGGGGATGGGCAAAGTGCTGTTCGCAAACTCGGGTTCCGAGGCGAACGACGCCGCCATCAAGCTGGCGTGGTACGTCAACAACGCGCTTGGCCGGACGCAAAAGAAAAAGATCATTTCGCGCAAGCGCGCGTACCACGGCGTGACCGTCGCCGCCGCGAGTCTGACCGGCCTAGCCTTCGCCCACGACGATTTCGATCTGCCGATCGAGCGAATCCTACACACCGATTGCCCTGACTATTACCGTGGCGCGGAGCCGAGAGAGAGCGAGGAAGCCTTCGCGGCTCGACTTGCCGGGAACCTCGAGCAGCTGATCCTGCACGAGGGCCCCGACACCGTCGCCGCGTTCTTCGCCGAGCCCGTCATGGGTGCGGGCGGCGTGATCGTGCCGCCGGCGACATATTTCGATCGGATTCAGCCGATCCTGAAGAAATACGAGATCCTGTTCGTCGTTGACGAAGTGATCTGCGCCTTCGGTCGCACCGGCAATATGTTCGGTTCGCAAACCTTCAATCTGCAACCCGACATCATGACTTTGGCGAAGGCGCTGTCGGCGGGATATCAGCCGATTTCCGCCAATCTCATCACGAACGAGCTCTACGAGATACTTGTCGCGCAAAGCGACAAACTTGGCATCTTCGGCCACGGCTACACGTACTCGGGACATCCGGTGCCGGCTGCCGTCGCGCTGGAGACGCTGAAAATCTACGAAGAGCGCGACATCATCGCGCAAGTGCGGCGAGTCGGCCCGCGGATGCAGGCAGGAATTCGCAGCTTCGCGGGCCATCCGCTGATCGGCGAGGCCCGAGGCATCGGGCTAATCGGCGCCGTGGAGCTTGTCCGCGACAAGACAACCAAGCAGAGCTTCGACCCCAAGGCCGGGGTCGCCGCGTATCTCGTGCGCCGCGCACAGCACCACGGAGCGATACTGCGCAACATGCCCGGCGACATCGTTGCCTTGAGCCCCCCGTTGGTCATCAGCGACACCGAGATCGACGAGATAATGCGCTGCTTCAGCAATGCGCTCGACGATACCTGGGCGATGGTGAAGGAAAAGGGTCTCGCGTGAGCAGCGTCGACGACCCGGCGCGACAATCCGCAGAACGTTGAGCCATGGTCAGGCCAGGAACAGTATGAGTGCCGCAGGGCCGCCCCAAGGCACTCGCCCCCCGGGGGGAACGACGCGAAGCGACGCTCGGGGGGATCATACAAGCGCCGCCAATCCGATCGTTCGTTTTGTCGACATAGGCAAGACCTACGATGGTGCTACGCGCGTAGTCGACAAGCTCGATCTCGACATCGAGCGAGGCGAGTTCCTAACACTGCTTGGGCCTTCGGGATCAGGCAAGACGACGACCCTGATGCTCCTCGCCGGGTTCGAAACGCCTACCGCTGGCGAAATCCTGCTCGAGGGCAAACCGCTGTCCCGTGTTCCGCCGTATCAACGCAATATCGGCATGGTGTTCCAGAACTACGCGCTGTTCCCGCATATGACGGTCACCGAGAACATCGCCTTTCCGCTATCGGTACGCGACGTGTCCGCGGCCGACATCACCAAGCGCGTCGAACGCGCTCTGGACATGGTGCAACTCGGCGGCTTCGGCCAGAGGCGGCCGGCGCAACTCTCCGGCGGCCAGCAGCAGCGCGTCGCGGTGGCGCGCGCGCTGGTGTTCGAGCCGAAACTCATCCTCATGGACGAGCCACTCGGGGCGCTGGACAAGCAGCTGCGCGAGCAGATGCAGCTGGAGATCCGACGGCTGCACCAACGGCTTGGCGTGACCATGGTCTACGTCACTCATGACCAAGCCGAGGCGCTGACCATGTCGGATCGCATCGCGGTGTTTCACCGCGGCAAGATCCAGCAGCTCGATATTCCGGAGCAGATGTATGAAAACCCGAAGAACGCCTTCGTAGCCCGGTTCATCGGCGAGAACAATCGTCTGGACGGCCACCTGGAGACCAACGAAGACGGCCGCTGCACGATCCGCTTGGCTGCCAGTGATACTCGGATCGACGGTACCCTGGTCGAGCCGGTGAAAATCGGCGACACCGTCACCGTATCGCTGCGGCCGGAACGGGTGCAAATCGGCGCGGCGAGGCATACAATCGACGCGCGTCCCGGATGCCGTCTAGCGGGGTCCCTGCAGGAGATCATCTATCTGGGCGACCACGTCCGGGCGCGCGTTGTGCTGACCGGCAACAAAGAGTTCATGGTGAAGCGCCCGATCTCCGAGGCGCAGACATTGCCGCGCATCGGCGCCGCCGTCGATGTTTTCTGGGCGCCCGAACATTGCCGCGCGTTTGCGCAGGAAAGCTAGCGGCGCCGACACAGTCGTATCAGAGGAGCCCAACATGCAAAGCAGAAAAATCTGGATCGTGGCAGTGATCGCGGCGGCGTTCGTGCTGTCAGCGTCGGCCCTAGCGCGCGACTTGTCCGTCGTGTCCTGGGGCGGTGCGTACCAGGACGCGCAGCGCGAAGTCTATTTCAAGCCGTTCATGGATAAGACCAAGATAACGATGACCGAGGAAAACTGGGATGGTGGCGTCGGTACGCTGCGGGCCAAGATCCAGGGCGGGAGCAACAACTGGGACGTGGTTCAGGTCGAGTCGGAAGAGCTCCTCCTCGGCTGCGAAGAAGGCCTCTACGAAAAACTCGACTGGACCAAGCTCGGAGGGAAGGACAAGTACCTGCCCGACGCGGTCAACGACTGCGGCGTGGGCGCCATCGTCTACAGCTTCATCCTCGCTTACGACGGCGACAAGATCAAGGGCGACGCGCCGAAGTCCTGGGCCGACTTCTGGAACACCCAGAAATGGCCAGGCAAGCGCGCGCTGCGTAAAGGGCCGAAGACGACGCTGGAAATCGCCCTCATGGCCGACGGCGTCGCGCCGAAAGACGTCTACAAG
>Ga0209890_10001342_pt1 | contig 11164 bp, 20 predicted proteins | sample OrgsoiDNA2013049_FD_185799 | JGI IMG/M metagenome (GOLD analysis project Ga0209890, IMG submission 185799) | Permafrost soil microbial communities from the Arctic, to analyse light accelerated degradation of dissolved organic matter (DOM) -... | ecosystem: Environmental > Terrestrial > Soil >... | reverse complement strand
TCCGCTCTTCTTCAGCGCGATGAAATCCGCCAAGCTGTTCACATCTCGCAGAGCCTTGATGCTCCAGCAATCGTCTTCCATCGCGTGTCATTCGACTTTTGCGTTGTTGGAGTTTGCTAGGTCACTTGAGCGGTTCGCAATTATTCCTATGAATGGGTCAGGCACAAAATCCCTGAACTCTTTCCATTCCTCTGCTTCCGCCAGCCAATACTCCGCGAGTGAGTATTCCATTTCCTTGCTGGCAAGCGCAGCCCGCTCACGACACATGTGCTCCAACGCAGCAAATTGCGTCTTTGAATACATCGAGCCATTCCTAACAAGCCGAAAGTCTAATCCTTTCTCTATCGGAACCAATTAACAATTCGGTAACGTGACTTGACACGCCCGTGAGTGTGTTTCGGGGTAGGTAATTCACAGTGACATATTGGCTCTGTAGCGCTACAATGTAGGAGTACAAGTTAATCGCAATTTATATGAAAAAGAGAATTTTAATTTCGTGCGAGCATGTGTGTTCAGGTGGTTGCCGTCGAATAGGATGCAATTGTCAGTGCGGAGAGTTTCACCAGGAAACCACCACTCTAAAGGTACAGCACCTCGCAAGTGACTATCCGACCAATCCTCCCTCAATAGAAGAAATGTTGGCTTATATCGGAAAGAAGACGGGCTTCAACCCGGCCACCATGTTTTCACAGGTTGCTGAGGACGAAGGCGACCGCACCGCCCAGGATTATGCAGACGCTAACCCACTCACCAATGAAAAATAAAGCGGCAGTTGCGCTCGGCAAGCGCGGCGGTAAAGCCAAGAACGCCAAACTCACCCCCGAGCAACGCAAAGAAATGATGGCTGAGGTACGGAAGGGCATTGGCACGCATCCTAAAATCCACACCCTCAAGAACGCCTGCCCGTTTCCCGGATGCAACATTACTAACGGTCACGAACACATCTAATTTATGGAATTGAAAGACCAGGTCGTGTCACTGGAGCTGGCACAGAAGCTTAAAGAGTTGGGCGTGAAGCAGGAGAGTTTGTTTTATTGGTTAGAACATTATGTTGGCCCTGCTTCCAGAGCAGGAAATACTCCAATGCCTCCTAAGCCCAAAGTCATTGACGCGAAGAACGCGCATAAGATTTTGTCTTATAATAAGTTCACTTATGCCGCCTTCACCGTCGCAGAGCTTGGGGAGATGTTGCCCGAGGAAATTGACGGGATATCTTCTTCAACTGGCCCCACCCTTTGAATTTGCGGCTGAGAGGTGGATACTTTGGTACGAAGAAGAGGATGGCGAAGATAAGATGTGGCTCGACAAAACCAAAATGATATGGAGTGCGCATGCGCCTACCGAAGCAGACGCCCGCGCTAAAATGCTCATCTATCTCTTGGAGAATAAGTTGCTCGATAACCAGTAAGGAGCCCATCAATGGCACGTACACCCGAAGAGCAAGAATACATCACGAGAATGCTAGAAAGCGCCTGGGAACACTCCTACGACGAGGGGTACCGGGAGGGACGCCGGGACGGGTATAAAGCAGGGTACAATCACGCGCTCATATTCCTGTGGCTGGCGCATCTCCCTAGTTCCGAGACTTATCCGCCTCCCGCGCCTCACTGAATTCCTTGACCGCTTCCATTGCCTCTTTGGATTTAGCATCTGCGGTCTGCTTGGCGTCAGCCCGCGCCTGCTTCTATTCCCGGCCCATATTCTTCTCTTTCCAAGCAGCTCTGTTCTCCTTGGCACTCTGAGCCCTCGCCGCATCAAATGCCTGGAGCCTCTCGAACGCGGCCTTGTCGCTCTTGAACAGTCCCTTGCGATGCTCATTCGTATAATCTGCACGTTGAGGGTTGCGGGTCGCTTCCAAGTCGCTGTTGCGATTTTTCGTACTTTCCGGGATGTCCCTTCCATGGAAAGAACCAAAGTACTCCATGATTGACCGCACCTTCGGTCCTTCACGGACATTGGTCTGTCTATATAAATATTTATAGGAGCGGCCGTTTTTGTTGACGGTTTTGATTCTGAAAAAGCTCATACGCAAAAATATCTTTTTCCCTTCTCGATGCCAACTCCCGCAGAGCGCAACGTCCCGCGCCAGAGCATCCGTTTCCACAGGTTACAATTACTGGCAGACCTGTGGAGAGGAGAGCGCAATGGACATATGGGAAGAAAACGACGCCTTTCGAAATTCGTTCAAAGGCGGGGAAGTCGTGCTCACGCACAGCTTCGCGGAACTGCCGGACATGGTGAAAGCCTCGGCCTTGCAGTTGGTCGCGGACTTTAAAGACTTCAACGAAGAGAATGATCCCTACGAAGAACACGATTATGGTTCATTCAGTCACTGCAATCGTGAATTCTTCTTCGCCATCAACCGCATCGAAGGCAAGTTAATAATGACCGTCGGTCTTGCGATTGGGGATTGGTGAGCTCCTTTCGAGGGGCTTTTTCTTTTTATGCGATAATTACCCACGGACTCTTTCACAGGAGAACGTGATGATCAAAATTTACTGCATTCGCGTGTTGGAAATAGAATTTGACGGCGATGACTTCCAGTACCACCAGATGGAAACCAACGAACGCTTCGGCCCCTTTACTAGCCTGAGCTCGATCCTTGCCCACATCCACGATAGGATGCTGGAAGACATCGCGGAGGCTATACAGCGGCAGTATCATTAAGCCCCCCAAATCTGTGGGGCTTTTTTTATTGGTGTATGATTAAACGATGTGGCTAGGTACCGAGGACTCAAAGGAAAGTACTGGACCCTCTTTAGTGAGTACGTCCGTCGGAGAGATTTTATTGCGTATGGCCGATGTGTTTCCTGCAACGAAGGCATTTCCGATTGGCGATATGCTGATGCAGGCCACTTTATCGCCGCAGGCCGCTGCGGATTTGCTCTTCTATTTGACCCACTTAATGTCAACCTGCAATGCAAGCGATGTAATAATCCGCGATGGCGGCCAGATGCAGGGGCTTTCTACTACCGAGGTCTCGATGCACGATATGGTGCTGGAACAGCAGCGACGCTCCAACAACGATATGACGACGTACACTTCAAAGGCAAAACCACGAAAGAGTGGAGCAAAAGGGAATACGAAGCAAAGATAGTTGAAATCAAAGAGAAGAAAGCTGCTTTGTGAACGTCTGTTCATTAAACTCCCGCTTTACCGTAGGAACAAGCTTTCGCTTCCACCGTTTGCTCTTGGGCAGCTACGCAAGGATTGAAAATGAGAAAGCTTAGTTTAGCGCTTGCCGCGCTCGCCACTATCGCCGTTGCGGCACCTACCATAGCCTCCGCTGAGGGCATTGGCATTCGCGTCGGCGGCGACCACCGCGATCGAGGCGAGTTCCGTGAACGTGGGGAATTTCGCGGTGCACGCGCCGAGTACCGTGACCACGACCGCGGCATGCATAGGGACCACGGCAACCGGACAGTGATCATCAAACGCCACCACGACCGGGATTAAGTAGAAGCGGCCCCTTAACCGGGGCCGGTTTCTTTTGGCAGCACGTTGCGCTGAAATCGAAGCTTCCCGTGATACAATTTGGCTATTATCAATAAGCAATATTGCAATATGCCCACTTCAATAACTGTCGTGCAGCCTGATGGGACCATTTGGACCACTGGCGCGTTCACACAAATCACGCCGCCTGCTCTTCCTTCAGCGGAAGATGTCGAGATAGACGTTGTTCTCTCAGACGGCTCGACAAAGAAGTTCGTCCCAGCAGCGTAAGTTCACAGCCCTGTAGCAGAGGCGCGTTCAGCAATGGGCGTGCTTTTTGCTATTCAGCTTTTTGACGCAGCCTTCAGCCGCTCGACTGCTTCTTTACACTGGGCGACCATCGGATCAGCCTTACTCAGGCGGGCCAATCTGTACTCGGCCTTTAATGCCTGATATCTGTTTTCGATGACAACGGGCACATGCTCGCGTTCGGCCAACTGAGCACATTCCTGGGGGACTTGCACGGGATAGGAGACAGCTGGTTTAGCCGCCAAAGGCGTGCTGAAGGTTAATAAGACGGCACCTATCAAGACACGCATGAGAGCATCCATTACGTTTAATGTGGGGAAACGCTCAAGTCGTCGTGAAGTTCCAACGCGTGGTATCATTTGGCAATGGCCGACGGCCCTCTAAATCCGCAGCGCGAGCTTTTCTGCCGCTACTACACTCAAAACGAAGACCTTTTTGGCAACGCTACGCATTGTTATGCGGAGGCTTACGACTACAAGCTCGACACATTATCCCAGGAAGACGAGTACGACCTTCCGAAGGGCGATCCAGAGCGAAAGCTTATTCAGCGTAGCGAGTACGATAGGGCTATTCACGTATGTGCGGTGGAAGCATCCCGGCTCCTGAGAAGCCCTGAGATACAATTGCGCATAACCGCCTTGCTGAACGAAATCCTCAGGGACGAGGTTGTCGATAGCCAGCTTGCAAAACTCATCATGCAGGACAGAGAGCCAGCGGCAAAAATTGCGGCAATCCGCGAATACAACAAAATCCGCCAACGCATCGTAGACAAGACCGACATCACCAGCGGAGGATTACCCATAACCGGCTTCAACTATGTCGAGCCAAAGCCCGACAATCAGACCGACGCCTAAGCAGCACCTTGCTTGGCAGAAGCTCCAGGACGAAACAACCAAGTTTCTTTTATTCGGCGGTGGTGCAGGTGGAGGGAAGACCTGGCTGTATTGCGAGTGGCTGCTTACACAATGCTACTTCTATCCGGGTTCACGTTGGTTCATCGGCCGCAACGAACTAAAACGCCTGATGAACTCCACCTTCGTTACATGGAGCAAGGTGTGCGCCTTTCATGGGATTCCCCGCGACGATTGGCATTTAGACGGCAAGTACAACGTCATCCGGTTCAAGAACGGCAGCACGATCGACCTCATTGACGTAGCTTACAAGCCGACCGACCCATTATATGAACGCCTTGGCTCAACTGAGTACTGCGGCGGATTCGGAGAAGAAGTGTCCGAGTGGCACTTCCTCGCTTTCGATGTGCTAAAGAGCCGCATAGGACGCCACAAGGTGGTTGTGGATGGCAAAGACATCACCCCTCCTCCAAAGTTCGGCTGTTCGTGCAATCCTTCAAAGGGCTGGGTGTATCGCGTTTTCTATCAACCGTGGCTCAATGGAACACTTCCGGAGCAATACGCTTTCATCCAGTCCCTCTACAGCGACAACCACTACACCTCAGAACTGTACGGCCAGCAGCTTGCAGAGATTAGCGACAAGGCTCTTCGACAACGTTTAAAAGACGGCAACTGGCAGTATGACGAGGATGCCGGGACGCTGATGAAGTACGACAACATCCGCGACCTCTTCACCAACAACATCGTCAAAGACGGGCAGCACTATTTGATTGTGGACGTGGCCCGCTACGGCAGGGACAAGACCGTGTTCAACTTCTTTGAAGGACTGGAGAGCGTAAAGCGTGAAAGTTTCAGCGAACAGGGAACCGACAAGACTATTCAGCTTATTCGCGACCGGGCCGCAGAATTTAAAATACCCTATTCCCACATTCTTATTGACGAGAACGGCGTTGGCGGCGGCGTGGTAGATCAGTTGAACGGCGTGAAAGGATTTATGGGCGGGTCATCGCCTTTCCCAACACGAACAGCTCTCAGGCGCCAGATGCTTCCTACCGCAAGTATCACCATCGACGGCAAGCGCCAACTCTCGAGCTTTCAGAACCTCAAGACTCAGTGTGCATTCAAACTGGCCGAGCTTGTCGAGACGCACCGCATGGCAATTGTCCCAGGCGGCGACCAGGACGAAATAACCGAAGAGTTTTCTCAAATTAAACAACGGGACATGGACAGGGACGGCAAGCTGAAGATTGTGGGCAAGGATGCAGTGAAGGAAGCAATCGGCCGCTCACCGGATACCGGCGACACCTTCATCATGCGCATGTACTTTGAACTGTTGAAGGATGCGACCGGCGGGACGTACGAACAGTCAGTGTCCTCCATTAATCGGCGGCATGTGAGCCGGACGATCCAGCAACGGGGGGTGTAGCGGACTTTTGCGGCGATCGTTTGACTATTGCCGCAACCATAATGAGAAGGATAATGAGAAGGACGAGCAAGAGTGCAAGGATGCCGATTAAAATATACAGCGTCTCCATAAATTCCTCCTTTATCCCCACCTCGCGTGCGAGCTTGCACAATTGCGCGGTACACTTCAAGCATGAAGGAGTTCTACGCTGAAATAGACAACCACCTGAAGAAGTACGAACACGGCACCATCACCATTTCCGAGGACATTGAGTTTTCCATGCGCCACACGGTGCGTCAGATTACGCACTACATCATGTCGAAGTACATGGGTGGCCAGAACGACGAGCAAGGCCGCCGGAAGCCCTTTCGCAACATCGGCAACGCCATTGTTGACCTTGAATGGCGCGCGAAGAATATCGACCGCAAGTCTATTGAAGCCGAAGAAACGGACGGCGATTACATCTTCTCCCTCATCGTCAATAAGGAAGTCCAGCAATGGATGAAGGTCAACAACTTTGGCAAAACCATTGACGACTATCAGCGGAAAAAATCCGAGTACGGTTCAGTGCTTTTGAAGAAGACCGAGACCGCTACTGAGCTACTCATCGAACCGGTCAAGTGGGAACATACTGCCGTAGATCCGAGGGACATTACCAACGGCACCAAGATAGAGAAGAACTACCTTTCTCCCCTGGAGCTGAAAGCCAAGAAAGGCGTTTGGACCGAACAGACCGACGGCGAGCTTTCGATAGATATCGTTATCGAGGCTGCTCAGAAGCTCAGGAAATCAACCGGCGAAAATCGCATTGAAATCCTGGACATCGAAGGGCAGTTCGAGAAGTGTGCCTTGTACGAAACAGCGGAAGGCGCCGAAGACGATGACACCATTGGCCTCTACAACGTCATTGTTGCCGTTGTTCGCAACAAGAAATACTGCCTCTACAAGACTGCACTCACCGAGAGCCGCTTCAAGCACTTCAAGCGTAAGGAAACGGAAGGCTGCGATTTTGGTGTGGGTGTCTGGCAGGAAATTTTCGAACCGCAGATTTGGACCAACGAAGCCGTCATTGCAGAGAAAGTCGCCATGGATTTGGCCGGCAAGGTCGTGCTCAAGACCAACAAGAAGGATCTGCCGTCAGGCGCCGCGCTCCTCGACGGTGAGGTAGTTGAACTTGATGACGGGCAGTTTTTGGAATCCCTGCAACTGATGCCCTCCGCGCTCCCGGAGTTCCAGAACCAAGTCGATAACTGGTTTGCGAACATGCAGCGCGACCAGTCCGCCTATCCGGGCGTGACCGGTGAGGAGCCAAAGGCATCTACGCCATTTCAGTCTCTTGCACTCCAAGCGTCACAGTCAGGGTCCATTTTTAATAAACGCCGAGACCAGGACGGGTATGACATTCTCGAAGTCCTCATCGACTGGGTCATTACTTTTGTCATTAAGGAGATAAACAAAGGTCACAAGCTCACTGCCTCGTATTCCAGTGGGGAGCTTCAGCAGCTCGACCAGGCTATCGTCGCCGACCACGCCAACAACTCAGCCAAGCAAGCGATTCTCTCCGTTGATGCTTCAGGCCCTTTGCATAAGCCCCTTATCCCGAGCCCTATCAGTAAGGAGGTGTTCGCTTCCCAGAAGCAGCAGGAACTTTCCCAGAGGGGCAACAAGCGCGACCTCTACATTCCGAAAGGCTACATCACCCTTGCGAAAGTGAAGCAGAAGATCCGCTTTAACATCACAGATGAAATGCAAGACAGCCAGCGTGAATTGAATGGCTTGGCAACCACGCTGCAGTCATTGGCACCCGGAGACCCGGAGCGCACTGGCATTATTCAGCGCATGATGGAGCTTTCGGGAAGTGCCCCGGCGTCCTATCCCGCACCCAGCAATGCCGCTCCCACACCGACTGCCGCGCAGAGTGCCGCACCTACCCGCGTTACCCAGGCGCTGCCTGCCGGCCAGCAATGAGCACCCTCCCCGCATTCTTCAAGGATAAGCAGGCACAGAAAGATTGGGCCGATTTCATCATGGAAGAATTGAACGCGGAGACGATTAAACGCGTCTACGCGGGGAAGGAGGTGCAGGGTTTGAAAGAAGCGAAGGACATTATCGCTCAGTCTTTCAAGAAATTGAACGAGTTGTTCACACCGAAGAAGCCACGAAAGGCAACCATGCGCGGAGAGTAAGGTATCATTGTCCACATATCTGAAGTGCAGATGAAGGACGTGTGCTATAGTTCGATTATCAGGTTATCATTCCTCTCAAAATGACAAATAACGAAGACGAAACTGTCCAAGCTGAAGACACCGAAACTCAGCAAGAAGAGATTACCACCGACGAAGTCGAAGATGATCTTGACGAAGGAGCTGGCGACGCCGCTCCCGCAAATGAAACGGCAGAACAGAAAGATGCACGCATTGCAAAGCTAGAAGAGCGCAACGGAAAGCTCTGGGCGCGTTTGCAAAGAGATAAGAACAAGCCTGCACCTGTAAAGCCTGCCCCGGCTCCTAAAAAAGCCGAAACCCCAACCGGTTTATCCCGCGACGAAGCAATTGTGATTGCGAAAGGGTTTTCTGAAGACGAGCTTGAGTACGCAAATAAGGTGGCTGCCGTCGAAGGCATTAAAGTCACCGATGCCGTAACCAATCCGCTCTTCACTACCTGGAAAGCAACCAAGGACGAGGCAGTAAAGAAGCAACAAGCCCAGCTTGGCACTTCTAAGGGAGCAAAGACGACCGTCAAAAAAATCACTCGACACTCCCGATCTGTCCGACGAGGACCACAAGGCTTTCTTCAAAGAAAAGATCGGCTAGCATCATCCGCTGTGATGCTGACTATTCAATAATCATCAAACATCATGGCTTTCCCAACAGGCACAGAGTCCTCAACCACTCTTGCCGTAATGATTCCCCAGCTATGGGGAACAAAAATAAACGATTTCTACCGTCAGAAGCTCAAACTCGCAGCGTTCTTCACGAACCGCTCTGACGAGTTGGCCGGCGGCGGCGACACCGTGTATACACCGGGTCTCACCGAAATGGCCGCAAACTCGAAAACGAACGCGACCCAGGTCACGCTTAACCAGCCGACTGAAACCAAGCAGACGTTGCAGGTTTCCAACTGGTTCGAAGTATCGTTCGCAATCGAAGACAACCAGGCCGCGCAGGTTCTCAAGTCGTACTCGATCCAGCAACGCTACATGAAGAACGCGGCTTACACCGCAGCCAAGAAGCTTGAAGTCGCACTTGCGACGGGCTTCCAGAGCTTCACGACCGTTGTGGGTACTACTACGGTGGCCCTGGCCGACGCATCGGTACGCTCCGCGATCTCGAGCGCCGAAATCGCCAACATCGACTTTGAAGAGTGCGTATGGTTCCTTCATCCGAAGACCGTATGGACCGACCTCATGTCGATTGACCGCTTCGCCCTTTCTCTGAACACCGCGAATGCAACCAACCCGGTTGTGAAGGGTCAGATGGGTACGATCTACGGCCAGCCATTGGTCACTACAAACCTCATTACTAAGATCAACACAAACGCCGACTATTGCGGTGCATTGGCTGTTGCAGACTCAATCCACTTCGCCACTGGCGCTCTCCCAGGCCAGAGGGATCAGAATGGTGTCCGTCTGCAGGCTAACTATGTGCCGGACTTCCTTTCGACCGTGATTACCGCAGACATCCTGTACGGAACTGTGGTCAACCGCGCAGCGGGAGGCATCAAGATAGTTTCGGGCGTTTAGTTTGTTGCTTGGGCGGCCCTGCTTTTAAGCTGCCCAAGTATAAAGCCAGCAAACCATGAATAACGAAATCAAAGTTGTATACGGAGACGTCAAACGCGAAGCGGTCCTTATCGACCCCTCTATTCCGGTCGCACTGTCCGGATCGAACGAGGGTACGGAAAACAACCAGAGCAACATCATCGCCGAGGGCACTTCTACGAGAGAACTTCTAAACAAAAATATGGCCGATAATCACGATAGAGTAATACCGCTCGACGACGCGCTTCTGCTCACCATGGTAGGCGAGAAGGCAGAACTGGTTGAGAAGGGCCGTGGTATATCCAAACAATTTGAAGAGATGCAAGCTCAGCTTGAACGCCTGCACATGGACCTCACGGCCGTTACGGCGGATGTCACTACCAAGAAGCTCGCTATTTTGAAACGGGTGGAGCAACTCGCGAAAGACAAACTAACCGAGTTCGAAATTCCGGTCACCACCGAGATTCGAAAGGGCAAAGTCGTCCTCATAGCTACCGACGCACTGGCAGAATTTACCGACAGCTTTAAGAGGTTCGACAAGTTCGAGGAGCCCGTTCCCCGAAAGGAAAAGAAAAACACTTAACGTATGATTTTCACCGATATTAAAGCGAAGATCTACTTCCTCACGAAGACCAACAGCAATTCCTTTCCTATCGCCAACCTTGTCATTGAAGCCAACAACGCCATGGATCGCGTGGCTTCTCTTATCCGAAGAGCAGATGCCCGGTGGCGGTGGGATGATGAAAATCAAATTGACCTCCCCGTTGCCGATGTTGATCTCGTATCCGGTCAGCAGGACTATACGTTAGAGGAAGACTTTCTGAGCATTAGCCGCATGGAGATCAAAGACCAAAGCGGCTTCTGGCACACTCTGAAACCATTCGACGAGCTCGATGTCCCGGATCGGTCACTGTCCGCGTGGGGCGCCATTCCTGGCATACCCACCCACTTCGACGTCAATGGCCAGTCCGTCACGTTATACCCGGCCCCAAACTACTCGCAAGCGGCCAGCCTCGCGGTCTACTACACCCGCGGTCCCGTCTACTTCACGAGCGGAGACACGACTAAGGAGCCCGGTTTTAACTCCCTCTATCACGACCTCGTGCCGCTCTGGGTTGCCTACAATTATGTGATGGCGAACGGCATGATTGTCGGGAGAACCACGCTTGCTTCTCAATTTATGGCGGAGATCCAACGCAAAGAAGATGCCTTGCAGAAAGACTACGCATACCGTGGACCAGGTCGACCACGGTTTTTCGCTGCGAGGCGTAGCGCTGTCTAAGTATGAATAGACCAAAGCACAGCTCCACTTTCATCAACCGAACCATCCGGGGCCTTTGGACGTGGTCATCCCCTTCAGTGCTTTGGAGCGACCCTAACTTCACGTGGGGCGGCGTCAACATGACC
>Ga0209890_10001340_pt1 | contig 11176 bp, 6 predicted proteins | sample OrgsoiDNA2013049_FD_185799 | JGI IMG/M metagenome (GOLD analysis project Ga0209890, IMG submission 185799) | Permafrost soil microbial communities from the Arctic, to analyse light accelerated degradation of dissolved organic matter (DOM) -... | ecosystem: Environmental > Terrestrial > Soil >... | reverse complement strand
TAGCCACGGGACTGCTCGGGCTCATCGCGGCTATGGTTTGGCTGGGCAAACCCTGACAAGTCTTCTCATTGCCACCGCATTGGCCACGGCCAGTGCACAGGCGCAGGCTGCTGCCGAGGCGCCTCCCGCCACGCAATCGGCCACCGACTCCAGCCTGACCTGGCACGGTATCACGCTGTATGGAATCGTCGATGTCGGCCTGCAGTACGACACGCATGGCGCGCCGTTCAGCGATTACCATCCGGCCGGCAGCAACGATATCGTTCAGTCCGACAGCAATCGGTCGGCCTTCGGCGTCACCCCGAGCAACCTGAGCCAATCGCGCGTGGGCTTGCAGGGTCTGGAGGCCATTCCGGAGTTCGGCGATTGGTCGGGGGTTTTCAAAGTCGAGGTGTTCTTCAATCCCCAATCCGGCGAGATCAGTGATGCCTTGAAGTCGCTGGCGCTCAACAACGGTAAGGCGCTGGCGAACCGCAGCGTCGGCATCGACAGCAGCGTTGCAGGCCAGATATTCCAGCAGTCCTTTGCGGGACTGAGCTCGCCCACCTTCGGCACCATCACTTTCGGCCGGCAGAACACGCTGCTTGCCGACGGCGTTGCCAAGTACGACCCCAACTTTGCGTCCCAGGCATTCTCGGTGATCGGGCTGTCGGGAACCGCGGCGGGCGGTGGAGATACCGAGGATCGCCGCCTGGACGATTCCCTCAAGTATGTGGCGACCTTCAACCACATGGTGCACGTCGGGGCGATGTACAAGTTCAATCAGTCCACCGGCGGGGGCAACAACGCGATCGAGGGAGATCTCGGATTCGAATATGCCGGCGCGTCGATCGACGCTTACTACGTCAAAGTCAACGATGCCGTTGCGGCCGCCACCCTGAGCGCCACCCAGGTCGCTGAATTGCCGACACTCGCGCAACCGGTCGTGGCACCGGCGACGCCGGTGCCGGGCAGCTTGGGCGCGAGCGCGTCCAACTCGTTGGCCGGCACCATATCGGACAACACCACCTTCGGCATCATGGGTCTTTACAACATGGGCGCGCCGAAGTTCTTCTTCGGCTACGAGCACATCAAGTTCGCGAATCCCACGACGCCGCTCTTGCCGGGGTTCACGGACATCGGCGGATACACGCTTGCATTCGTGAGCAATACGGCCTACGACAACGCAAAGATCCTGCAGGTGTATTGGGCCGGCGTGAGGTACGCCGTCATGCCGCAACTCGAGCTGACGGCCGCCTACTATGGGTATCATCAGAACGCGTATGGCACGGGCGCGGCTGCCGGCTGCACGACGAACGTTTCCGGGACCTGCAGTGGTGCGCTCGATGCCATCTCCTTCGACGCGGACTACCGGCTGAGCAAGCGTTTCGACGTCTACGCGGGCCTGATGTACTCGATCGTGTACGGTGGCTTGTCGGCGGACTACATAAACAGAATCAATGTGGACCCCACTATCGGCGTTCGCTTCAAATTCTGACCATCGGAGCTGATCAAAGCTCGCGCAAAGCGTGCTCGAGCCTATGGCGCACGAGCGCCATAGGCTCGAGCGCTCGCTCCCGCATACATGGGTGGAGGCGCTGGTTGACAATTGATTGGGCTTAAGCGTCACCAAGACGCTCAACGGGGGAGAAAACGGATGGCGAAGGATAACTTCAGGCAAAGCGCGGAGGTTGCACGCGTGGGATTGTTTGTGACGTGCCTGGTGGATGCCATGCGCCCCTCGATCGGTTTTGCAGCGATCTCCTTGCTGGAGGCGGCGGGATGCCGCGTCGAAGTACCGCTCGAACAGACCTGCTGCGGTCAGCCGGCGCTCAATACCGGCGATCTTGCCGGCACTCGGGAACTCGCCCAGCGTACGATCACGTTGTTCGAACCATATGACTACATTGTGGTGCCGTCGGGCTCGTGTGCGGCAACGATCCGCGTCCACTACCCCGAGCTCTTTCATGAGGAGCCGCACTGGCGTGCTCGCGCCGATGCCCTGGCCGCTCGGACTCATGAGCTGCTCAGTTTTCTCGTCGACGTTCGCGGATGGTCTCCCACGCACGTGTCGCTCGCCGCCACGGCGACCTACCACGATAGCTGCAGCGGACTGCGCGAGCTCGGGATCGGATCGCAACCGCGCCGGCTGTTGGCCGCGGTCGATGGATTATCGCTCCGTCCGCTGGAAGACAATGCGACCTGCTGCGGTTTTGGCGGCACCTTCTGCGTGAAATATCCGGCCATCTCGAACGCGATCGTGACGGAGAAGGCACAACACATTGAAGCAACGGGCGCTGAGCTGCTGCTGGGTGGCGATCTGGGCTGCCTGATGAATATGGCCGGAAAACTGCATCGGCGCGGCTCTGGCGTGCGTGCCTTCCACGCCGCCGAGGTGCTCGCCGGCATGGGTGACGGCCCGGCGATCGGTGAAGTACCATGAACGCCGCCCCGCAGCGCCCGAGCTTCGATGCGCGCGTGCACGCCGCGCTCGGCAATCCGCTGCTGAAAGTCGCCATCGACCGAACCACCGGCAACGCGCGCAGCAAGCGCGCCGCGGCGATGGCTGCCTGGCCCGGCTTTGCAGCGGCTCGCGAGCTAGGCCGCGATATCAAGGACCATGTCATCGCGCATCTGGATCACTATCTGGTGCAGTTTGAGCGCAACGCGCTCGCGTCGGGCGCGCAGATTCATTGGGCCCGTAATGGCCCGGAAGCCTGCGAGATGGTCGTCGCAATCTGTCGCAAGGCTGGCGCACGCAGTGTGACCCGCGCCAAATCCATGTTGGGCGAGGAGATCGGGCTACCGCATGCGCTGGAGGCGGCCGGCATCGAGCGCGTCGAAACCGATCTGGCCGAACACATCATCCAGCTGGCCGGGGACCCGCCCTCGCATATCGTCTGGCCGGCGCTGCACAAGACACGCGAACAAGTGGCGGAGCTGTTTCGTGCGCATCACCACGATCCTGGCGCGTTGGCGAGCGTAGAGGCGATGGTGGCGAGCGCCCGTCACGAACTGCGTAGCCGATTTCTCGCGGCTGATGTCGGCATCTCAGGCGCCAACTTTTTGGTTGCCGATACCGGAGCGGTCTGCACCGTTACGAACGAGGGCAATGCGGAGCTGACCACGACGCCGCCGCGCGTGCACATCGTCACGGCGGGCATCGAGAAACTGGTGCCGTCCACTGCCCATGCGATGACCTTGTTGCGCCTGCTGGTTCGATCGGCGACCGGCGCGGAGCTGACCCAATACACTACGTTTCATTGCGGACCGAAGCGGCCCGGCGACCTGGATGGACCCACCGAGTTTCATATCGTGCTGGTCGATGGGGGCCGAACGAGAATGCTGGCCGAAGGGCTCGCTGACATGCTGCGCTGTATCCGCTGCGGTGCGTGCCTGAATCATTGCGTCGTCTATCGCCAGATTGGCGGACACGCGTATGGCTCCACCTATCCGGGGCCGATGGGATCGGTGCTCACGCCGATGCTCACCGGTCTCGCGCAATCAAAGGACCTGCCGCGCGCTTGCACGCTCAACGGTCAGTGCCAGGAGGTTTGTCCAGTCGCCATACCGCTCCCTACGCTGCTGCGCGGCTGGCGCAGCCGCCTCTGGAGCAGCGGCCTCGAATCGCTGACCGTGCGTCAGGGACTGGCGGTGTGGCGCTTTCTCGCGTTGCACCCGGCACTGTATCGACGAGTCAGCGGCTGGGCCGTGCGCATCATGTCCTGGTTTGCCCGCGGCGGTTGGATCAGGCGCATGCCGCTGGCCGGAGGCTGGACGCGCGAGCGTGACCTGCCAAGGCCGCCCGATCGGACATTTATCGCGCAATATCGGCGCCGGATGCGGCGCCCATGAGCGATGCACGCAGTACAATTCTGAGCGCTGTTAGCTCTGCACTCGAGCGCCGCCGTGGCGGATCGCCGGCGGCGGAGGAAGCCACGATTGCAGCCGAAGCTGAGCGCCTGCGTGCCCGCGCAGATGCGACCCGGCCAGACCGCCTCCGGGGCGGGCCCGAGACTGCATTTCTGGAGCGATTGGTTTCCGCTGCGGTCGCGGCTTCTGCCGAACGGGTTGCAACGCTCGCGGAGTTTCCAGCGGCGGTGCGCCGGTATCTGACGGCCAAAGGCCTTGCAAGTTCGGTGGCGATGCAGCCGCATCCGGACTTGCTGGCGCTCGACTGGCCGCAGATCGAGACCCACGGACAGATTCATATCGACGAACCGGTCGCGGTCGGGCTCGCCCTGGGGGCCATTGCCGAGACCGGGACGCTCGTATTCCACTCGGGCCCGACCTCGCCCACGTTGTTCGCCTTTCTCCCCGCGCATCACATCGTCGCGATCGAAGCGCGCCGCATCTGGAGCTGGCTCGAGGATTATGCGGACGCCATCGCCGGGCGCGCCCAGCCGCGAAACGTCAATCTGATCACCGGCCCGAGTGGCACCACCGATATCGAGGGCACGCTGGTGCGTGGGGCTCACGGGCCCGGGTGGCTGCACGTCGTATTAGTGGGCAGCGCCGATGCACAGCAAAGTTCGAATAACTGACTAACTTACGATAAACAGGGGGAGCGATGTTCCATCAGTTGTTGACTCCGGTCGGAAACAGCCTCGGGCTATCTTTTTTGGTTGCAATCCTACCAGTGCTGACGGTACTGATCGTGCTGGGAGTCTTCCGAAGGCCCGGCTGGCAGGCTGCGTCGGCGGGTCTCCTCGTCGGCCTCATCGTGGCCGTAGGACCCTGGCAGATGCCGATCCAGCTCGCCCTCCACTCGGTACTCAGCGGTGCGACGTTCGCGATGTGGCCGGTGATGTGGATCGTGCTCAACGCGCTGCTGCTCTATAACATCGCCGTACGCTCGGGCCGGTTCGATGCGTTCCGTGCCTGGGTGATCACGCATTTACCGAACGACCGGCGCGTCGTTCTCGTGGTGGTCGGCTTCTGCTTTGGTGCCTTACTGGAAGGCATCTCGGGATTCGGCACCCCGGTCGCCATCACCAGCTCGCTGCTGATCCTCGTGGGATATCCGCCGCTCGAGGCGCTGGTGTTTGTGCTGATTTTCAACACGGCGCCGGTCGCATTCGGCGCGCTGGGTGCCCCGGTCACCGTACTCGCTGCGGTGACCGGGCTCCCGGCGACTGCGCTCGCTGCGATGATTGGCCGTCAGCTGCCCGTGATGGCGTTGATCCTGCCATTTTACGTGATGGCGCTCTACGGCGGTCGGCGCTCGGTGCGCGCGCTATGGCCCCTGCTGCTAGTCGCCGGCGGGAGCTTTGCAATATCGCAGTTCCTGGCTTCCAATTTTATCGATTACACGCTCACGGACGTGCTCTCTTCGCTGGGCTCGCTCGTGATCACGCTGCTGTTCTTGAAGCTCTGGCGCCCCGCGCCGGACCCGGCGTTCATGATCAAGGACACGGCGCTCGCGAGTGACCGTCTGGGGGCGACCGTGCCGGCCTGGCAGGGGTGGCTGCCGTGGGTGATCGTGTCGGCGACCGTGATCCTGTGGACCTCGTTCAAGATAGCGAAGATCGGCCAACAGAATATTCCGTGGCCGTTCCTGCACAAGTCGATCGCGATCACGCTGTATCACGACACGCCCTACGCCGCAATCTGGGCCTTTCAGCCGCTGGGGACCGGAACGGCTATTTTGTTGGCCTGCGTGATCACCGCGCTGCTGACCCGATTGTCGCCGGCCGCGTTCGTGAGCTGCATAGGGCAGACGCTGCGCCAAGTGTGGCTCGCGGTCATCACAGTGATGCTGATCGTTGCGCTGGCCTACCTGATGAACTACTCGGGTCTTGCCTACACGCTGGGCCAGGGGGCGGCTTCGACCGGACACCTGTTCATTCTGTTCTCGCCCTTCCTGGGCTGGATTGCCGTGATGCTATCGGGCAGCGACACGTCCGGCAATGCATTGTTCGGCAATCTGCAGGTGGTCGCTGCCAAGCAGCTAAACCTGAATCCCGTGCTGTTCGCTGCAACCAATTCCTCGGGCGGTGTCATGGGCAAGATGATCTCGCCGCAAAATATTGCAACCGGCGTTTCAGTGACCAATCTGAAGGGCCACGAGGGCGAGGTGTTCGCGCGCACTTTCGTGCACAGCATCGTGCTCACGATTCTGCTCGTGGTGCTGGTGGTCGTACAGCAGTACCTCATTCCGGGGATCATTCCGAGCGCGGGAGTCGCGCCATGATTACGCTAGGGAAGCACGCAGAGAAAGGAGCTGAAAATGGCTTTCGCTGAGGCCGAACCGGGCGACCTCGACCCGATCGAAACCGAGGAGTGGCGCGATGCCCTGAGAGCGGTGGTGCAGCATCGCGGCGCCGAGCGCGCGAGCGACCTGGTGGGTCGGGTGGTCGATGAAGCACAGCGCGATGGGGTCTACGTGCCGCGCTCGCTGACGAGCGCTTACAAGAATACGATTTCGCCCGAACAGGAGCAGAAATCCCCCGGTGATCGCGCCATCGAGCAGCGCTTGAGTGCGATCATTCGCTGGAACGCGCTCGCCATCGTCCTGCGCGCCAACAAGGAGAGTTCAGAACTCGGCGGCCACATTGCAAGCTTTCAGTCGGCGGCGACGTTGTACGACATCGGATTCGACCACTTTTGGCATGGACCGAGCGACACCCACGGCGGCGATCTGCTGTTCATTCAGGGCCACAGCGCGCCGGGCATCTACGCCCGCGCATTTCTCGAGGGCCGCCTGAGCGAGGAGCAGCTCCTCAGCTTCCGGCAGGAGAGCGGCGGCAAAGGACTGTCCTCGTACCCGCATCCGTGGCTGATGCCCGAGTTCTGGCAGTTCCCGACCGTCTCGATGGGGCTCGGCCCGTTGATGGCGATCTACCAGGCGCGGTTCCTCAAGTATCTGCACGACCGTGGCTTGGCCGATACGGCGCAGCGCAAGGTGTGGGCCTTTATGGGCGACGGCGAGATGGACGAGCCCGAATCGCTGGGCGCGATTTCGCTCGCCGGGCGCGAACGCCTGGATAACCTGATCTTCGTGATCAACTGCAACCTGCAACGCCTGGACGGCCCGGTGCGCGGCAATGGCAAGATCATTCAAGAACTGGAGAGCGTATTCCGAGGCGCTGGCTGGAATGTCATCAAAGTGATCTGGGGCGGCGGCTGGGACCGGCTGCTGGCCAAGGATCGCAGCGGCCTGTTGCTCAAGCGCATGGAAGAGTGCGTGGACGGGGAGTACCAGGATTTCAAGAGCAAGAGCGGGGCCTTCGTGCGCGAGCATTTTTTCGGCAAGTACGCGGAGCTCAAGGCGCTGGTTGCCGACATGAGCGACGAGGAGATTTGGGGCCTGAGCCGCGGCGGCCACGATCCGCAGAAAGTCTTCGCTGCCTACGCCGCAGCCGCCCAGCACAAGGGCCAGCCGACACTGATCCTGCCCAAGACCGTCAAGGGTTATGGCATGGGCGAATCGGGCGAAGGCCAGATGATCGCACACCAGGCGAAGAAGATGACGCAGGACGCGCTGCGCGGCTTCCGCGACCGCTTCGAAATTCCGGTCAGCGACGAGGATCTCAACAAGGTCCCTTTCGTCAAGCTGACCGAAGACAGCCCGGAGATGCAGTACCTGCGCGCGCGACGCGAGGCGCTCGGCGGCTATCTGCCGCAGCGCCGGCGCCAGTCGAAGGCGCTCGAGATTCCGCCGCTGTCGAGCTTTCAGCGGCTGCTCGAGAACAGCGGTACGCGCGAGATCTCGACCACCATGGCCTTCGTGCAGATGCTCGGCACGCTCGTACGCGACAGGGGTATCGGCAAGCACGTGGTGCCGATCGTGCCGGATGAGTCGCGCACGTTTGGCATGGAGGGCATGTTCCGCCAATTGGGCATCTACTCGTCGGTGGGCCAGCTCTACCGGCCGCAGGATGCCGACCAGCTGATGTACTACCGCGAGTCGAAGGACGGACAGGTGCTGCAGGAGGGCATCAACGAAGGCGGCGCGATGTCGAGCTGGATTGCGGCGGCCACCTCCTATAGCACCAACAATGTGCCGATGATTCCGTTCTATATTTTTTATTCGATGTTCGGCCTGCAGCGCATCGGCGATCTCGCCTGGCTCGCAGGCGATATTCGCGCGCGTGGTTTCTTGCTCGGCGGCACGGCCGGGCGCACCACGCTCAATGGCGAGGGTCTGCAGCACGAAGATGGCCACAGCCACCTCATTGCGAGCACGATTCCGAACTGCATCTCGTACGACCCCACCTTCGCCTACGAGGTCGTGGCGATCGTTCATGAAGGCATGCGGCGCATGTACGAGCAGCAGGAAGACGTGTACTACTACATCACGCTGATGAACGAGAACTACTCGCACCCGGGTCTGGCAGAGGCCGGAGCGGGCGCCGAGGTCGGAATCCTGAAGGGTCTGTACAACCTCAAGGACGGCGGCGCAATCGCCGGCAAGGGCCTGCGCGTACAACTCGTGGGCAGCGGCACCATTCTGCGCGAAGTGATCGCTGCGGCGGAGCTTCTCAAGAATGACTTCAACGTGACGGCCGACCTCTGGAGCGCCACCAGCTTCAACGAATTGCGCCGCGACGGCATGGCGGTGGAACGCTGGAACCTGTTGCACCCGACCGAGCCGCGCCGCAAGAGCTGGGTCGAGAGCTGCCTCGAGGGCCACGAGGGCCCGGTGATCGCCTCGACCGACTATGTGCGAAATTACGCCGACCAGATACGTGAATACGTCCAGGCGGCGGGCCGGCGCTACGTCGTGTTGGGTACCGATGGCTTCGGCCGCAGCGACTACCGCGTGAAGCTGCGCCGCTTCTTCGAGGTGGACCGCCACTACGTAGCAACAGCGGCGCTGAAGGCGCTGGCAGACGAGGGTGCGATCAGCCACGCGCTCGTGGCCAAAGCCATCGCGAGTTATGGGCTCGACGCCGAGCGCGCCGCGCCCTGGACCGTCTGAGGCTAACCCGGAACGGAAAAAACCATGAACAATTCTGTCGACATCAAAGTGCCCGACATCGGCGACTTCAAAGACGTCCCGGTCATCGAGATCTACGTCAAGGTCGGTGATACGGTCAAGGCCGAGGATCCGCTGATCTGCCTCGAATCCGAAAAGGCGACCATGGACGTGCCCGCACCACTCGGCGGCGTGGTCGCGGACATTCGCGTCAAGCGCGGTGACAAGGTAAGCGAAGGCAGCACCATCATTGTGCTTTCGACCGGCGCTGCGGCGGCGGCCCCTGCGCCCGCCGCGGGGACGCCTGCCACGAAGGCCGTGCCGACTCCTGTCGCGATGGCTACGCAGACGCCATTGGCCGCGGAAGCGCCGGCTGACGCTGCCGAAGGCGCTTTCGATTTGGCCTACGCTGGACCTGCGGTACGCAAGCTCGCGCGTGAATTGCGGGTCAATCTCGCCGGGATCAAAGGCACTGGAGATCATGGTCGCATCGTGCGTGCCGACGTCGAGTCATTTGCGGCCGGAGGCAGGGTAGACCCTGCGTCCGCTGCCAAAAGTGCGCCGGCCCACGGCGCGGGCGGCGGCGTTGGCGGAATCGACTTGCTGTCGTGGCCCAAAGTCGACTTCGCCAAGTTCGGCCCCGTCGAGCGTAAAGATCTCTCCCGCATCAAGAAGATCTCGGCGGCGAACCTGCATCGCAATTGGGTGCTCATTCCACACGTCACGACACATGATGAGGCCGACATCACGGAACTCGAGCTGTTTCGCGTGCAGATGAACAAGGAGCTGGAAGGCGCCGGCATCAAAATCAGCATGCTGCCCTTCATGATGAAGGCGGCGGTCGCAGCGCTCAAGAAATTTCCCGACTTCAATGCCAGCCTCGAGGGCGAGAGCCTGATCCTGAAGCGCTATTACCACATCGGCTTCGCTGCCGACACGCCCAACGGGCTCGTGGTACCGGTAATCCGCGACGCCGACAAAAAGACCGTGCCCGAGATCGCCCGAGAGATGGGAGAGCTTGCGAAGTTGGCGCGCGATGGCAAATTGAAACCCGATCAGATGCAGGGCGGGACGTTCACAATCAGCTCGCTCGGCGGCATCGGCGGGATCTACTTCACGCCGATCATCAATGCGCCCGAGGTCGCAATCATGGGCATCTGCAAGAGTCACTGGAAGCAGCACTCCGCCGACGGTAAGAATTGGGCTGCGCGCCTCATGCTTCCGCTTTCCCTGTCGTGGGATCATCGAGTGCTCGACGGCGCCGCCGCGGCCCGCTTCAACGTCTATTTCGCGAGCCTGCTCGCAGATCTGCGGCGGGTGCTGTTCTGAGGGGTGCGACAACATGGCTAATCTTGTGGAAATCAAAGTTCCCGACATCGGCGAGTTCAAGGATGTCGTGGTGATCGAGGTCATGGTCAAGCCTGGTGAGATCATCGCCGTGGACACGGCCCTGATCATGGTCGAATCCGACAAGGCCTCGATGGAGATACCCTCCTCGCACGCCGGCGTGGTGAGGGAACTCAAGGTCAAGGTCAATGACAAGGTCAGCGAAGGTACAGTGATTCTCGTCGCTGAAGCGTCGGCTGCCGCATCGGGGGCGCCCCCGCCCAAGGCCGCGGCAGTGAAGGCGCCCGCGGCTGCACCGATCGCTGCGACACCGCCGGTCGCGGCGACGCCGCCGGCGGCGACTGCGCATGCGGCAAGCTACACCGGAAAGGCCGACCACGAATGCGAGATGCTCGTGGTTGGCGCCGGTCCCGGCGGCTACTCGGCCGCATTTCGCAGTGCCGATCTCGGCGTGAAGACCGCGCTGGTCGAGCGTTACTCGACGCTCGGTGGGGTTTGCCTGAATGTCGGCTGCATTCCGTCCAAGGCCTTGCTGCACACCGCGGCTTTGATGGACGCGGTGAAACATCTTCCCAATCAGGGAATCCGCTACGGTGCGCCGGAAATCGACCTCGAAGGATTGCGCGCCTTCAAGGACCGCGTGGTCGCGAGGCTTACCGGCGGCCTGGCCGGCATGGCCAAGACGCGCAAGGTCCAAGTCCTCACCGGCGTCGGATCATTCCTCGATCCGCATCATCTACGGGTCGTCGCCGGCGACGGCAAACAGCAAGTGGTCCGGTTCGAGAAGGCAATCATTGCCGCAGGCAGCCAGGCCGTAAGACTGCCGTTCATGCCCGAGGACGATCGCGTCGTCGACTCGACCGGCGCGTTGCTGCTCAAGGGCATCCCGAAGCGCATGCTGGTGATCGGCGGCGGCATCATCGGTCTCGA
>Ga0209890_10001339_pt1 | contig 11179 bp, 13 predicted proteins | sample OrgsoiDNA2013049_FD_185799 | JGI IMG/M metagenome (GOLD analysis project Ga0209890, IMG submission 185799) | Permafrost soil microbial communities from the Arctic, to analyse light accelerated degradation of dissolved organic matter (DOM) -... | ecosystem: Environmental > Terrestrial > Soil >... | reverse complement strand
GCCGTAGTAATGCGCGATCGGCAGGTCATTAGCGTGGATGTAGTCCTTGAACGGTCCTACCGGCCTCGGGCCAGGAAAGCCGAATGAGCTCCCCCAGACCGCCTGCATCCGCTGTGGAACCACCTCGGAGAAGGCATCGATGTACTCGTCCCACGTACCGTTGAAATTCGTCTCAAAGAACAGGTAGTCGTAATGCAGCTTCTCATCTTGCTGCGGGGGCCCGTTGTTCGGAAAACCGGTGATGATGGTCCATCTGGCGTAGTGGATGAACGACAGCTCCCCGAGCGCCTTGTTGAGGATCTTGACGTGCTCGGCGAGGAAGAAGACCACGCGTTCGACCGTGCTCCACCCCGGCTTCATGGGGGTCAGCGCTGTAATCGCGGTCGCTCTGCCGTCGATCGCCCGAGACGCGCCGGGCGGCGGGTCCAGGCTAGGGCGGGACGAGGTCATGGCGCTCCTTATCTGGTCTCACCGAACCAGACTTGTGCCGAAAGTCGCAACGAAGCCAAAGATTGTTCACACATAGTTAACACGTCGACGACCGGTTTCTTGCGGATGTCGAGGAACCTGATCACCTTCCTGGACATGCGGAAACCTTAGCGCCCACCCCCGATGTGTCCGACGAGGGCGGACATGGACGAGCGGGCGTGAGATCCCCCGATGCCGCTGAGGGCAACCTTGCTCGCGATCGGGTTTGCGGCAGGCTGGGAGGCCGGTTCGAGTCCTACCACGCTGCCTCCCAAACGCCCGTTGGCATCTTTGGGCGGCTAGAAGAAAACGAACCAAACCCGGCGCCAGCCTCCCCGGTACAGATAGCGGGTGTAGAGCCCGCAGAGCGTCGCCAAGACGAGGCTCAAAAGAAACCCCACGAGACCGCGATTGCCGAAAGGCGAGATCAACACCCCCAGAACCCAGAAAGCGGTCCAGGCTCCGTACCACACCGCCAGCGGTTTGACGCCGACGTACTTGGCCGCAATAGCGACATCGTGCGCTCGCCGAGCGGCAAGCTCGTTGGCGTCGTCTACGGTGTACTCGGGCATAACGCTTCCTCTCTAACATCCAGCAACCAGTCGAGCCCAGAACCCAGCCCAAGCCGCTATTCCGCGTCGAGGGGAATCTCAGCCTGAGTAGCTCGCAGTGAACCATCGTCGACGCCACCGATGCTTGGGCTCCGATGTGTCCGATCAGTGGCCCTATGGGGAAGGGATGGGCAGCGGTGATGTCTGCGATGTGACTTGTGCTCACGTCTGGTCGGGCGGTGAGCGCGTCGCGAGGATCGTGAGCCGTAATGGTTATGGGAGTAGTGCAGCGATCATGGCGTCGGCGATGAAGCGGCCGTAGCCTGGCAGCGGCCAGTGGCGGCGTGCGATGAGCAGGTCGTACAGGTCGGGTGAGCTGTAGGTCCACAGGACTTCGGCTGCCGCGCCCTGCGTGAGGCCCGGACGGAGGTGTCCGGTGAGGGCGTGGGCGTTGTGGGTCATGCGTTGCAGGCGCTGGTGATCGGTTTCGACGAGCAGCCGGGCCATGTCTGGGTCGGTTGCCGCCGCCGAGCGGATGAGCAGCAGGATCGGGCAGACCAGCGGAGCGACCTCGGTCGTCAGCCTGCCCCAGTTGCGAATGATCTGGCGCGGGTCTGTCTCGCGGCCTTGCATCTGATCGGAGCGGTCCGGTGCAGGGACCGGACCGCGGCCGGCCAGTCCGCGTTCGTGGATCGCGGCGACGAGGCTGGCCTTGTTGCCGAACGTCTTGTAGATCGTCTCGACTGAGACCCCCGCCTCGCTCGCCACTGCCGCGATCGTGGTGGCGCCGAAGCCGTCGGCCAGGAATCGGCGTTCTGCGGCGTCCAGCACCGCCTTCTGGTTATGATGTGCCCGCTCCCGTCGACTGCTCGAGTCGTACTGCCTCTTGACGCCCATCACCATCCCATTCCATACTAATTTCGTTACCAGTCACTGTAGCGAAAATAGTGGACTCGAGGGAGGGCAACATGGCACCAAATCCAGCAGAGGTGGTCGAGCGTCTGGCGCGCGCGACCAGCGAGCACGACCTCGAGGGGATCGTCGCGTGTTTCGCCGAGGGCTACGTGAACGAGACACCCACACATCCGCAGCGCGGATTTCAGGGACGTGATCAGGTTCGCCGCAACTGGGAGCAGATCCTCACCGGTGTCCCCGACATCGAGGCGCGGGTGCTCGCGATCGCGGTGGAGGGCGACACGGTCTGGTCGGAGTGGCAGATGACGGGCACTCGACTGGACGAAGCATTGCACGAGATGCGCGGCGTGATCATCTTCGACGTGGCCGGCGAGCTCGTGCAGGCGGCCAGGTTCTACCTGGAGCCGCTCGAGCGCGAGACCGGCACGGTGGACGACGCGGTGCATCGGACGCTGACTGCTCCCCGCGCACCAGGGTCGACGCCGTGATCCTGGTTGCGGGCGGCACCGGCCTGCTCGGCAGCCGGGTCGTGAAGGTGCTCACCGACGCAGGCGAGCAGGTCCGCGTCGTGACCCGCGATCCGCGCCGCGCTTCGCACCTGCCGGCCGGGGTCGAGGTCGTGTTCACCGACGTGCGCCGTGGCCCGCTCGACACGGCGGTCGAGGGCTGTGACCGTGTCGTCTCAGCGGTGCACGGATTCGCCGGACCTGGCCGGACGAGCCCGGCCACAGTGGACCGAGACGGCAATCGCAGCCTGATCGCCGCGGCGAAGCGAGCCGGTGTGGACCGCTTCGTGCTCGTATCGATCGTGGGCGCCAGACCGGACCATCCGATGTCACTGCACCGAATGAAGTACGCGGCGGAGCAAGAATTGCGCGCGTCCGGCCTGAGGGCAGCGATCGTGCGGTCGACCTCGTTCCTGGAAACGTGGATAGAAATCATCGGCGGCAGGGTCGGCCAAGGCGGGCCGGCGCTCGTACTCGGACCTGGCCAGAACCCGATCAACTTCGTGTCCGCCGACGACGTGGCCGCGTTCGTCTGCCTGGCAGTACATGGAGACCAGCGAATCGGCGATGGCCTGTCGGTCGGAGGTCCGCAGAACCTGGGCTTCATCGAGATCGCCGCGCACCTGCTGGCATGCAAGGGGCGAACCGACCGGCCGAAACAGGTCCCGCTGGCCGCACTGAAGGTCATGTCGGTGATCACGCGACCACTGAGGCCGGGCTTCGCACGCCAGGCCAGGGCAGCCGTCGTCATGAACACCACGGACATGACATTCGACGCGCTACCGGTCCGTGACCGATTCCCTGACATCCCCGCCACCACCCTCGCCGACGTTGCCGAAGCGATGACATCAAAGGCTGCGCCCCGGCAACGCCCACGCAGGTCCGACCCCCGCTCCGGCAGAACCCCTCAGGCCGCCGACCGATCGCTGACCGGACCTGATCCGCGAGCTGAACAGGGTCTGCCGGTGCCCTCAGGGTCGCCGCCAGCGCGCACCATTGAGTGCGATCCGTGCGGTTGAATGTCAGGCGTGAGCTTCAGTCGTCTCTGGTGGCCCCAAACGCTCTTGCCCGTCGCCGTGATCCATGGCCGAAGGCTTTTGCATCCGTCATGGAGCCGGCCGATCCTACGACCTGCGCAGTTGGCTGAGGCGCGACTGTTGACGATTGTTTAACATCGTGCAAAAATAACTGACGATGTTAAGGAATCCAGTCAAAGCCGATTGGCGCGAGGCGCGCCGCCAGTCCGCGCGGGCCACCGTCCTGGCGGCTGCGTGGGAGATGGTGCGCGCCGACGGCCTGGCTGCTCTGTCGCTGCGCGACCTGGCGCGGCATGCGGGCATCACGACTCCTACCGTCTATGCCTACTTCGACTCCAAGAACGCCATCTTCGACGCGATGTTCGGTGAGGCTGCCCAGACCTTCGCTGACAGCAAGGCCAAAGTGGTCGACAGGGGTGACCCCTTCGAGAACCTTGCGGCAGACGCAAAGAACTTCATCGAGTTCTGCGTGTCGGACGTGGCCCGCTACCAGTTGCTCTTCCAGCACTCAGTGCCCGGATTCACCCCGACACCGCAGTCCTACGCACCGGCCGTACGCGCCCTGGAACTCACCCGTGAGCAGCTCGCGCGCTACGGCGTACGCGACCCCCGGCACGTTGACGTCTGGACGGCCCTGCTGACCGGACTGGTCGACCAGCAGATCTCCAACGACCCCGGTGGTAACCGGTGGACCCAGCTGGTCGACGACGTCGTGCACATGTTCCTCACCCACTGCTCCCACGAGCAGGACCACTCATGACCACCACCATCGACGAGATCACAGACCGGGATCTACCGGCTGTCGACCTTTGTGCCGCAGATCGGACCCAGCGGACTTACGTTCAACCAGTTCCTGCTCTACGACGACGAGCCACTGCTGTTCCACACCGGCCATCGCGCAATGTTTCCTAGTGTCCGGGCAGCCATCGAGCGGGTCATGCCCGTAGTCCGGCTGCGCTGGATCACCTTCGGTCACTTCGAGTCCGACGAATGCGGGGCAATGAACGAGTTCCTCGCCGTGGCCCTGCGATCGCAGAACGCGCACGGCCAGGGCGGCTGCCAGGTCTCACTGGACCAGATGGCCGACGGACCCCCACGACCCCTGGCCGACGGCGAGAGGATCACACTCGGCCGGATGCGCGTACGCCACCTGGACACACCCCCAGTCCAGCACGCGTGGGAGGCCAGGGTGCTTTTCGAAGAAACCACACAGACACTGCTATGCGGGGACCTGTTAACTCACCTGGGCGACCCACCAGCACTGACCGAAGACGACATCCTCGGCCCATCCCAGCAAGCCGAAGACCTGTTCGCCTACTCCAGCCTGTCCCCGACAACACCCAAGACGATCGACCGGCTGGCGGCGCTGGCTCCCCGCACCCTGGCACTGATGCATGGTTCGTCGTTCAGCGGGGACTGCTCGGCAGCGCTGCACGCTCTTGCAAACGCCTACCGCCATCGCATCGACGCAGTCGCCTAAACCAAACACCCGAACCCGAATCGAGGAGCCCACATGCCCACCGTCGCCCAGCCTCGCCTGCACCACCTGGCGCTCACCGTCACCGATCTGGACGCCAGCCTCCAGTGGTACCAGACAATCTTCGACGTCCACTTCCTGATGGACGTGCCCCACCCCGGCGGCGTCGGGAAAATCCTCGCCGATCCGAACATGGCGCTCATGTTCGCGCTGCACCACCACGACACCAACGACGACCACCTCTTCGCCGAAACCACAACAGGCCTCGACCATGCAGGGTTCGTGGTCGCCACCCGCGCAGACCTGGAAGCGTGGCAGGAACACCTCGAAACCAACGGCGTGGTGCGCGTCGATACTGCCGACAAGCCACTGACCCAATCGCCGATAGCCGACGAGCCCTACGGCTCGGTCCTGGTGTTCCGGGATCCGGACAACATCCAACTCGAATTCTTCGCGCCCGCGCAGCACTAACGCGTCAGTTCACAGTCAAACGGTATGGTCGCCCACACAGGAATGCCGCCCAAAGCAGATCCTGGGCTCAGGTCTTGCTGGAAGCAGCCTCAGGCAGTTTTCCACCCCGCCATGGACCGTCCTCATTTAGCCGCGGACCTATTCGCTGCGTCGACCGACTTTTGCCGCACGGCTTTCCACAAAGCGGAGCCGCACGTGTCATGACGCATGACACCATGATGGCCTTGACTGGACACCACAGTGGTGTCATGGTGGTGACGTGGAACTCGGACAGTACGTCAGCGACCTGCAGCGCCAGTTAGTGGATGCCGCGGCGAACGGCGCGGAGGACACTCGCGCCGTCGCCGAGCGACTTGCCGCCGGACTGGATGCCGCGACGCGACTCGTGCTACTCGACGTACTGTCGGCCGCGGCCGGCGAGATCACGCGCGACCTCGCTCCCGGCTCGGTTGACATGCGGCTGCGCGGACGCGAGATCGCGTTCGTAGTTACCCAGCCGAACACGGAGCCTGACGCTGACGAGAGGCCCGCTGCAACCGTCGACCCCGACGACGCGAGCACCTCGCGCACGACGCTGCGCCTGCCGGACGCCCTCAAGGCGCGGGTGGACGAGGCGGCAGCGGCTGACGGCCTGTCCGTCAACACATGGCTGGTCCGTGCGATTGCGGCCGCTCTCCAACCCAAGCAACGACGGTCTGCACAGCGCACGCTGCGCACCGGCGACAACTTCGCGGGCTGGGCGCGCTAACCCGCTCGGCCCACCACATCCACCAGCCACGCGCACCCGTGGGCTCGGACCAACACGCCCAGAGAAAGGGAGAGCGTCAGCATGCCCACCTACAACACCCCCACCCCAATCGACCTCGCGATCAACCTGCCGGTCGGCGCGATCGAGGTCTTCGCCGGCGACCGCGCCGACACGGTCGTGACCGTGTCGCCCACTAGCCCGGCGAAGGCGGTCGACCGCCGAGGCGCGGAGGAGACCAAGGTCGACTTCGACGGCCAGCGGCTCACCATCACGGGCCCGCGGCCCCGCATCAGCTGGTTCGGCCCAACCGAGTCGGTCGACCTGTTGGTCGAACTGCCGGCGGGGTCGCGGCTCACCGCCGAGATCTCGGTCGGCGGCGTGCGCACCGTCGGACGCCTCGGCGCCACCCGCATCAAGGCCTCGACTGGTCCCGTGGATGTCGACACCACCGGCGACCTGTGGCTGCGCGCCTCGCACGGCAACGCGACCCTGGGTACCTCAGAGGGCGGGATCGAGATCACGGCCGACCACGGTCAGATCCGGGTCGGCACAGTCGCCGGCGACGCGATCCTCAAGGCGTCATACGGCACCATCCAGGTCCGAGAGTCCGGAGGCGACCTCGACGCGAAGCTCTCCTACGGCGACCTGGAGATCACGAAGGCGCTCGCCTCCGTTGCGGCGAAGACCGCGTACGGCAGCATCCAGCTGCGAGAGGTCTCGAGCGGTTCCATCCAGGTCGAGAGCGGCTACGGCACGGTCACCATCGGTGTGCGCTCCGGCGTCCCTGCCTGGCTCGACCTGTCCTCGAAGGACGGGCGGGTACGCAACGAGCTCGACGGCGACCAGGCTCCCGACGAGTCCGAGCAGGCCGTCGCAGTACGTGCGCGCACTCAGTACGGCGACATCACCATCCAACGCGCCCGGTGAAATCGGGCAACCAACAGAAGGGATCGACGCACATGACCAGCACTGCGATCGAAGTCCGCGGGCTGCGGAAGTCCTACGGCGGAAAGGTCGTGCTCGACGACGTCGACCTCACCGTGAGCGCGGGCACCGTCACCGCGCTGCTCGGCCCGAACGGCGCCGGCAAGACGACGACCGTGCACATCCTGTCCACGCTCTTGCGGCCCGACTGCGGCACGGCATTCGTGAATGGATGTGACGTCGTCCGCGATCCGAACGGCGTGCGCGCGGTGATCGGCCTCACCGGCCAGTTCTCGGCGGTCGACAAGTTGCTGACGGGCGAGGAGAACCTTCTGCTAATGGCCCGGCTGCGCCACCTCGGCGCGAAGCGCTCGAAGACGCGGGTGGCTGAGCTGCTCGAGCAGTTCGACCTCGTCGACGCCGCCCGAAAGCCGCTCGCCACCTACTCCGGCGGGATGCAGCGCCGCCTCGACCTCGCGATGACCCTCGTCGCGACACCGAGCGTGATCTTCCTCGACGAGCCCACCACGGGCCTGGACCCGCGCAGCCGCCACACCATGTGGGACATCGTGCGCGGCCTCGTCGCGGACGGCACGACCGTGCTGCTCACCACCCAGAACCTCGACGAGGCGGACGAGCTCGCGGACCGCATCGCGGTGCTCGACGGCGGCCAAATCGTCGCCGACGGGACGCCAGACGAGCTCAAACGCCTCGTCCCCGGCGGGCACATCCGACTCCGGTTCGCGGATGCCGCGGCGCTCGACGCCGCCTCCCGCCTGATCGACGAGTCCGCTAGCGACGACGCCGGGCTCGCGCTCACCGTGCCGAGCGACGGCGGGGTCCGCGCGCTGCGCACCGTGCTGGACCGCCTCGATGCGGCCAACGTCGAGGTCGACGACCTCAGCATCCACACCCCGGATCTCGATGATGTGTTCTTCGCGCTCACCGGCCGGGTCGACACGAAGGGAACCGAGTTATGACCACCATCATCGACCAGCGCACCACGGCCCCGGGCACCAGTCGACAGTCACACGTCGTCGCCGACGCGATCACGATGCTGCGCCGCAACCTGCTGCACATGGTGCGCTACCCGGGCCTGTCAGTGTTCACCATCGCGGGGCCGGTGGTGTTCCTGCTGCTGTTCGTGTTCGTGTTCGGCGGCACGCTCGGGGCCGGCTTGCCGGGCGTGGACCTGGCCGGCGGGCGGGAAGCGTACATCGCGTACGTCATGCCGGGCATCCTGCTGATAACCATCGCGGGGACCGCCGGCGGCACCGCGACAACGGTCGCGATGGACATGACCGAAGGCATCACCGCGCGGTTCCGCACGATGGCGATCTCGCGAGCTGCCGTGCTCGCCGGGCACGTGCTCGGCAACACCATCCAGGCGGTCATCGCCGTCGTGCTCCTGCTCGGCGTCGGCCTGCTGATCGGGTTCCGCCCGACGGCCGGACCGATCCAGTGGATCGCCGCTGTCGGCATGATCGTGCTCATCGCGTTCGCGATCACCTGGCTCGCGGTCGCGATGGGGATGCAGGTTAAGTCGGTCGAGACGGCGAGCAACCTGCCGATGGTGCTCATCTTGCTGCCGTTCCTCGGCAGCGGCTTCGTGCCGACCGAGTCGATGCCGGTGTGGTTGCAGGGGTTCGCGCAGTACCAACCGTTTACGCCGTTCATTGAGACCATCCGCGGGCTGCTGCTCGGCACCCCGCTCGGCTCGAACGCGGTCCTTGCAATCGGGTGGTGCGTCGTGATCACGGTGGCCGGGTACGCCTGGTCGACGGCGATCTACGAGCAGAAGTCGGTGCGCTGAGCCCCTGTCGCACCCGATAGCTGCGGACTGTCGCGAGTTCATCGCGGCCGTCCGTATAGCGGCTTGGCCGAGTACGACAGCACGACCCATCCCGAGTTCAACTGGGCGATCGATGCCCCGCCCATCGAGTAAGAGTCGGCGGCTGGGGGCTTGGGTCGAGCGGGCCCATGACGGAAATGGGTTCAACAGTGGGAGGGTTTCAGCTCCGACACGACTAACAGCGCAAGCTGCTCAATCGCGATGGTGTTAGTTTCCACAACGATTGCATACCCCCGCCATACCCAAAGGTCAGCGCTCCGACGGTCCGGGCAGCACGGTGGCCTGGACCTGAACTTCCCACCGTATTCGGTGCGGCCAACGACTCCGGCCGTCCGCCGTTCGCGTTGGTGCAGGTCACAGCCCTGGGGCCGAGGCCGAGATGACCGACTCATCCACCCCTTTTGGGTACCCCCAACCGGGTACACGAGAAGGCCCCCGTCCGGCGTTTCCGCAGGTCAGGGGCCCTTTCAGCACGTGGTGGCAGGTGAAGGATTCGAACCTTCGAAGCTTTCGCGATGGATTTACAGACTAACGGCGGCAACCCTGTGACCAGCGACAATGCCAATCCCCCCAGCAACTCCCGTGCGTATTCCCCACAGATAGCCGGCTACAACCGTCTACAGCCGGACACCCCCAGCGAGCAATTCGCGTTCACGACGTCGCACCACAACGTCGAGCCCGACGCCTCAGACCCAGGCCTCATGTTGAGATCATGTGTCAGCCAACTCGACCAGCCCCCAGATCGACGCTTCGCCTCCTGCGACATCATCGCCGAGTGTGCCGGGATGACCCACGGTCTGTCCGATGCGACGCGGATCCCCCGCGCGGTGCAGCGGCCTGTGGTCGTCCCTGTGTAGAAGACTTCTTGGACAAGCTCGCATAGCCCGGTGGGCTCAGCGCCAGCCCGTGATCACGTCAGCCGACGTGATCAGGGCTTCTTATCGCGCTCCGAGTCCAGGCGTCGTGCCCGACGCGCGGTGACGCGCAACTGCGTGAGCCGGACGACGCCCACGATTGCGACCACGGCAGCACCGGCGACTGCAGCGATGAACAACGCCGTCCCCAGCGGCAGGGATCCGGTGAAGCCCAGGTAGTGCAGCTCCACGACGTCCTGGTTCTGCAGGATCAGGATGATGAGCAGCACCAAGAGCACGAGCGCCACGGCCGTGGCGAACCAGGCAGCGGCCGCGCGCGTAGTCATGAGGGCATTCGGCGAGGGGGTCGCCGGACCCGGGCCCTTCGGCGGGTTGTCAGGCCCCGGTGGCTTCGGTGGGGCGCCAGCACTGGGACTCTTTGGCGGTCCACTCGCCTCGGGGGTGGCAGCACCCGAGATCCTGGGGGTGTTCGCCGCATCGCCGTCGCGAAATGGTGAGGTGCCTGACGTCATGGCTGCTGCCTCCGATCTCTGGTGCGGGTCCGCACCTGAATGATACTGCTCAGGCCCGGACCGGATTCGAGACTGTGACGGCCGGGCTCGGCTCGTCCGCCACAGCGACCGCAATGGTCCAACCCGGCATGGTCATCCGGTCGTGCGCTGAAGCAAACCGGCTCATTCGATCTCTCGCACAGCACCTCTGTGAAGACGTTGGTGCGGGGGAAGGTCACGCTCTTCTCGGCCACGACGGGGACGGCGATGACGCTTAACTGCGTGAGCATCTCGGCGGTGAGGTCATCGGCGCTCAAGAGCGACAGGTCGTTACGGTCCCTGAGCGTCGTGAGCCACGGAACGTGGAAGCGTCCTGGTCCCGGACGCCACCAAGCACTGCCCCGTACCATGAGTCATCGTGTAACACGGTGACCGCTGATTCTGACGGCTCAGGTTGTCAGCCGAGTCTCACCAGGGAGAAGACAGCCAAGAGAGCACGGCCAATCCCAAGAGGCGACGAAAGGGGGTTCACCCCACCCAACACCTCGTCCCCGGCCCAAAGCGCGAGGGCCGCCGAAGCGAGGACTAGCCAGGAAGACGCGTACCCAGCCCCAGGGTGCCCCAGCCACATCACCGCCGACGCCAGCAACCACACCGCGAACTGCCAGTCGGGGAGCTGGACCAGCGTGATCGGGCCTGTCTTCCGGCTGCAGAACACCCAGTCCAGAAACCCCCAGCGATCCTCTATTGGCTCAGGAGTTCTCAACGACGTACTCCTGCGGGTCGATGTCCTCGCCGGTGCCCCACGGGCTGCGCAGTGTTCCGCGTGGATTGCAACCCCCTGAGCACCAAGGCGCGACCTGC
>Ga0209890_10001338_pt1 | contig 11181 bp, 7 predicted proteins | sample OrgsoiDNA2013049_FD_185799 | JGI IMG/M metagenome (GOLD analysis project Ga0209890, IMG submission 185799) | Permafrost soil microbial communities from the Arctic, to analyse light accelerated degradation of dissolved organic matter (DOM) -... | ecosystem: Environmental > Terrestrial > Soil >... | reverse complement strand
CCTCCACGCTCCCAACGAGAAATTCCACATCCCGAACTTTCACCGTGGGATCGAAACCATCTGCCGCTTCTTCGAGAAACTCGGAGAGAAATAACTACGACTAGCGATCTGTCATCGCGAGCGGAACTGGGGCATTCGCCAAGCGAATGCCCCAGCGAAGTCGAAGGAACCTCGCACTCTGGACTGCTGGCTCCTGCGTCGAGGCGTTCCCGCAACATCCAAATCGACTCATTGTGTCGTGCCACTAAAGGGGCAATCGCCCCGACCCCGTAATCGAAATATCTCGAGCTTAGCCTGGGGTCTACTCCGAAATCTCACCTCTTCTCCTCTCTTGCAGCCCGGATAGCAATAAAACGAAAGGCATTATCGTGCTATACGCAACTAATCATAATTATTGACAATAACTCGTAACTATCCTAAGCTTTCTCGCAGTCGGTTTTCTGAAGGCTCGGGCACCACGTTGCTCGCCACCATCGTCCTGTTTCGAACATTTCCAGTCCGGCCGAAAAAGGAGATTCCCAATGACCTCCCTCAGGAAGCTGTCTTTCGTCGTGGTCACGCTCACTTCGATCTCGCTCTTTGCGCAATCCGGGTCAACCTACTACGTGTCCAAGAGCGGGAGTAACAGCAACTCCGGCAGCTTCACCGCGCCGTGGCTCACGATTCAGCACGCCGCCAGCTCGGTCTCGGCAGGTGCGACGGTTTACGTGGAGACGGGCGTATACAACGAATCCGTAAATTTCCCGGCGTCCGGGACCGCAACGAATCCCATCACCTTCACGAACTATCCCGGCCAGACCGCCGTGATCGATGGTACCGGCCTTGCCGTCAGCGGGACACAAGGTCTCATCAACATCGTCAACCAGAGCTACATCACGGTCAGTGGATTCGAAATCCGCAACTACACCACCAGCAGCGCCAGCCCCACACCCGTCGGCATCTGGGTTACGGGCTCCGGTAGCGGCGTTCAGTTGCTCAACAATCTGGTGCACAACATCACCACCACCTCGGAGAAGAACGGCAACGCTTTTGGTATCGCCGTATATGGCACATCAAGCACTCCCATCACCAACATTACGATCAGCGGTAACCAGCTCTACAACATGAAGACCGGCAACAGCGAAACGATGAACGTCGATGGCAACGTGACCTATTTCACGATCAGCAACAACATCGTCCATGACAACGACAACATCGGCATTGACGCCATCGGATTTGAAAAAGTCGGCCCCACGGGCAGCGATCAGGCGAAGTACGGCCTAATCAGCGGCAACACGGTCTACAACATCACTTCCTACGGCAATCCCGCCTATGGCAATCAATACGCCGCCGACGGAATCTACTGCGATGGGTGCGCCTACACAATCATCGAGCGCAACACCGTTCACAACACCGACCTGAACATGGAAGCCGCAAGCGAGCACAAGGGACACAACAGCAGCTACGTCACGATCCGCAACAACCTGTTCTACGACGCCAACACCGTGGGCGTCTCCATCGGAGGCTACGCCAGCGGTGTAGGTGGCAGCGACCACGTCGTCATCGTCAACAATTCCCTGTACAACAACAACACCAAGAACCAGGGCGCCGAGTTCCAGATCCAGTACCACTCCACGGCGAACAATATCTTCGAAAACAATATCGTCTACGCCGGAAGCCAGAATGTCTGGATCTACAGCTACGTGAGCGGATCGACGGCGACAGCCAACTGGAACGACTACTACTCGACGGCTGGTTACGTGTCTGGGACATCGATCGACTGGGGCAAGAAATCAAACTACGCGAGCTATGCCGCGTATCAGTCGGGCTCTGGTCAGGATAAGAATTCGCCCAACACGAATCCTCTGTACGTGAATCTGACCTCGAATCCACCGAATCTGGACGTGCAGTCCGGTTCCCCGGCGATCAACGCGGGGAGTACGAGCCTCACCTGCAGCATTGGGTATTGCGGCAGCGGCACGTCCATCTACGGCAGCACCGATTACGCCGGCAATCCCCGCGTGAACAGCAGCGGCCAGATCAATATCGGAGCCTACGAGCAATAAGCGCGAACGTGTGAGTTTGGTAGGTTCGGTCATCGCGAAAAGATTAGGCCTCCCGCTAAAGAGGCCTAATCCTTTCGTAGGTCCTATTGAACCCTGTGCATCGGACGCAAGGGGCGAAGAATTCCTTCCAGCGGAGAAGGCATTCTGACGGAACTGCCGAGAGCGATCGGGGCCGAAGCTGCGTTCTCGAACCTTTCGCTCATTGACTCCGAAGCGGGTACCAGGATGAACGCATGGGTGTCCCCTGCGCTGTTTGTGCCCAAGCCAGCAATTACCCCAGCTTCGTTGACCGTGTACGCCACATTCAGCGTAAGCGGAGAACCCGCCGGAATCAGCGTATTCAGGTCGCGCATCGTACCCTTACTGCCACACAAAGGCGTGGGCATACTGCTGTTGGGGCCTACGAACAGTAGGGCTGCCAGTGGAAAAGCAATGCAGTTCCCCCACTTGGGCGCGTGCGTGCATTCCGGTGGCTAGAAGGGTCCTCATGACTGGAGTCCGTCGCGCGCCTTGGCCAATCTGATAAGCTCGGGGTTGTTGTTGCCGTTTGCTCGTTCCAGAGCAACCCATGGACACCTCAGCGACTTTCAAAAGCCAGATCAGATCGGCTTTCTATGGATACGGGCTTGCGATCCTGACGGTCGCGTCCGCACTTGTCATCACAAAATCTCTCAAGCCAACGGTGTTCCCAACGCCCTTGTTCTTTGCCGCCGTCGTGATCAGCACATGGTTCGGCGGGACTGGACCGGGACTCACGGCAATCGTTCTCGCTACACTTGTTCTGGATTTATACTTCGTCTCCCCAGTTCCTGGATTTGCGATCCACACCACCGATTTGCCGTACATGGCGCAGTTCGTGTTGCCGGCCCTTCTCAGTGGATGGTTCACCAAAAAACGCAAGGAAGCCGAGACTGCCCTGAAGGAAGCGCGCGATCATCTGGACGCGAAGGTGCAAGAACGTACGGCCCAACTGCTTCACAGCAACGAGCAGTTGGAGTCGGAAATCGCCGAGCGCAAGCGTGCCGAAGAGGCGGTCCATAAGACCCAGGCCGAATTGGCCCACTTGACGCGAGTCATGACCATGAGCGAGTTGGCGACGTCGATCGCGCATGAGGTGAACCAACCCCTAGCTGCGATTGTCACGAACGGTGCAGCTGGAATGCGCTGGCTTGGGGCCGACCCGCCCAATGTCGAGCGGGCACGCGACTCGATGACACGCATCATCAGCGAAGGAAACCGTGCCAGCGAAGTCATCAAGCGCATTCGTACACTCTCGAAGAAGGCTTCCCCGCACAAGTCGCCGCTGGAAATTAACGAAGTCGTTCAAGACGTGCTGGCGCTGATTGGTACAGAATTGATGAAGAACCAGGTTGTCTTGATCTGTGAACTCAAACCTGACTTGCCACGGGTAACGGGCGATCGAGTGCAGTTGCAGCAGGTGTTGCTCAATCTGATCATGAACGGAATTGAAGCGATGGCGGACGTCACGGGGAGATCGCGCGAGCTAGTCATCAAGTCGGACGTCGATGATCGCCGACAAGCGTTGGTCTGCGTGCGCGATTCCGGAACCGGCCTGGACCCACGACATCTCGAACAAGTGTTTGAGGCGTTTTACACGACGAAGGCTGAAGGTGTGGGCATGGGATTGTCGATCAGCCGGAGCATCGTCGAAGCACACGGTGGGCGATTGTGGGCGAGTCCCAACCCCGGACCCGGTGCCAGCTTTCAATTTACTTTGCCGACAGGTGAGGCAGCGTGAAGAAGATCGATCCCATTGTTTATGTCGTCGATGATGATGCCGCGGTCCGCGAGGCCATCAAGAATCTCTTGGAATCGGTCGGAATGCAGGTGCAAACGTTCGTATCCGGCGCTGAGTTTATGGCGAGGGCTCCCGCAGAAGCGCCCAGTTGTCTGATTCTCGATGTGCGGCTGCCCGGCATGAGCGGTTTGGAGTTCCAACGAGAACTGACCGCCGCCGGAGTCGAGATCCCAATCATCTTCATCACTGGGCATGGTGATATTCCAATCACCGTGCAGGCGATGAAGGCGGGAGCGGTCGACTTTCTAACCAAACCGTTTCGAGAACAGGAACTGCTGGACGCCATCCACAAGGCCCTCAACCGGGACCGCCAGCGGCGCGAGCAAACGTCAGAAGTGGCAAACTTGCGCCTGCGCTATGAAGAGTTAACTCCCCGAGAGCGTGAAGTGATGGCTCTGGTAACCCAAGGCCTCCTGAATAAGCAGATTGCGGCCGAATTAGGTGCCAGCGAGACGACCGTCAAGATCCACCGCGGCCAGGTCATGCGGAAAATGGGGGCGGAATCCCTCGCCGAACTCGTCCGGATGGCTGACAGACTCCCCAACCTGTCCAAAGGTATTAGTCGCCCGTCCTAGCGTGTGATTGATCGGCTCCCCTGCTCCCGCTAAGTTGTTTCTAGCCCAATGCTTCGCAACTCCGCATCCCAGGATGGCGGCTCCGAAGCCCCCCTTCTCCTGTTCGATTCAGCAATAAAGCCGGACATGGGTGCGCCCGTTCAGCACTTCGCATGTTTGGCCCAGGTCTCTATTCAAGCCGCAACTCGGGAGGTAAAGAGTGATCCGACATAAGAAATGTCAGGTTCTGATTGCAACCGCTACGTTGTCCATAGCCGCACTGGCTGCGGGACAGACGTCTTCCGCGCAAGATCGCGATAGCAACTTCCTCGCAGACCGCCTGCAAGTCGCAGCGCATGCCGACGCCGAACAACCGCATTGGATCGCGCCGCTCTTTACCACCACCCCGCGGCTGTTGGAACAACTCCGCTTCGACATCGCCACGCAGCCGAAGAAAGGCTACGAGACCACGAATTTCGGCGGCGGCAAAGGGTTGGAGCTGATTCCGTTCGGCAATACCGAGATCCTGATCAGCACGCCTCCGTTCGTGACCCACGATAAACCCGGTGTGCAGGACGGCATTGGCGACATGTCATTGCTGCTGAAGTACCGCGTCGCTGCCGGAAACGAGGAGGGCGGGAACTACATTGTGACGGCATTCCTGGGAGCCAGCGTTCCCACGGGCACGTACTCGAATGGCGCCACCGCCGCCGTCCTCACCCCCACCATTGCCGCAGGAAAGGGCTGGGGGAACTTCGATTTTCAAACCACGTTCGGGATCGCGGTGCCCACGAACCACATGGACAAACTGGGCACTCCCCTGGCCCACAACGTCGCATTCCAGTACCGGGTTTTGAGGAAGTTCTGGCCGGAAGTTGAGGTGAACTCCACCTTCTGGACGAATGGTTCGCTGGCAGGGGACAAGCAGGTCTTCCTGTCCCCGGGCTTGATTGCGGGCAAGTTCCACTTATGGAGAAGGCTCGGTGTCACGGTGGGAGGCGGCGTGCAGATTCCGGTCACACACTTCCACACCGTGGATCGTACCTATCTGACGTCTGTGAGATTTCCGTTCTAATTTCCGTTCTGGCAAAGGAACCTTTGTGACTCATTCCAATCGAAACTTCGTGTTCGCGTATGTGCTCCTGGTGGCGCTGCCGCTGTTCGGACTCGCTGGAGTACTTCGAAGCGGGCGAAAACTCTCCGCACCGATCTCGGTAGGCGGCCTCTGGAAGATCAATGCCAACCAGGATCAGCTCGCCGGACTTCTTTGCGGAAAGTTTCTGCTGGCCCAAAATGCCGCGTTCACAATCTCGCAGTCTGGCAGAGCGTTCACACTGAACCTTCCGAACTCAGCATGGTCCGCGACCTCCGGGGCCATCGAGGGAAACACGATCAACGCGACCCTGATTCCTTCTGTAGTTGCCGCGAAAGATCCCGGATGTGCTGAACATTCGCTTTCGCTCACCGCGATCGTGGACCCCAAGGCAAGTCCACGATCCTTGCAGGGCACGCTGCGCCTACAGAACTGTCCCGGATGCGCGGCCGTTGAGTTCCGCGGAATTCGAGATGAACAAGCCAAAACGAAGGAGACTCACTAATGCCAAACATGTTCACGCTGGTTCTGCAGATTGCGGTCGTGTTGGCGGTGTGCCGGCTGGTTGGAACCATTTTCCTGAAGATCCAGCAGCCCCGCGTGGTGGGCGAGATGTTCGCCGGAATCATGCTCGGACCGTCGTTGTTGGGATGGCTCGCGCCGCAATTCTCCACGTACCTGTTTCCCGCCTCGAGCTTGGGATTCCTGAGTGCGCTGAGTCAGGTCGGCGTGATTGTGTTCATGTTTCTCGTGGGACTCGGGATCAATCCAAAAGAGTTGAAAAGTCACGGCCATGCCGCCGTATTGACCAGCCACGTCAGCATCACCGCACCGTTCGTTCTCGCGTCTTTCCTGGCGATCTACCTCTATCCTCGCCTGTCCGACGATAGCGTTCCGTTCACCAGCTTTGCCCTGTTCATGGGCGCCGCCATGAGCATCACGGCATTCCCGGTGCTGGCGCGCATTCTCACCGAGCGCAACTTGCTGCAGAGCCGCCTGGGCACAGTCGCGATCGCCTGCGCCGCCGTCGACGACGTCACCGGCTGGTGCATCCTAGCCTACATTGTGCTGCTCATCCGGTCGAAGGGTACGGGCAATCCCATCTGGCTCACGGTCGGAGGACTGATCGCGTTCGCGCTGATCATGATTTATGGCGTGCAGCGTTTGCTGCGACGCTTCGAGTCCACCTATCGCAACCGAGGCCAGCTCAGCGACAATGCCATGGCCTTGATGATTCTCCTGGCTTTGGCTTCGGCCCTGTGCACCGAGTGGCTGGGAATCCACTTGCTGTTCGGATCATTCCTCATGGGCGCCATCATGCCCAAGGAGCAGAAGTTCGTTCGCTACGTCCTGGACCGGTTCGAGGCGATCGTGGTAACGCTTCTCCTGCCCTTATTCTTCGCATTCACCGGCTTGCGCACTAATATTGGTCTGGTCAAAGGTCCGGAGATGTGGATGTACTGCGGCGTGATCATTCTCGTGGCAACGCTGGGCAAACTCGGAGGCTCAATGGTGGCTGCCTGGTGGACCGGGATGCCAGCGCGAGAGGCGGCTGGGCTGGGCACGCTGATGAATACTCGCGGCCTGATGGAGTTGGTCATCCTGAATATCGGCCTGGACATCAAGGTGATCTCTCCCACGCTATTTTCGATGATGGTGCTGATGGCGTTGACAACGACGTTTATGACAAGCCCGCTGCTGCAGGCGATTTGTCCCGACCAGATGCTTCGCACGCCGGTCGACGCCGAGCCGGAGAAATTTGCTGGAGTCGAGCTTGGCCTAAACCCTGCCGGCGATTGAACCGCCGGTTGCGGAGGGAATCAGAGATTAGCTCTGGCAATATGGCATTGCACTCATCCATGGCTTGCGCTAGCCTTATCTTGCTCTCGCGGTTCTCCCACCTCCTTCCCGTCTCCACCCCCAAACCGTCCATTTGCTGCAATGTGTGTGCAACCCAGCGCGGTCATTCGTAAGCCCACACCATATATGGTGTTATATTGCTTGACCCCGCCCCAATTTCACCGTTACAGTAGCTTAACTTCGTGCCCGCCCTGTCCAGCCTGGGGTGAGAATTTGGTCCGGCAAGCATCCAATCTCAGGGGGAGGAATCCCTTTGGTTAACATGCACGCCCAGGCAGTCGACGATTCGCAAACGGTCACTGACATCTGGCCACGGTTTCTAAGGAGTTCAAGTTGCTCAAACTGAAGAGGCTTCAGATTCTGGGGTTCAAGTCGTTCTGCGACCGCACCGAACTCAAGTTCCATGGGGACGGCGTGGCGGCGATCATCGGGCCCAACGGCTGCGGCAAGTCGAATATTTCCGACGCCATCTCCTGGGTGCTCGGCGAGCAATCGGCCAAGACCCTGCGCGGCGCCCGCATGGAAGACGTCATCTTCGCCGGCACCCGCGACCGCAAGCCCACCGGCATGGCCGAAGTGTCGCTCACATTGATCGACCCCGAAGCCTACAGCGGTCCCGACGCCCACGCGCCGACCGAAATCGACATTCAGGACGACCTTCCCGAAGCCAATATTTCCGATGATTGGGATGAAGCCTCCATCCGCGCCCGCGCCGCCAAAGCGACTGACGAAGCAGTCGAAGATGCCCAGCCCGGCCGAACGGAAGAAGTAGACGTCCCCCGCTCCAAGATCAATACCCTTGCCGTCGCCTTTCCCGACGACGAACCGATCTTCGCGCTTCCAGCGCATAACGTCACCGCTCCCACTACCGCCGCGTCGGTTGGAACTGCCGCCCCACACGTTGTTCTGAAGATTCGCCGCCGCAAGTTCAACCAGCAGCAATTCCGCGCCGGAGAAATTGTGGTCACGCGTCGCCTGTTCCGCTCCGGCGACAGTGAATACCTGCTGAACGGCAAACTCTGCCGTCTGCGCGATATTCAGGAATTATTCATGGGAACCGGCTTGGGCCCCGAGTCCTACGCGCTCATCGAGCAAGGACGCATTGGCCAGATCCTCAGCAGCCGTCCCACCGACCGCCGCGCGATCCTCGAGGAAGCCGCGGGGATTACGAAATTCAAGACGAAAAAGCGCCTCGCCGAAGCTCGCCTTGAGGACGCCAAGCTGAACCTGTCCCGCATCAACGACATCTTCGACGAAGTCACCCGCCAGATGAATTCGCTGAAGCGCCAGGCCTCCAAGGCCGAACGCTACGCCCGCCTGCGCGACGAAATGCGCGCCAAGCTCCGCCTGGTCCTGGCCAGCAAGTTCGCGGCCATTGAACTGGAGAGCGCCGAACTGGATTCCCAACTCAACGCCCTCGCCGAGGAAATGCAGCATCGCACCGAGGCCGTGCAGCAACTCGACGCCGAGCACGCCGACCGCACCCAGCGCGGCTACACCATCGAAGCCGAACTGCGCGAGAACCGCGACCGCATCAGCCAGATCGCGCTCGAAATCGACCGGGCCCACGCCCGCCGCCGCCACAATGAAGAACGTTGCGCCGAACTCTTAGTCCGCGTCGCCTCCTCCGAAGCCGAATTGGCCCAGGCCCGGCACCGCCTGACGACCCTGGAATCCGAGCGCGAATCCAACCGCCAGATTCTCGAATCCGCCGCAGCCGATCTGGCCGCCGCGCAAAGCGCGCTGGTCCTTTCCCAGCAGGACGCCGCAGCCGCAACCGCCAGTCTCGCCGCAATCGAGCGGCAACAGGAAGAATCGCGCGTCGCCATTTTTGACACGGTCTCCTCCGCATCGCGTCTGCGAAACCAGCTTGCGCAAGCTGAAGAACGTCTCGCCGGCGCGGACCGCGATGCCCGTCGGCTCGAAGCCGAGATTACCAATGCGAACACTCAAGTCGCAGCCTTCGGCGGACAGCGTGGCCAACTCGCTCTCGAATTTGAAACCGTCAACCAGCGCGTTACCGGAATCACCGAAGAGATCAGCCAACTGCGCCGCCTGATCGAACAGAAAAAACTGGAAGAGACCCGTTCCAAGACCAACCTCGACGTGCTCCGCGCCGAGTTCGCCACCGCCCTCGGCAAAAAAGGTTCGCTTGAAGCCGTCATCGCCGAGCACGGATACTCCACCGAGTCCGTCCGCCGCCTCTTTCAGTCCGGCGTCATGCACGGAGGCCTCGCTCCCGTTGGCGTGCTAGCCGACTTCCTCGAGGTCGAACCGCGCTATGAGCGCGTCGTCGAAGACTTCCTCCGTGATGAACTGAACTACGTCGTCGTAAAGTCCTGGGACGCCGCTGACGAAGGCTTGCGCATGCTGCGCACCGGCGTCGATGGCCGCGCTACCTTCCTCGTCCATCCCGAAGACTCGCAGGCCAAGTTCTCTTTCGTCGTCGATGAAGCCGCACACTGCGCGCCGCCAGCGGCGCAGATCGTTCCCCTGAAGAACACCATCCGTGTATTGGACGGCTTTGGCAAATCCCTGGAAGTGATCCTCCCAAAACTCCGCGACGGGTACATCGTCCCCGAATCCGGCGTCGCTCGCGGCCTCGCGCTCGAAAATCCCGACGCCTTCTTCCTCTCGCAAGCCGGGGAGTGCTTCCATAACGTCACCGTCACCGGAGGCAAGCAGCGCGCCGAGGGCCCGCTCTCCATGAAGCGTGAGTTGCGCGAAGTCCTGCGCCAGCTCGAAGACCTCGAACGCGCCCTGCGCGACGAAGAAATGCGCGTGCTGACTCTGGGCCGCGAAATCAAAGACCTCAGTTCCCTGCTGGAACGCCTGGATGGCGAAAAGCGCGAAGCCGATCATCAGGCCATGACGTCGGGCCACATGCTGCAGCAGCTCGATTCCGAAATGACCCGCGTCAGCGAACGCCTCAATGTCTCTCAACTCGAACTGCAGCGGCTTGCTGCCGAACGCACCGAACAGGAAGGCATTGTCTGCGCTCGGCAGTCCGAGATCGAAATCCTGGAACTGCAGCGCCTCCAACTGGACCAGCAAATCGCGGCCGCACAGGAATCCCTGACCGCACTGCGCCAGCGCCGCGAAGAATCAGCCCAGACGACCTCTCAGCACGCCGCCCGCGTGGCCACCCTCGAAGAGCGCCACCGCTCAGCCGCAGCGGTGCTCCAACGCATCGAGTCTCTCTTTTCCGAGATGGGCGAACGCGTCCACGCGCTGGCTTCGCAAATCGAAGGCGCCGCCACCGAAAAGCTGCAGCGCGAAGCGGAAAACGAGCAACTGGCACAGCACGCCACCGACCTCGAAGCCGAGCGCAATGCCGCACAGGCCCGCGAAGGCCTGCTGCAATTCGAAACCGAACAACTCCGCGCCCGCCTGACCGAGATCGACGAACTCCTGCGCAACAGCCGCCTGCTTCTCGATCAGGCTCGCGACCGCCGGGGCGAATTGTCGGCCACCGCCGCTAAGCTCCAATCCGACGCGCAATATATGTCCGAGACCTGCATCAACGAGCTTGGCGTCGAGCGGCTTGCGTTGATGGCGGACACCACGTTAGAGCCGGTCACCGGCGAACAACTGGCCGCCGAAGACCAACTCTACCGCGACATGCGCTCCAAACTCGAAGCCATGGGCCCGGTCAACATGATGGCTCTCGAAGAATACAAAGAGACTGCCGAGCGCTACTCGTTCCTCGAAACCCAGCGCAAAGACTTGATCTCGTCCATCGAAAACACCACGGCCACCATCCGCGAGATCGATCAAATCTCGCGTCAGAAGTTCGAAGAAGCTTTCGCC
>Ga0209890_10001337_pt1 | contig 11182 bp, 6 predicted proteins | sample OrgsoiDNA2013049_FD_185799 | JGI IMG/M metagenome (GOLD analysis project Ga0209890, IMG submission 185799) | Permafrost soil microbial communities from the Arctic, to analyse light accelerated degradation of dissolved organic matter (DOM) -... | ecosystem: Environmental > Terrestrial > Soil >... | reverse complement strand
GCGCCTGTTACGAGGTCTGCCCTGTCCTCATCAACATCCCCGAGGTCCTGGTCCACCTGCGCGAACAGGTCGTCGACTCCCATCGCGCAGGAGCGCCGGGTGCGTTGCAGGCCGCGATGACCGGAGCGTCGTGGACCCTTGGCGGCAGTCGGAGGCTGGCAGCGTTGCAGACGCTGGCCGGGCTGTCCGGCCGGGTGCTCGGGCGACGCGGCGGCTACATAGGGCGGTTGCCCGCTCCGCTGAGCCGCTGGACCGATGCCCGAGACCTTCCCGCACCACCGCGGCAGTCGTTCCGCCGGTGGTGGGCGCGTACCGACGGAGGGCGCCACGACAACGGCTCACGTTCCGAGAGCCCTCGCACCGGAGGAGAGACCAGATGACAGCGCGCGAGGAGATTCTGCGACGGGTGCGCGCGGCGCACGTCGTGGCCCCGGAGCACGAGATCCGCCGGGAGTACTCCCACGTCCGCGAACATGCTGACCATCTCGGTCAGTTCGTCCAGCGGGTCGAGGACTACAAGGCCACCGTGATCCGCACGCACCCTGACGACGTCGCTGCTGCCGTCGCCAAGTGCCTGGTCGGTGCAGGAAAAGTAGTCGTCCCACCGGGGTTCGAGCCGTCCTGGGTGCCAGCCGGCCTCAGTATCGTCGGTGACGAGCCGGCGCTGGGGGCGGACGAGCTCAATGCGGTAGACGCCGTTCTCACCTGCGCCAAGGTCGGCATTGCCGAGACCGGGACCATCGTGCTCGACCACACCGCAGGCATGGGCCGGCGGACGCTGACCCTGGTGCCTGACCTGCACGTGTGCGTCGTCACCGCCGACCAGGTTGTCGGCGATGTCCCTGAGGCGGTCGCCAGGCTGAGCGCCTCGGTGAAGAGCGGGCTACCCCTCACCTGGATCAGCGGCGGCAGTGCCACCGTCGACATCGAGCTCCAACGCGTCGAAGGCGTGCACGGCCCCAGGGCCCTGTGCGTCGTCCTGGTAGAGCCGGCCACTCTCTAGCGGAGCTGCCAGCACCCGGCGGAGCTACCAGCACGCCAACAACACCCACCAGCAACCCAGCCGGCCCCCAGCCGGCCCCCTACCGGCACCCAGCAGCACTGACCACGCTTCGTCGTCGCACCCGACGACGGGCCGTGGTCGCTTGTCTGGGCCGGACATGGCGAAGACCTCCGAGCGAGACGGGAGCCAGGTGATGGCTCGTACTCAGCTCGGAGGTCCTCGGGTCCCGCAGCCCTGGCCGTCGACGGATCACCCGACGACGGTCAGGACTCAGCTCAGGGCAGCATCCAGGACAGGACGGATGTCGACTGCAGATACACGATCACGCACATGAAGAACACGAAGCCCAGGCTCCATCCGACGACCTTCCGGAAGATGTCGCCCTCCTTGCCGGACATGCCCACGGCAGCTGCCGCGATCGCCAGGTTCTGCGGCGAGATCATCTTGCCGAGCACGCCGCCAGACGAGTTGGCGGCCGCCATCAGGGTCGGGCTGAGCCCGGCCTGTTTGGCCGCTGAGACCTGCAACGCGCCGAAAAGCGAGTTCGACGACGTGTCCGAACCGGTGACCGCTACACCCAGCCAGCCAAGGACCGGGGACAGGAGCGCGAACGCGGCGCCGGCGCCGGCCATCCACTTGCCCAGCGAGGCCGTCTGGCCCGAGGCGTTCATGACGTACGCCAGACCGAGGACCGCCATGACCGTGACAATCGCGAACTTGAGCTGGATGTAGGTGCCGACCAGGGCCTTGAACGCCTTGCTCCACGAGATGCCGATGAACGGGATCGTCAGCAGCCCGGACAGAACCAGGAGGGTGCCCGCCGCCGAGACAAAGTTGAACTTGAACAACGGCAGGGTTGAAGCCTTGCCCGACGCACCCTGCAAGTGCAGGCCCGGCCACTTGAACGACGTCGTGGACGAGGCGAGGGCGGTCTTGACGAACGGGATCTGGGCGATGCTGAACACCGCGATGATGATCAGGTAGGGCGCGTAGGCCTTGAAGACGTCGCTGCCGCTGTCATGCTGGCCGCGATCGCGAGCCTCCAGCTCGGCGGCGGCAGTGCCGGGCTGCTGGCCGGACCCGCCGGCTGCGCCTCCCACGCCAACGCTCGAGGTTCCGGCTGCGGTGCCCACCAGGACGCCTTTGCCGGCCACCGCACCAGTGCGGGAGCCGTTCGAGGCGACAGCCTCAACCGCGTCGACGTCAACCTCAGGCGCCTCCACATAGGAGTTGGCTGGTCGCCATACCCTCAGCAGGAGCACCAGCGAAGCACCCGCCACCAGTGAGGCGACGATGTCGGTGAGCTGGGTCGAGATGAAGTTGGAGCATACGAACTGGGCGACGGCGAAGGTGATACCGCAGGTCAGGGTCGCCGGGAGAGTCGCCTTGACCCCCCGCCAGCGGTCGATGATGAAGACCAGGGCGATCGGGACGAAGATCGCCAGCAGTGGCGTCTGCCGGCCGACGATCTGCGAGAGGTTGTGCTCGGGCAGTCCGGTCACCGTGGCGAGCGTGGTGATCGGCACCGCGAGGGAGCCGAACGCCACCGGTGCGGTGTTTGCGACCAGGGCGACCACAGCGGCCTTGACCGGCTTGAATCCCAGAGCCATGAGCATGACGCTGGTGATGGCGACGGGGGTGCCGAAGCCGGCCAGTGCCTCGAGCAGCGCGCCGAAGCAGAAGGCGACGATGAGGGCCTGTATTCGCTGGTCGTCACTGACCTTGGCGAATGACCGCCGCAGAACGTCGAAGTGGCCGGTCACCACGGTCATGTTGTAGACCCAGATCCCGTTGATCACGATCCACAAGATGGGGAAGAACCCGAAGGCTGCCCCCTCGGTGCCTGCCATGAGGGCCTGACCAACCGGCATCGAGTACGCGACGATGGCCACCAGCAGGGAGATCACCAGCGATACCAACGCTGCCTTCCAGGCTGCCATCCGCAGCACCCCTAGCAGGACAAACAGTGTGAGCAGGGGGAGCACGGCCACGAGCGCTGTGAGAGCTAGCGATCCGGACACTGCATCGAGAACTGGGCGATACATGGGTCACCTCGTCTTTGAGGAATCGAATGGGTGGTACCTGGCACTTCACCGAAAGGCTGGTCAGGGGGTCTTCAATAGCGTATGGTCTGACCAAATCGTTGGGCTGACCTTATGGGAAGAATTCCCGACTGTCCAGACTTTTGGGCAACGAGTTTGCAACGACCTTCCGACGGGAGCCCCTGTGTTCGACACTTCGCTCAGTGCCTTCCGGGACGCCGTGGCAGATCCGGCGCAGGTCAGGACCCGCGCCCTGGATCTCCACGCCGGCGCCCACGACGCCTCCCACTTTCTGCTGATCCCGCAGGCCGTGGTGTTCGCAGGCAACGCCGACGAGGTGGGCAGCCTGCTGCGAGCCAGCGCCGCCCAAGGGATGCCGCTGACCTTCCGCTCGGGCGGGACCAGCCTCAGCGGCCAGGCCGTCACAGACGGTGTCCTGGTCGACGTCCGTCGCAACTTCACCAACATCGAGGTGCTGGGCGGCGGCAGCCGGGTCCGTGTTCAGCCGGGCGTCACCATCCGGGCCGTGAACGCCCGCCTCATGCCGTTCGGTCGCAAGCTCGGGCCCGACCCGGCCAGCGAGTCCGCCTGCACCATCGGCGGGGTCGTCGCGAACAACTCGTCCGGCATGGCCTGCGGCACGGTGAACAACACCTACCAGACGCTGGAGTCCCTGACGGTCGTGCTGCCCAGCGGGACGGTGATCAACACCGGAGCCCCTGACGCCGACGAACGCCTGCGGACCCTGGAGCCCGACCTGTTCAACGGTCTGCTGCGACTGTCCCGCCGGGTCCGCGACAACCCCGCGTCGGTGGCAACCATTCAGCATCAGTTCTCCATGAAGAACACCATGGGTTACGGGGTCAACTCCCTGCTGGACTTCGACCGGCCGGCAGACATCCTCGCGCACCTCATCGTGGGCAGCGAAGGGACGCTCGGCTTCGTGGCAGAGGCTGTATTCCGGACCATCCCGCGCCTGCCCCACGTCACCACCGCGCTGCTGGTGTTCCCCGACCTCGAGGCCGCGAACACCGCACTGCCCGAGCTGGTGGCCACGGGCGCGGCGACCCTCGAGCTGATGGACGCGCTGTCCCTGAAGGTGGGCCAGGCACTGCCTGGCACGCCCCCGGTGATCCGTGATCTCTCGGTGCGCGACCACGCGGCCCTCCTGGTGGAGTACCACGCGGACAACGTGGAACGGCTGACTGAGCTGCAGCACACCGGGGTCGACCTGGTGAACCGCCTGCCGCTCAGCGCACCGTCGGCCTTCAGCTCTGACGCCGCTGCACGCGCCCAGCTGTGGCACCTGCGCAAGGGCCTGTATGCCGCCGTGGCCGGTGCCCGCAGGCAGGGCACCACCGCGCTGCTGGAGGATGTCGTCGTGCCGGTGCCTGCCCTGGGACGCACGTGCATCGAGCTCATCAAGCTGTTCGACAAGCACAGCTATCGCAACAGCGTGATCTTCGGCCACGCCAAGGACGGCAACATCCACTTCATGCTCACCGACGGCTTCGACAGCAAGGATGAGCTCGACCGGTACAGCGCCTTCACCGAGGACATGGTGGACGTGGTTCTGGGCGAAGGCGGCTCGCTGAAGGCCGAGCACGGGACGGGCCGGGTGATGGCCCCCTTCGTGCGCCGGCAGTACGGCGACGAGCTGTACGACGTGATGCGTCAGATCAAGAGACTCTTTGACCCTTCAGGCATGCTCAACCCCGGTGTCCTGATGGATGACGACCCCCGGGCACACCTGCGCCACATCAAGTCCACCCCGCCCGTGGACGACTCGGTGGATAGGTGCGTGTCGTGTGGGTACTGCGAACCCGTGTGCCCCAGCCGGAACATCACCCTGACCCCACGACAGCGGATCGTCACGCTCCGGGCCATCGAGCAGGCGAGGCTCGACGGCGACCACGCCCTCGCGGCCGACCTCGAGAAAGACTATGAGTACGACTCGGTCCAGACCTGCGCGGTCGACGGCCTGTGCCAGACGGCGTGCCCCGTGGACATCAACACAGCCACGCTGGTCAAGCGGTTTCGCCAACGCAATGCCAGCCCCGCCGTCAAGAGAGCCTGGGGCACTGCAGCGAACCACTGGGGTGCCGTCACCAGAGGCGCCCGTCTCGCGCTCATGGTGGCCCGCAACGTACCGATCGGCGCGGTGCTCGCACCGAACAAGCTCGGACGTGCCGTTCTCGGGACCGACGTCCTACCGCTCTACTCGGCCGAGCTCCCCACAGGCGGCAGTGCTCGAACGCGCCCGCCGCCGACCACCGAACCGCAGGCCGTCTACTTCCCCGCCTGCGTCGGAACGATGTTTGGCCCCTCCGGCGACGCCTCCCCCGGCATCCAACAGAGCTTTGAGCTTCTGTGCCAGCGCGCCGGCATCACCCTTCTTGTGCCGCAAGGCATCGACAACCTCTGCTGCGGCACACCGTGGTCGTCAAAGGGCCTGGTGGCCGGTCAGGCAACAATGAATCGCCAGACGCTGGCCGCGCTACGCAGCGCGACCCGGGACGGCGAACTACCAGTCATCTGCGACGCCTCGTCGTGCACCGAAGGGTTGCGCCACACGATCGAGACCGACCCGAGCGAAAAGCCGATGAGGGTGATCGACTCGGTCGAGTTCGCACTCACCCGCATCCTGCCAACGCTGCCCGACCATGCCAGGCTCGAGTCCCTGGCCCTGCACCCCACCTGCTCGTCCACCCGACTGGGCCTGAACGAGAGCCTCAAAACGGTCGCCCAGTCTGTGGCCTGGCGCGTAGAGATCTCCGAGAACGTGGGCTGCTGCGCCTTCGCCGGCGACCGCGGGATGCTGCACCCCGAGCTCACGGCGTCCGCCACCACTGCGGAGGCGGCGGACGTCGCCGCCTTGGGCGCGACGGCCCACGCTTCCTGCAACCGGACCTGCGAGCTGGGGATGACCCGGGCGACCGGCGAGCCATACCACCACGTGCTCGAGCTGCTGGAACAGCTGACCCGCCCGTAACGCCATGCGAGCAAGGCCTGTTCACGACGGGGGGCCAATCCTGATCGCCTGACGCCCGGCGCCCGAGCCAGACCCGGGTCGAGGCCACCAACCAGTCGGCCACCCACCTGGTTGGTGGCACCACGAATGGTCCGCTAGATTACGAGAGACCGGCAGGAGGGATCTCTCGTGCACGCACTGTGGTCCAGCGCTGCGCCCACGCTGTGGTGGTCGGTCATTGTCGCCGTTGCCGTAGCAATCGTATCCACCCATGACGACCTGCTCACAATCATGCTGTGGGTGCTGTTGATCCTGGCCTTCGACCTGCTGGCCAGCACCCTCATGGGGTTCGGTTCCAGCGTGTCGGACACCCGCTGCAACCTGGCCATGGCCGCGATCGGCTGTTGCACCATTGTGACCGGAGCCGCCCTGGCAACCGATCAGGGCTTCACCATGGCCGCGGGGTTTCTGCTGGTCATGGTTCCCGGATTCCGCGCAGGGCAGGTCCGGGGGCGCGTCGGCGCCGCTGTTGCGGTCGCCGCAGCACTGGTCGTTTTCGCGGGCTTGACTCTGGCCCGCGGAACACTCACCGGAGCCGCCCTCGCCCACAACCTGCCATGGGCTGTGCTGGCGCTGGGCCTGTTGTACGCCCCCGCTGCCCAGATGGGGAAATGGGCGGCACAGCGGGCAGCCACTCCGGCCGTCCATGAGGCTGCTAACCTCCTGCGACGCCTGAGCGACCTCTCCGGCGCGCTCGACGGAGGCTTCGACGCGCCAGCCGCTGCAGAGCTGATACTGCACGAGCTCAAAAGCAAGATCCCTGGCGGCCGGATGGCAGTCCTGGTCGGTGTCGGTTCCGAGCCGGCAGTTCCTCTTGCGTTGCGCGGCATCGACCGCCTGCCCTGGCCGAGCCCGACGACGGCCGACTCCGTGATAGGGCGAGTATGGCGCACCAATGTCGCCGAGGCGGGAATGTGGACCTCGGCGAATGAGGACAGGGCGATCGCCGCCGCCCCGCTATGTGACCCCAACGGTGCCCGCATCGGCATGGTCATCATCGACAGATTCGCGCATGCACCCTTCGACGATGACGACCTTCGCGCTCTGGTGGCCGTGGCCGAAAGCCACAGCCCCGACCTGGACGTGGCCCTGATCTTCGTGGCGCTGCGCCAACATGCTGCTTTCGAGGAACGCGAGCGGCTGGCCAGGGAGATGCATGACGGCATCGCCCAGGAGCTCGTCGCGCTCGGCTATCGCATCGACGCGACCCGTAGCCAGGCTGAGACACTGGCCCCCCTGTTCCTGCCGGCACTTGAGGAGGCGCGCGCAGACCTGACACGCGTGTTGGCCGACCTGCGTCTGCGCATCTCCGACCTGCGTCTGGCTATGCGCCCCGATCAAGGCCTGGGTGCCGTGGTTGGTGCGCGGCTCCAGCAGTTCGGAGCCGCTACCGGGCTCAGTGTGGGCCTGCAGCTCAGCGAGTCGCCCTACCGCCTCCCTGCACACCTGGAGACGCTGATCTACCGACTGGTCCTGGACGTCCTGACGGACGCGAGGAACGCCCCGGGCGCCAGCGACATCAAGGCGAACCTTGTTGTCAACGCCCCACAGGCGTGGCTGCAAATAACTCACAACGGGCAGTCCAAACTGGCCGGCGACGCCTTCCGGGATCACCCGCTGCTTGCCCTGGGCGCCACCATCGAGGTTCAGCCCAGCAACATCGGTGGAGTCACGGTGAGCCTCGCTCTGAACGGCCGGTGGCCCAGCCACCTCCCTTACCTCGTCCCGGAAAGGGTGCGACTCATCCAGTGACCAGGCGGGAAGGTGACATCGCCCAGCCTTGCCGCTCGGCTGACGTCGGGGTCACAATTGGGGGTCAAGCGACATCCCCACGCCATCGGGTGGATCACCATGTCGTACACCGCAGACCCACGGGTTGATACCTACATCGATGCCCTGCCCGACTGGCAACGGGCGATCTGCCGCGAGGTCCGCGACCTGGTCCACGCCGCTGACCCAGAGGTCGCGGAGACCATCAAGCGCACCGACCGTCCATACTTCGTGCTGGAGGGCAACATCTGCGCCCTGCTGGCGGCGAAGGACCACGTCAACGTCTTCCTCTACGACGGCGCCATCGTCCCCGATCCCGAGGGGATCATCACCGCCGGCCACGACAACAAGACCGCACGCACAGTCGCCTTCTGCCAGGGCGAAGCCATCAACGCGCCTGCCCTCACCGCCATGTTCAAGCAGATCATCGCCAACAATCGCGCAGGCGGCTGGCGCACGCTCAAGCCCGAGAGCTGACTCGCAGTCTGGGACTGTCTGAACGCCCTGGGAGGTCGGTCGGTTCTGGTGCGGTCTCGGCGGTTATGAGGCCGGCAGAAGGACGGCATGTCGCGAGCAAGCAGACGTGCAGATCTGCACAGAGCCTTCACAGCATCTGCGCCGTACCCTCCCAACCACGCTCTACGCTCCAGGTGTGAGCCACAAACCCCGCGTCCTGGTCGTCGAGGACGAGCGAACCATCGCCGAGGCCATCGCCCTGCGTCTGGAGGCTGAGGGCTTCGCCGTCGACCAGGTGCACGACGGGCTCGCCGCCCTCGAACGGGCTGCCGCGTGGGACCCCGAGCTGGTGGTGCTCGACGTCATGCTGCCCGGTCTCAACGGCCACGAGGTATGCCGGCGACTCCAGGCGGACCGGCCGGTCCCCGTGCTGATGCTCACGGCCCGCGACGACGAGACCGACCTCCTCGTGGGGCTGGGCATCGGCGCGGACGACTACATGACCAAGCCCTTCTCTATGCGCGAGCTCGTCGCGCGGATCCGGGTACTGCTCCGCCGGGTCGAGCGCGCCCGGTCCGCAGCCACTGCTGCACCCAACGTCAACGTCAACGGTCTGCGCATCGACAGCGCCTCGCGCAGGGTGTGGTCGGACGCCGACGAGGTGCACCTCACGCCGACCGAGTTTGACCTGTTGTCCTGTCTCGCGGCAAGGCCGGGCACCGTGCTCAGCCGTGAGTCCCTCCTGGCGGAGGTGTGGGGCTGGGCTGACGCCTCGGGCACCCGGACCGTCGACAGCCACGTGAAGTCGTTGCGGCGCAAGCTCGGCGCGGACCTGGTACGCACCGTGCACGGCGTCGGGTACGCATTCGAGCAGGGGTCGTGAAGTACGACCTGCGCCCCCTCGACCGGTTCAGCTCGATCAAGACGAAGCTGGGCCTGCTGGTCGCGGTGACGATCGTCGTAGCCTCGGTGCTCGCGGTCATCGGCACACGGCTCGGCATCTCACCGTGGGCAACCGTGCCCGTTGCCGTCGGGGTGGCCCTGGCCGTCACCCAGCTCCTGGCCCGAGGCATGACTTCGCCCTTGCGGGAGATGACTGTTGCCGCCCAGAGGATGGCGGAGGGCGACTACTCCCAGCGGGTGCACGCTTCGTCGCGCGACGAGGTCGGCGAGCTGGCCCGGGCCTTCAACCGCACAGCAGCGACCTTGGAGATGGTGGACCGGCACCGGCGGGACCTGGTGGCCAACGTGTCGCACGAGTTGCGCACCCCCATCTCCGCACTGCAGGCCGTGCTCGAGAACCTCGTCGACGGGGTGTCGAACCCCGGTCCAGGGGAGCTTCGCACCGCCCTGGCCCAGACCGAACGGCTGGGCCGGCTTGTTGGGGACCTGCTCGACCTGTCCCGCGTCGAGGGGGGCGTGACTCCGTTGCGGCTCAAGGAAGTTCGGCTCAGCGACATCTTTGACGACGCAGTCGCCCAGGCCCGCGCGGACGGGGTGCGCTACGCCATCGACGTGAGGCCCGAGAACCTCACTATTGCCGCAGATCCCGACCGCCTGCACCAGCTGCTGGCCAACCTCCTCGATAACGCGGCTCGGCATAGCCCGTCCGACGGGGAGGTCAGGCTCAGCGCCGAACGACTGGGCGATGACGTCCATCTCGCCGTTGCCGACGAGGGACCGGGTATCGCTGCTGCCGACCGGAGCGCCGTGTTCGAACGGTTCACTACGAGCGCCGGTCACAGCAGTGGCACAGGTCTCGGCCTGACGATCTCTCGCTGGGTCGCGCAGCTGCACGGGGGCACCATCGCGGTCGCGGACGCCGAGCACGGCTGCCGCATCGAGGTAACGCTCCCGGCCGACGCCGCCCGCCCCACCACCAGGAAAGAGCCCGCCATGAGCACCCTCACCCCGCCCGCTCCTGCTCCCCAGCCCCCCGTGGCCCCGCCCGGCCTGACCCCGTCCGGCCTGACGACCTACTGGCCCGACGCGCCCCGCCGCCGCCCAGGCATCGTCGCGGCGGCTGGCGCGGCCGGGGTGCTCGCCGCTACGGTCCTGCCCGCTCGCAACCTCGGGCTGGGGACATTTCTGGTGTTCGCCGCCGTGGTTGGGACGGTCTTCGCCGCGCGCACCACACGGACCACACGGGGCTCCGGCCGTCGCTGGACCCGACTCGACGCCTTCGACGCCGCCCTCGTGGCGCTGCTGCTCGCGACGCTGTTCGTGCGGGACGCCGAGTGGATCGCGGTGCTGTGCCTCCTGGCCGCCCTCGCTTTGACGGCCGTGAACTCCACCAAGGCCGCCTCGGTCCTCGGCCTGCTCGGGACGGCCGCCGCCGTGCCGCTCGCCGCAGTCCGGGGACTGCCCTGGCTCGGTCGCACGGTGAAGCCGAGCAGCGGCGTGCAGGCGTGGCTGCCTGCGGCCCGCACAGCGGTCGTCTCAGCAGTCCTGCTACTGGTCTTCGGTGCCCTGTTCGCCTCTGCCGATGCGTTGTTCGCCTCGTGGGTGAACGCCCTCACGCCGGACATCACGTGGAACGACCTGCCGGGGCGTGCCGTCCTCGCCACCTTCATCGCCGCGGGCACGCTGGCGGCCGCCTTCGTGGCCCTGGCGCCGCCCGCCGTCAACCGGCTGCGGCTGCCACGAGGCACCAGCCGGAACGAGTTCGAGTGGCTGGCCCCGGTTCTGGTCGTGGACGCGGTCTTCCTTGCCTTCCTCGTCGCGCAGGCAACTGCCATGTTCGGCGGGCACGACTACCTGCGACAGACCACGGGCCTCACGTACGCCGAGTACGTCCACGAGGGCTTCGGCCAGCTCACCGTCGCCACGATGCTCACCCTGACCGTCGTGGCGTGGGCTGCGCGCAAGGCCACGCCCGGG
>Ga0209890_10001336_pt1 | contig 11184 bp, 8 predicted proteins | sample OrgsoiDNA2013049_FD_185799 | JGI IMG/M metagenome (GOLD analysis project Ga0209890, IMG submission 185799) | Permafrost soil microbial communities from the Arctic, to analyse light accelerated degradation of dissolved organic matter (DOM) -... | ecosystem: Environmental > Terrestrial > Soil >... | reverse complement strand
GGCAAGACGCACTAGGGCTTTCCATGGAAGCGCAAGGCGAGGAGGCAGGCGGATGTTCACGGCTGCGAGCCGGAACGCAATCGGTCGCCATTCCTTTGGCAGCCATCGTCGCCTCGCTGCTGATCTTTGGCGCGTTCGTCGCCTTGTTCGGCAAGAATCCGCTGGAGGTCTTTCAACAGATGTTCCGGGGTTCCTTCGGGACCTGGTTCTCGTTTCAAAACACGCTGCAACGGGCGGCCCCGCTGATGCTGACCGCCCTGTGCACGCTGCTGCCCGCTCGGGCGGGGCTGATCATCATCGGTGGCGAGGGGGCGCTTGTCATGGGTGGGCTTTCGGCAGCGGCGGTGTCCATGGCGCTGGCGGGACAGTCGCCGCTGAAGGTGCAGGTCGGCATGGTGCTCGCGGGAATTCTCGCGGGCGGAATCTGGATCGCCTTGTCCGCCGGATTGCGAGCCTACCGCGGCGTCAACGAGACCATCGGTTCTCTCTTGCTCAATTACATCGCTATCGCGGTGTTCAATCACCTGGTCGAAGGGGTCTTGCGGGATCCCGCGAGTCTCAATAAGCCGTCGACGCCACCGATTGCCGATGAAATCATGTTTGGCAACCTGCCGGGGCTGGATGTCCACATTGGCCTCGCATTTGGGCTCGGCGCTTGTTTGCTCGCCTACGCGCTGATGAAGTGGACCGTGTTCGGCTTCGCCACGCGCGTGGTGGGCGGCAATCCGCGTGCGGCGCAGTTGGCGGGCCTGCCAGTAGCGAGAGTCATTGTGACGGTTGGCTTCCTCGCGGGCGCCGCTGCAGGCCTTGCGGGCGTGGTGGAAGTGGCGGCCGTGCACGGCAGCGCCAATGCCGCGTTGGTGGCAGGTTATGGCTATTCCGGAATCCTGGTCGCGTTCTTGGCCAGGCAACAGCCTTTGGCCGTGATTCCTGTGGCCATCCTGCTGGGGGGGATTGCCGCTAGCGGCGGACTTTTGCAGCGTACCTTCCAACTTCCCGACGCATCGACCAGCGTACTGCAGGGTATTTTGTTCCTCGCGATTCTGTTCAGTGAGTCGCTGCGAGGACGGCGACTGTTTGTTCGGCGTCGCACGCGGGCTGTTGTGGCCACTTTGGATGCGGACAGAGTGGTGTCCGCATGAGCCCGGAAAATGTCGGAGATCCAGTCCTTCTAACCGGCGTCTTGGGCGTACTTGTGGCGGTGCTTGCTGGCGCCATCCGCATCAGTACGCCGTTTCTATTCGTCAGCTTGGGCGAGTGCCTGACCGAAAAGAGCGGTCGCGTGAACCTGGGCCTCGAGGGGACCTTGGTCATGGGCGCCATGGGCGCTTACGGCATTTCGTATCTGACCGGATCGCCGTGGCTCGGTGTCTTGGCCGCCGGAATTCTGGGTGGGGCTCTTGGTGCCTTGCACGCCTTCTTGTGCGCTCGGCCGCGGGTGAACGACATCGCGGTGGGCATTGCCTTGATGTCGTTCGGCGTCGGCTTGGCCTTCTTCCTCGGCAAACCTCTCATCAAGCCGAGTGCGCCCCATCTGCCCGCTATTACCTTGGGAGCTTGGAGCAGTCTTCCCCAGGTTCGCGCTGCCTTGAACGTGAATGTCCTTTTCGTGGTGGGCATCGCTTTCGCCTTTCTGGTCCGGTTTCTCTTGCTGAAAACCCGCTGGGGATTGGCGGTGCGCGTGGTAGGCGAAAGCGCCAACGCGGCGATGGCGATGGGGTTCGACGTACGGTCCATTCGCTTCGTCGCCACGGTGTGCGGCGGATTCCTTGCGGGCGTCGGCGGCTCGTTTCTTTCGCTCTTCTATCCCGGCAGTTGGAATGAAGGTCTGTCGAGCGGTCAGGGGCTCATGGCCGTCGCGCTTGTGATCTTCGCCAAGTGGGATCCTTTGCGCTGTCTGTGGGCGTCGCTATTGTTTGGTGGCGCGAGTGCGCTTGGCCCTGCACTTCAGTCGGTCGGTATCACCCGTGGCTACTACCTGTTTAACGCCACACCCTATGTCCTGACGCTGGCGATGATGATTGCCACCAGCTCTGCCAAGCGTGCATTGGCGGGCCAGCCCGCCGAGCTGCGGGCGCAACGCTAGAAAGGGATCCCTTCGATGGATGAAAGGCATGTTTCCGCGAGTCCCTACAACTGGCCCTACGACGGTGACCTTCGGCCCGACAATACCGCTCTCATCGTCATCGATATGCAGACTGACTTCTGCGGCAAGGGCGGCTACATCGATTTGCTCGGCTACGACATCTCCCTAACTCGAGCGTGCATCGAGCCCATTCGCAAGGTGCTTGGCTCGGCTCGCGAGCACCGCCTGCGAGTCATGCATACGCGCGAGGGGCACCGTCCGGATCTTTCGGATCTGCCGGCAAACAAACGATGGCGATCCCGCCGCACTTCCGGCGGCAAGGGCATCGGCGACGAGGGCCCGTGCGGGCGGATCCTCGTACGTGGGGAGCCGGGGTGGCAAATCATTTCCGAGCTTGCGCCGCTGCCCAGCGAAACCGTGATCGACAAGCCTGGCAAGGGCTCGTTTTGCGCGACGGATCTCGACCTCATCCTTCGCCAAGCCGGGATCAGAAACATCGTTCTTACCGGCATCACGACCGATGTGTGCGTGCACACGACGCTGCGAGAAGCGAACGACCGTGGCTACGAGTGCTTGTTGCTCAGCGACTGTTGCGCGGCGACTGACCTTGGCAATCACCAGGCGGCACTGAAAATGGTGACCATGCAAAACGGAGTATTTGGGGCGGTCGCGGATTCCAACTCTTTTCTCAAGGTGTTCCCATGAATGCTCTCACGCAGCTCGACCAACCCGAAGCGTACACGGTGACGGCGGTGCCCGCGCTCGACCTTGCCGGCGTTGGCAAGACGTTCGGCTCGTTCGTCGCCCTCGACGACGTTTCGATGAAAGTGGCGCCGGGTACCGTCCACGCCTTGCTCGGAGAGAACGGAGCGGGCAAGAGCACCCTCGTAAAATGCGTCATGGGTTATCACCGTCCAGACGCAGGCGTCATCAGCGTCGACGGCACACGCCTTGTCGCGAGGAACCCGCGCGAGGCAAGCGCGTTCGGTGTGGGCATGGTTTATCAGCACTTCACGGTCGTCGAGAATATGACCGTCACCGAGAATCTTCTGCTAGCACAGAGAAAGCAGCCCTTTGTCTTGGACTTGCGCGCCGAGGACGAGCGTGTGCGTGCCTTCATGGCCACCATGCCGTTTCAGTTGGACGCCAGGACGCCCGTGCGAGCCTTGTCCGCGGGAGAAAAGCAGAAGCTAGAGATTCTGAAACAGCTCTTCCTTGGCTCGCGCATCCTGATTCTCGACGAGCCTACGTCGGTATTGGCACCTGCCGAGGCCGACCAGGTTCTTGGACTTTTGCGTGATATGACTCGTGCGGGCCGGCTGACGATCCTGCTCATCACCCACAAGTTCCGCGAAGTGACGGGCTATTGCGACGAAGTGACGGTGCTTCGCCGGGGCAAGTACGTGGGCGGCGGTCGAGTCGATACGCTCACCACCGATGCGATGGCTGCCATGATGGTGGGCAGCGCTCTGCCCAAGGCCGCCCAGGCCAAGACCCTGTCGTCCGGCGGTAAGGTGGTCTTGGACGTCGCCGCCCTTTGCGCGAACGACGATCTGGGCCTTCCCGCCGTCGAGAAACTCTCTTTGCAAGTGGCGGCTGGCGAGATTGTAGGAGTCGCCGGCGTCTCGGGCAACGGCCAGCGCGAGCTGGTCGAGGTTCTGGCGGGCCAACGGCCGGCCCGCGGTGGAAGCATCGCTGTTAGCGGCCATGCCTACCGTGCCACCCGCACCGACATGAATCGCCACGGCGTGCGTTGCTTGCCCGACGAGCCGCTGGCCAACGCATGCGTTCCCGGCATGACCGTGGCCGAGAACATGGCGCTGCGACGCTTCGACCAACCGCCGCTTTCACGGTTTCCTCGCTTGGTTCGGCATGGCCGTGTTCGGCACGAGGCACGCACTGGGATCGAAGAATACGGCATTCGCGCGCCATCGGCAGACACGCCCATCGGTGCCTTGTCCGGGGGCAACGTGCAGCGTGTCGTGCTGGCTCGCGAGCTTTGCCCTGGCGCCAAGGTGCTCGTGGTGTCGAACCCGTGCTTCGGGCTCGACTTCGCCGCGGTGGCCGAGATTCGAGCGCGTTTGCTTGCCGCGCGGGATGAAGGCACGGCAATTTTGCTTGTCAGTGCCGACCTGGACGAAGTCTTGTCTCTGTCTGACCGAATTGTGGTCATGAGTGAAGGTCGCATCGTTCACGAGACGTCGCGCGAGCGACTGGATCTCGCTATTCTCGGCCGTGCGATGGCGGGACACGCGTGAAGACGGCCACTAGACTGTCAAGTGCTGACGAATCAGATCGTCGCTAAGGTCGGTCATGGCACCTTCCGCCATGGTGCGGCCGCGGTCGAGGATACAGAAGTCGCGAGCGACCCGGCGCGCGAAAGGAAGCTTTTGCTCAACCAGCAGCACCGCGATGCCAGCCTCTTGATTAAGGCGAACGATGACGTCTCCGATCTCGTGCACGACGTTGGGCTGAATGCCTTCCGTTGGCTCATCGAGGATGAGGAGCTTCGGTTTGATGGCCAAGGCGCGACCGATCGCCAATTGCTGTTGTTGTCCGCCTGACAGATCTCCCCCTCGACGACGGAGCATCTTTCCAAGAATGGGAAACAGGCCGAAGATTTGCTCGAAAACTTCACTCTTGCCTTTGTTGCCCGCGGTCTTCTCGCGGGCTGCTCGGGCCGGCAGGCCCAGACACAGGTTCTCTTCCACCGTCAACTGCGCGAAGATCTCGCGGCCTTGAGGAACGTACCCGATGCCAAGTCGTGCGCGCACCTCGGCACGTCGCCCAGTCAATTCCTGTCCGCCGAAGTGGATACTTCCCGAGCGGGCTGGAAGGATGCCCATGATGGTCTTCAGCAAGGTGGTCTTACCAACACCATTGCGGCCGGCAAGACAGGTGCAGCCGCCATCTTCTACTGCCAAGTGGGTGTCGCGCAGCGTGTGGCTCTCGCCGTAGTACTGATTGAGCCCCGCTACTTCCAGTAGACTAGACACCTAAATAGACCTCGATCACGCGCGGATCGTTCTGAATCCTATCCATTGGACCTTCGGCTAAGACGCTTCCCTCGTGAAGCACGGTGACTGTTCTCGCAATCTTGCGGATAAATTCCATGTCGTGCTCGACCACGACCACCGTGCGGTCGCCAGCCAGCCGTGTAAGAAGCTGAGCCGTGCGCTCCACCTCGGCCTGGGTCATTCCGGCCACCGGTTCGTCCACCAAGAGCACCTTCGGATCCTGGGCCAGCAGCATGCCGATCTCCAGCCATTGCTTATGACCATGGGACAAAAGCCCCGCCGGCTCGTGGCGGCGCTCCGCCAACCCTACCGTTTCCAGAACCTCTTCGATGCGTTCGTGGTCGGACTTGGACATTCGGTGGAACAAACTGGCGAAGACGCCCTTGTTCCCGCTCAGGGCCAGCTCGCAATTCTCGAACACGGTGTGGCCGCCGAAGACTGTCGGGCGTTGGAATTTGCGTCCGATGCCGAGGGCGGCAATTTCTCGTTCCGAGAGCGTCGTCAAGTCGACCAGCCGGCTTTCAAGAAAGACGCTACCCTTTTGGGGGCGAGTCTTGCCGGTGATGACATCCATCAGCGTGGTTTTGCCCGCGCCATTAGGGCCGATGATGCAGCGAAGCTCTCCTCGTTCCAGCGTAAGTGTCAGGTCATTGAGTGCTTTGAAGCCATCGAAGCTGAGAGTCACCTCCTCCACCCAAAGGACGAGTCGCGTATGCATTTCGTGCGTATCGGGCCCGGACGCCTCGTGGCTGGTCTCGACAGGCATGGGTGCAGCCTCCGCGGATTGAATCACGAGCGCCTCCGGGTTAGGCGCGCGATTGCCCCGGCAATGCCTTGCGGTAAGAAGAGCGTGACAAGAATGAACAGGGCGCCGAGAGCGTACAGCCAAGCCGACGGAAAGGCCGCAGTCAGCCAACTCTTGCCAGCATTGATGAGCCAGGCGCCTAGAATTGGGCCTGCCAAACTGCCACGGCCACCCACGGCCACCCAAATGGCCATCTCAATCGAGCTCGACGGCTGCATTTCACTGGGATTGATGATGCCGACCTGGGGAACGTACAAAGCTCCGGCCAAGGCGCACAAAGCAGCAGAAAATGTCCACACAAAAAGCTTGTAATGGGTCGACTCGTAGCCACAGAAGCGTGCTTTCAGCTCGGCATCGCGAATGGCGGTAAGGACGCGACCGAACTTGCTGGTCACGATGTAACGGCAAGCGACATAGCTGAAGAGAAGCGTCAATCCTGATACCACGTACAGCCCCAAGCGTGTCGTCGGCGCGTGCAACGAGAAGCCGAGCAACCGCTTGAAATCGGTCAGTCCATTGTTACCGCCGAACCCCGCCGAGTTCTGAAAGAAGAGCAGCATGGCCGCGTAAGTCAGCGCTTGGGTGACGATAGAGAAATAGACGCCCTTGATTTTCGAGCGAAAAGCGAAGTACCCGAAGACCATGGCTAGAAGTCCCGGCCCAACGACGGCAGCGGCCAGCGCGAAGGGAAAGCTGTCGAAGCCACGCCAGTACCAAGGCAAGGTTTTCCAGTCGAGGAAGACCATGAAATCGGGCAAAGCGCTTCGGTAGACGCCTTCACCGGCCATCGAGCGCATAAGGTGCATCCCCATGGCGTAACCGCCGAGCGCGAAGAAGAGGCCGTGCCCCAGGCTCAAGATACCGGCAAATCCCCAAATCAAATCCATCGCTAGCGCCACGATGGCAAAGCACAGGAACTTGCCGAGCAGCGGTACGAGATAGTCGGGCAAGTGCAGTGCCGATGACGGCGCCAGAACACCGTTCGACAGCGGCAGCAGCAACAGAATGACCGTCGTTGCTGCCAGAATGCCGAGCCACGCCCGAGCGCTGTGCATCTCCAGAAGACGCTGCCTTGCGCGTGCGAACATCGTCATGCCTCTACGCGCCCTTTGATAGCGAAAATGCCTTGGGGCCGTCGTTGAATGAAAAGAATGATGAAGGCGAGCACGACGATCTTGCCAAGCACGGCGCCCGCGAACGGTTCGAGGAACTTGTTGATGACCCCAAGGCCCAGCGACGCAACGATGGTTCCCGCCAGTCGGCCAACGCCTCCCAGCACGACCACCATGAACGAGTCGATGATGTACGTCTGGCCCAGTTCTGGACCAACATTGCCGATTTGGGAAAGCGCGACGCCGCCCAGACCAGCAATACCGGAGCCGAGGCCAAACATCCACATGTCGATGCGGCGGGTGGCAATACCCAAGCACGACGCCATAGCGCGATTCTGAGTCACCGCGCGCACCTGCAGGCCGAGACGCGTTCGCTGCAGAAGCAGCCACACCGCCACCGCAACCGCCACGGCAAACGCGATGACGGCTAACCGATTGTAGGGAAGAACCAGCCCATTCGCGATCTCGATGCCCCCGCCAAGCCAGTCGGGATTGGCAACGGCGACGTTTTGGGCGCCGAAGATCAAGCGCACCGTCTGAATCAGTCCGAGACTGATGCCCCAAGTCGCAAGCAGTGTCTCAAGAGGCCTGCCGTATAGAAAACGAATGACGGTCTTTTCGAGAAGGACGCCGGCCAACAACGTCGCGAGAAAGGAAACAGGCACGGCGGCGAGCAAGTAATAGCGAACCAATCCGGGAAGCCATCGCTCGAACGCCATTTGGACGGCGTAGGTCGCATAGGCCCCCAGCATGAGCATCTCGCCATGGGCCATGTTGATGACACCGAGCAGGCCGAAAGTAACGGCCAGGCCCAACGCGGCCAAGAGCAGAATGCTGGCCAGGCTGATTCCATGAAACAGAGCCCCCACGGCGTCAAGAAAATGCTGGCGGCTTTCAATGTCGTCCAGAGCCTGCGCTGCCGCCTTGCGAATACTCGCATCCGGCGTTGCACCGGCAAGGCGCTTGAGCTCACCCTTTAGCGACGATGTGCCCAGTGCGCGCGCAATCGCCAGGGCGGCAATTTGCCGCTCAGGATCTGTGCTTTGCAGGTCCCAGCGAGCAAGCGCGAGCGCCATGGCATCACGGACTCGCTTCACCTGTTCGTCTTTGAACGCGCTTCGCAGTATTGCGACGGACTCGGCGTCCCCACGCCCATCGAGCTCTTGGGCTGCCGCCATGCGCACGGCCTCGGCGGGGGAGCGCAACTTGAGCTCTGCCAAAACCGGAAGGGCCTGACGACGAATTTGATTATTGACCTCCACCTCGTGCGTTCCGGACGGCTGCGGATCGACAATGGTACCCGTAAGGGGATGGCGAAGCGTTCTTTCCTTCGGTGCCGTGTAGTACACCGCACCGTCAGGCGCCACGCGCAAGCGAGCATCGCAGAGGGCTTCGAGCGCTGGAATGAGGGCGGCGTTGCCGGACGCCGCAAGCTCGTTGAGTCTGCGTTCAACCACGTCGCTGTCGGGCGACGCCAATTCGCGAAGCGATTCTTCGAGCGGTTCAGCAGCGTTGGCGTCTGAACGTATGACACCGACCAGCCCTGCGACTATGAAAGCGATGCGAAGCACGGTCAGCACCTCCCCCAAACGACGAAAATTACCGATCCCAACCGACGTCGGCATGGGCTGTCCGACGTCGGTTGGGACCTGCTAAGCATGTCTATTTATCACAACGTATTTGGGCTCGGTACAGTTGCCGCAAACCCATGGGTAGGTCCAGTCGGCCACCTTCTTGGCGCTGTCGGGAATGTAGGGACTCCACGCCTGCGCCCGAATTGGTCCTTCGGTCTTCCACACGACATGGAACTGACCGTCCGCCTTGACCTCGCCAATGAAGACCGGCTTATGCAAGTGGTGGTTTTTCGCGTCCATCTCGATCTCGAAACCGGACGGCGCCATGACTTTCTGGTAACCGATCGCCTGGCGAACGGCGTCCACATTCGTGGTCTTCGCCTGCTCGACCGCGTGCGCCCACATCTTGATCCCGATGTACGTTGCTTCCATCGGATCGTTGGTGACGCGCTTCTCGCCGCCCGGCAGGTTGTTCTTCTTTACGTAGGCCATCCACTTGTCGATGAAGGCCTTGTTTTCGGGCGTGTCGATCGACATAAAGTAGTTCCAGGCCGCCAAGTGCCCGACCAGCGGCTTGGTATCGATGCCGCGCAATTCCTCCTCGCCGACCGAGAAGGCCACGACCGGAATGTCTTCCGCCTTGATGCCCTGGTTGCCCAATTCTTTGTAGAAGGGCACGTTCGAGTCGCCATTGATGGTCGACACCACGGCTGTGCGTTTGCCGGCGGCGAACTTCTTAACGTCAGCGACAATCGTCTGGTAGTCGGCGTGCCCAAACGGCGTGTACTTCTCCATAATGTCGTCGTCCGCGACACCCTTCGAGTGAAGGAAGTAGCGCAGGATTTTGTTTGTCGTGCGCGGATAGACGTAGTCGGTTCCCAGCAAAACCCACCGTTTGGCGCTGCCGCCCTTCTTGCCCATCAGGTACTCGACCGCGGGAATAGCCTGCTGATTGGGCGCGGCCCCCGTGTAGAACACATTGAAGGACGACTCTTCTCCCTCGTACTGTACGGGATAGAAAAGAAGACCATCGAGCTCCTCGAAAACCGGAAGCACCGACTTTCGCGAGACGGACGTCCAGCAGCCGAAGGTCACCGCGACCTTTTGATTCTGAATCAAGTCGCGGGCCTTTTCCGCGAACAGTGGCCAGTTCGATGCAGGGTCGACCACAACCGGTTCGAGCTTTCGGCCGAGAAGGCCGCCAGCGGCATTGATTTCTTCGATGGTCATCAAGGCCACGTCTTTGAGAGACGTCTCGCTGATCGCCATGGTCCCCGAAAGTGAGTGGAGAATGCCGACCTTGATCGGCCCGGTATCCGCAGCAGGCGCCATCGGCGCTGGTGCTGCTGCTGGCGCCGATGCTGTGGCTGTTGGCTTTGCTTCCTCTGTCTTGTTGCAGCCGGCGGCAGCCAGCGAAAGAGTCATTGCGGTTAGCAGAAAAGACGCTCGCATTGGGTTCCTCTCCTTCATGGATTTCTCATGGATTTCTCGCTATTCCTGCATCTGCAGGCCGATTTGAATTGCATTGGCCGCGGATGAACCGTTGCCCAAGTCCGTGCGTTGGTAGCCGACCGCAAGCTTGAGGTTGTAGTCGTGAATGACGTAAGTCACGAAGGCGTCGAGAATCTTCCAGCTCGTGCCGCCGCCCTGAGGAGATGCCTGCTGCCAGCGAACAAGTGGCTGCAGCTTGCCTACGCCAAGGTAGTCGGCAGTGAGAAAGCTTGCCAGGACGAAGAAGGCCTGCTTTGCCGGTGCGCCGTCGTCGAAATGGTAATACGTGGCTTCAAGCGAAGGCGTACCCACTCCCGGAATGTTCTTCTCGGCGAGCAGATCGCCCATCACATTGTTGAGATTGGTGGGCGCTGTAGCCGTTCCCGAACCTTTCTTCTGGTATTGGTAGCCACCGGCGACCGCTACGATATCCTTGGCGCCATAGTAGGTGCTGCTTCCCCAAAAGCCCGGTTCGGTGCCGAGGATCGCGATATTGATGCGGGCACTGTACAGCGGACTGATCGCGGCATTGTCGAGATTGAAGGCGCCTGCAAAATACTTAGCCTTCCCCCCTAAGAACTGGCCCCACACCACCAAGCCATCATCGCGGCCGTTCGCGCCCGTCTTGGGACCTATGGGTGGTTGCCCACTCACGTAGAAGCCGGGGTAGTTCCACGGGCTCATGAAGAATGGGCCGCTGAAGTTTGAACGGTCGGACGGAACAAGGAGGCGCCCGCCCCAGACGTGGAATTCGTCTGCAGCGTCGAACTTGAGAATGAAATCCATGATGGATGCCGAGCCGCTCGAGCTTGCCGGTTTGGCGCTGCCGTTGAAGTTGGCTTGCCATCCGAAGTACTTATCGATCGTGCCGCTGAAGCGTGCCTCGAGATAGAGCGTGTTCAGGCTGAAGTCGTTGAGCTTGCTAGGGTCGCTCGAACCTTGGACTTGGCCTTCCAGGCGAAGGCCGAAAGCCGTACTGATTGCAGGCGGCGCCTTGGGCAGCGGCTCCGCCGGAGGCGCAACCGGCTGCGCGATCTCAATCGGCGTGGCCGCTGGGGGAGGCACGGGCATGACCGCCCCCGGCTCAGGTGGTGTGCTG
>Ga0209890_10001332_pt1 | contig 11202 bp, 10 predicted proteins | sample OrgsoiDNA2013049_FD_185799 | JGI IMG/M metagenome (GOLD analysis project Ga0209890, IMG submission 185799) | Permafrost soil microbial communities from the Arctic, to analyse light accelerated degradation of dissolved organic matter (DOM) -... | ecosystem: Environmental > Terrestrial > Soil >... | reverse complement strand
CCGGCGCCGGCGCGCGCCTCGTCGTCACCCGCATCGTGTCGGCCGATCGTCACGCCACCGCCGCCGCCGCCTTTCTCGAGGACATTGCGCCATGACCGTTCACTTCATCGGCGCCGGCCCCGGCGCACCCGATCTGATCACTGTGCGCGGCCAAAATCTGGTGGCGCGCTGCCCGGTGTGCCTGTTCGCGGGATCGCTGGTGCCGCGCGAGATCGTGGCACTCTGCCCGCCCGGCGCGCGCGTGGTCGACACCGCACCGCTCGACCTCGATGCCATCACCGCCGAGTTCGTCGCTGCGCATGACTCGGGGCTCGAGGTGGCGCGACTGCATTCCGGCGACCTCTCGGTATGGAGCGCGATGGGCGAGCAGATCCGGCGGCTCGAAGCTCATGGCATTCCCTATACGGTCACGCCGGGGGTGCCGTCATTCGCGGCCGCCGCCGCCGCCCTCGGACGTGAACTGACGCTGCCCGGGGTGGCGCAGACGGTGGTGCTGACCCGCACCTCCGGCCGCGCCTCGGCAATGCCGTCGGGCGAAAGTCTCGCCGCCTATGCCGCCACCGGCGCGACGCTCGCGATCCATCTATCGATCCACGTGCTCGACGAGGTGGCGGCGACGCTGATTCCGTATTACGGCGCCGACGGCGCGGTCGCCGTGGTGGTACGCGCGAGCTGGCCGGAACAGCTCGTCATTCAGGCCACGCTGGCGACGATCGGCGCCAAGGTACGCGCCGAGAAAATCGAACGCACGGCGCTGATCCTGGTCGGGCCGGCGCTCGCCGCGCGCGATTTCGCCGATAGCGCGCTGTACGATCCGAATTATGATCGCCGGTTCCGGCCATCCGCGGAGGCCAGGCGTGGACACGAATAGGCCGCCGGGACTGATCATCGCCGCGCCCGCGACCGGCAGCGGCAAGACGACGCTGACACTGGCGCTGCTCGCAGCACTGCGCCGCCGCGGCCGTGTCGTGCAGCCTTACAAATGCGGTCCGGATTATATCGATCCGGCATTCCACGCCGCCGCCGCCGGCCGGGCGTCATTCAACCTGGATTCCTGGGCGCAGGGGCGCGATCGATTCGACGCGCTGCTGGATGCCGGCAACGATGCCGATCTGTGCCTCGCCGAAGGCGTGATGGGCCTGTTCGACGGTGTCGCCACCGCCGGCGCCTGGGGCAACGGCTCGACTGCCGACATATCAGCAGCGACCGGCTGGCCGGTAGTGCTGGTGCTCGACGTCGCGGGCCAGGCGCAGTCCGCCGCCGCGGTCGCGCTCGGCTTTGCGCGCTACCGCGACGACGTGACGATCGCCGGCGTGATCCTCAACAAGGTGGCGAGCGAGCGCCACACAGCGCTGGTGCGCGACGGCTTGGCGCGGATCGGGATGATGGTGTTCGGAGCAATCGGGCGCGACAAGACGTTGACCATGCCGGAACGCCATCTCGGGCTGGTGCAGGCGCAGGAAGATTCCGCGCTCGCTGCCCGGCTCGCCGCGCTGGCCGATCTGGTCGAGCGCGACCTCGATCTGGCGGCGCTGCAGGCCGCGGCCCGCACGACACGGCGCCAGCCGCGCGCGGTCGCGCCGCGGCTGGTCCCGCCCGGACAGCGGATCGCGCTGGCGCACGACGTGGCGTTCTCGTTCGTGTATCCGCATCTCGTGGCGGGCTGGCGCGCGGCCGGCGCCGAGATCGTCGCGTTCTCGCCGCTCGCCGACGAGCCGCCCGACCCTTCCTGCGATGTCGCCTGGCTTCCAGGTGGCTATCCCGAATTGCACGCCGGCAAGCTCGCCGCCGCGTCGCACTTCGCCGACGGCATTCGCGCCTTCGCGCAAACCCGCGCCGTGCATGGCGAGTGCGGCGGCTACATGACACTGGGCGCAGGCCTGATCGACGCCGCCGGAACGCGTCACGCGATGCTCGGGCTGCTCGGGCTGGAGACCGATTTTGCGCAGCGCCGGCTGCATCTCGGCTACCGGACCGCGACGCTGCTGGCGCCGATCCCCGGTCACGCCGCAGGGCGCGTGCTGCGCGGCCATGAATTCCACTATGCCCGCGTCGTGGCGCAGCCCGACCAGCCGCTCGCCGATATCCGCGACGCCGCTGATGTGCCGACGGCGGAAACCGGTGGCCGGCGCGGTCGCGTCACCGGAAGCTTTTTCCACATGGTCGATGTCGCCGAGGAGAGCCGGCCATGACGGCGTCCGACCCCGTATCGTCCGGCGCGACGCCGCCCGGCAGCATTGCCCTGATCGGCGGCGGTCCGGGCGACGCCGATCTGCTGACGCTGCGCGCGGTCGAGCGGCTGCGCGCCGCCGACGTCATCCTCTACGACGATCTTGCCGGCGATGAAATTCTGTCGTTCGCCCGTCCTGACGCCGAACTGATCGCGGTCGGCAAGCGCGCCGGCCATCCTTCGCCGAAACAGCAGGAGGTGAGCCGGCTGATGATCGGCCATGCCCGGCTCGGCAAGCGCGTGGTCAGGGTCAAGTCCGGCGATCCCTCGATCTTCGCCCGCGCCGACGAGGAGATCGCCGCGGCGCGCGCCGCCGGCGTGCCGATCGAGATCGTGCCCGGCATCACCACCGCGACCGCGGCGGCGGCCTATCTCTGCACCTCGCTCACCAAGCGAGGGGTGGCACGCCGGGTCCAGATGATCACCGGCCACGATGTCGATGGCCGACTGCCTGAAGACCTCGACATCGCAGCTCTCGCCGACCCCGGCGCCACGACCTGCGTGTTCATGGGCAAGGCCACCTTCGCCGCGCTGGCCGACCGGCTGATCGCCCAGGGGCTTTCGGGCGACACGCCGACGGTGGTGGTCGAAAGCCTCGGCTCGCCGGCCACCCATGTGATCGCGAGCTCGCTGATGGAAATCGCGGCCCGCCTCGCTGCGGCGAAACCGCCCGGGCCGTGCCTGATCCTCTACGGCGCCGCGCTCGCGGGCGTGGCTACAAGGGATCCAGACCGGGATTGAGATCGTATCGCTTGAAGCGGTAGATCAGGTACGACACTCCCCAACTCGCGACAAACAGCGCGAGGATGCCATAGCCGAGCGCGCCGAAGTTGCCGTTCATATCCGAGATCGCATTCCAGAAGACGCCGTGAAGCTGAAATTGACCCGCGATCAGTCCAAGCGTTTCGATGCCGCCGACCACCACAGCCACCAGCACGGAGACCGAGGTGATGGTCAGGTTGTAGAACAGCTTGCGCATCGGGTTGCGGTACGCCCAGCCATAGGCACCGAGCATCAGCACGCCGTCAGTGGTATCGACCAGCGTCATGCCGGCAGCGAACAGCGCGGGGAAAATCAGCAGCGACCAGCTGGACACCGCATTCGACGCCTGCGCCGAGAGCCCGAACAGGCTGATCTCGCTCGCGGTCTCAAAGCCAAGGGCAAACAGCAGCCCGATCGGATAAAGATGCCAGCTCTGCGAAACAAACCGGAACAGCGGCCTGAACATTCGCGCGAGCCAGCCGCGCTGATGCAGCAGCGCATCCATTTCCTCTTCGGTGACGTGATCGCCGCGTTCGGCCAGCCGAAAGGCGCGGTACACGCCGCGCAGCACAATCAGATTGGCGATGGCGATGATGAAGAGAAACAGCGCCGACGCCGAGGTCCCGACGATAGCTCCGATCTCGCGATAGGATGCCAGTTCGTCGCTTAGCGCGTGCGCCGTCAGCGCGACGGCAAGCGAAGCGACAACGACGACGGTCGAATGCCCGAGCGCAAAGAAAAAGCCGACGGCGACCGGCCGCTTGCCCTCCTGCATCAACTTGCGCGTCACATTGTCGATCGCCGCCAGATGATCCGCGTCGATGGCGTGACGAAGTCCAAGGCTGTAGGCCAGCACCGCGGTCCCGATCAGGACGGGCTGATGGACGAACGCAATCAGCGCCCAGATCCAGGCCGCCAGATTGGCGAAAATGAGAATGGCATAAATTGCAACGATCCGACCGCGAAAGCCGAGCAATTCGTGTTCGGCATTCGTGGTCCGGAAAATCGATTTCACACGCGCGGCCACGGCGGCCCCTCCTCTGCGAGACACTTCTGTTCATGTCACCGCAGCGAACGACCGCCCCATGCGCGCGCACCGCACGACGGAAGGATGACGTGTCCGGGCCGGTCTCCTGGCTTGCGGGTCATGATCCTTCCTCGCCTTCCCGGGCTTTGCCTAAAAAGCCCAGTGGCCTATCGAAGAAGGACTCACCGCCTACAGTTGCGGGCGCAGCTTCGGATTTGGCCTGCCGTAAATGAAGGCAAACCGCACCGAATTCCCTTTGCCGGTCGATGTGACCAACATCCCTAACGCGGACACTGCAAACCAACCCGCGTTTCTTGTCAAGGCGCGATCTTCGCAGGCGCGATCTTCGCAGCCCTGCCTCAGGAAGGTTGGTGCTGCGCTGAAAATCTCCTACATTTCGAACGCTGACATTGCCCGGTTCAAACATTGCGGGGATCGCAAAATTGATAGCGAAAGTTCTGGCCATCGTCGGCTGCCTCATGCCCCTTGCGCCGGGCATTGCGCAGGACAACGTCAATACGCCGCCGGCGCAGATCACGCTGCAGGTCCCGACCGCGCCCGTGGACGAACAGTGCCGACGCGTCGAAGCGACCGACCTCACATCCCCGCAGTCCTTGCACCGGACCTTCCATGACGATTTCGACCAGCATCCCCTGTCGAGCGGAAAGTGGGAGCCGCACTATGCCGGCGGCGCCGCCTGGCCGCAGGCGCAGTACTGGGGCGGCAACGGCTCCGATCTGAAACGGAAAACTTCGTATAACGGCGAACAGCAGATCTATGTGGATCCGCGTTATGGCGGCCGGGCCACGACGCCGCTCGGGCTCGACCCGTTCAAGGTCCAGAATGGCGTGCTTTCGATCGTTGCCAGCCGCACGCCGGCCGCGCTGAAGCCGGTGCTGTTCAACAACGAATACGTGTCGGGTATCCTTACCACCCAAAGCTCGTTTTCGCAGAAGTATGGATATTTCGAGATCCGGGCGAAGATACCGGTCGGGACCGGGGTATGGCCGGCGTTCTGGATGCTCGCCAATGACGGCGGCTGGCCGCCCGAACTCGACGTGATGGAAGGACGCGGGCAACAGCCCGGCGATCTTGTGATGACGACGCATTGGCGCAACAGGACCACGGGCCTGGTGCAATCCTGCGGCTTCGATTTCTCGAGGCCGGACGCATCGAACACTTTCCACGACTACGGCGTGCTGTGGGCGCGGGACCGGGTCGTTTACTTCATCGACCGCAAGCCGACAGCGGGTATCAAGACTCCCGTTGGATTCGACGATCCCATGTACATGATCGTGAACCTTGCGATGGGCGCGAAGTATTTCAAGGGCGTCGGTTTCGTCGATGGCATGTCGCCTGATACCGTCGCCTTCGAGATCGACAGGATTTCCGCTTATCAAATCGATCCCTACTCGAAGTAGGCCTGACGGGAGAACGCGATGTTCGGTAAATTCTCGCGCCGGCATTTTACCAAGCTTGCCGGTTTTTCGGCGCTTGGGATGGCGGCGACGCCAGCGAAGCCTGCGGACAGTGAGACAAAACCGGCACCCGACCGGCACGCCCCTGCCAGTTTCCCGGACGGCTTTCTGTGGGGTACGGCCACATCGGCCTATCAGATCGAAGGTGCGGTCGACGAGGACGGCCGCGGCCGCTCGATCTGGGACACGTTCTCCCATACGCCAGGCAAGATCGAGGATCACAGCAACGCCGATCGCGCCAACGATCACTACCATCGCTACAAGGAGGACGTTGGCCTGATCAGGGAACTGGGGGTCAAGGCCTATCGTTTTTCGATCGCGTGGCCGCGGGTGTTTCCGCAAGGAACCGGTGCGCCGAACCCAAAAGGCCTCGACTTCTACGATCGCCTGCTCGATGAGCTGCTGAAGAATGGCATCGAGCCGTTCGCAACGCTGTATCATTGGGATCTGCCGCAAGCGCTGCAGGACCGGGTTGGCGGATGGCAATCCAGCGACACCTCCAAGGCGTTTGCAGATTACGCAGGCTATGTGGCGGAACGTCTGACCGATCGCGTCAAGAACATCTTCACGCTCAACGAAGCCGGACGATTCCTGAACTTCGGTTATGGATGGGGCATTGACGCCCCCGGTCTCAAACTGCCGACGGCTGAACTGAACCAGGCACGTCACCACGTCGTGCTGGCCCACGGGCTGGCCGTGCAGGCGATCCGCGCCCATGGGCGCGCGGGCACCAAAGTGGGTCCAGCCGAGAATATCGCCGCCTGCGTACCGGCAATCGATACGCCCGAGAACGTTGGCGCGGCCGAGATCGCCACGCGCGAATTGAACGCGGGCTTCCTCGGCGTGATCCTCGAGGGCAAATACACCGACGGCTTCCTGCAATATGCCGGCGCGGCCGCGCCTAAATTCACCGCCGAGGAACTAAAGATCATATCTTCGCCGAACGATTTCGTCGGCCTCAACATCTACGCGCCACAATTCTACGTGGTGGCGGCCGAGCGCGCGCCGGGTTTCAAGGTCCTGCCCTTTCCCGCCTCGTTTCCGCGCATGAATTCCGAATGGCTCAGGGTCGGCCCGGAGACCATCTACTGGACGCCGCGGCTGGCGGCAAAAATCTGGAACATCGATACGATCTACATCAGCGAGAACGGCACCTCTTCCGCCGATAATCTGGCAGCCGACGGCAATGTCTACGACCTCGACCGCATCATGTACCTGCGCAACTATTTGACGCAGTTGCAGCGCGCGACCTCCGAGGGCGTGCCGGTTCGCGGCTATTTCCTGTGGAGCCTGATGGATAATTTCGAGTGGATATTCGGATTCGAAAAACGTTTTGGGGTCTACCACGTGGATTTCGAAACGCAGCGCCGGGTGGCAAAGCTCAGCGCGTCGTTCTATCGCGACGTTGTCGCGCGCAATGCGATCGGGGCCTGAAATGACAGCGATGGTTCGACATTGGAAACGGCTCCGATGGAAACGGCTCCGATGTCTCGCCATGGCCTGCTCCCGCTCAGCAACAGCCGAATGCCGGGCAATGCGGCAGTCGAAAAACCGAACCGCAGGGTGTTTTATTCCTGAGGAAACCTGGCGGGGAGAACTGATGGCGATGGAACCTCCGGGCGGCGACGGCGTTATTGGCGGTTCAACTATCCGGTTCGGCGATGAATATCCTTGATCCGCAGGGCCCGATCGGAGCCGCCGAAAAAACCATCCTGATCGATTCGGTTGCGATCATGCTGGCGATCGTGCTGCCGACCATTGTCGCGATTTTTGCTTTCGCGTTCTGGTTCCGGCAGTCCAACTCCCGCGCGCTCTATCGACCCGACTGGGCCTATTCCGGGCGTATCGAGCTGGTGGTCTGGTCGATCCCGGCGCTCACCGTAATCCTGCTTGGCGGTGTTGCCTGGATCGGCTCGCATCAGCTCGACCCGGCCACGCCCGTGGAGGGAACGGGGAGCCCGGTCAGGATCCAGGTCGTATCGCTCGACTGGAAATGGCTCTTCATTTATCCGGATCAGGGGATTGCGACTGTCAACGCGCTGACCGTGCCTGCCGGTGCGCCGCTGCACTTCGAACTGACATCCGCGAGCGTGATGAACGCGTTCTTCATTCCGCAGTTCGGCAGCATGATCTACACAATGAACGGCATGGTCACCCGGCTGGAGCTCCGCGCCGACAATGAGGGGAGCTATCAAGGCCTGTCGGCGCATTTCAGCGGCGACGGCTTTCCCGACATGTCATTCAATGTTCACGTCGTCTCGCCCCTTGCGTTTCCCGACTGGGTAGCGAGCACAGCCCATAGCGATCAGGTTCTGAATGTGGACAGCTACGCGGAACTCGCTCGTCAGTCTGTCGGGCGCACCGGAGCGGCTTATCGGCTCGACGATCCCTTGCTGTTTCACGCCATCGCGACCCAGCAGCTCCCTCCCGGTCCGGGGCCGCAACTGACTTCGGAAGCCGCGCAATCGCATCTCGGGGCCCCCGATGCTCGGTAAGCTCAGTTGGTCCGCGATTCCGATCGACCAGCCGATCCCGATGATCGCATCGGGCGCGGTGGCGCTCGGGATTCTCGGAATCCTCGCCTGGGTCGTGCTCAAGGGCCACCTGCCATATCTGTGGCATGAATGGATCACCAGCGTCGACCACAAGCGGATCGGCGTCATGTACACGCTGCTCGCATCGGTGATGCTGCTGCGCGGATTTTCCGATGCCGTCATGATGCGCTTGCAGCAGGCGCTCGCCTTTCATTCGAACGGATATCTGCCGCCAGAGCATTTCAACCAGATATTTTCCGCCCACGGCACCATCATGATCTTCTTCGTCGCGATGCCGTTCGTGATCGGGCTGATGAACCTGGTCGTTCCCTTGCAGCTCGGCGTTCGCGATGTGGCGTTTCCCACCCTGAACTCGGTCGGCTTCTGGCTCACCGCCACCGGCGCATTGCTGGTCAATATTTCGCTGGTCATCGGCGAGTTCGCGCGCACCGGCTGGCTGCCCTATCCGCCATTGTCCGAGCTGACCTATTCGCCGGGCGTCGGCGTCGATTATTATCTGTGGGCGCTGGAAATTTCCGGCGTCGGCACGCTGGTCGCGGGTATCAATCTCGTCACCACCGTCCTCAAGCTTCGCACCAGGGGCATGACCTACCTGCGCATGCCGATGTTCTGCTGGACCACGCTTGCTTCAAATCTGCTGATCGTCGCGGCATTTCCGATCCTGACCGCAACGCTCGCGATGCTGATTCTCGACCGCTATCTCGGCTTTCATTTCTTCACCAACGAAGCCGGCGGCAATGTCATGATGTTCATGAACCTGATCTGGGCCTGGGGCCATCCGGAGGTTTATATCCTGGCCCTGCCGGCGTTCGGCATTTTCTCGGAAGTGGTCTCGACGTTTTCGGGCAAGCCGCTGTTCGGTTACCGTTCGATGGTGCTGGCCACCATGGCGATCTGCATTATCTCGTTCATGGTCTGGCTGCATCATTTCTTCACCATGGGCGCCGGGCCGAACGTCAACGCGATATTCGGCATTGCCAGCATGATCATCGCGGTGCCGACGGGGGTGAAGATATACAACTGGCTGTTCACGATGTATGGCGGACGGATTCGCTTTGCGACACCGATGTTGTGGTCGATCGGGTTCATGGTGACGTTTATCATCGGCGGTTTGACCGGTGTCCTGGTCGCCGTGCCGCCGGCGGATTTCCTGCTGCACAACAGCTTGTTTCTGGTCGCTCATTTTCACAATGTGATTATCGGCGGCGTGCTGTTCGGCGCCTTCGCCGGCTACACCTACTGGTTCCCGAAGGCGTTCGGCTTCCGGCTGCATGAGGGTCTCGGCAAGGCCGCGTTCTGGTTCTGGCTGGTCGGCTTTTACGTTGCCTTCATGCCGCTTTACGCCCTCGGCCTGCTCGGCATGACGCGGCGCATGCAGCACTACGACGTTGCGGAGTGGCGTCCGTGGCTGATTGTCGCGGGTTTTGGAGCCTGCCTGATCACGATCGGCATCGTCTTCCAGATCCTTCAGCTCGTCGTCAGCATCCGCCGCCGCGCGGAATTGCGCGACAGCACCGGCGACCCCTGGCAGGGACGTTCGCTGGAATGGGCCACCGCCTCGCCGCCGCCGGCTTTCAACTTCGCCGTCCTGCCCGACGTAGTTGGCGAGGATGCCTATTGGGAGATGAAATCGCACGCCGAGCGGCAGGGCCTCGATAACAACGAGCCGGACTATCAGGATATCGAAATGCCGCGCAATTCGCCGACCGGATTCGTTTGCGCATTCTTCGCCACCGTGACGGGCTTTGCCTTGATCTGGCACATCTGGTGGATGGTCGCCGCGGGATTCATCGGCGCGTTCGCGACCTTCGTGGTATTCGCATGGCGCGACCACGACGAATACGTCATCCCCGCGGCGGAAGTCGCACGGATCGACCGAGCCAACGTCGCAGAGCGGCGCGCCCTGGCCGGCCTCGCAGGGAGTGCGTGATGGCCGATACAACGATGGCGCACTTCCATGGCGACCCGCATCACCTGCGCAGCCTCGAAGGATCCGGCCTCGCCCACAGCGGTCCCGCGGCCAAGCGCATCGTCACCGGCTATGGCTTCTGGATCTTCATCCTCAGCGACATGGTCATGTTCTCGGCCTTCTTCGCGACCTATGCCGTGCTGCTCGGGCAGACCGCGGGCGGGCCAACCGGGCGCGATCTCTTTAGCCTCCGCAATGTCGCGATCGAAACCGGATTGCTGCTCGCGTCGAGTTTCACCTGCGGCCTCGCCAGTATCGCCGCCGACTTCCGCAGCACAATCTGGTTCCAGATTGCGATGGCCGTCACCTGCGCGCTCGGCCTCGGATTTCTCGCGATTGAAGCACGCGAGTTCGCCGACCTCGTGGCGCGCGGCGCCGGCCCGACCCGCAGCGCATTCCTGTCGGCGTTCTTCACGCTGGTGGGCTGCCACGGCCTGCACGTCTCGGCCGGCATCCTGTGGCTGCTGACCATGATGGCGCAGGTGTTCGCCAAGGGGTTCCGCGCGGACATTCAGCGCCGAATCCTGTGCTTTGCGCTGTTCTGGCACGCGCTCGACATCATCTGGGTTGCCGTGTTCACCGTCGTCTATTTGCTGGGAAGCGCCAAATGAGCAGCGGATACGATGAGAGCACCGACAACATCGACGTCGCACCGGGCGATGAGCATCTCGAGGCCGGCAGCCTCGCCCAGAGGGTCGGCGGTTATCTGGTCGGGCTGGGACTTGCCATTCTGCTGACGGCGACTTCGTTCTTTGTCGCCGGCACCGATCTCGTATGGCAGCCCAGTATTCCGGTGGCGCTGGTCGTGTTGGCGATCGCCCAGATGGGCGTGCACCTGGTGTTCTTCCTGCACATCAGCACCGGAGCCGACAACACCAATAACGTGCTGGCTCTCGCATTCGGTGTCCTGATCGTCATCCTTCTGATCGGCGGATCGCTCTGGATCATGGCGAACCTCAACCACAACATGATGCCGATGGATCAACTCATGCAGATGCAGCGCTAGCCGTTCGCAACCTGCCGTGACCTCGGGCGGCGCCGCCGCTCTCCATTCGCATCCGGTTTTGCGTGGAAGAAGCTATCTAGTCTAGTTTCTGTCGCGAAACGCCTGCATTTTTGTTGGGACGTGTCAGTTATCCAATAAAACCGGGGCAAACTGACGGCGGATCCCGGCATTCGCC
>Ga0209890_10001331_pt1 | contig 11203 bp, 7 predicted proteins | sample OrgsoiDNA2013049_FD_185799 | JGI IMG/M metagenome (GOLD analysis project Ga0209890, IMG submission 185799) | Permafrost soil microbial communities from the Arctic, to analyse light accelerated degradation of dissolved organic matter (DOM) -... | ecosystem: Environmental > Terrestrial > Soil >... | reverse complement strand
CCAGGCCGCGGCGTCCGCGAGCCAGCCGCGCTCTTCGGGTGTGAGGTCCGCCGGGTCGCCGGTGAAGACGGGCACGCCCGCGTCAGTGCGGTGAACGGCCACGACCCGGTCCGGGTGGTCGAGCGCGAGGTAGCGGCTCACGTGGCTGCCCATGTCCCCGCCCGCCGCGCCGAACCGCGCGTAGCCGAGGACGCCCATGAGCTCCGCCCACAGGCCGGCAACGGCGATGGAATCGAGCGGCGGGCCGGTGGGGCGGCTGGAGTAGCCGTAGCCCGGCATGTCGGGCACGACCACGTCGAACGCGTCGCCGGGGTCGGCGCCGTGCCCGCCGGGGTCGGTGAGGAGCGGGATGACCTTTGCGTAGCGCCAGAACGAGTCCGGCCAGCCGTGGCTGAGGACCAGCGGCAGGACGGGCCCGGCCGGCGCGGCGGCCCGGACGTGCACGAAGTGGATCCGCAAGTCCCCGAGTGGGACGAGGAAGCGGGGAAGCCGGGCCAGCGCCGCCTCCTGCGCCGGCCAGTCGAACCCGTCCGCCCAGTAGGCGACGAGCTCACGGAGGTAGCCGAGGTCGGTCCCGAGCGACCACCCGGCATCCCCGGGCGTGTCCGGCCAGCGCGTCGCGCGCAGCCGCGCGCGGAGGTCCTCGAGCGCCCCGGGGGCGGCCTGCGGGATGAACGGCTCGGGGGGCGGAGCGTCCGGCATGGGAAGCATCCTACGGGCCGCGCCGCGCTCCCCCGCGGCCGCGCCGCCCTCCCCCCGTGGACACGCTGTGCCGGAGCCCGGCAGCACGTCAAGGGGCGCCCCGTCCCGTTTGAGTTCGGTGAGCTCGCGCATCCGCTGCAGGTGCGCCGCCCGCTGCTTGTCGAGGTAGCTGCTGGCCGGGCGGCCGAGCATCAGGGCGAGCACCACCTTGGCGAACAGCTCGCTGTGCAGGTCCGGCTCCGGCGGGGCCGGCTCGGCCAGCCACCGCCGCGCTTCTTGCTGTTATCGCCTATGTGACCTGGCAGGAGCGGAGCAGTCGGCCGGGGCGGCCGCCGGCCGTACGCGCGGGCTGGATCGAGCGGGCCGTAACGGGCGGGCTGTGGGCAGGCCCAGGTGCTCGGCCAGCCAGGGCCCGGTGACGCTGGCCGGATCCCGCGCGACGTCCTGCGGTGGGCCCTGGGCGACGATGCGGCCCCCGTCCGGCCCGCCGCCCGGGCCCATGTCGACGAGGTAGTCAGCCGTGCCGAGCAGGTCGAGATCGTGGTCGATGACGATGATGGTGGCCCCGGCATCGAGCAGCCGGTCGAAGACGCCGACGAGCGTGCCGACGTCCAGCGGATGCAGCCCGGTTGACGGCTCGTCGAAGACGTACAGCGCGCCGTGCTGGCTGCTGCGCAGGCGGGAGGCGATACGCAACCGCTGGGCTTCGCCGCCGGACAGGGACGGCGTCGGCTCGCCCAGACACAGGTAGCCCAGCCCGACCTCATCGACGGGCCGCAGGGCCGCGGCGATCGGGCCTTGCGCACCGAACCGGGCGAGCGCGTCGTGCACGGTAAGGCCGAGGACGTCCGAGATCGTGAGGCCGTCGACGCGGACGGCCAGGGTCGCGTCGTTGAAGCGGGCACCGTGGCAGGTCGGGCACTGAACCGTGATGTCGGGCAGGTACTGCACGTCGAGATCGAGGTCACCGAGGCCGCGGCAGGTCGGACACTGGCCCTCGCGGGTGTTGAAGGAAAAGTGCCCGGGCTTCCACTTCTGGCGCCGCGCGGCGGGCGAATCGGCGAACAGGCGGCGTATCGGGTCGAAGGCGCCGGAGTAGGTCGCCGGCGTCGACCGGGCGTTCTGGCCGATGGGTGAGGCGTCGATCTGGACGACCTGGCCGATGCCGCCGAGGTCGAGGCCACGGACGTAGCTGGGCAGCGCCGATCCGTTGAGCAGCGCGCGGGCGGCCGGGACCAGGCTGTCCAGGACGAGGGCGGTCTTACCGGCCCCGGACGGGCCCGCCACCGCGGTGAGGCGGTGCAGCGGAAAGGCGGCCGTGACGCCGTGCAGGTTGTAGAGGTCGCCGACCTCCAGGGTGATCTGGCCGCCGGCGTCAGGCGGCCCGGGGTCAGCCGCCCCGGGGCCGGACGGCACGGCCCGGTCCCGCCGGACGGTGGCCGTCCCGGCGAGAAAGGGGCCCATGATCGAGTGCGGATCGGCCGCGAGCTGGTCCGGGGTGCCCTCGGCGATAATGGTGCCGCCATGAGTCCCGGCGGCGGGGCCGAGCTCGATGATCCAGTCCGCGGTGCGCATGATTTCCCGCTCGTGCTCCACGATGACGACGGAATTGCCGTTCCGGGCGAGAGCGGCGATCGTGGCCTGCAGGCCCTCGATGTTGCTGGGGTGCAGCCCGACGGACGGCTCGTCGAGCACGTAGAGCATGCCGGTGGTATTTTCGCGCACCGTCGAGGTGAGCTCGATCCGCTGCCGCTCTCCGGCCGACAGTGACGCGCCGGAGCGGTCCAGCTGGAGATAGCCGAGCCCGACCTCAAGCAGCGGCGTGAGTGTGCCGTTCAGCTCGCCGATCAGGCCTGCGGTCAGGCGGCCCAGCTCCGCGGGCAGCCCGCCGGGCAGGCCGGCCACGAACGAGTGCAGCTCGTCCAGCCGAAGCGCGCTGATCTGGGCGATGTTCCGGCCGCCTAGCAGCGAGGTCAGCGCCTCGGGGCGCAGCCGGGCGCCGTGGCAGACCGAGCAGGTCCGGATGACCAGAAAGCGGCGTACCCGCCCGCGGCTCACTTCGGTGTCGCTGCGCAGCGCCCGCTCCACGGTGGCGATGGCGTTCTCGTAGGTCACGTTGAGCTGCACGGGCCGTCCCGACCGGCCCGAACTGAACGTCACCCGCCGCTGGACCGGTTCGCCGTGCAGCACGATCTCCCTTTCGCGCCGGGTCAGCTCCCGGAACGGGACGTCGAGCCGGACCCCGAGCTCGCGGGCCGCGTACTGGTACAGCCGGCGCGAGCCCGCGTTCCACGGCAGGACGGCGCCTTGCTCGATGGTCTTGTCCTGGTCGGGGACGAGGGTGTCGACGTCGACCTCGGACCGCACGCCCAGGCCGTTGCAGGCCGGGCAGGCGCCATAGGAGTTGAACGAGAAGGACTCGGCGCTGGGCGCCTGGAAGTCCACGCCGCACACCGGGCACACGATCTCCATGTCCTGGGTCGCGACCGACGGCTCGACGCGGTGCCCGTTTGGGCACAGCTGGGAGCCCAGCCGGGACATCATCAGGCGCAGCACGTTCAGGACCTCCGTCATGGTCCCGACCGTGCTGCGCGGGCCCGGCACCGGCGGACGCTGGCGCAGCGCCAGCGCGGGTGGCAGGTGGCCGATCCGGTCGACGTCCGGCCGCTGGGCCTGGGTCAGCCGCCGGCGGCTGTAGGTGCTCAGGGCCTCCAGGAAACGGTGCATGCCCTCGGCGTATAGGGTGCCGATGGCCAGGGACGTCTTGCCGGATCCGGAGACGCCGACGATGGCCACGGTCCGCCACAGCGGGACGTCCACGTCGAGATCGCGCAGGTTGTTGTGCCGGGCGCCGCGCACTTCGATGGCGGTCGGCAGCGTACCGGGCACGGGCAGCCCCGGGCCGGCGCCCGCGGCGGGGGTGAGCCCGCGCCGTCCGTCGAGTGCGCTCCGAGGAGGGCTCATCTCTCCATAGTGACGGTTTTGGGTCAACCGGCACCGATCGCCCGGGCAAGATGGGACCATGCCCGATCTTGTGCCGGCGGCCATCCCGGCCGGCCGGCTGTGCAGCCTGCCGCAGCCCACGCTGCAGGCCGGCCAGCTCACCCTGCGCCCCTGGCGGCTGTCCGACGCCGAAGCGGTCGTCGAGGCGTACCGCGATCCCGATATCCGGCACTGGCATGTCCAGTCGATGACGGAAGACGAAGCACTCGCGTGGCTGGCCTCGTGGCCCGATCGCTGGCGGGCTGAGACCGGCGCCGGGTGGGCGATCACGCAGCTGGACGTACTGGTCGGCCGGGTCGGGTTCCGGTCGATCACCCTGCGCGAGGGGCATGCCGAGCTCGCCTACTGGACCGTGCGGGCCGCCCGCGGGCGCAATATCGCGCCGCGGGCGGTGCGGGCCGTGTCGACCTGGATATTCCAGTCGGTGGGACTGCACCGGATCGAGCTGTGCCACTCGGCGCTGAACCCGGTATCGTGCCGGGTCGCGGAAAAGGCGGGTTTCCGTTACGAGGGGACGCGGCGCCAGCAGCTGCTGCACCGGGACGGCTGGCACGACATGCACCTGCACGCCCGGCTGGCGGCCGACGAGACGGCTGGCTAGGGTCTGTCCTGCCGAACACGGTTGGTTGCGGTGCACTTGGGGGGTGCCGAACCAGCAGGAGAGCGCTTCTCGCAGCGCGGGCGCGGCGGTGCCGGCGGGTCCGCCGGTGGTTGCGGTCCAGGCGATGTGGGCGTCCGGGCTGGCCCTGCGGGGCATCATCCCCATCTCCCGCCCGGCCTAGCGGCCTGCTGATTTCGCCGCGGCGGGTCCGGAACCGGTCCTGGCCGGGGGCTGGGCCCAGGCCGGTGCCCAGATCCCGGCCCCGCGGTGACGGGGCTGCCTCGCGCCGAGGTACTCGCGGAGTGCGGTGAGACCGGGATGCGGGTTGTCACGATGCCAGATCAGTGAGTGCGGGTAGACCGGCGTCGGGTCGTGCACGGCAATGCGCCGCAGGTCGTAGTCGGCGGGCCAGAGCAGCCGGGTGTGCTCGCCGACCAGGGTGGCCAGGGTGGCGGAGTCGGCGAGCACATCCAGGAGGGGCTCGGTGCCGAAGTTGGGGCCGATGCGGTCGATGGTGAGCCCGAACGCGTCGGCGAGGTCGTCGTAGTAGGTGGCCCATTCGGTTCCTGGGAGGATGCCGGGTATCCAGATCCGGTGCCCGGCGAGGTCGGCGGGCGTGACGGCCTGAGCCGCGGCCAGCTCGTGGGCCGGCCCGGTGAGGAGCTGGTGGGACTCGTCGATGGCTGGCACGGTCTCGATGCCGTCGGGCAACTGCCGCGGGGGCGCGGTGATAGCCCGGAATGACGCGTCGATCGTCCCGGATGCGACGGCGCCGACGGCTGTATCGGCGCCGGAGTCGCCGAGGGTCATGACGTCGAGTTCGATGTCAGGGCGGGCCCGGTGGAAGTCGCGGAGCAGGGCAGCTGGTGCGATCCGCCGGCTGATGATGTCGACGCGCATCGTACGCCGACCGGGCCGCACGGAGTCCGTGGCCCGCTGCTCGGCCCGGAGTAGTCCGCGGGCATGCGGGAGGAACGCCTGCCCGTCGATGGTGAGCTGGGCTCCTCGTGCGGTGCGGGTGAACAGCCGGACCGCGAGGTCTGCCTCCAGGCTGGCGATCCGTTTTGAGACAGCTTGCTGGGTGATCGACAATTCGGCGGCAGCTTCCTGGAACTGGCCCGCGTCGGCAGCCATCACGAAGGTGCGCACAGCCTCAAGGTCCATGCCAGCTCACCCTAGGTGCACAACCATTTGTTGTGGCGCGCCGGCGCGGCGGTTGTTTGCTGCCTGGTCCGGCGGCCCGGTTTGATCTCACTGGTCAACGTGAGGTTTACCCGGGTAGTTACGCGAGGTGCTGCGCATGGTGGCGAGGCGGTCGCTGGGCAGGCAGTTCGGGTGGCTGTGGGCGGCGTACACCGTCAGCGCGTATGGCACGGGGCTCGGGTTCGGCGCGTTTCCCCTGATCGCGATCCTCGTGCTGCACGCCGGGCCGGCTGAGGTGTCGGTGCTGGCCGCTACGGGGCTGGCCGTGGGGGCACTGGTGGCGGTGCCGCTCGGCCCGTGGGTGGAGTTCCACCGCAAACGGCCGGTGATGGTGGCGATGGACCTAACCCGGTTCGCGGCGATGCTGAGCGTCCCGGCCGCGTTCGCATTCGGCCGGCTGAGCTTTGCCCAGCTCGTGGTGGTGTCGGTCATCGTCGCCGCCGCCAAGATCGCCTTCAACGCGGCCAGCGGCGCATATCTGAAAACGATCGTGCGGCCCGGGGACCTGCTCGTCGCGAACGGGCGGTTCGAGTCGACGACCTGGACCGCCACCGTGCTCGGGCCAGCGCTCGGCGGGGTTGCGATCGGGCTGTTCGGCCCGGTGACGACCGTGCTGGCCGATGCGGTCAGCTACCTGCTCTCGGCCGCGGGGATCGGCGCGATCGGCGGCAGTGAGCCGCGCCCCGGACGAGCCGAGGCGCGGGTCTCGCCCGGCCAGCCAGTCCCGGCCGGCCGCCCGGGGCTGCGAGCCAGCGAGCTGCTCGACGGGTGGCGGTACATCCTGTCCCACCCGGCGCTGGCCCGGCTGTTCTTCAACACGATGCTGGTGAATGGCCTGATCATGGCGACCGCACCGCTGCTCGCCGTCCTGATGCTCGGCCGGCTCGGGTTCCCGCCGTGGCAGTACGGCCTCGCGTTCGCCGCGCCCTGCGTCGGCGGCCTTATCGGCTCGCGGCTGGCCAGCCGGCTCGTCGCGCGCTTCGGTCAGCACCACGTCCTGCTGGCCGCCGGGGCCTCGCGCGCGTGCTGGCTGCTCTGGCTGGCCTTCATCCGCCCCGGCGCGGCCGGGATCGTGCTGGTCATCGTCGTCCAGTTCGGGCTGGTCACCTGCGTGGGCGTGTTCAACCCGGTGCTGGCGACTTACCGGCTTGAGCAGATCGCGGCCGGGCGGGTGGCCCGCACCCTGTCCGCGTGGTCAGTCAGCAGCAGCGCCACCATCGCGGCCCTGACCGCCCTGTGGGGACTGCTGGCCAGCCTGACCACTCCACGCACCGCGATCGCGACCGCCGGTGTCCTTATCCTGGCCACCCCGCTCCTGCTCCCCCGGCACGACCGCAGCCGCCAGCCCGAGCCGGAGCTGGCCTCCGGCCGGGCCTAGCAGCCGGGCGATCCGGCGAGGCGGATCCCGAACCGGTCCTCGCCCCGCGGCCGGCCCAGCCGGCGCCAGGGCGCCGCCACGTGGTAGCCGACATGGCCGCCGCCCTTATCATTCGCTCTCGAACTTGTTCGTAACGAACATGTTCGTTACACTGGGGCCGGAGCCGGAGATCCCGGCCCGGCCGCACCCGGATGAGGGGCGCGGCCTGCGCATCCGGGAGGACGTCATGACCATCACCGACCCGACCCGCAGGCTGGCGGCGGACCCGTCCCGGCTCACCGGGCGGCTGCGGGCCATCCTCGCCGTCGTCCTGATCGCCGACGTCCTCGACCTGATGGACTCCACGATCACCAACATCGCCGCCCCCACCATCGTGCGCGACATCGGCGGCGGGCAGTCGCTGATCAAGTGGCTCGGCGCCAGTTACGCCCTCGCCCTCGGTGTGCTGCTCATCGTGGGCGGCCGCCTCGGTGACCGGTACGGCAAGCGGCGGATGTTCCTGATCGGGATCTCCGGGTTCACGCTCGCGTCGCTGGCGTGCGGGCTCGCCCAGGACCCCGGCATGCTCATCGCCGCCCGGCTCGTGCAGGGCGGGTTCGGTGCCGTGCTCATCCCGCAGGGCATCGGCATCCTCACCGCGGCCTTCTCCCGCGAGCAGATCCCCCGGGCGTTCGCCGCGTTCGGGTCGGTGCTGGGCGCCTCGGCCGTCCTCGGCCCGATCGTGGCGGGCTTCATCATCAGCGCCAACATCGCCGGCCTGACCTGGCGGCCGGTGTTCCTGATCAATATCGTGGTCGGCACCACGGGCCTGATCGCCGCGGTCAAGCTGCTGCCCCGGGACCAGGAGCAGGAGTCCCACGTCCCGATCGACGGGCTGGGCGCCGGGCTGCTCGGCGCCGCCATGCTCGGCCTGATCTACGGCCTGATCGACGGCTCCACCGACGGCTGGACGGCGGTCCCGGTCGTCAGCCTGATTGCCGGGGTGGCGCTGTTCGCCGCGTTCGGCATGCGCCAGCGGCTGGCCACGGACCCGATCATCCTGCCGTCGCTGCTGGCCAACCGCGGGTTCACCGCTGGCCTGCTGCTCGGCCTGGCCTACTTCGCGACCGTGAACGGCCTGGCCTACGTCCTGTCACTGTTCTTCCAGAACGCCCTGGGCCTCAGCGCGTCGCGGGCGGCGCTCGGGCTCAGCCCGCTCATGGCCGGCATCATCATCTCCTCGTTCGTCGGCCGCCCGCTGATTCCCCGGCTCGGCCGCCGGCTGGTGGTCATCGGGCTGCTGTTCAGCCTGGCCGGGGTGGCCGGCGTGTGGGCCACCGTGCTGGCCCAGGGCACCAGGACCACCGTGCTGGTCCTGGTCCCGTCGTTGCTGGTCCTCGGGTTCGGCATGGGCGCCTGCTTCAGCAGCATCTACGACGTCGCCATCGGGGACATCGCCCCGGCCGAGGCCGGCAGCGCCAGCGGCGCGCTCAGCGCGGTGCAGCAGCTCGCTGCGGCCATCGGCTCCGCCGTCGTCACCACCGTCTACTTCAGCCAGCAGCGTCAGCACGGCAGCGGGCACGCCATGACCGTGGCCGTCGCGGTCGTCGTGGCCATCACCCTCGCGTGTCTGGGGCTGGTGTGGCTGCTGCCGAAGAGGGCGCCCGCCGACGGGCCCGGCCCGGCGTAGGCCGGCCGTGGCCCGTCCGTCATCAGCTGCCCCGGCGCTCGGCGTCGGCCCGGCTGCGCAGTGGCTGCTCGGCGGGCCGGGGCTGCTCGGAGGAGGGCCGGGGCTGGTGGTTCCCGGCGGGCAGCTCACTGTGCTGAGCAGCCGGATCCGGGGCCGCCTGGGCAGGCGCGCCCACGGTGACCGGCGGCGACTCCGCCACTGCTTCCTCATCGTGGGCCATCGCGACCGGCGACTTGGCGATCTCGATGTAACCGACCACGATCAGCACCAGGCACACGATCTCCGGGATGAGGAACCAGCCGAGCCGGAGGTGCTCGTGGAACAGCATGACCCCGTAGGTGATGCTGATCAGCGCGTCGCCGACGGTGAGCATCGGCTGAGAGGCGGCCAGCGTACCGGCCTGGAGCGCGTTCTGCAGCAGGAACAGCGAGCCGACCCCGGCGACAGCCACCCCGTACAGCTGCCAGGTGGAGAAGAACGCCGCCGGGCCCCGGTCGAGCGCCGCCACGGCCTCTTTCAGCAGCGCCGCGGTGAGCGCGTACCCGCACGCGGCGGCCAGGCCGAGCAACGCGGCGCGCGGCTCGCCGCTGACCCGCAGCGCGGCCGTGATGAGCGCGGCCTCGAAGGCGCCGGTCGCGATCAGGGCCAGGATCCAGGTACCGGTAGCCGCGTGGTCGTTGCCGCCGCTGGGCTCGGCCGCGGCCAGCCCGGTGCCCAGGCTGACCGTGACCAGCGCGACGGCCCCCCAGGTGCGCGGGGCCAGCCGGCGGTGCCACACCCAGCTGCTGAGCAGCAGGGTCAGCGGCAGCTCGACGATGAAGATGGGCTGGACCAGCGCGATGGGGCCGGTGGCCAGGGCCCCGGCCTGCAGCAGGGACGCCACGATGACCATGCCGATCCCGGCCAGCCAGACCTTGCGGTGCACCAGGTCGGCGATCAGCCCCAGGCCGAGCGGGCGTGACGACTTGGCCTGCGACGCGGCACGACGCTGCAGCACGGATGCGGTGGCGTTGCTGGCCGACGTCAGCAGGGCCAGCACGATAGAAATCACAACACTGTTCCTACCCCCGGGGGTTCACACGCTATCAGCCATTATGTCGCCCACCGCGAGACCGGTACTCCTGGCCGGAGACGCCCGGGTCCCGGTGGCCGGCGCGGGCGCCCGCTAGGCCAGACTGGCTCCCCCGGAAGAGGGGCCGGCCCGGACGGCCGGCCAGCCGGGAGGAGAGGCGGCATGCCCGACAGGTACCAGGAGATCGAGCCGTACGAGCAAGGGATGCTCGACGTCGGCGACGGCAACCTCCTGTACTGGGAGACCTGCGGCAACCCGGATGGCAGGCCCGCGGTCGTGCTGCACGGCGGGCCCGAGTCAGGCTGTTCCCCCGGCATGCGGCGCAGCTTCGACCCGGCCGCCTACCGGATCATCCTGTTCGACCAGCGCGGCAGCGGCCGCAGCACACCGCACGCCAGCGACCCGGCGGTCAGCCTGGCCGCGAACACGACCCCGCATCTGGTGGCCGACCTGGAGCGGCTGCGCACGCACCTGGGCGTGCAGCGGTGGCTCGTCTTCGGTGTCTCCTGGGGCACCAGGCTCGGGCTGGCGTACGCGGAGCAGCACCCGGACCGGGTGTCGGAGATCGTCTTCCTCAGCGTCAGCACAACCACCCGGCGCGAGGTGGAGTGGATCACCCGCGACATGGGCCGGGTCTTCCCCGAGGCGTGGGCCCGCTTCCGTGACGGCGTGCCGCCCGCCGACCGGGACGGCAACCTGGCCGCGGCCTACAGCCGGCTGCTCGAAGGCCCGGACCCGGAGGTGCGCGAGCGGGCCGCGCGGGACTGGTGCGCCTGGGAGGACACGCATGTGGCCACCCACCCCGGGTTCCAGCCGAGCCCGCGCTACCAGGATCCGGCGTTCCGGATGGGGTTCGCCCGCCTGGTCACCAACTACTGGGGGCACGGGGCCTGGCTGGACGAGGGCATCCTGCTCCGGGAGGCGGGACGGCTGCGCGGCATCCCCGGCGCCCTGGTGCACGGCCGGCTGGACATCAGCGGCCCGGCGGACATCCCGTGGCAGCTGGCCCAGGCCTGGCCGGACGCGCAGCTGGCGATCGTCGAGGGGGCCGGGCACGGCGGCGGGCCGGGCATGCAGGAACTGCTGATCGCCGCCGACCGCTTCGGGCGCCGCTAGGCCGGATCACGAGCGCAGCCACGATCGGGAACAATGTCCTGGTGCAGGACTCATTCTACCCGCTGTTTCCGCTGGTCACACGGGGTGCGCTCGAACATCTGCCAACGAAACTGCCATCAGATTGAGCCCTGGTCCACCGCTGGCACGCCTGTCAGCTGCGGAAATGACAGCTATGTTCACTCAACAGATGGCTGATGATCCGAAGCACAAATTAGCGCAGTCGTTATCCACACGCTGGCCGCTCCGGGCATCTATCGCGCCGAGATAGATCAAGGCCGAGGCGACAGGCGTCCGACCGTGGTTCACCGGTACCCTGCCACTGTCGGCTGATCAGCATCAGGCAGGGGCATTCCTTGGAGGCCGATAGTCAGCGGTCAACTGCCCGCGCTCGCCGCGAGCGCGATGATCCAGATGAGATAGCCGACGAGCGCGACGATGCCGCATACGATACCGGCGATA
>Ga0209890_10001327_pt1 | contig 11216 bp, 2 predicted proteins | sample OrgsoiDNA2013049_FD_185799 | JGI IMG/M metagenome (GOLD analysis project Ga0209890, IMG submission 185799) | Permafrost soil microbial communities from the Arctic, to analyse light accelerated degradation of dissolved organic matter (DOM) -... | ecosystem: Environmental > Terrestrial > Soil >... | reverse complement strand
AATGCAAAGGAACTGCAGGTTGCCGATGTCGTAGAGCGCCAGAATGCTGTGCCCGCCGGAGACTTGGGAAAGAAAATTCATGTCCGGAGGCAGCCCAGCAGCGGCGGCGAATTGATCACTGGCTCCCTTCAAGCGCAGGAACAGGCGAGAACGAGAGAAGACCCCATAGCTGTCGCTCTGAATCCACTGCTGTTTTTGCGGCGAGGAATTCCCGTCGTTGAGCAATGAGGAGAACTCTTTCGCCTCCAGGTAGAGAAGCGGCCCCGCAGGAACATATTTGGAGAGCGGCTGCGGAGCTGGCGCAGCTGTGCGGTATGTGGCCCAGCCGATTCCAACGCATGCAAGCGCGACACAGAGAACTACGGCGATGCGTTTCATTGCTTGACGTCTCCTTTGGCAGCGGCGGCTTTGGGTGTGGCAGTAACGCGAGTCAGCAGTTGAGGGCGGACCACACGATCCTGCTCCAAGGCTTCATGCAGAAGCGGCTGGCGAGCAGCGTTCTGCTGCTGGACTTGCAAGGCAGCTTTGGTGTCTACGATTTTGCGGAGCAATACCTTGCGCACGGCCGGAGAGCTCTCCATCCGACGTGCGCTCTCGTAGTAACTCACGGCATCGGAGAGCCGGTTGAGGCGGCTCATGGTGCCAGCGATCATTTGCGCCACATCCGCCTGCTGGGCACGAGAAAGTTTTCCGGCTGGGGAGGCGAGAGCGTTCGGCTGGTCGTCGCCTTGCTCCTCTTCGGAGCCGGAGCTTATGATCTGCTCTTCTTCGCCGCCCACTTCGGCATTCGTGTTGCTCAGGAACTGCGTCTGGAACAGCGGCTCCAGCACTCCGAGAGCGTATTCGTTTGAGTTGACGGCTGCCGCAGCCTGAAACAGAGGAACGCGAGCGTCGTCGCGGCTCGGAAAGTCAATGACGCAATGACTCAGGAGCTGGATCTTCATTTGTGAATCAGCAGCATTCTGAACGGCCTTGATGCGGGCTGCGTAGAAGTAGAACTTGTCGGCGGCCGCGGCCGTGATTGAGCCGAGGTTGCCAGCAAGCAGGTTCAGCTCTTCGCTGCCCAAGTCAGAATGCTGTCGTCCGGCAAGCGCGACCGCAGCCTTGACTCGCAGGTCGTACGAAGTGTTCGGCCCGGCGGCAATGGCAGCGGTTGCATCTTGAGCAGCGACGGCGTCCCTGTCCGCAGAAAGCTTCGCTTTGGCGAGACGCAAGCGATACGAGGCATCCCAAGGTGCAGACTTAACCAGCTGATCTAGAAACTCGATGGCCTCCGCGTTGTGCCCGGTTTTCTCCAGTAGCGCAGCAGCCGGATCGAGATTCTCGAATGGATTCCCGACGGCCACTACCAAACGACGAAGCAGATCGAGGCCACCGGCCGTGTCGCCTGAGGCAAGACGGATCTCGGCGAGGCCGAGGAAGTTGCTGGCGACGAGTTGGTGCTCTTCGATCTCGCGGGCGAAGACCAACTCGAGAATCTTGCGCGCGGACTGCTTGTCGCCGGCTTCAAACAGCTGTCGCGCGGCGGTCCGGAGAATCTCCGGAGCGGGCGTCCTTTGCGGCTCCATACGATACGCTGCGAGCTTTGAGTCCAGAGTTCCGAGCTGTGCCGCGACTCTCAGATCGATGGGGACGAGCGTGGCGGCCTGGGACTCGCGGGTTGACTCAGGCAGCGCGGAGACTGCAGCCGCGGCGGCCGCATACTGTTTCATGCGAACCAAATACTGGATCCAGCGTACTTGCCAGGAACTGAGGTCCTGTTCGGCGTACTGCCGCTCCAGGCCATTCAGCCGGCTCACGGCTCTTTCCTTGGACTCGAGTATCCGCTGGTAAATCTGCGCGCGTTGCGCGAGCGGAATCCAGGAGGCGTCAGCGACATCCGCAAGAATCAGCGATGGATCGTGCGCTACAGATGAAAGATCCAGCAGCCACGCTGTCTCTGCGGCAGAACCGCCGGCGGCCGCATACGCCGAGTGCAGCAGCGCGTTTGAGCGGTAGTTGCCGTTGTGGCGCAGATAAGTACGGATGATGGCATCGGCGTCGGGCTTCAGGTCGCTAAACAGCTGGCGCGCCGCTAGTTGATCGCAGGTACGTCCAAAGTCAGACCAAAAACTCTCCGGGAGGTGCGCGCTGTTGAGTTGCGCGGAGAGCACGGCGAAAGCCTGCTTCCACTGCGCCAGTGCTGCGGCACGATCGCCCTGCTTGTAGTAGGCGACGGCGAGACTGTCATACACATCCGGCTGGTTGGGAAAGAGTTCGAGCGCGTGATTGTAGTCGGCGATGGCGTGCTTCGTATCACCGGCGCCTGAATAGTAGTCGGCCAGGGTCAAGTATCCGGAGACGCTCGCGGGACTCTGCTCAAGAATGGCGGGGAGGAAGTCTTCCGGATTGCCCAGTTTTGCAGTCCCGAGGTACTCGCCATACCGCGAGCCATAGTAAAACCAAGTATTGCCCGCGAGTTGCTGGGCGCGGTCGACTGGCATGGCAAGACGCACACCGATCGGGTCGTCTCCGAGGGCCGTGAGGAACGCGTTGTTCACGTCGGGCGTCGGCTCCACGAAATAAAGTCCGACGAGCGCGTTATATGCTTTATTCCAAACGGGCGGGCGGGCCTTGCCGCGAGCCTGCACCACGGTATGAGACAGAGCCGCGCCGCCGTGCGCGACGACATAGTTCGCCGCCTGCTCGCCGTAAGAGGTTGGCCAGGTCGATGCGATCTGCACCAACTCCTGCGGCTGCCGCGCCAGGAGTAACTGGAAATACCGTTGCTGCCTGGTGGCGTCGAGCGCATTGAAGGAAAATGCGCGCGCGAGCACACGCATTTCGTTGGCTTCGTCGCCGGCGGAGCGGTAGGCATCGGCGGCGGCGAGCACAGGCGTGCTCCGTAGCGTCAACGACGTCTTGTCGGATAACTGCTCCATTTGCGGCCCGAGTTCGTCAAATTTGCCCCGGCGCCGTTGCAGATCGATGAAGGGCTGAGTATTGGGATAGTAATTCGGCTGGCTCGCACGCTGCATGAGCCATTCGAAGCGCCAGCGCGCTTCCTGGTCGGCGAGCGAAGCGCTCTCGGCAAGGGGAATCGCAAATCTTTCCAGATCATCAAGACTCATTCCGCTGCGTTTGGACTCGGCGAAATGCGCGAAGGCGAGCCGTTCCTCGGGCGTGAAATAGGTATTCACCGCGCTTCCCATTTCCTGTAGAGCTTTCGCCATTCCGGTGCGCGCGGTCTCGATGCGGTGGCGGCGGACGTTCTCACGCCACTGGGCATCAGTGATCCCGGTGATACCCTGTGTCTCGATCTGCGCTTTGAAAACGAGGAAATTCGCCGCGGATTCGTCGAGGGCCTTTTGCAGAGTAGCGAAGGCCTGTTCGTGCCGGCGAAGACGAGTCATGATGCGGACGTAGGAGTCCGCGCCGGCGTGATGTTCGTCACCAGCTAATAAATCGGGGCCGGCCTTGGACACACCTTGCTCAGCGAAACCACGCGCCTGCTCAAGCATTCCCCAACTTTCGAGACGGCGCGCCACCTCAAAGTACTTGCCGGCATTTTCCGGACGGCCATCGATCAACGCGACCTGCAACGCTTCTACGACTTCCTTGGTCTTCCCCTGGCGAGCACGAACTGCGGCGACCTTTTCCATCCATTGCGGGTCTTTGTAAGCGAGTTGATAGATATGTTCGTAGTCGGCGGCAGCTTCGTCGAAGCGCATGAGGCGCTCTTCGAGTCCTGCACGGGCAGTGTAGAGGTCGGCGCGGTCGGGACGAATCGCGATCGACTTGGCATAAGTATCGATGGCAGCCGGATAGTTCTCCAGATTCGTCTGCGTGCGTGCCAGAACCATGGACCAGCGATAGTCCCGCGGAGACTGGGCCACGGTCTTGGCGTAGAAATCGACGAGTTGCTGCTGCCGCTGGTACCGCAGCGCGTACAACGCGGCTTCCGTAACCAGCGTGTCGTCCTCGGGAAAATTGTTGATCAGTTCGATGTACTGATCCACCGCGCCTGAATATTTATTCATGCGAGTGAGTGCGGGGATCAGACCACGGCGCAATGTGGCAATCTGCGCCTTGCGCGCATCGACGGAAAGCGGTGCGCCGCGGAACGATGCGATCTTCTCAAGGTAGAACTGTTCGAGGCCGCGATCGTCGTCCGCCTGGGCGTAGGTGTCGGCCATGGCGGCGAGATATTCGCCGTTGTACGGAGAGGCGTTCAACAGTCCAGCGAGCAGGTCGCGCGCCTGCTGGAACTGTTTGGCGTCTGTCGATTTGCGTGCAGCTTCATAAGTGAATTGCACACTGAGGGCAGGATAGGAGTCTTTCGCAGCCTGCAACAGCACGGAAATGGCTTGCGGCTGCATTTTCATGCGCCAGTAGAAATCAACGGTGGAGCGAACCACACCGAGAATCTTGGGGTTTTCGTGGTAGAGCGCTTCGATATTCTTCTGCGCCGCCGGGAAATCTTTGCGGCTCTCGTAGAGTTGGATCAAGGCATAGCGCAGTTGCAGGCGAATGACAGGGTCGGTGGTGAGAGCAGCCTGCTTTTCTAACGCATGCTGTCGGACGGTTTCGAGCGACTTCTGTTGCGCTAACGTCTCGATCTCTTCGGCCTGCTCGATGGATATGGTGCCGTTGGCCAGGAAGTCGAGGAAGGACTCCAGCTCCGGCTTGCGATCTTGTGTCTCCAGCACCTTCACCCGCAGATACACTGCCGGCATTAATACGTTGGGCGACGCTGCGACCGTGGCCGTACGTTGATCGACAAGATCGTGGAACTTAGGGCGGCGCGCCAACTGCAGCAGGCGAAGTTCCGCCGAAGACTCCGGAGCGCTGATCGCACCTTTCACATATTCTTCGACGGCGGATGGATAGTCGCGCTGGTTTTCGTAGATCGCACCGGCTTCATAGGAATACAGGCTCGGGTTGGCCAAGCGATCGCGTCCTTTGCGCAGCAACCGGAGCGCGTTGTCGAAATCGAAGTAGTCCCAATAGATCGTGGCCGCTTCGAGATATCCACCGGACTCGCCGGGAGCAGCCTGCGGGATGCGCTCCCAGTAAGGCGCGGCTTGCGCAAACAGTTCGCGATCGGCATAGATATCGCCGATACGGGCCATGATTTCGGTATCGCCCGGGCTGGCTTGCAGGAGGTTGTCTTCGATCTTCGCGGCAATCGCAGTGTCTGCAGGCTCGAAATACGCGAGCGAGCGGTATACGGATGAGGCGGTGTGGCCGATTTCAGCCTCCGCCGGATATTGAGTGGCGAGCGCTTTCAGCACCGGAGCGCTTTCCTCGAAATGCGAGCGCCAGAGGTTTGCATAGGCCAGGAAATCAGCGGCAGCGGGGTTCTTCTCCCAACTCGCAGAGTCGGGCGCACTCTGGCGGATGGCACTGAGTTCAGATTCGAGCTTGCCTCGGGCAGAGAGAAACTCGAAGAAACGGTTGCGCAGGGCTGCGTCTTCAAACCAATGCTGGCGCAGCAACGCTTCCCAGGCGGCCGGATCACGGGTTGCAGGCGTTTGATACGCAGACAGAAGATTGCGAACAAATACCGGATTGTGGGGGAAGCGCTGATTGGCGTAAAGGTTCAGGCGCAGGTATAGCCCGGGGCCGCCAACCACTTGCTTAAAGTATTGCTCGAGTTCACTGCCCTGGAACGTTTTCACCGCATCGCGGGTCAACTGTTCGAACTCCGAGTCTCGTTTGTGGCGCAAATAGAAGCGAGCCAGTTTGTCGTACCAGGATTTGTCGGGGAAGCGCGCCATGGCGCGACGATAGATTTCTTCCTGTTGCGACCCCAGACGGTTCTGGTCGAGGAACACGGCGAGACGCTCATAGAGACCTGGGTCGTCGGGGTTGCGATCGAGCTCGCGGCTCAGCACCGCAAGTGCAGGTGGGATCTGCTTCATTTGGACCAGTCGCGCCAGGTAACGTTCCAGAACGCGCGCGTACTCCGGCGACCGTGCGCCGATCTGCTGCGCGGGCGAGGAAGTCGTGCCCAACTGAAAGGACTGGCTGACTTTGTGCCGGGGAACGGTATTGTCTTGCGAAATCTCGCCATCCTCCTCCCCGGCTTCTTCACCTTCTGCATCGGACGCATTGCTCCCATTCGCATAGGCCGAGCGCGGCGTGTAGTTGGAGGCGTTGTACGCCGTTTCAGCCGATCCGAGAGGCACGTTCTGCGACTTGATAGCAAGTTCCTGCAGAACTGCGTCGTAGATCGCAAACTCGCTGCTGGTGTCGCCTTTGCGCGCGAACGCATCCGCCATCAGCAGAGCGACAGTGGTGCGTTCCGAGGCCTTGGGAAAATTTGCAAGGAATTCCCGTCCGCCCTGGATGACGGCGTCGCTTTCGCCCGAGTTGGAATAGAACTCGAGCAGTTGCGCGTGCAATTCTGGACGCCGCGCAGAATTCGGGAATTTCGCATCCAGCAACGCCAGCAGCTCCACGGCCCGCGATCGATGGAAGTACGGGACGGCGCGCTGCTCTTCCTCCGCGTACTGCGAGGCGGGCTGGGTCGTGTTCAGGATCAGCGAGAGAATTCCATTCAAGTAACCGAGTCCCTGATCCAAGGTGGCGATGTCGCGATACATGGAGAGTTCGCCGGAGCCCAGGCGAATCGGAGTTTCCGGGGCAGTCAGCAGAAGGCTAGTGAGGCCAGCAATGGCCGTCGCCGGCGCGTCCGGCAGGTCTTTGCTGTTGCTGTTGTAGAGGGCGAAGTAATATCGCGCTGACTCGGGGTAAGCGTGAATGTCCTCCAACAGGCGCGCGCAGACGTAAAGTTCCTGCGAACTCCACGCCGACTTGGTCGCTTCCTTGTGCAGGCGGAGATCGGCGATGGCTTGCTGGGCTACATCGGTCTTACCCTGCTGCTGGTAGTAGTAGAAGATGCGAGCCGTAGCGTTGAGATCTTCCGGGTTGGCTACGAGTGCGGCGTGAGCATCGTCGCGGAACTTGCGTAGGTTCTGCGTATCGCGTAGCAGATCGAAATAACTCTTCACCAACTGCGGGTCCCAGAGTGGCTGGAAACTCTGTTCGTAGACGGACAAACCTTCGCGGACCGAGCCACGACGGTATTCCACGATGGCTTTTGCCTTCACCGGAAAGATCTGGTCATTGGGAAACCGTTTGCGGTAATCGGTGATGAGTTGTCCGGCGGCAGGATATTCCTTCTCCGCGACCAGAAATTCTAGGCATCTCGCATAGAGCGATTGCTCGTCCGGATAGCGCGCAATCCAAGCGCGATACTGGACGATCGAGACTTCTTTCGGCAATCCCTGGGTTTGAATCACGCCAAAGATGCGCTCAAAAGATTGCCAGGATCTTTGTTGCGCGGGAACAGTCAGCTTTTCCGGGGCAATGGGAGTTGCAATCGTCACCAGCGACAGAGTCTTGATTTCATCCGCCGGGCGCAGACGCTGATGGTAGAAACCGGCGAGGGCGAGCTGAGCGCCGATCTTGTCGGACGAATTCTCGACGTAGGCTTTCCAGTCGGACTCAGCGGCGGAGAAATCGAGCTGTTGTTCGTCTTCGAGGGCGCGCAACGAGTAGAGTTCAGCGTTGCGCGGGTGCGTCTTAATCAGGTCGGTGAGGGCGGGCCGGGTCTCTCGCGGAGGGCGACGGAACGCGACCGCGCCGTTCGGCAATGACATCATGCGGAAGAAGACGGCTTCACCCGCGCTACTGGCATCGATGTTGCGAATCCAAGAGGGTAGCGCGCCGAGCGCGGAGACGGTCCCGCCGAGGGCCGCGAGGAAGACTGCCAGCGCGAGCAAACGCACCCGCCGGGTCGATGAATCAAGGAAGTACTTCAATCTGCACCTCCTGCGTACCAATGTTATGAGCAATATCCTCGGCGGTGACGGTCAGCTTGTAGATGCCGGGGATGGTTTGATCGGGAATCGTAAGCGCGCCGGTATTGGCTGCCGCCTTCGCATCCCAGCGCAATGCAACCGGCACGGCACCTTCCAACCGTGCTACGAGGGTGCGCGTGCTCTCAGAGGCACTGACCCGCAGGTCGATGGTCTGCCCGCGCTGATAACGCTTACGGTCGAGCTTCACCTGAACGACAGGCGGCTTGCTGGCAATGACGAACGTCTTCGACTCACGATAAGTGTGCCCTACCTGATCGCGCAGGATGAGGCGCACGGTGTAGGTTCCATCCTGCATGTCGGTCGGTGCGAGAAAGCGAGTCTGCCAGACGCCTTCCGAGGAAAGATAGCGAAGCGGCTGCACCAGCCCGAAGGGAAACAACGCGATGACAGAGGCGATGGATTCGTCCGTCTTGACGCGAAGAATCGGGTCTCCGGGACGGATCACGCGCGGGCGCAACAAGGCGCGCGGCACGGCTAGAAATGAGGTATAGGGTGTGACGAATTTGTACTGGCGGGCGAGGCGGATGATTTCGTCGATGGTGGCCTGGTCCTCACCGTCGCGCTCGATCTTCTCCAGAAGGGCATCGACGCGGGCGCGCGCCCACAGCCGAGGCAGTTGTGGATGATCGAACGATTCCCGGGGCAAGCCGGTCTTGCCTGTCATTTGAGCCGCGGCGCTGTCACGCACGCCGTGAACGGTGAAACTTACGTCCTCCTGCGGCTTCTGGTAACGCCCTACCCATGCGGCCAGCGAACCGGAGAAGGTCGAGGCCTGCAGGGGGTAAACGGTATCGACTGCCGCATCGGGAGCGATGGATAGGCCGAGTTGTCCGACCGGGCTGCGGCCGATCTTGGAGAGAAAGGAGTTCAGTTTGAATTCCATGGGCTCGGTCGAGAGCACTTGTTCGAGCAGACCGTCCTGACGGGCGAGCAGGCGAAAGAGCGGCAGGTTGGCATCATCGCCGACGGCCAGAATGTAGGTGCGCGGACGTTCGGTGTCGGACAGTTGCTGCCACGCGGACGCATACCAGGCGGCGAGTTTGCCATTTTGAATGGGGCCACGCGTCGCGCCGCCGTCGCTCAGAATGACCAGATAGGTGTTGCTTGCTCCCGGAGCAGATGCCTGCTGCAGCCCGGCCTGCAAAGCGCGTTGCACATCGGTGCCGCCACGCAGGCGACTGGCGCGGACGGCGTCGATGGCGTGTTGAATACTTCCGGCATCCACCGATCTCACCGGCACAATCTGAGTCTCGGTGTTGAAGAGTACCAACCCGAAGCGATCGGCCGGACGCAGGCTATGCAGCAGAGTTTCGAGAGCCTGGTAGCTCCGCTCCAGCTTCTCCCATTGCATTGACAGAGAGGTATCGAACAGCACGATGACGGTCTTCGGCGCTCCGGCGGCCGCGCTTGCCGATCGTACGGACGCGCTCCCAAACCCCAACAGTGCCTCCGCCTCGAAAAACCCCGGTTCGTTCGTGCTGCGGACGGGTGCCGTCTCGGTCGGCGACGGTTGTCCGCTAATCGGGTTTCTGTAGGTCAGCAGTTGCAGCGTGTCGGAGGCAGCAGGATCAAGGTCGTAGGTGGCAACGAAGTCTTCGCCGAGATTGACGTTCTGTCCTTCGAAGTGACCCTGTACCAGGTGAGGCGTGTTCTGGTCGAGTTGCAGAGGGAATAATTTGGCTGGCGCCTGAAAATTGCGAATTGCGTGCGCGGTGTGGAGTTCGAAATTGATGTGCAGGTGCGCCGCGGCCTGAGCCGAATAAGCGTCCGGTCGCAGCGGGAGAGCGAAGTAGGACGTGAGATTCTCGACCGGGATCGACTCGTGATATTCGATCTCCAACCGCTTCGTGCCCCAAGCCGGAATGGGAGTGATGCGCGCGCTGAACACGGAACTGCGTTTGGCTTCCTCGGCGCCACGTTCACCCATCTGGAGTAAGCCGGGGTCGATCGATTGCTGCTTGAGTTGGTTGTAGATCTCTTCGGCGCGCTTCCGTTCGAGGATCACAGCCGGCAGACGGACCGGGCCGTCCCACGTGGCGAAATCGGAGATCGTCGCATGGCTGGGCAGCGCGAAGATGTAGTTCCCTTCTTCGATGGCTCCCGTGTGATTGGCAAAAACCTGGCGTACGAAGACGCGGGCGTCCCCGTTGTCGATACGGATCGTGATTTCCATTTCCTCGAGCGAGAGAATAGCGGGATTCGGTTGCTGCTTGTCGCGAGGGATGAGGACCCCAGCGTCCCCTAGAAGGGGCGCTGAAGCGAGCAACACAATGAGAGCGGACAAGACTAGTTTTTTCATGGGCGCAGCTTCTGCTCTGGTATGCGGACCAGGCCGTTATCTGTACCGATGTAGATGTATCCGTTTGCAGTGGCGAGCGCGGTCACGTTCAAGGACGGCAGGCCAGCGTGGATCACCGACCAGCGCGCGGACTGGCGATCGTAAAGATATAAACCTTCTCCGAGAGTTCCGGCGAGCACGTAGTTGGGCGTGACCAGCATCGCGTTGGGATTGACTTCGAACTGGCCGGACCCGATCTCGAAGGAGTGGAAATGGCCGGATCGGTCGAGGCCGAGAACACCTGCGCCGTACGTGCCGACCATCCACTCCGAGCCGAGCGGAACAACGGCAGTAATCCAGTTGTGCTTCAGGTTGGAGCTTGCAGTCGTGTAGTTCACGGCGACATCGCCCTTGTTCAGGAGCGACAGGCCGCCGAGTGTGCCCGCCAGCAGTTCGTCGCCGGAAACGCCGAGCGCATAGACATGGTTGTTCACCAATCCATGAAAGGCATACATACTGCGCGCGCCGCTGGCGTCGAGGAATGTGAGGCCCGCAGGAGTGGCCAGCGCGAGGCCGTCGCGATAGGACGCGACATCGGTCACGTGGTCGGCAATGAGTCCATCGGCACGAGTCAGCACCTGCTGTTCGCTGCCGGAGTCATCGAAGCGAACCAGGCCGTTCGCGGTGGCAACGTCGATCGTACCGGTCCTCGAATCTGGGAAAATGCGATTCACGCAGAACACATGCTCGTCTTCCACGTGCCTCGCGCGATTGTTGTCGGATGCCAGCAGATCGAGACCGCGATCGAAGTAGCCAACCCAGAGACGTCCGGAAGCGTCCGACGCCAGGGCGGAAATATTGCGGTCGCTGAGCACGGCGCCGCGAGCCTCGAGCACCCGCTGCCAGCCAAATGCATGAGGGTTCATGCGGTAGAGGCCGTTGCGGGCGACGGCAAACACAGCCTCCCCCGAAGTGAAGAGTTGGCTCACCTCCGCCAGTTCGGCGTTCGGTCCCAAATTCGGATTCGGGCGGCGGCCTTCCAGGGGAATCACGATCACTCCCTGATCCTC
>Ga0209890_10001326_pt1 | contig 11217 bp, 12 predicted proteins | sample OrgsoiDNA2013049_FD_185799 | JGI IMG/M metagenome (GOLD analysis project Ga0209890, IMG submission 185799) | Permafrost soil microbial communities from the Arctic, to analyse light accelerated degradation of dissolved organic matter (DOM) -... | ecosystem: Environmental > Terrestrial > Soil >... | reverse complement strand
AGTCGTGGGTATGTGGTGCTGTCGGTCAATTATCGGACGGGCATTATGTATGGCCGGCACTTTCGCGAACCGAAAGACGGAGGCCCACGCGGGGGCGCCGAGTACAAGGATATTGTGGCGGCGGGGAAGTATCTGCAGAGCTTGCCGAATGTGGATGCGAAGCGAGTCGGGCTGTGGGGCGGCTCCTACGGCGGTTACCTCACCGCGATGGGTCTCGCGCATGACTCCGATCTGTTTGCCGCCGGAGTCGATTTGCACGGCGTGCATGACTGGTCGGCGTTCAAGGAAGAAATTCCAGCGGACGCGCCCGATCACGACGCCGCCATCAAACTGGCGTTCCAGTCATCCCCGAATGCGGCCATTGCTACCTGGAGGTCGCCGGTGCTGCTTATCCAGGGGGACGACGATCGCAATGTCGATTTCTCGCAGACAGTCGATCTGTTGCAGCGCTTGCGCGCTCAAAAAGTGCATGTCGAGCAATTGATCTTCCCCGATGAGGTTCATGGATTCCTGATGTGGAGGAGCTGGATTAAAGCGTACGGGGCGACGGAGGAGTTCTTTGGGCGGGAGTTAGGACCGGAGGTCAAAAGATGAAGCGCGGTATGTTGCTGTTCCTCACTGCTGCTGGCCTTGAGCTTTGCCGGAAGCGCTGCTGGGGCCGGCCTGCGCCGACTTGGCGGCCCACCTCACGCCATTTGCAACCGGCTTAGTTTGATGCGGTCGGCGCGAACCTGGGCGAGATCGTAGTGGGCTTGCTGTACCAGCCAGGAGGCGGCGCTCCCTCCGAAAACCTTCGACAACCTCACGGCCATTTCTGGGGAGATTCCGCGCTTCCCATTTACCAGTTCCGAAAGAGTCGTGCGCGTAACCCCAAGCGCGGCTGCTGCGTCGGTTATCGTCAGGCCCAAAGGCTCTATGCACTCGCGGAGCACAAAGCCGCCAGGATGCGGTGGATTCTTCATCGGCATGATTCAGTCACCTTTCAATGGTAGTCGACATAATCGACATCCAGCGCGTCGCCATCGGCGAACCGAAAAATCACGCGCCAGTTGGCGCGAACCGTTACCGCCCAATAGCCCTTCAACTCGCCCCTGAGCGAATGAAGCCGAAATCCCGGCAGATCCAAATCCGCGACCACTCCAGCGGCGTCGAGCCGAGCGAGAATGTCACGCAGTTTTAAGGTATGTTCCCGAATAACGCCGCGCGGATCGTCATCATCGTATAGATGTTTCAACCCCTTATGGCGTATCGAGCGAATCACTTTAAACCGTAACGCGTAACGTAACGCATGTCAAGATGCCCTGGCATCGCTTTTCCCATCACAGACTGTTCGCCAGTTCCTTTCTGATCCGTTCCCAAGTCACGTCCAGCGACTCCGGCAGCACTCGAGTCTCCCCGATAACGCTGACAAAATTGGCATCCGCTACCCAGCGCGGCAGAATGTGCATGTGGATGTGTCCGGCCACCCCCGCTCCTGCCGCTTTGCCAATATTCATGCCGAGATTGATGCCGTCGGGTCGATAGAGAGAACGCAAAACCGACTCCATCTTCTGGGTCAGAGCCATCATCTCCTGGGCGGCATCGGTGGGAAGCTTCTTCAACTCGTCCAGGTGCGCGTAGGGCACGACCATGACATGTCCATTTGTGTATGGATAGGTATTGAGAATGACGTAGCAATGCTTGGCTCGGTGGACGATGCGGGCCTGTTCGTCGCTTTCTGTGGGAGCGTTGCAAAAGATGCAGCCCGGCTTCTGGTCGGCGCCAGTAACATACGCGTAACGCCACGGAGTCCAGAGATGGTCCATGGGGGCAGGGTAGCAGAAGCGCCCAGCGCCCGGCCAATGGGGTTGCCCGAGGAGAGCCGGGCGTCCCCGCCCGGCGGGGGACCCTTTCGCTGCGTTAAGGGCAGGCTCCCGAGACGCCCTTCGCTCCACCAAAGGACAGTCACTGGTTACCCATTCCCATACTGGGGCGGAAGGGCAGCAATATGACGAATCTGTAAATTCTTAGCCCGCCCGCCCGAATCGCGTTTGACACTGTTCCAAAGCGGTTGCTATAGTCGAAGAGTCCCTATTGGACGCGGTTTCGAACCAGCTGGAATTGTCCTAGGGTCGTCCGCCAGGTCGGCCTCAACGCAACCTAAAGACCACGCCAGCAGTCCGCTATTCCACGTCCCGCACGAGTCGCGCACCGACGCGTCGATTCCGAGGCTATGAATTTGTTCGACGACAGCACCGCCCGCAACCTTGAATCCACTTCTGAAACCATGACAACTGCCCATGACACCCACACCGGCGGCTCGGCCGTAGTAGACGCTCCCGAACTCGCACAACCCTCTCCCGTGGAAACCCAGTCTTCCGCCCCTGACCTTCATGAAAACGACGTTCATGAAAACGAAGCCGCTCACGGCGACGCTGCTGAAAATGGCGTGGCCGCCAGCGACGATTTCGCCGCCGCTCTCCATAACTTCGAGAACGAGACCGAGGAATCGGTGGGCGACGACCACGTAATCAAGGGCACCGTGGTGAAACTGACCGCGACCCACGTTGTCGTCGATATCGGGGCGAAATCCGAAGGCATGGTGCCGCTTGCGGAAATTCTCGATCACGAGGGCAAGCCGAAGTTCGAGCCCGGCGCCGAGATCGACGTTTTGCGCGAGAAGGGCCATACCGAAGAGGGCTACGTCAACCTCTCGCACCTGAAAGCGCAGCGGCTGCGCTCGTGGGACGAGATTGAGCGTGCTTACAACGAGAAGAAGCCGATCAAGGGCATCGTCGTGGAACGCATCAAGGGCGGCCTGACCATCGACATTCAGGGCGCGCGCGCCTTCCTGCCCGGCTCGCAAGTGGACCTGCGTCCGATCCGCAATCTGGACGGCATGAAGGGCCAGACGATGGAAGTCGCCATCATCAAGCTCAACAAGAAGCGCGGCAACATCGTGGTGTCGCGCAAGCAGCTTCTGGAAGAAGAGCAGAACGAGAAGCGCGGCAAAACCCTCGAACACCTCGAAGAAGGCAGCGTCCTCACCGGCATCGTCAAGAACCTGACCGAGTACGGTGCGTTCGTTGATATGGGTGGAATCGACGGTCTGCTGCACATTACCGACATGTCGTGGGGACGTTTGACGCACCCGCGCGACCTGGTCAACGTCGGCGACCAGATTCAGGTGAAGGTCCTGAAGTACGACCAGGACAAGCAGCGCGTCTCGCTCGGCTTTAAACAGCTCACGCCCGATCCATGGCTGGATGCAGAGCACCGCTACCCCGTGGGCGCGCACGTCCACGGACGCGTGATCAGCGTCACCGACTACGGAGCGTTCGTCGAACTGGAGCAGGGCATTGAAGGACTGGTCCACGTCAGCGAAATGACCTGGTCGAAACGGATGAAGCATCCGTCAAAGCTGGTCAACGTAAACGACGAAGTGGACTGCGTAGTCCTAAGCGTGAACCCGACCGAGCGCCGGATTTCGCTCGGCATGCGGCAGCTCGCATCCAATCCTTGGGATACGCTGCATGACAAATATCCGGTCGGAGCGACAGTCGAAGGCCGCGTGCGCAACCTAACCGAGTTTGGCGCCTTCATTGAAATCGAAGACGGAATCGACGGCCTGGTGCACGTCAGCAATCTGAGCTGGACGACCCGCGTAAAGCATCCTTCCGAGGTGTTGAAGAAGGGTGACAAGGTCAAGGCCATCATCCTGGCCATTGAACCGGACAAGCGCCGCCTTTCGCTCGGCGTGAAGCAGATGCAGCCCGATGTTTGGGATTCGTTCTTCGCGCAGCACCGCATCGGCGACATCGTGCATGGCAAGATCCTGCGCGTGGCCAACTTCGGCGCATTTATCGAGATTGCCGAAGGCATCGAGGGTCTGTGCCACAATTCAGAAGCCGTCGATCCGAACCAACAGCCGATGCATCTGGAACCCGGCGCTGAGTACGACTTCAAGATCATCAAGATGAATCAGGAAGAGAAGAAAGTCGGCCTGAGCATCCGGGCGGTCGGCGAAGAAGCATCGCGGCAGGAAGTCGAGTCCTACAAGCACCCGGCATCGTCCTCCTCCTCCTCCTCAAACAGCACGACGATCGGCGACTTGATCTCGTGGAAACGGGCCGGCGGGGACAGCAACTAGATGGGTCATACGGTGGAGGGACGGGCGGCCCTCCATCGTTTCAGCCAAACTTCTTCAAATTCTGGAAGCTGATTCGCAGGCTCTCCATGGCTGGAAGGTCGCCCGAATCTCGTTCGACGAAAAAATGCTTCACACCGTTCTTCTCTGCCGCCGCTAGAATCTCCGCCCAGTGAATGATCCCGGCTCCGACCTCGGTAAAATGTTCTGCCGCTGCGTCCTTCACCTGGTTGGTTGGGAATCCGGGCTTGCGGTCCTTCAGGTGAAGTAACTTGATGCGGTTCCCGTAATGTTGAAACATCTGCAGCGAATCCTCACCCGCCTGCGCAATCCAGTAGCAGTCCATCTCAATGCAAACGAGTTTCGGGTCGCAGCGTTTCATCATGGTTTCAAAACCGGTTGTGTCCCCGAAACGGCGGAACTCATAGTTGTGAGTGTGAAATCCGAACTGCATGCCAGCCTGACGAATCTTTTCACCCCAGATGTTGAACTGATCGGCGGCTCGCTTGTACCCGTCGAGCGTGAACCACAGGCTCTGCGGCAACATCGGACAAATGACATACTCGACCCCGAGCGACTTTGCGTAGTCGATCTTTGATCCAGACTCCAGTCCGTCATAGTTGAAATGCCCGCTGGGAGCTTTCAGGCCTTGATCGTTGATCATCCGGCGAAGTTCCGTTGCCGGATGCCCATAGATATCCCAGTAGGTTTCGACCTCGGTGTAGCCGATCTTGCGAATGGCTCCGAGGACGGCGGGAAGATCGCGCTCTGCCTCATGGCGCACGGTGTACAACTGCGCTCCAAGATTGCCCAAAATAATGTTGCGGTGCTCCGAGGCAAGCAACCGGTTCGCGGCCAGCCCGCCAGCAGCTGCAATGGACAACTGAAGAAACTCGCGACGGTCGAACATACAAACTCCTAATCACTCTTTCCTGTTGTTCGTGTGGTGACGGGGCTTCGCCCCGTCCGGCGAGGCAAAGCCCCGCCACCACACTGCGCTTATTCTTTGCCAACACTCGCGTCCGGCACCAACGCGTAACTGACAAACGCAACTTCTTTACTGTCTGGCGACCACGAGGGCACGTTGATGGTGCCCTGGCCTCCAAACAACTTGGCGAGCACGCTGATCACGACCTTTACGCTCATTACTTTGCCCTCAACGGCTTTTTCATCGATCAAAGGCACCATGCGGAGCATCACGTCTTGATTCTCCGGATGGCCCTTGACGTCTGGCTCATAGGAAAGAAAGACGATCCACTTGCCATCGGGTGAGATGTGTGGAAACCAATCATTCCAGCGATCATCGAGGACCTGTTCCTGCTCACTCCCGTCGGCCTTCATGCGCCAGATCTGCATGTGCCCTGTACGCTCGGAATTAAAGTAGATGTATTTACCGTCCGGCGAATACTCCGGGCCGTCATCCAGCCCTTTGGCCGTCGTCAGGCGCGTTTCCTCGCCGCCCGTAACCGGGATCGTGTAGATATCGAATTCGTCGTTGCGCTGTCCCACAAACGCCAGCGTCTTGCCGTCCGGCGACCAGCCGTGCCAGTAGGACGGGGATTTCGCGGTGATGCGGCGCGGAGGTCCTCCCCCGATCGGCACGATATAAACAATCGACCGGTCGTCCTCCTGCGACTGATCGCTGATGGCTAGGGAGGTTTGGTCCGGTGAAATGCCGTGATCGTTGTTGCACCGTTTGGCGAATCCCGTGTCGATCAGCGCGGGCTCTCCTCCGGCCACCGGCAGCCGGTACATGTGGCCATTGCGATTAAAGAGAAACGACGTTCCATCGTGCGTCCAGTTGGGCGCTTCAAAGCGTTCGGACGCGAGGTACACCACCTGCCGGTCGGTCGATGCAATGCTGACTGTTTCCAGCGTACTGTAGAGCGTGGCTTTCCCGACCGGCGCGAGATCTCCCGCTAGATCGACGTTTGCGAATACCGCCTTCTCCACTGCGTCCTTATCGTGCGAGCAGACCCCAATGCCGATATAGTAAGCCCCCTGCAACGGAACTCGTATCGAAGCGCCGGAGTAGTGCCGCGCCTTATCGCGGTCGCCCAGAAACAAATAAGCGAAATCGCCGCGCTTTTCGATGCGCAACCGTTTGGGCTCCGCGATGTTCGCTCGGACCTCGTGGGTCCGAGCGCCCTTTTCATCGCGATATTGCAGAGACGTCAGACCATCGCCGTGAAGCGCCACGTCGGCGTAAGCAGAATCAGCGTCCAGGCTCTGGCGAACCATCAGCACGGCCTTGCGATGCTCGTTTCCACCGTTGCCCGTAAACGAAATGTCGGCTGTCAGACTGGCGTCGCCAGTGACTTTCTTCCAGACGAAATGGAAGGCGTCGGCCGTGGACCACATATTCTCACCGCTGCCGCTGACGGTGTATGTTCCGCGACCAGCGTCGTACTCCAGAGTTCCGGGATGGAGAACGCTGCCAACATCGGCGTGATTCTCAAACAAACCTGTCGGCGCCGTGCCCGCCCAGAGGATAGGACTGGCAGGAGGAGCGAACGAACACCAACTTAGCGCCAGCAGAGCGGCCGTGGCTCTTTTGCTCATGCTCATTGGAGAACACGCGTTGGTTTGATTTTCGACGCCAACTCTAACGCAGAGGAATTGTACGACTCTTGGCAGGTTTGCGTCCCACCAGGAGACTTGGGGCTGAAGTGAGGCGAAAGCGAAGGGGTCTACTTGGTGTCGGCTTTGGTGTCGATCTTCAAACTGATGTAAACCTGCGGACGATCGTCAAATTGGCTGACCGTTTTTGTGCCGCTCTTGAAGTTGTTGTGCTGCGCATAGACCTCGTAGTCGGTGGTGGGTTGAAGCGCCGGAAAACGGTAGGCACCGTCCGGACCAACGATATAGGTTTTCACCGACCGGGTGCGAGTGTTGGTCAGGTACACGACCGCGTTCGGCAAAGGATTGTCCCCGCCGTCCAGCACCTTGCCGGTGAGCAGGCGCGTCGTGTCTCGCTTGGAACCGCCGCCAAACTGCGGCGCTGGAGCGGCCAGGACCGATGTCGAGAAGACCGACGCCGACAACACAGCCAGCGACAACATGACCAGCAGCGAAGGTGCGATGATGGTTTTCTTCATGGGTATCCCAAGGCCGCCGATTTCCTAACACAGGCAGCCATTACCAGTCTAAATGAAGACCGATGTCGGAACGCCCGTCACCATCGATATGTACGGTTACTTCGGGACCCGGCTTTAACTTCTTGCCCAAGGGCAGTTTGTAGTCCTTCACGTCGGCCCAAACGATGTAGTCAGCCTTGCCGACGGGCAACCGCTGGGCGAACTCGCCGGTGTGATTGGAATAGAGTTCCCAGCGGGCTTTTTTCTCGTCGACCTGTCGGATCTTCACCTTGACCCCATAGAGCGGGCGCCCGTCAGGGTCCCAAACCGTGCCAAAGATTAGAGCGTAAGGTTGCGGCTTCTCGCGGTCGCTACCCCGCGCGCTCACCGGGGCAAGCAGCGACGCCAGGAACAACACGGACGAAGCCATCGCAACCAAGCGCCGGACCGCCCGGATATGTGTAGAAGTGATCAGTCGTCGTCCTCCGAGTCTTCCTTGACGACGTCTTCTTCGTCGTCGTCTTCTTCGACCTCATCTTCGCCAACCTTCTTCAGTTCAACCGGGTTCACCGTGATCACCTCGAAGTCCGCGCCGCACTCCGGGCAGGAGACGACCGCGCCTTCATCGACCTCATCTTCATCGATGTCGAGGTCCGTCTCGCATTCTGGACAGTACACCATGTTTTCCTCCACACTCGGGGTACCCTGTTATATTTAGTTTCTTCGTGAGGTAAAGGTCAAGTGGGTTGCCAAAAAAATTCTCGAATGGCTACGCCCGTTAGTTCTGGTTACCTATCGACGCATCTTGCCGCAGCAGGGGTAATTCTTGGCCTCGCGCTGGCGTTTTGCGCCCCCCTGGGCGTGGCGCAGGCAATCGACCGGGGTCCGGCACCCCGCCTGGCATCCGACCCGCATGTCGACCCGCATATCGCCGGGGCGATCCAGCAAGTTTCAGCGGACCACATCCGGCAGACGATCGAGAAGTTGGTCAGCTTCCAGAACCGGTCCACGATTTCCCCGCAAGACGGGGAATCCATCAAGGCGGGCAAGGGAATCGGGGCGGCGCGGGAGTGGATCAAGGCGGAACTTGAGCGCTACTCCAAAGACTGCGGCGGCTGCCTGGAGGTGAAAACCGATGCTTTTACCGAGCAGCCCGGCGACCGCATCCCGAAACCGACAGAAATCACCAATGTTTATGCGGTATTGCGCGGTTCCGATCCGCAGCAGGCGAACCGCATCGTGCTCGTGACCGGACACTACGACTCGCGGAATAGCGATACTTTTAACGGGACCGACGCGGCGCCGGGGGCGAATGACGATGCCAGCGGCGCGGCCGTGAGCCTGGAATGCGCCCGTGTTTTGAGCAAAGCTGCTTCGAACAGAATTAAGTTCCCAGCGACCATCATTTTTCTAACGGTCGCAGGCGAAGAGCAGGGGCTGAACGGCAGCAAGCACTTCGCCCAAATGGCCAAGCAGCAGGGGTGGAAACTCGACGCGGTTTTGAACAATGACATTGTGGGTGGCGACCGCAGTTCGCAGCAGGATACGAGCGTGGTGCGAGTGTTCTCCGAAGGGCTGCCAGCGGCGGCGAGCGAAGCGGAAATCAAGCGAATTCGAGCGCTCGGCGGCGAGAGCGACTCAACTTCTCGGGAGCTTGCCCGCTACATTGCCGACATCGGGCGCTCCTACCACGCTGGAGTGAAGCCGCTCCTGATCTTTCGTCTCGACCGCTTCCTGCGCGGCGGCGACCACTATTCTTTCAATCAGCAGGGCTTCGCCGCCGTTCGCTTCAGCGAATTCCGCGAAGATTACAACCATCAACATCAGAACGTCAGGAGCGAGAACGGCCTCGAATATGGAGACCTGCCGAAATTTGTGGACTTCGACTATGTGGCCCGCGTAGCGCAGCTGAACGCGGCGATACTGGCCTCGTTGGCATCGGCTCCGGCGCCTCCGGCAACCGTAAAGATGCTGACCAAGAACCTCGAAAACGACACGACTTTGACGTGGGATCCCTCGGCGGGAGCGGCCGCCTACGAAGTGGTCTGGCGCGCAACGAACGCGGCCGATTGGGAGTACGTCCAATCGGTCAGTAGCGGCACGCGTGCAACCCTGAAGGTTTCGAAGGATAATGTGATATTCGGTGTGCGCGCGGTCGATGCGGCAGGACATCGCAGTCTGCCGGTTGTGCCGGAGCCGGAAAGATAGTAGTCGCCTAGCACAGCATTAGGAGTCCCCTTGGTTCGAAACCGCGAAATGACGCTGAGCTTCCCACCGTTTACCCGAGCGGTGATTTGGCTGCTCGGACTCAACACGGCCGTTTTCCTGCTGATGGAATTGTTTGGTTTGGTTTTTCCTGGTATTGATCGGTCGATATTCGACTATTTTGGCCTCATCCCGAGTCAAGTGACTCACGGCTGGATCTGGCAAATTGTGACGTACAGCTTCCTTCATGCCGGTTTTTGGCATTGGTTCGGCAATATGCTCGGAATCTGGATGTTTGGGTCGGCGCTTGAGGGGGCGTGGGGTTCGCGGCGTTTCTTGGAGTTGTTTTTCTTCGGAGCGATCGGTGCGGCAATCACTACGATCGTCGTGTCGTACGGTCATGTGCTCGGTGGCCCGAACACCATGACAGTCGGGGCTTCCGGCGGGGTCTTCGCGATTCTGATCGCCTTTGGAATTGTGTTTGCGGAAACCGAGATCATGATGATCCCGTTCCCGTTTCTGATCAAGGCCAAGTACTTCATAGCGATCTTAATCGTCGTGGAGTTAGCCTTTGCCATGAGCGGCGGCGGTGGCGTGGCGTACGTCGCCCATCTGGGCGGACTGTTTTTCGGTTACCTGTACGTGAAGTTCGCGTCGCGCGGGATTGGAAAACTTGGTCTTTCCGAACGCTACTACGGCCTTCGCAACTCGTACTTCCGTTGGAAGCGGAAACGTGCGGCGAGAAAATTCCAGGTCTATATGAAAGATCACGACCGCAAAGTTACCTTCGACGAGCACGGAAACTACGTGCCCCCCAAGGACGACGACAAGACGAACGGTGGGTCGAAGTCGGGCTGGGTGAACTAGAGCCTCTCCCCGCCGACACGCCGAGGGCGCGGAAACAATTTCGACAAAAGCTCTGGAGGGCGGGATGCTGCTCAGAATGTCCGCAATCGTGATTGTTCTCTTGCTCGGTTCGATGAGCGCGTCAGAATCCCCTGCCTGCAAGCCGGTGAAACATTATGGCGTCAGCGGGTGTGAGCTTCTGAAGGATCAAACTTGTCCTCCGGGCCACCACAAGGAAGCAGTTGGTCCGCCTGATCCACGAATGAAATCTCCTGAGTACCTCATGTGCGTAGCAGACAAGCCGCAACCGAAAGAGCAGCCGCCAAATACACCACCAAAGAGCAATCGCTAGGTTTTACGAATTTTCGGTGTAGCGGGCACCTCCACAGAGCTTGATGTGCCCTAATAGAATCGGCTGGAACTGTGGGCTCGGAACACACTCAGTTTCGGTGATGCTGGAAAGCGGCGAGTATCTTTGCGGGCAGTTCCTGAACCTGATTTTTTCCTTTGAAGCCCAGGTCGTGACCGGCGCCTTCCACCCTCATTAACTCGTTTTTGGCCGGAATTAGCTGCGAGGCTTTCATCATCTCTTCAATGCTTCCGAAGGGGTCGCGCGTCCCGTGCACGAACAAACTCGGAGTGCGCAAGTTGGGCAGATGTTGAATACGAAGCTGTTCAGGTTTGCGCGGTGGATGCAAAGGGTATGAAAGCAATAGGAGTCCGGGCACGAGGTCTGGTTCGGCGGCACAGAGCACCGTGGCCTGGCGTCCTCCGTAGGAGTGGCCGCCAAGAAAGATTTGGCCCGCGACAGTCTTATGCAAAACTGCAACAGCGTTGCGCAGACCCGCGCGATCGCGTTCCGCCTTGCCGGGAAACGGCGGACCGAGTCGCCGCTCCTGGCGGAACGGCAGATCGCAGCGCAGAACCACGTAGCCATGTCCGGCAAACGTTTCGCTGAGCGCC
>Ga0209890_10001325_pt1 | contig 11221 bp, 8 predicted proteins | sample OrgsoiDNA2013049_FD_185799 | JGI IMG/M metagenome (GOLD analysis project Ga0209890, IMG submission 185799) | Permafrost soil microbial communities from the Arctic, to analyse light accelerated degradation of dissolved organic matter (DOM) -... | ecosystem: Environmental > Terrestrial > Soil >... | reverse complement strand
CCTCCTCAAGATCGTCGAGGAGCCGCCCGAGCACGTGAAGTTCATCTTCGCGACGACCGAGCCGGACAAGGTCATCGGCACGATCCGCTCGCGCACCCATCACTACCCGTTCCGGCTCGTGCCCCCGACCCTGCTGCAGGACTACCTGGCTGAGCTGTGCACTGCCGAGGGGGTTGCCGTCGCCCCCGGTGTCCTCTCGTTCGTCGTTCGGGCCGGCGCTGGCTCGGTCCGCGACTCGTTGTCGGTGCTTGACCAGCTGATGTCCGGGTCCGGTGACGAAGGTCTGACCTACCAGGGGGCCGCGGCCCTGCTCGGGTTCACCGAGGGAGAGATGCTCGACGCCACGATCGACGGACTCGCGGCCGGAGACGCGGGCGCCGTGTTCCGCCAGATCGACAAGGTCATCGAGACAGGCCACGACCCCCGGCGTTTTGTCGAGGACCTGCTCGAACGCCTGCGCGACCTGATCGTGGTTGCTGCGGTGCCGGACGGTGCCTCCTCAATCCTGCGTGGCACTCCCGAGGACCAGCTAGAGCGGATACGTCAGCAGTCTGCGGCCTTTGGGCCCGGCGCCCTGTCGCGGGCAGCGGACATCGTCAACGCGGGCCTGACCGAGATGACCGGTGCCACCGCGCCCCGACTTCAGCTCGAGCTGATCTGCGCCAGGGTCCTGTTGCCGGGCGCCTCCGGCGAGAGTGGTTATGCCGCGCGCCTGGATCGACTCGAACGCCGCCTTGAGATGAATGGCGCTCCGCCGCCCACCGGGCCGGACCCCGCCGCATCAGGGCGGGCGCCCGCGGCCACCTCCGAACCGCAGTCTTCGCAACCTGCTCTGTCCACCACGCCCGTGCAACGTGAGCCCCCCCCGGGGCGAACGCCCGTCAGCAACGTGGGCCCGCCAGAGCATCGGCCTACGCCGAAGACAGGCCCGCATGGCGAGGCCCCGGTGCCGGGAGCCATTGACACGGATGCGATCCGTCGATCCTGGCCCGACATCCTGGCTAAGATCTTCACGATTCGCCGTACCACCTGGACCTTCTTGTCGGAGCACACCCAGGTGCTGGACTACGACGGCACGCGGCTGCTGCTGGGGATCCAGACCGAGGGACTGGCCACCACCTTCCGCCGGGGGCAGCATGCCGAGCTGGTGCGTCAGGCCCTGAGCGAGGTGCTGGGGGTCGAAGCCGTCGTCGAGGGCATTCCCACGACGGCGCAGCCAGGTAGGTCCGCACCGCCACAGACTGCTGCCTCGTCACCCGCTGCGGCCGTTCCCCCCCAGCCACACATTGCTCCCCCACCTCCGTCGGCAACGCCTCCTGCTTCGGCTCACCACGGCCCTGCTGCACCTGCGCCCGTCCCGCTGCGACCCTCCACACCCAGGCAGCGAGCGAGGGCAGTGGTTGCCCAGGAGGCGAGCACGCGGAATACCAGCTCATCTTCGTCGGTCGCTGACGACAGCATGGTCAGCGCTGACGACGAGGACATCGATGAGGCAGCTGCCGCGGGCCAGCCGGTCATCGCGCGTGTCCTGGGTGGGACCGTCATCGGCGAGCTGGACCAGTAGGCTCGCCGGATGTACGAGGGCGTGGTCCAGGACCTGATCGACGAGCTCGGCCGATTGCCGGGCATCGGTCCCAAGAGCGCACAGCGCATTGCGTTCCACCTGCTGCAGGCCGACTCGGTCGATGTGACCCGCCTCGCCAGCGCACTGACGGAGGTCAAGGACAAGGTCCGCTTCTGCAGCATCTGCGGCAATGTCGCCGAGGCTGAGCAGTGCCGGATCTGTTCGGACCCTCGCCGCGACCTCACCTACATCTGCGTCGTCGAAGAGCCCAAGGATGTCGTGGCCGTGGAGCGGACCCGCGAGTTTCGTGGGCGGTACCACGTGCTCGGCGGGGCGATCAGCCCGATAGAGGGCGTGGGACCGGACGACCTGCGGATCAAGGAGCTGCTGGCGCGGCTCGCCGATGCCGAGGTCACGGAGGTCATCATCGCGACCGACCCCAATCTCGAGGGTGAGGCGACGGCCACCTACCTGGCCCGTCTGCTACGCCCGATGGATCTGAAAGTAACTCGGCTGGCGTCCGGGCTGCCTGTCGGGGGAGACTTGGAGTACGCCGACGAGGTCACCCTCGGTCGGGCCTTCGAGGGGAGGAGAGTGCTCGATGTCTGATGAGCAGTCGAACCTGAACGAGCTGTCGAGTCTTGGCGAAGACGCCGCGCTTGAGGCCCGGGCCTATCTGTCCTCGGTCACCGAGGTTGCCTCGGGCTCCTCGCCGGATACCGCGATACCGATCCTGCTGCTGGCGGTCTCCCAGGTTCTGGTCGCGGGAGCCCGCCTTGGCGCCATCACGGACGTCGTGCCCGATGAGCGGTTCGAGGCCGACCCTGGTCCGGACGTCGACGTCGACCCCATCCGGCAGGGCCTGGTCAGCCTGTTCAACGGTCTGGACGACTACGTCCACGTCGTCGACCCGCTGGTCAGTGCCGAGGTGACCACCGGATCAATGTCGAACGACCTCGCCGAGGTTGCCGCCGCGCTGACTCACGGTCTCCAGCACTTCGAGAGCGGACGTGTCAGCGAGGCCCTGTGGTGGTGGCAGTTCAGCTACCTGTCGTCCTGGGGGGACAGCGCCACCCGGGCATTGCGGGTCCTGCAGGCGGTGCTCGGCCACATCCGGCTCGACGCGGACTCGGACGCCGTCGCCGAGGCGGAGTTCGACGCCCTTCACCCCTGAGGTCAGGCGATCCTGAGCTCAGGCGACGCGCGTGCCCCGGGGCAGCTTGCGGATCGGGGTCCGTAACCGCCGAACTGCAACGAACGTCGACCCGGCGCCGATGAGGCCGAGGAACACGAAGCCGTAGGGCCACACCGCGGGCACCTTGTTCAGCTTCTCTCGCTCCAGCTTCTGCTGCTGCTCCTGAAACGCAGCCCCGTCGGGCCCGCCGGTGGTCAGCTGAGCCTGACTGGGCGCCAGCTCGGGCCCGCACTCGTTCACGATGCCGGAATCGGGTGCCGCGATGCCCATCCGTGCCGACCTGGCACCGTCGCTGATCATCTGGAGCGGTTCAAAGCCGAGGTAGTTCAGCGGCTTGCGCGACGGGGCGGCATCGGCAACGACCACGAACGGGTTGAGCGCCAGCAACCACCAGGTGCGCTCGGTGTGCAGGGTCGACTGCACCCGGTTGATGTAGACGCAGTCGGCCGCCGTCGGGTTCGCTGAGGCCTCGGCGCTGCCCGGCTGATGGTCCTGGAACCACGTGTCCGGAATCACCTTGACACGCACGCTCTGCTGGGTCGCCATGACCGGCATCGAGGTCAGGAACGCGATGACGGTGCCGACCGTCAGCGCGGCCACAGTGAGGTAGGTCAGCACCGCTGAGGAGATCGTTCGCGCGGTCAGTGCCGAGAACATCAGCCCCAATGCGCAGATGACAGCCAGGACGAAGGCCAGGACCGTCACGGCCAGCAGCATCCGGCCGATCTCGATCCCGCCGGCGATCCAGGCCCACACGAGGAACGGTGAGGCGACCATCAGGAAGGCAAGTGAGATTGCCCAGGCCGCCACGAGCTTGCCGACCACGATGTCCGCCGACGTCAGCATCGTGGTCTGCAGGGTGGCCAGAACCCCGTGCTCCCGGTCGCCGTTGATGGAGGTAGCCGTCAGCGACGGGACCACCAGCATGCCGAGCCCGAGCACGAAGAAGAGGACCACGTCGTACAGCGTGGTGCCGCGGTCGTCGACCAGCGTGTTGGCTGAATGGCCCGACTGGATGTTCACCGCCCACCAGGTCAGTCCTGCAACGGCACCGATGATGAGGAACCAGATGCCGAGGACGACGGGCCAACGCGACGTCCGCAGCCTCTGCCTCAGCTCCAGGACTGCGATCGTCCTGACTCCTTGCAGGCTCATTGCCGGTCCTCCGTCGCTGCCAGGTAAGCCGTCTCCAGCGCCCCGTAGCTCGGGGCGAAGGCGGTGATGGGTATGCGATCGGCGACCAGCACCGCGAGCAGCTCCGAGGCTGCGACGTCCCCGGCGACCTCAACGTCAACGGCGTCCGTCAGCGGGTGGGTGGCGAGGCCGTGATGGGCCAGGGCCGCCATCAGCCGGGGCGGGTCAAGTGACGTGATCCGCCAGTGCGAGACGGTGCCGGCCGAGTCGGAGTCCGTCAGATCCTGCGTGGCGACGCTTCGGCCCCGGGCGACGATGACAGCGCGGTCGGCGATCTCCTGCAGCTCGGTGAGGATGTGGCTGGAGACCAGCAGCGTGGCACCGGAGGCGGCCAGCTGGCGCAGGATGTCCCGCAGCTCTATCCGGCTGCGCGGGTCCAGACCCGAAGCGGGTTCGTCAAGCAGCAGGATGCTGGGTTGGTGGACCAGCGCCCTGGCCAGGCCCAGTCGCTGCTTCTGCCCTCGTGAGAGCACCCGGGCGGGCCGGTCTGCCAGCTCGCCGAGGTGGACCAGCTCAAGAAGCTCGCCGGCCCGGACCCGTGCCGCCTCTGGGGCCAGGCGGTATGCCGCCCCGACGGTCTCCAGCACCTCGCGGACCGTGAGCGCGTCCCAGGTGCCGAACCCGTCTGGCATCCAGCCCATCGCTGCCCGGACCTCGCGTGGGGCCGTCACGGGATCGATCCCGGCGATCCGGATCGAGCCGCTGTCGGGCGCGAGCAGGGTGGCGAGCATGAGCAGGAGCGTCGTCTTGCCGGCACCATTGGGGCCTACCAGCGCGGTCACCTCGCCGGGTCGTGCACGCAGGTCGATGTGGTCGACTGCCAGCACCGACCCGAAGGCGCGCCGGACCCCGGTGACCTCGATCCCGCCAACAGCATCCATGGCCGGCCCTTCTTCACGCAGTCGAATAACGCATTGTCAGGGTCGCGGTGCTGGGAGCTGGGGTGTTGCGGTGCTGGGTGTCGCGGGGTCTAGCTGAGTCTCGCGCAGTTGTTGGGCTTTCGCCCGTCGGAACCATGCGGCACGACCGTATCGGGGGAGGGGCCGGCCCGGGGGATGTCAGGGGTCACCATCTGAGCACGTAATATTGAGCTGATGAGCGCAGCCCGATGAGGACGACCCGATGAGCACGACGAGTGCAGTTTCGCTGACCGCACACAAAGCGGTCTCCGAGTCGGTGGGGCAGGCAGGCAGACGGCGGTCGTTCGCGGTGATCAGCCACCCGGACGCCGGCAAGTCGACCCTCACCGAGGCCCTGGCCCTGCATGCCCGGGTCATGATGCGGGCCGGAGCCGTGCACGCCAAGGACGGTCGCAAAGGGACAGTCTCGGACTGGATGGATATCGAGCGTGAACGGGGCATCTCGATCACGTCGGCAGCGCTGCAGTTCACCTACCGCGACGCGGTGATCAACCTCGTCGACACCCCCGGGCACGCCGACTTCTCCGAGGACACCTACCGGGTGCTTTCCGCGGTCGACGCGGCCGTCATGCTCGTGGACGCCGCCAAGGGCCTCGAGGTCCAGACCATGAAGCTCTTCGAGGTCTGCAAGCACCGCAACATCCCGATCATCACGGTCATCAACAAGTGGGACCGCTCCGGCAAGGACCCACTCGACCTGATGGACGAGATCCATGAGCGGACCGGGTTGCAGCCCGCCCCGTTGAACTGGCCCGTGGGAATCGCCGGTGACTTCCGGGGCGTGCTCGACATGGCGACGGGCGAGTACACCAAGTACACCCGCACCGACGGCGGGGCAACGGTTGCTACCGAGCAGCACCTCAGCCCCGAGGCGGCCGAAGCCCTCGAGGGTGAGGCGTGGCGCCAGGCAGTCGAGGAGAGCGACCTGATCGTGGCGACCGGCGCCGGAGTCGATCCCGAGGGTTTTCTTGCGGCCACGAGCACCCCGGTGATGTTCGGCTCGGCCGTTCTCAACTTCGGTGTCAGGTTCCTGCTCGACACCCTGGTGGACCTGGCTCCGGCGCCCGGCGCCCGGCCCGATGCGGACGGCGTTCTGCGAGAGATCGACTCTCCCTTCAGCGCCTTCGTGTTCAAGGTACAGGCGGGGATGGATGTCGCCCATCGAGACCGCCTCGCGTTCGTGCGCATCTGCTCGGGAACCTTCGAGCGGGGCATGATCGTCACCCACTCGGGCACCAACCGCCCCTTTGCCACGAAGTACGCCCAGCAGGTGATGGGCCGCGAACGCACGAGCATCGACCGTGCCTTCCCCGGCGACGTGGTCGGCCTGGTCAACGCCAACGCCCTGCGGGTGGGCGACACCCTCTTCGTCGACGAACCGGTCACGTTCCCGCCGATTCCCTCATTCTCACCCGAGCACTTCGCGGTGGCCCGAGCCAAGGACACCAGCCGTTACAAGCAGTTCAGGCGCGGTATCGAACAGCTCGACCATGAGGGTGTCGTGCAGGTGCTCCGGTCGGATCTGCGAGGTGACCAGGCGCCGGTCCTGGCCGCTGTGGGTCCCATGCAGTTCGAGGTCGCCGAGCATCGGATGGCGCATGAGTTCAACTCGCCGATCTCGCTCGACCGGCTCGGCTACTCGCTGGCTCGTCGGACCGACGCCGAGGGCCGCGACAGGCTGCGAGGCCAGCGCGCCGTCGAGGTGCTCTCGCGCAGCGACGGGGTGCTGCTGGCCGTGTTTAGTGACCGATGGAGGTTGCAGTCCGTGGAGCGCGACCTGGACGACATCCTGCTCGCTCCCCTCGTCGTCTCCGTTTAGGAGACGTCGCAGTGAGGTTGAGAGCCAGCAGTCACACACCCTCACATTTGCGTGTTCGCACACATCTCGGCATACGGTCGGGCCCATCGGGGTTGGGGAGCAGTCGTAAACTGGCCATTCCGCCGTCAACCTCAACCCGGAGCCTCCTGTGAGCTTGGTCGTCCAGAAGTACGGCGGGTCATCACTGACGAACGCCGACAGCATCAAGCGCGTCGCCCGAAGGATCGTTGAGACACGTAAGGCCGGCCACGAGGTGTGCGTCGTGGTCTCGGCCATGGGGGACACGACCGACGAGCTGGCAGACCTGGCGCAACAGGTGACCCCGTTGCCGCCCGGCCGCGAGATGGACATGCTGCTGACCGCGGGCGAGCGTATCTCGATGGCTCTGCTGGCGATGGCCATAGCCAACCTCGGCCACACCGCACGCTCGTTCACCGGGTCCCAGGCAGGGGTCATCACTGACTCCTCCCATGGCAAGGCCCGCATCATCGACGTCACGCCTGGACGGATCCGGGGCGCGCTGGACAACGGCGACGTCGCGATCGTGGCCGGGTTCCAGGGCGTCAGCGCGGACAGCAAGGACATCACCACGCTGGGCCGTGGTGGCTCGGACACCACGGCCGTCGCGCTCGCTGCCGCGCTGGGCGCGGACGTCTGCGAGATCTACACCGACGTCGACGGCATCTTCACCGCAGACCCGAGGATCGTTCCCAGTGCTCGCAGGATCGAGCGGATCTCCAACGAGGAGATGCTCGAGATGGCTGCCTCCGGGGCAAAGATCCTGCATCTGCGATGTGTGGAGTATGCCCGGCGGTTCGACATGCCGATCCACGTGCGGTCCTCGTTCTCCTACCGCGAGGGCACCCTGGTGGTCAATCACCCTGTTGATGAAGAAGGAGACGATGTGGAAGCCCCGATCATTGCCGGCGTCGCGCACGACCGCAGCCAGGCCAAGATCACCGTGGTCGGTGTTCCTGACCATCCTGGCAAGGCGGCCGAGATCTTCCAGGCCTGCGCCGACGCCGAGATCAACATCGACATGATCGTCCAGAACGTGTCTGCCGTGGACACCGGTCTGACGGACATCTCCTTCACCCTGCCCAAGACCGACGGTAAGGTCGGCGTGCAGGCGCTCAAGCGGATCCAGCCCGTCAGTGGCTTCGCCTCGTTGCTGTATGACGACCACATCGGCAAGCTCTCGCTCGTCGGTGCCGGGATGCGCTCGCACCCAGGTGTCTCGGCTACGTTCTTCAAGGCGCTCGCAGAGACGGGTGTCAACATTGAGATGATCTCCACCTCGGAGATCCGCGTCTCGGTCATCACCCGGGATGACCAGCTCGACGACGCCGTGCGCGCTGTGCACACGGCCTTTGGTCTTGACTCCGCCGATGGCGAAGCCGTGGTTTATGGAGGTAGCGGACGATGAGCAGTCGCAAACCCACCCTGGCCGTCGTTGGTGCGACCGGCACCGTCGGAACCGTCATGCTCAGCATCCTGAGTCAGCGCTCGGACGTCTGGGGCGAGATTCGCCTTCTCGCCTCCGCGCGTTCGGCCGGCAAGGTTCTGAGGGTCCGCAACGAGGATGTCGTGGTCCAGGAGATCACCCCTGAGGCCTTTGACGGGGTTGACGTCGCGATGTTCGACGTGCCCGACGAGATCGCCGAGCAATGGGCGCCGATCGCGGTGACGCACGGGGCTGTCGTCGTCGACAACTCTGGTGCCTTCCGGATGGATCCCGAGGTGCCGCTGGTCGTGCCCGAGGTCAACCCGGCCCAGGTCCGCAACCGCCCCAAGGGCATCATCAGCAACCCCAACTGCACGACGCTGACGATGATCGACGCACTCGGAGCCCTGCACGCCGGGTGGGGTCTCAAGGAGATCGTTGTCGCGTCCTACCAAGCCGCTTCAGGTGCGGGCAGGGCGGGGATCGACCGTCTCTACGACGAGATCGAGGTGCTCTCCGGCAACCGCGAGCTGGGTCAGCATGCGGGCAACGTGCGTGCGGCAGTCAGTGACAAGCTCGGCGAGGACTCGCCGTTCCCCGCGCCGCTCGCCATGAATGTTGTTCCGTGGGCAGGCTCACTGAAGGATGCAGGCTGGAGCTCGGAGGAGCTCAAGGTCCGCAACGAGTCCCGCAAGATCCTCGGTATCCCCGATCTCAAGGTCTCGGCGACCTGCGTGCGGGTCCCGGTCATCACGACTCACTCGCTCGCGGTGCATGCCGCCTTCGAGAGACCGCTGACCGCCGATGCCGCTCGCCAGGCACTGGTCGAGGCTCCGGGCATCGTGGTCCTGGACGACCCCGCCGCAGGAGAGTGGCCCACGCCGGCCGACGTCGTGGGGTCCGATCCGACCTTCGTGGGACGCATCCGTCAGTCGCTGGACCTGCCCAACACGATCGACCTGTTTGTCTGTGGCGACAACCTGCGCAAGGGCGCTGCTCTCAACACGGCCCAGATCTGCGAACTGCTCGCCCAAGAGCTAACCAAGTAGCCAAACCTAGGGACGGTGCCGGCAAGAACCGTCCAAACTAGGGACGGTGCCGAACGCGCACGCACAAACCTCGGGCCATTCGCACCGTCCTAGGTTTGGTGGGCTCGAGGTTTGGTGGGCTCGGTGGCCGCAAAGGCCCTAGGTTTGTGAAATTTGTCGGTCGCGCGGTCCCCAGGTTTGTTGCTCGGTGGCCGGCACGGTCCCTAGGTTTGTGGGTTCTCTGGTCGCACGGTCCCTAGGTTCGTCAGGAGGGGAGGTGGACTACTGCGGCCAGGCCTTGTCCTGAGGGGTTGTCGTGTAAGGAGATTGAGCCGTCTGAGCGGCGCAGGAGCTCGCGCACGATGGCCAGCCCCAGGCCGGTGCCTCCGGCGTCCCGGTCCCGGGCGTCGTCGAGGCGGGCGAACCTCTCGAACACCCGCTCCCGCTCATCGGCTGGTATGCCGGGTCCGTCATCGACCACTGTCAGCACGGCGCCGCCGCCCTCGGCGCGCACGGCGAGGACAACCTCAGAGCTGGCATGACGCACGGCGTTTTCGACCAGGTTGGCCAGCACCCGGCGAAGCTCCTCGGAGCTGGCGTTGGCGAAGACGGCAGGCCCTCCCGTGACCGAAACCGGAACTCGCCCGCCGGCGTATCGCTGCGCTGTAGCGTCCAACAGGGCTGTGACATCAATGGGCTCACGCACCGACGGGTGGCTTGAGTCGCTGCCGGCCCGTGCCAGGAGCAAGAGGTCCTCGACCAGCGTGGAGAGGCGGGCGACGTCGGCGAGCAGGTCGGTGGCAAGCTGACCGCCTTCGCCCAGATGCTGAGCCACCTCGAGCTGGGTGCGCATGCTGGTCAGCGGACTGCGCAGCTCGTGGGCCGCATCGGCGACGAAGGCGCGCTGGCGTCCCCGGGATGCAGCCAGCCGGTCGAGCATGTCGTTGAGCGTCAGCGCCAGGGCGCGGATCTCGTCTGCGGTCTCCGGGACGGCGAGCCGCTCGTCCTGGTCGCTCCCGCTGATCCGTGCCGCCCCTGACCGCAGTGTCTCAACAGGCCTCAGGGCCGAGCCGATGACTTGCCAGGCAATGAGCGCCATGACGACGACCAGCGGGACGTAGGCGAGCAGGAGCGTAAGGCGCAGCACACGCTGGCTCTGCTCAACGTCGTTGACCGGGACGGCCACGATGATGCTGCGGGAGGCAGAGCGCGCTCCCGCCTGCACGGCGATGGCGCGCATGGTGCCGGACAGCCCGGCCCTGGCGCCGGGGACCGAGATCCGTTCTCCGGTAAGGGCCCTGGCCAGCTCAGCCGGTCGCAGCAGAGGGGTCAGCCGGTCAGCGCTCATGGACGCGCTGACCACTGCGCCCGAACCGTTGACGACCTGCACCACCTGAGAGCCCGAGACCGGAAGGGGGTTGGGGACGGTGTTCTCACTCACCATGGCGGATACGGCCTGGGCGGTCGCGAACGCGCCATCGTCCACGGTGCGGTTCACCGTGAAGGTCAGCACGGCGTACAGCACCACACTGCCCAGGGCCAGAGCCAGGGCGACCCCGGTGACGCCCACAGCCAGGAGCCGGGCCCGAAGGCTCATTCCCTGCAGGGGACGCCCTCTCATCGACCCGGTCCCGTCACGAGCCAAGACGGTAGCCGGAGCCTCGAACGGTCCTCAGCACGTCGCGCCCGACCTTTCGCCGCAGATATCCGACGTAGACCTCGACGGCGTTGGGATCGGTGTCCTCGCTCGCATCCCAGACGTTGTCGAGCAGCTCTGTCTTGCTGACCACGCGGCCCGGGTGCCGCAGGAAGTACTCCAGCAGCGCGTACTCGCGAGGTGTCAGGCTGACCGGTGTCCCGGAGAGCTCGACCTCATGGGTGGCCGGATCGAGGGTGAGGTCGCCGCTCGCCAGGATCGGGGGGCGGGCAGGCATCTTGCGTCGGACCAGTGCCCGCAGCCGGGCCAGCAGCACCACGAAGGAGAACGGCTTGGTCAGGTAGTCGTCGGCGCCGTAGTCGAGGCCGTCGGCCTGGTCGTACTCGCCGTCCTTGGCCGA
>Ga0209890_10001323_pt1 | contig 11227 bp, 9 predicted proteins | sample OrgsoiDNA2013049_FD_185799 | JGI IMG/M metagenome (GOLD analysis project Ga0209890, IMG submission 185799) | Permafrost soil microbial communities from the Arctic, to analyse light accelerated degradation of dissolved organic matter (DOM) -... | ecosystem: Environmental > Terrestrial > Soil >... | reverse complement strand
TGCCGAGACGAATGGCAATCAGAACGTGGGGAATGGACGCTCGAATAAATACAAGGGAAGTTTTCAAACCGGCCCAGCCGAAGATCGCAACGGTCGAACCAAGTGGGCAGTGATAAGACCCTCGATAGCAGCCATTGATCCAGCATTGAGCCTGCGCGACGACAAGGAAGAGGCGCGGGCTGGCAATCTGGATCATCGGTTCAACCACTGGACCGCCGTGCGAGACGGCCTCATGAACGAGCACGTGGATCTTTTCCCGCAAGTAGCAGGGATCGCGAAAATACTGCCAGACCCGATTGATCAAATGAAGCTGTTGAGCTCATCCAGATCATTCCCAGCCCGACCAAGTCAGCACTCAAGTCAGGCAACCTTGTCAGCTATCGAATTTCCGAGCCGACGATCATGGGATATCTGCGAAACAACAGCATCTTCGCCTTTGGACAGGCTGACAGGGCAAAAACATCCGCAACCTTCCGCGAAATTCTTGATACGATGTGGCTCTATAATTCCAAATTTGAACGAGCGCTTTCCAAGTTCGACGAGATCAAGGCGCGGCAAAAGAGTTGAAGTCAGCAGATAACCTCACGCTTTGCAGCGAAAATACTGGAATGCGTTCAAACATCTTTCCTCCGACTATTTCTTGATCACGAGACGCTGCCGATCCCCGCACGGAAGATGTGCCATCCGGATGAACTGGGACAGAGACTGCAAAACCATTGCTGAATCGTTTCGACGCTCCGCACGCCCTCGGACGTTTATCGTGCTGTCGCGGATGTCGTCGCAATAGATAAGCCAACAATCGCGAGCCTCGGCATCGCGACGCCGGGTAAGCCCCGGGTGCCATCTGCGGCAATGCCGCGCGTTACAAATGAGCGGACAAGATCGCGAAAGTGCGGCGCGTATCGACGCTCTTTTCTGTCCTTTGCCTACGATCGCCAAGCGTTCGTTGAGCCAAACGTCTACCAACTAACGTCATGTGCAAAGCAGATCCCGTGCGGGTCAATTTCCATGGTGTTACAATTGAAACGGATGACCGGACAGCGGCTACTGCGACTATTACGTTTGCAACCGAATGTTTTGTGTTGGGGATTGCCGATCGTTTTAGATGGTGCAACTTGATGATCCAAGTCGACCCTATGGCCGTTGGCGCCAGACGTTGCGACCTTGCGGAGCAAAAAACGGAGCGAAAGAGTGACAGGCATCGCGCGCGGTGGCTGCTTATCGATGCTGATGATGCGAACTCGTCATTGGCATCGGAGCAAAGCAATGCAGGAAGACAAGCCGCTTAATTTCCAGGATTTAGATCAGGTTTTGTACAACGCTCAGCGTCGACGCTCTCAGGACCTCGGACTGTGGCTCCAGCAATATTTGAGGCATCGCCTGAGGAGGAAGACTCAAGGAAAAGTTTTGGACGTTGCGCTCGGAACGGACCAAACGCCTGCAGACGTGTCGCCAACAGACGTAACACGACCTCGCCGCTAGGGTCGACGCCTGGCGAAAACTTCTCGCACAGACCGGCCCCATCACCTCAATTGCACAACGTGATTGGATCGTCATCGGTCAATTTCTTTGAAGGCTGGTATTAGTTGGAGTGCCCCCCAAAAGTGAGACACGGAAAATAAGGGACACTTCTCTATGGGAGAATGAATGTCCAAGCCCAAATCGTCCAAGTCCAAATCGTCACCCCGTGTTTTCAGTCGAGAGTTCAAGCTAGCGGTGGTCCGCCGGATGCTGGCGGGTGAGAATGTGAGCGCTTTGGCGCGCGCGGCATGGTACCGGCGGGACTCGATCAGCTCTGGGTGGCGGACATCGCCTATATCCGTTTGCAGGAGGAGTTCGCCTTTCTTGCCATCGTGCTCGATGCCTTCAGTCGGCGCGTGGTGGGCTGGGCGCTGGAGGCGCCACCTGCAGGCGAGTTCGGCCACCGCGGCCCTCACCATGGCGCTGGCTGCACGCTGCCCCACGCCCGGCAGCCTGATCCATCACTCCGATCGCGGCGTACAGTATGCCTGCGGCGATTACACCGCTCTGCTCGCGGCCCACGACATCCAGCCCAGCCGCGTCGGCAATCCGTACGACAACGCAAAGGCGGAGAGCTTCATGAAGACGTTCAAGCACGAGGAGGTCGATGGGCGAACCTATCGTGATGCACACCATGCGCGCCGTACGAAATGCAGAGGGCTCTGTGGCCGCCAGCATCGAAGTTACGTCTGTAATCACATAGGCCGCGGCTGACATTATCGAGCAACACTGGGGCGGTACGTTACTGGCATCAGTTGTCGGCTGTGCCGAAGCTGGAGCGGATTGCCTCGAAGTTGAAGATCAAAACAGACGTCAAGACATCTTGATGCGAAGTTTAGGGAGCGTGTCCATGACAATGAGGCTCGTCGTGCGAGCAGCTGCAGTGGTCCTTTGTTGCATTCCGCTGATGGCGTTCGATGGTCTGCCGAGGTCGGGACAGGTGCTCGACGAAGCGCAGTTGGTTGGGCGTGACGTTGCGTCGTTTCCGGCCGCAGGCGAGGATTATTTCCATGACATGGATGGCGGCGTCGCCCTATCTCAGGATGAGATCAAGGGCCGCAATATGTGGAACGTCTGGACAGGCGGCAACGATCGCTTCTGGGACCGAATGACGGCCAGCACATTCGGCGCCCTCGATTTGCTGATGGTCGTCGCTTACGATCCGAAGCAGACGATCGATCGCGACAGGCGCTGGAACTATCTCGGTGTGATGAACGAGCCCTGTTTCGATCCTCCGACGGGGCCGGACCGGCAGCGGTTCGGCCTGCTGCTCGACGGGCGGCGCGCAGATTGTCCTGCGGATCCGTTCGCAAACGCGGACAAATATCACGGCGTTGAAATCGGGGCGCGCGGCAAGACCGTGCCGGTCGGATCCTACTATGGTGAGCGGAGCGGAATCGTGGGGCTGAGGCTGTTTCCCAATCCCGACTTTGACGAGGCCGCCCTGCAACGTTGGAACTCCGACCGGTACTTCAACGATCCGTCGTACTACAATGACAAGAATCTGGTGCGGCCGTACCGAGTCGGTATGTCGTGTGGATTTTGTCATGTCGGTCCAAGTCCGACCAATCCCCCTTCAAATCCCGCGCGCCCGCAGTGGTCGAACCTCAGTTCGACTGTCGGCGCTCAATATCTTTGGGTCGACCGGCTGTTTGTTCACGATGCGAAACCGGACAACTACTTGTTCCAACTCGTCCACACCTATCGGCCCGGCGCCATGGATACCTCGCTGGTATCGACTGACAACATTAACAATCCCCGAACGATGAACGCGATCTACCGGCTCGCGCCGCGTCTCGATCAGGCGCTGCGTTGGGGGCGCGAGACGCTGAGCGGAAGTCAGCAGCTTAATGAGTTCAATGACTTTATCCACGACGGGCCCTTGACGCGGTACTTCGTGAAGCCTGACATCGTCTTCACTCCGCGCGTCCTCAAGGATGGCTCTGACTCCGTCGGCGTGCTGGGCGCGCTCAACAGGGTCTACCTCAATATCGGCCTGTTCAGCGAAGAGTGGCTCTTGCACTTTAATGCGGTCGCAGGCGGAAAGCCGATCACTCCGATGCCGATTTCAGTTGCCGAACGGAATTCCAGTTACTGGCGGGCGACGGAAGCGACAACGCCTTACATGGCATCATTCCTGGTCAAGGCGTCGTCTCCGCATCGATTGAAGGATGCGCCGGGTGGTGCAAAATACCTGACGACGGATCAGGCCGTCCTTGATCGCGGCAAGCGTGTCTTCGCCGACACCTGCGCCCGATGTCATTCCAGCAAGCTGCCCGCGCCGGTCGAAGGCCTTGATCCGGCGGGCTGCAACGGACCGGGCTATCTCAGTTGCTGGAACAGATACTGGGCCTCGACGAAAACCGACGTGTTCAAACAGCAGATGCGGGCGATCGTTAATGGGGCCGATTTCCTGGACGACAACTATCTCTCGAGTGAGCTGAGGGTCCCCGTCACCTTGTTACAGACCAATGCCTGCAGTCCGCTTGCAACGAACGCTCTTGCCGGAAACATCTGGGATAATTTCTCTTCGCAATCCTACAAGGATTTGCCGTCAGTGGGGCAGATCGCGGTGCATGATCCGTTCACGGGCGCGCCGCGGACCTACACCATGCCTGCCGGCGGCCGCGGATATTCCAGGCCAGCATCCCTCGTCAGTGCCTGGTCGACTGCACCGTACCTGCTCAGCAACAGTGTGGGTCCATTCGGGCAGGATCCCTCCGTCGATGCGCGCGTACGCGTCTTCAATGCCTCGATGGAACAAATGCTGTGGCCCGCCAAGCGCGAAAAGGATGCGGTGTTGGGTGATAAGGGTCCCGGCCGCATCGACCGCACGACGACTCGGAGCTATATCAGGATCCCGTTGGGCTTTCAGCCCGATATCCTGCGCACGCTCGATGCGCCTTTCCGCAGTTTGCTGCCGAAAATCCTCGATCGGGACGGCACGATCGTGATTGGCCCCATTCCGGCCGGTGTTCCGGTGAATCTGCTCGCGAATCTCGAGCCGCTGTCGGAAACATCGGATCCGGTGCTGCGGGCCAAGCATTTTGCGGAACTGGTCGAACTTCTGGTCAAGCTGAATCTCGACCTGCTCGCCATGCCGCCCTCGGCCAGCGATCAGGACTTGTTCAAGATCTTCTCCAATCTCAAGGAGCCGCTTCTGAAGCTCAACAAGTGTCCCGATCTCGTCGTCAATCGGGGACACTATTTTGGAAATCCGCAAATGGCCGATGAACCGCCCTTGAGCGATGACGACAAGCGCGCACTGATCGAATTCGTCAAGACGTTCTAGGGCCGTCTCGATCCATGATGGAGCGAAGCGAAGCTGTTTGCGACTACGTCGTTGTCGGTTCGGGCGCCGGGGGCGGAACAGTTGCAGCGCGCCTCGCCGAGGCGGGCTGGCACGTCATACTGCTCGAAGCGGGAGGCGATGCACGCAAGACCAACGCGCCTGGCCTTCCCGAAGAGTATGATGTGCCGGCCTTTCATGCGCTCGTGTCAGAGCATCCGGCGCTGCGCTGGGACTTCTTCGTTCGCCACTACGCCGACGATGCACAGCAATGCCGCGATCCCAAATGTGACAATCGCGGCGTCCTTTATCCGCGAGCCGGTACGCTCGGCGGTTGCACGGCGCATAATGCGATGATCTTTGTGGCACCACACGACAGCGACTGGAACGCCATCGCGGAACTCACGGGCGATGCATCGTGGTGCGCCGCAAACATGCGGCGCTATCTGCAGCGTCTGGAGAATTGCCGCTACAGACCGGTCCTGCGGTTCCTCAGCCGGCTCGGCCTCAACATAACGGGGCGAGGGTGGGACGGCTGGCTCGATATCGAGCGCGTTCCTCGGTCGACGGCATTCCAGGACGGCCAAATGCTGCGTTTGGTCATGTCCGCTGCGCGATCGCTCTTCTTGAGCGCGAAGCATCCGCTCCGCAGCTTGCGAATGCTACTGTTGGGCGAAGGCGATCCCAATTCGCGCTGGCCCGGCCTGGGTAGCTTCGAAGGCATGTGCTTCGCGCCGCTCACGACCAATCAACACCGGCGCAGTGGCACCCGCGAGCGGATTCTTGATGTTGCGGCCCGTCATCCGGACCGGCTGGAGTTGCGGCTGCACGCTTTGGCGACGCGCGTGATCCTCGAGGAGGGGCGCGCCGTGGGCGTCGAATATCTAGAAGGCGCGCATCTCTATGGCGCCGATCCAGCCTTTGCGCCCGGTGCCGGCAAGGCGCGTCGCGTGTTGGCGCGGCGGGAAGTCATTCTCTCGGGCGGCGCCTTCAACTCGCCACAGCTTTTGATGCTGTCGGGAATTGGACCTGCCGAGGAATTGCGCGCCATTGGCGTTGAGGCCCGGGTTGACCTTCCTGGCGTCGGCCGTCTTTGCAGGACCGTTATGAGGTGAGCATCGTCAACCGGCTAGTCAAACCATGGTCGGTGCTGCTCGGCGCCAAGTTTGAAGCGGGGGATCCTCTTTATCGCGAATGGCTCGAGCACCGCGGTGGATTGTATTGTTCGAATGGTGCCGCGATCGCCGTGGTGCAGCGCTCCGACCCGGCCGAGCCCGAGCCGGACCTGTTCCTGATGGGGCTGGTCTCCAAGTTTTCCGGCTATTTCCCCGGCTATTCACGCCAGCTCATGCAGTCCAAAGATTACCTGAGCTGGGTGATCCTGAAAGCGCATACCCTGAACAGGGCCGGAACAGTCAGCTTGGCGTCAAACGATCCGCGCGCCGTGCCCAGGATCAATTTCAACTATTTTGATGCCGACCACAAAGATCTGCGGGCGGTCGTCGAAGGAATTCGCATTGCACGGCGCCTTGTCGATTCGCTCAACGATCCGACACCGGTCGTCAACGAGGAATTGCCGGGCCGCCATCTGCAGAGCGACGAGGATCTGGCGAGCTTTGTGCGCGACAATGCCTGGGGACACCATGCCTGCGGCCCCTGCGCGATCGGTCCGCGCGAGCGCAACGGTGTTCTCGACGCTCGGTTCAGGGTTCATGGCACGCGTGGACTGCGCGTCGTCGATGCATCGATATTCCCGCGCATTCCCGGCTTTTTTATCGCCAGCGCGGTCTACATCATCGCCGAAAAAGCGGCGGATGACGTCTTGGCCGATGCCAATACAAACGGAGGTTCCGACAATGCCCTATCAAGTCGAACAGATGCTGAAAATGACATCGGATCAACTCGATGATCTCTTCGTCAAGAGTACGGCGGGCGACATCCCCGATGGGGAGGGCAAGGGTACCGCGCTGATCGCCGAGGGAACCGTGATTAGTCCAGAGATCGCCAAATTCATCAACTACTTTGGCTGGCAACGCAAGACTTTCAATGCGAAGGCCGGTCTCCTAACCAACACCATCACGCCCTTTGGCATCGCTGCGATCGTCGCCAGGGTGTACAAGGGGCCGAGCCTGCTCGATGGCAAGGAATGCATCGTGCTGGACTATTCAGAAACATCGCTTGTCGCAGGCTGGATTCGCGATGAGATCAGAATGATCGAGCCTGCTTTCTATCTCGGCGAAGTGTTTGGGGGAAAGACCAGGCTAGTTCATTTTGTCCTGCAGTTCTAAACTATGATCCGGAAAATCCTGCCCCGCGAATAGATGCGGGGCCGGCTACCGGTTTTCCATCAGCTGCTGGGATCTCGGATTCAACCAAGCGGATATTGACGTAGCCCTTGACAAGTTCAGTCCGACACCGCGGCGGGTGGAGTAGCCGCTGCCCCCGGGGTGTGGCTCATCGACGATCACTATTCGCTCGCCGACGACGGCGATGTATGAGTTCCTCTGTGACGTCTCTCATCCAACATATATGCATAGTTTCCTCTATTGGTTGAAGGTAGATGCGTCGTGGAGCAACGATCACAATGCCCGCGAAATGCATCGCATCTTGGAAAAGGTGACGAAAGCAGCCGAGATGGCGATCGGAGGCATCAGCACGGCGATGATCGAGATCTAAGATGAGTGCATGCCCGATCTTGAAAAGGAGATTGCGTCTTACCGTTCGGTTGAGACGGAGCTGTAGTCGGTACCAACGTTGACCAAGAGCAGACCACCGCCCAGCCAAAACACTTTGTCGAGTAGCGGTACTGCACGGGCATTTTGGTACTGCCGTGCAGTACCGGGCATGGCTGAAATAAGCGGAAACAATTGAGTGATCAGATCAAGCCGTTGAAAAGAAGAAAGGAAAATGCTTTAGCTCTAACGCTTCAGATTGTCTGTCGGACCAAAGTTGATTGGACCGACAGAGGTTATAAAAGTTAATGAAAACAACATGTTAGACCACCGATTTTCCGTCGCGCCGATGATGGATTGGACCGACCGGCATTGCCGCGTCTTCCATCGCTTGATGACGCGGCGGGCGCGGCTTTACACGGAGATGCTGACGACGGGCGCCATCATCCATGGCGACCGCCGGCGGCTGCTCGGTTTCGATGCGTGCGAACATCCGGTGGCGCTTCAGCTTGGCGGTTCCGATCCGCGCGATCTGGCGACGGCTGCGAAAATTGGCGAGGCGTTCGGCTACGACGAAATCAATCTCAACGTCGGATGTCCGTCGGATCGGGTGCAGGACGGCCGGTTCGGCGCCTGTCTGATGGCGGAGCCGGCGTTGGTCGCCAGGTGCGTCGACGCCATGAAGCGCGCCGTCGGCATTCCGGTTACGGTCAAGTGCCGGATCGGCATCGACGATCAGGATCCCGAAATTGCGCTGGATGCGCTGGCGCGCGGCGTGATCGCGGCCGGCGCGGATGCGCTGATCGTGCACGCCCGCAAAGCCTGGCTCAGCGGATTGTCGCCGAAGCAAAACCGTGACGTGCCGCCGCTCGACTATGACATTGTATATCGGCTGAAGGCATCGATGCCTGGCGTGCCCATCATCATCAACGGCGGCATCGGAAACCTCGGTGACGCCAAAGCGCATCTCGGCTTTGTCGACGGCGTGATGCTGGGACGCGCAGCCTATCAGGAGCCATGGCGGCTGCTTGGCGCCGATCCCGAACTATTCGGCGAAACGGCGCCGCATCCGACGATGAAGCATGTGTTCGAGGCGATGATCCCCTATATCGAAAACGAACTCGCGCAAGGCACGCGGCTGCATTCGATCACGCGGCATTTTGTCGGTGCGTTTCATGGGGTGCCGGGCGCGCGCGCCTTTCGCCGCCACCTTGCCGAGAACGGCGTCGGGCCCGGCGCGGGCGTGAACGTCCTGCGCGACGCGATGGCGCTGGTCGAGGACCGCGTGGTGGCTCAGGTGGCCGCGTGACGTCTAGGGATAGCCGTGCAGCATCAAGCGGTCGGCGCGCACTTCCCAGCTTTCCAGCCGGTCCAGAAAACTCATGCCGAGCAGGTTGGTCTTCATCTGTCCGCGCTGCACCACCAGCGCCGGTATTGAACGCTCGACCAGCTTGCCGATCGCAAGACGATCGAGCGTCAGCCGCGCCGCCCTGGTGTGTCCGCCGGCGGTTTCGACGTCGACATCGTATTCCAGCAGCTCCAGCGGCAGCCCGGCGGCCTTCGCCGTCTCCCAGGTCAGCACCACCGAGGTCGCGCCGGTGTCGATCACCATCGGGGCGTTCACGCCGTTGATTTTGGCGCGCAGCGCGAACTCGCCGCTCTGTCCGCGCGGGATCTCCGCCGCGCGTGCCGGCGAGGCAGTCCGGCTGCGTACTAATCCCGAGACGGTGTCGCTCGCGCGCGCGATCCGTTTCGGGTCGCCATAGGCGACGACGGCGCCGGCTGTAGCGGCAAGCATCAGGATGACGAGCAGAAAGCGGCTCACGGCTTGCCCCCCATGGAAGTGGTATCGGAACTATTGTTGAAGTTCAGTCGGGCTTTTCGGTGGCGGTCATCCCGGGCTGAACCAGCCCGGCGTCGGCCATCCGCGCCGCGAGGATCGCCATCACCGCATGGCGCTCCGCGCTTTCCATCCGATGCCAGCGCGCGATCTCCGGCAATGTACGTCCGCAGCCGAAACAGAGGCTGGTCTTGGGATCGATCATACAGACTGCGATGCACGGTGTTTCTTTGCTCATTGGAGGAGTTTGAAATGGTTTCGGTGTGTTGCGCAAGCGCTCCAGTCATAATCCGGTTCCGGCACTCATGATCGGCTTGTTGCGCGCCCGGCGCCGCTCGTCGATGGTGGCTTCCGGCTGCAGCGGCGGAGCCTCCTCGGCCATCGGCGCCAGCGCGGACATCACGCGTTCCGGCGGGAAGGTCACGATGACCTCGGTGCCGATGCGAAGTTTCGATTTCAGCGTAAACGTGCCGCCGTGCATGTCGACCAGGCTTTTTGCAATCGGCAGCCCGAGGCCGGCGCCCTGTTCGGCCGACTTGATCGAGTTGGAGCCCTGACCGAACGACGCCAGCACGATGGGGATTTCGTCCTCCGCAATGCCGGAGCCGGTATCCTTGACGCTCAGATATTGTCCGCCCGACGCCGTCCATCCGACCTTCAGCCAGATCTCGCCGCCCTGCGGCGTGAACTTGATGGAGTTCGACAACAGATTGAGCACGATCTGCCGCATCGCGCGCTCGTCGCCCCAAATTCGCGGCATGTCCTGCTCAAACACTTCATGAATGGTAATGCCGCGACTGGACGCGCGCAATTTGAGCAAATGATGGCAGTCGGCGACGACGTGCACCAGCGACACGGCTTCCTCGTTGAGTTCGTATCGTCCGGCTTCGATCCGCGACAGATCGAGAATTTCATTGATCAGGTTGAGCAGATGCACCCCCGAATTGTGAATATCGGCCGAATATTCCTTGTAAACCGCGACGGCGTGGGCGCCGAAAATCTCGCTCTTCATCACCTCGGAAAACCCGAGGATCGCATTGAGCGGCGTTCGCAGTTCGTGGCTCATCTGCGCCAGAAACCGCGACTTGGCGACGTTGGCCGATTCGGCGCGATGACGGGCCTCGTCGGATATCGATTTGGCCTGCTCGAGCTCACCGATCAGCGCGTCTTTTTCGGCGCGCGCCTCCAACGTGGCCAGCGTCGTCGAATGCAGACGACGGGCGAGCAGGGAAAAATAGCCTTCGGCGGCGAGCGTGAGCACCGCGAGCACGTAATTGTCGAAGGTGCCGCTCAGCGCGAAATTCAGCGCAATCGCCGATGTGACCGGAACGGTCGCCGCGAGCGCCGCGATCGGCAGGCTTGCCGCCAGCATGCTCGACACGGCGATCACCAGCAGCATCAGGAACATCATCAGCGTGTTCGAGACCATATCGATGCTGGCGGGATGGGTGAGGATCGCGGTCCAGCACAGGCCGTACAGCAGATCGAGCAGCACAAATCGCGTTCGCCATTTCCGGGTGGCGGTGAGCGAAGCCGGCTCGCCAAGGAACGTGAGGCAATTGCGGATGATGGCGGCATGAATGCACAGCATGCCGCAGGTCCAGGCCGCCGCCGAGACCGGATGCATCCAGAAGCCGAACAGGAGCCCGGTCGCGACCACCAGCAGCATCACGACATAGGATGCCGAGATGCGCGTCTGGGCATGTTGCCGAAGCAGTTCGCGGTCGAAGGCGGGGCGGGTGCCGCTGGTCGACGTTAACCGGTCGCGGGCCTCGCGCACCCGCTGCGCGGCTGCACGGCGGTTACTGACCGGCGGTGCAATCGGCGTCTCGGCCGGAAGCTGGAAGACTTCGGGCTTATCGGCGGGTTTACTCATCAAACAACACAAATCCTGCCCGCGAACGG
>Ga0209890_10001321_pt1 | contig 11242 bp, 6 predicted proteins | sample OrgsoiDNA2013049_FD_185799 | JGI IMG/M metagenome (GOLD analysis project Ga0209890, IMG submission 185799) | Permafrost soil microbial communities from the Arctic, to analyse light accelerated degradation of dissolved organic matter (DOM) -... | ecosystem: Environmental > Terrestrial > Soil >... | reverse complement strand
CGTAAAACGTTGGGCCCCTCGAAGCGCGCGGCGCAGAAAAAGACGTCGACATCTTGAGCGCACAAACGATCGGCGGAATGATATTCGGCGATACGCGTCCGGATTCGCCGCATGCGCGCCATCACAGCGGCAAAATCAGTGAGAGGCCGGTTAAATGCCATGGCACCGTAGTCCTCGTCATCGCGCATCGATGCCAAAACCCGCGCGGCTCTGATGATTGCCTTGGAGGGGATGGAACCCGAGTTCAGGGAATTGCCGCCGAGATAGTGCCGTTCGATGAGCGCCACGCTGCGGCCCTGGCGCCTGGCAAACTCAGCCGCCGCCAAGCCCGCCGGGCCGCCGCCCACAACGATCAAGTCGTATAGCGTTTGGGGCTTGGGGTTGTTCCAATTGGCCGGGCGGACTCGGCGCAGAAAATCATCCAGGTCAACCTGATCCGAGTTGGGCGATGGGATGATGGCTGACATGGGCTACAGCCACCCGCCCGTAAAGCCGGCGCCGACCAATCCCGCGCGGAAGACAGGACACTTGCGCGTTATTTCCCAGATCAAACCGCTGCGAAAGTTTTCGATCATCATCACCAGCAGTCCCTGATCCAGTCCATACCATCCTTCGGATAACCAGCCGTCGCCATGGGTTCCCAATGTTGGATTGAAGCCGCTGCAAAACCGGTCATTGACGCAGACTTGCGGATAGGTCTTGAGAAGTCGCCGCGTTCCTCGCAGCGCCGCTTCAGCATTGAATGGCACGGTAGCCAGCATTGCCCACGGCGCGATGGTGCCGTCGTCCGGTCCGTACGGCACACCGCGTGACATGTAGCCAAAGGAGCGCCGGTCCCGATTGTTTTGCCGCATTTCCCGGTCGCCCGGACCGTCGCCCGCCGTTATGCCCCACAAATTCCGATCGTATCCTGCGTAACTTCGAGGATTGCGAGCACCATATTCCCGTTGAACGGCGATCGCGCTCTTGCTGTTTGCAAAATAGTCGCTGCATTTTTCGCGCATGAACCCGTCCTGAATCCCGCGATAATCGATCCAGGCATGCGAGAACAAATGCGTGAAAAGCGGACCGGAATATAAGACATCGATACCGAGCAAGTTTTCCCACTGATAGGTGCAAGTCCAGTCGGCGAAGCTCGCCGCCGGCAAAGGATGCGTCGGCGAACTCGTCCCGAGGACATAGACGATGGTCGCTTCGTTGTAGCCCTCCCAACCGTAATGCAAAAAGCCGCATTCCGGCTTCCACCCTTGAGAAACCGTGGTGAGCCCGTTCTGCGCCCATTGCCAATCGACACGTCGATACAGCGCATCGCTTAGTCTGCGAATCTCCGCCTCATCACCACCGCCGTCGAAATAACAACCGGCCGTGAGCATTCCGGCCAACAAGAATGTCGTGTCGACCAAAGACAACTCACATTGCCACACACGCCGCCCGCTGTGCATGTCCAAGAAATGGTAGTAAAAGCCATTGAAGCCCGTCGCGTCGGAGTGATCACCTTGCGAGCTTCCCCAGAAAAACCGCAGGGTTCTCAACGTCAACGCCGCCGCATCGGCGCGCAACATCCAACCGCGATCAACTGCAATGGGATAGCATGACAGCGCGAACCCAACCACCGCGATGCTGCACGGGGACCCTGCTCGAGAGGTATCGGCAACGAGCCCGTTTGCCGCGTTGCCATATTCCACCAGATAATTGAAGGCCGCTCGCTGCAGCCGATCGAGCAATGCATCGTCCGCCAAATCATTCAGTGCCTGCATATCGGTACTACAGTGCCAATGCAATCGGGCCGAACGCTTGGCGCGGCATGATCACTTCCATGCGCAGCGCCTCTCATTGCTCAAGCTGCTTTCGAATTGACAGCAGTTCGCGCCGGCGCCGTGCGCCCGTCGTCGCATTGGCAGATGGTGGCGGGATCGGCGTATCCATAAACTCAATCTACCTGCGGCGGCTCGTAAACCTCACCAGCGCCCCTGCGCTCTAGCAGCGCGCACACGGTCCGAATATCGTGATTAGTGTGTTCCCGCCCAAAGAGGCCCCTGCCCCATTCGCTCGAAGGCTGCGCCCGATACGATATTGGACGTGCAGTTCCTCTTAGTCGGTACGGCAGCGAACGGAGCGGTGCACCAGTGTCGGGCCAGCTCATCTGACGCTGCAAACGAGAATAGGGCTCTCCCGCGTTGTGCATGCGACCCTTAAATCCGAACTCAACAACGCGATTCCGAATGTGTGCTGCCGAACAGACGACTCCGCCGGCAAAGACCAGGGTTGATAAGCCATTGGTCGAGGTCCGCCGACGCGTCACAATTCATTGATTTTTTCGGACTGATATCTCATATGCGATCCACAAACTATGGGTTAGTGACTCTCGGGATCCTCCTGCTTGTGACGCCCGCATTCCACAGCGCTGTCGCGCTCGAATCGCAGACGCAAGTCGCCGAACCAGCAAGCAAAACACTTTCGGCGGTGTGGGTTGTTCAAGCGAGCGCCGGCCTGGAACCGCGCGTCATCGATGCTCTTCAGCGAATATTGGGCGCCGACCGCCGGCTGCTCGCCTTGAGTGCCTACCTACGCGCCGGCGGTACGTTGGCGGAGCGATGGAGCTGGTCGCGCGAAAAGCTATCCCACTATTCCGCGACACCCGAAGGCAAAGCCGCGTCAGCCGACATCGATGCTGTGGTTGCGGCATTTGCGGCCGCCAATCCCGGCTTCACCTTGCAGGTTAATCGGGAACCACGCAGTCTGGAGTTGCAAATCGCGCACTGGAACCTGGACGAGTCAGTCGGAACCGCCGCTGCCGCACTCGTAGCCGCGCTCGAGCAGCGGTTTACTGGTAATCCTACGATGCCAAACACGGATCAATTGAAAAATGCTCTTATGGAATGGAAACCCGCCGTCGCCACCGCGCTGGCCGCGCCCGGAATGTCCGCGCATGGCCAGGGTCGCGCATTTGATTTTAAAATCGAGCGCGCCGGACAGGTCATCGCCGGTGTTGACGTGGCCGTAGTGAGCCAACAGTGGCGTGCAGCGGGCTGGACACAGAAGCTGCGCGCTGCCGTGAGCGTAGCCGGCGACCACTTCTCGGGGCCGCTCGAATCACCGTATGAGCCGTGGCATTATGCGTACGCGTCCAGGGCTGATACGTCGGATAGATCTCGCTGACACCACGTGCCCCGCAAGGATGATCCGGAATTTCTAGAGCTGGCACGGAGCGATATCACAACGAATTGGAACAGATGCCCCTGCAATGGGCGGCACCGCAGCGCGAACGCGAAACGAAACGCGTCTTGGCCTGCGTGCGGCAACGTACGGACACCGTAATGTCAAATTGTTAGTGTTCACTTGTTCGAATTTTGCTAATACTGAGGCAATATGGATCCGCAAAACCAGGTGGCCGACACTTCAGTCGGTGCTGTCCCAAAAGTAAAAAAAGCCACGACCGCTTTCGCGATGCTACCGCTGCCCTACGCCGAGAACGGGCTCGAGCCTATCATTTCTGCGAAGACGCTTCGGCTCCATTACGGTAAACACCACAAGGGATATGTCGAGGCCCTCAATCAGCTCGTTGCCGGCACACCGTTCGCCGATATGTCGCTCAAGCAGCTCGTTCTTTCCACAGCGCGGCAACCCGAGCACGCCTCGATCTTTCACAATGCCGCGCAGGCCTGGAACCACGCGTTCTATTGGCGCAGTTTGAGTCCAAGAGGCGGCGGCTTCCCGCCGCACGCCCTGAAAGTGCGCGTTGATTCAACGTTTGGCGGCCTCGAAGCGCTCAAGGAGGAACTCGGCACCGCTGCAACGACGCAGTTTGGGTCCGGCTGGGCCTGGCTGGTACTTGACGGCGCCAAGCTGCGAGTCGTGAAGACGGACAATGCGGAGAATCCGCTCACCGAGAATATGAAGCCGTTGCTCGTGATCGACGTATGGGAGCACGCCTATTATCTTGACTTCCAAAACAGGCGCGCGGATTACGTGAAAGAGGTCATCGAAAAGCTCATCAACTGGGAGTTTGCGGCCGAAAATCTTGGCGCAGCATGAATACCCGTTGTGATCCGTGCGGAGCGGAAAGCGCCGCCCGCACCGAAACCATGAACGCCTCGCATGAGGGGGGGTCGCTGCGAGTTTGGTCGCGCAGCCGCCGACATATACAATGTAATTTCTAGTTATATAAGCGCTCCCACTGCTCGTTTCCCACTGCTCGTTTAGGCCTGATGTAGCGGCGCTACCTACTGCTGAACTTATAGGTTAAACGCAAACCGATGGTTCTGGGGCGACTCACCGTGATGGCTCTGTACCACTGATGGTTGTTCTCATACAGCTCGGCTCGCGTGTCGGTCAGGTTCTCTCCATAGATCTGCGCGAGCCACCCGTTCTTGCCGACACCGAGCGCACCATCGTACATTGTGAAAGGTGGCAGGTTATAGGCAATGGATTTGCCCTGCAGGTCGAGCGACACCTGATCGGTCGTCGCAAGGGAGTGTGCCTGGTGCACCGCGTCGATCTGAGCGAAGGCATCATAGCCGTCCAACGCGAACTCGTAACGGACGCGGACGTTGCCCTGAAAAGGCGGCGCCCCGGCGAGCGGGCTGCCGAGCGCCCCGGCCGGATTGGAAATCTTCTGCCCGCTCTGGGTCTGTAGCGCGCTGAAGTCGATGGGCGTTCCGTCCGCCCACAAAAATGCCGCTTGCTGGACCAACTCGCTGTGATTCCAGGCAGCGGCTGCCTCGACGGTGAGCCCGTCCGTGATGCGTGCCACCCCGGTGGTTTCGATGCCCCGCACCCGATAGTTTCCACCGTTGATCGTCGAGCCATTAGGGCTGTTGACGCCAATGTTATAGGTACCTATCTGCACGTGATTCCAATTTTCCTGATAGACCGCGCCGTCCCATTGCATGCGGTGGTTCACCCAAGTCGTCTTCCAGCCCACCTCGTTGTTGGTGAGATCGTCAGGCGCGAAGGCGCGCGGCGCTGCCCATCCTCCGTGGGCACGGGCTTGTGCTTGCCACCACTGGTTGCCGGCCGTTAGCGGCGACGCTAACTGTTGTAACTGACGATTGAATCCGCCGGCACGGAAGCCCTGCGACCAGGTGTAGTAAAGGAGCGCGTCCTCGGTGATTTTCCAGCTTAAATTCGCGCGGCTCTTGAATCCCGAAAAGGTCTGGTCCAAATCTTTTGCATTGAGATTACCGACGACGATGGAGTGATTCACACAGGGATTGGGCGCCGTCGGATTATTGATGAGCTGACAACCGAAACCGCTCACGTAAGAGCCAACTTCCGTGTTCTCGGTTCTCGAGTAGCGCGTGCCGGCCGTGAGCGTGAGTCGGTTCGGAAGAAGATCGAAGTCGATGGATGCGTAGGCGGCCCTCTGGCGGTAGCCGCGCGTAACGTCGTTAAAGAAACCGTCGCTCGGCGGCCGTACGTTCGGGTTGTTGGAGGTGACGGGTGCCGGGACGAACACGGCGTTCTGTGTATTGAACAGGACTGGTCTGCCGTTCGGCTGCAGTGCCGATCCATTCACGGTGTAATAGCCGGTGGGTGGGCCAATCGGATGAAAGTAGGGAAGCGCGGTAAGATAGAGCCAGTCGACCTGCTCTTGGATCTGATAATCTTCATAGAATACACCGCCGATGCCGCGGATCCGCCAATCAGCGGGCGTGCTCAAGCGCAGCTCCTGGCTTTGGTGCGTGTTGCGCTCCTGATCATGCCAGGTCGAACTCGGCGTGAAACATTTCGCGGTCGCTGAATTGCCCGGCTGGGGATTGGCGCACTGATAGTAGTCGATGTAGACCCCGCGGGCATATTGCGTGTAGTCCTGGACCTGATCGACGTTGCGCACGAGATAGGACCCCGCATAGAGCAACTTCAGGGCACCGGCGCGGCCATCGACGGTGAGCGCGGTATTCTCGAACTTGTCCTTGTCGTATGAGGGATTGTAGAGCTGCACCGTGAGCGGAGGTTGCGGCTCGCCGAGTGAATTCGCCGCCATCTCGGCAAACACGCCTTGCGCTTCCATATTCTGATAGGACTGTGAGAGCAACGCCTTCCAGTCGTCGTTGAACTGATAAAGAGCCTGCACACGCACGCCCGAATAGGTGACTGGATTGATTTGGTTGGCCACCACATTGGCGTTGTTAATGACGACGCTGTCGGCGGGAACCATGCCGGCGTAGTCTGCATAATGAATGCTGAGATCCGTGGCGGCACGAGCGAAGGTTCCGGGAACGTTATTGATGTATCCGCCGCGCTGCTCGTTGTAGATGAGGGCGCGGACCGACAACTTGTCGGGAATGATCGGAAGGTTGATGGTGGCGTCGCCGCGGCTGCTCTGTCCGCCGTGCGCGGTCGTTGCGTAGCCCGAATTCACGATCGCTTCGGTCACGTTGAGCTTGGGTTTGTTAGTGATATAGCGCACCACCCCCGCCTCGGCGCCCGAACCAAATAGCGTGCCCTGCGGACCCTCCAATATCTCGATGCGCTCGAGGTCCGCGGCGTAGATGTCCAGGTTGCGGTAGGGAAGCTGCGCGGACTGCTCATCCAGGTACAACGCGACATTCGGGAAACTGCCGGTGATACCCGACCCCTGTATTCCCCCTTCGCCCGTCGCGAGGCCGCGCACATAAATGTTGTTCTGGCCGGGACCCACACCGTGCGCGGTAACCGTGGGCAGGTACTTCACGAAGTCATCAAAAGTCGTAGCGTTGAGCCTGGCAAGAGTTTCCCCGGTCAACACCTGAATCGTCATCGGCACGTTCTGGAGGTTCTCCTCGCGGCGGTTGGCGGTGACAATCACCTCTTGCAGTTCCTCTCTCTCGGGGGTCTTCGTAGCAGCCTCCTTAGGCGGCCCAACCACCGCGGCAAGGATGCGGATGCTGTGCGGTGTGAGGTACTCGAACTTGAGCCCGGTGCCCTCGAGCATTCGAGCCAGCGCTTCATTGGCGCTCGTTCCCGCAGCGACAGCGAGGGATCTCTGGTCACGCACCACACCCGAAACATAAATGAGCTGCAGGCCGGTCTGGCGGGCGAGCGCTGCAAGCGCCTGGGCCAGAGGCTGCGCCGGAATGTCGACGGCGAGCGCCGCGGGTTCAGAGGTCTGGGCGAGCGCCGCCGGAGCACCGAAGAGCACAACGGGCGTGCAAATTGAGGCCGCGCAGAGCACCTCGGACACGACGCTTGCAATGTCCGCTGATCGGCGATGCGATCGACCTCCCATGCGGCTCCCGTTCAGGCATCTTTGCGTGCCCTGACCTGAAGCCTAACATAGGGCGGCAATTGACCGTAAATGCGGTCAAGCGCGGCTGCGTCTAGTCCTGCGACACGCGAATTCGCGTCGACGTCACCTCGACCCGCACACCCTTGAGGCTACGCAGGAAGGCAATGAACGCTTCGGTGTCGCCGGTGGCGAATACGCCGCTGACTTGCAGGGTCCGCAGCGCAGGTGTCGCGATCTCGATCGGTTTCGCGGTGTAGCGATTGTATTCGGCCGCGACACTCTCCAGCGGTTCGTGGTCAAATACTATTTCGCGATGTAGCCAAGCCGTTGCGCTCTGCGCATCGACCGCCACGGGCGTGCCCGGTCCCTGCCCCTCGGTCACGCTGATCTGCTGGCCGGCACCCACCTGTACAAATCGTGTTAGGTGGTTTTGGCTCGAGTTCGTGCCGAGCTTTTCCGACATAGTGGACGGCCCGACGATAACCCGCCCCTCGACCACCGTTACCACGGTCGAATCATGTTCCAGGCGCACATCGAAATTGGTGCCGAGGTCGACGATTTCAGCCGATCCGGCGATCACCCGAAATGCGCGATCGGGCTCGTGGGCAACTTCGAAGTCCGCCTGGCCGGAGGTGAGCATGACCAGCCGTTGCGTCTTGCCGTACCGGATGGTGACCGCACTGTCGGTATTGAGGTGCAGCACTGAGTTATCCGCCAAGCGACGAGTCAGCTGCTCACCGTGTCGGGTCTCAAAGTGCATTGCCGTGATGCCGTTGGGCGCCGGGGAGTGCTCGACGGGCCTCCCGTTCCACCTCAAGAGCAAGCCTAGACTCAATACAGCGCATGCGGCCATCGTCACCGCGGCGGGAAACCAGCGGCGCGAGGGTGTCCCGCGAACGGTGTCGATCACGCGTGGCAAGAGGGGTTGACCCGCAGCGTCGTCATCGGCCCGTGCGCGGGCGAGAATCGCCTCGAGGGAATACACAGGATCGGTGCCGGCCTTCTTAAGATCGCGCGCAATCGTCGACACGCCGAGGAACTCTTCGATGTGGACCGGCGAAGTCTTGAGCCACGCCGCAAGGGCCACGGAGTCTTTCGAATCCAGCTGCCCCTCATCGTTCGCCACGAACCACTCGCCGGCCTGTTCGGCGATCGCGGCACGGACCTTCTCTTCGTTGGAATTCATACGTTCAACCTAGCCGCGCCATGCGGCGTCGACAATGACCCAGCGCCTGTGCCACGTACTTCTTCGCCATCTGCGGGGACACGCCGAGGTGCATCGCGATTGCCCGGTAGGACAGTCCCTGCGTGAAGCGCAGCTCCACCGCGGCACGGCATTTGGGACGGAGCTGCTGCAGCACGACCCCGAGGCGCGCGACCCGCTGGGTCGCATCGAGATCCCCGTCGAACGCCGGCAGCGTCCCGAGCTGCTCCTGTACCGAAGCCTCGTCGATGTCGATTCCGTTCGCTTGCCGACGATCGAGCACCGCATGCTCCTTCACGAGGTTGTTGGCCACCGTGTACAGGTAGTGAACGGGCTTGCGGATCGCCTCCTGGTCGCTGATGCGCAGCATTCGTAGGTACACCTCCTGCGCCAGATCCGGCGCATCGGCCTTGCTCCGGATGCGCCGCTGGAAGAACGCCTGCAAGCCGCCCCGGTGCTCGGCAAACAGCCGCTCGACCAGCGATGGTTTCGGCTCAGCCGCGGCCATGGCGACACATGAGGATTCTCCCTTTACTAGTATATGAGTCCCAGAGGGCCGAAATGGCAACCAAAACTTTCATCGCACCTCATCCCACCTGCCGCTGAGATAGACCCCCACACCCAGCATCGCAATTTAGGGGTGTCCATTTCATCGCCCGAGGACTCGTTAGTTAGAGAACGGGTGAGCACGCCAATCGGTTTCAGCGCGTTCGGTCGGCTTCGACGCTATGGGTTGGGAAGCCGGTTGGAACGACAGCCGTCGATGCCGTGCGGGAGCAGAAGGTCAAGGGGGGATTATGTCGCGACTTGTAGCGGTTCGCTTTTTCGGGGTGGTGGTCGCCAGTCTACTGGCGGTCGGTTGCGGAGGGAGCAGCGGTGGCGGCCCCGCGATGCTCACGATCAACTCAGGTTCCCTTCCAAACGGTGCAACGGGGGTTGCCTACAGCGCCACATTGTCGGCGAGCGGCGGCGTGACGCCTGTGACCTGGGCCGAGACTGGGGCTTTTCCGCCCGGTCTGTCGCTGGACACATCCGGGACGTTGACAGGAACGCCCACGAATGCCGGAACCTATGCCTTCACGGTCACGGCCGTCGATTCGTCTGATCCGGCGCTCATCAGCTCCCTGGATGTCAGCATGGTTGTGGCCGATTCCCCCATCATCATCAGCGCGGCACCTCCGCCGCCGGCCGGAACGCTGACCTATCCCTACACCGGCTATGGATTTGCGGTGGCGAGCGGCGGTTCGCCGCCATTTACCTGGGCAGTCACCAAAGGATCACCGCCTCCCGGTTTGACGGTCGGCAGCGATGGGGGCTTCGGGGGGACGCCGACCGCCACGGGCTCCTTTGCGTTCACGGTCACCGCCACCGACAGCGCCCCGACGCCGGTGACCAGCTCGCAGCAATTCACGATCAAGATCAACACGCCGGGTCCGCTCGTCATCAGCGCGACCCCTGCGCCACCGGCCAGCGTGGCGGATAGCGGGTATAACAACACCTTCACAACGGTCTCACCCACCGGCGGCTACCAGCCGCTCAACTGGGTGGTGACGGCTGGCGCATTGCCGCCGGGGCTCACGCTCGCAACGAACGGGCAGCTCTCGGGCACCCCGACGACCATCGGCTCGTACCCCTTCACCGTGACCGTCACGGACAGCGCGCCGACGCCGAGCGTGAACTCGGCCTCCTTCACCATCCAGATCACCACGCCGCCGCCGCCCACCATCGACAACACGCCGCCGCCGACGGCAACCGTGGGCGTCGCCTATCCGGCCTTTCAATTCACGGCGACCAATGGCTACCTGCCGCTGGTCTGGAGCGAAACGGGCGCACTGCCTGCTGGGCTCAGCCTCAGTGCCGGAGGCGTTTTGTCCGGAACCCCACAAACTGACGGCCAGTTCCCCATCACACTCAGCGTCACGGATGCGCTGAACCGCCCGGCCCCCGTGGCCCTCTTCACGGTCCGTGTGTCGCTCGCCAGGCCTGCGGCCGGGTTCACTCCAACCGCGGGCGGCATGATGATCGCGCGCTCCGGGCACTCGGCGACGCTCCTGCTGACGGGCAAGGTGCTCATCGCGGGCGGCCCAAATGAGACCGCGGAGTTGTATGTGCCGGCGAGTGAGACGTTCACCGCCACCGGCAGCATGACGATCGCACGCTCCGGGCATACCGCGACGCTGCTCGGGGACAAAGCTTTGCCGCACTATGGCGACGTACTGATTGCGGCCGGAGGCAATCAGACCGCGGAGCTCTATGATCCGGCGAGCGGCAAATTCACGGCGACGGGCAGCATGCTGGCGTCTCACGACCAGCCGACTGCGACGCTGTTGCAGACCGGCCGGGTGCTCATCGCCGGCGGCGGGACCGCGAGCGCGGAGCTCTACAATCCCGCCAGCGGTACCTTTACCGCGACCGGCAGCATGCTCGTGTCACTGACCGGGCACACGGCGACGCTCCTGCCCAACGGCCACGTGCTCATCACGGGCGGCGACGTCCCGGCGGGCGCGACATCGGCGGCGGAAATCTACGATCCCGCGAGCGGCAAGTTCACGGCGACCGGCAGCATGAGCGAGGGACGCTCCGGGCACACAGCGACGTTGCTGGCCGACGGAACCGTCCTGGTCGCCGGAACGGACAGCACGGCCGAGCTATTCAGCCCCGGGACCGGAACCTTCTCAGTGGTGGGTCAGCTGTTAGCGCCGGGACTCGGAGCCACGGCGACACTGCGTAACGACGGCACGGCCCTCGTCGCGGGCGGCCGCGGCGGGAGTAGAGGACAGTCGGAACCTACGGCGCAGCTTTTCGCTCCCGAGAGTGGGGGGTTCTCG
>Ga0209890_10001319_pt1 | contig 11249 bp, 6 predicted proteins | sample OrgsoiDNA2013049_FD_185799 | JGI IMG/M metagenome (GOLD analysis project Ga0209890, IMG submission 185799) | Permafrost soil microbial communities from the Arctic, to analyse light accelerated degradation of dissolved organic matter (DOM) -... | ecosystem: Environmental > Terrestrial > Soil >... | reverse complement strand
GACGCCGTGCGCAACGAGACGGTGACGGCGATCTTCGTCACCCACACCCACCGCGACCACTCGCCGGCGGTGCCGGCGATCAAGGCGGCGACCGGCGCCACCGTCTATGCCGAAGGGCCGCACCGCGCCGCGCGGCCGCTGCACATCGGCGAGCACAATCCGCTCGATTCCAGCGGCGATCGCGATTTTAAGCCCGACGTCGCGCTCAAGGACGGCGAGGTCGTTGCCGGCGATGGCTGGACCATCGAGGCGGTGGCGACCCCCGGCCATACCGCCAACCACATGGCCTATGCGTTCAAGGAAAAAGACGTGTTGTTCGCCGGCGATCATGTGATGGGTTGGGCAACTTCCATTGTGGCGCCGCCCGACGGCGCCATGAGCGACTACATGGCCTCGCTCAACAAGCTGGCGCGGCGCGGCGAGCGGATTTACTTTCCCGGCCACGGCCCTGCGATCGGCGACGCCGGGCGCTTCGTGAACTACTACATCCTGCATCGCAAGGCGCGCGAGGCGTCGATTCTGCATCGGCTGGCGAAAGGCGAAACCGACATCCCGTCCATCGTGCGCGCCATCTATATCGGCCTCGATCCGCGCTTGACCGGCGCGGCCGGGCTCTCGGTGCTGGCGCATTTGGAGGATCTGGTGACGCGCGGCGTGGTCGAGACCGACGGTGCGCCCGCCATCGACGGCATTTATCGCTTAGCCGGCGCCCGTTTGGGCGGCTGAGCTTTCTTCGCCGGCTCCGGCCGCGGCTCGGGCGCCGAACTTACCACATCGTCGATATCCTCGAGCAGGCTGCGGATGCGCGCGGCATTGGCGCCGAAATCGTGCAAGCCGTAGCGCGAGGCCGAACGCATATCGACGCGCGCGCCGGCGCCGACCGTGCTCACGCGGATCACCACGTCGTCGCGGAAACCCATGATCGGCGTGCGGGCAACCGCCTCGATGACGGCCTCGCGGCGGCCGGCGGCCGGCGGGCGGGCATCGACCACGTGCCATTTGCGCTTGGTCACCAGTGCGAGCGCGACGTCGTATACCAGTTTGGGCGGCACGCTCTCTTGCAGTGGCGCGATGTCGGGATAGGCGCTGCGCTGCGCCTGCGCGACGGCGCCGCCCGGATAGTCGTTGCGCCCGCGCGGCCGCAGGCGCGCCAGCACGTCGAAGCGCGGCGGATTGTCCGGATCGGTGGTGATGTCGTGGATGGCCGGCAGCTTGCTGGCGCGATAGCCGAGATAGCCCGGATAGGCGAGCAGCAGCAGGCCCAGGATCAATCCCAAAATCGCCGAGCCGAGCCCGGACAGGCCCTGCCGCCAGATCACGATAAAGCCCAGGAACGACAGCAGCACCGCCAGCGCGGCGAATACCAACGCGGCGGCGAAGGTGGCGAGCGCCGGCTCGATCTCCAGCAGGCCGGAGCGCACGATGACGATCGAGAGCGCCGCCACGGCAAGCGCGAACAGGCCTATGCGGCCGGACCATGCGGCCAGCCGCGACACCGGCTCATCGCTAAAACTGGGTCGTCGCGCCATTCCCTTACCCCACGCCGATTCGCTTCAAGGTCGCCCATTCGGCGGCATCGAGAAAGGGCGATCGCCGAGGAACCGCACACCCAAGGATTGTTTCACCGTCCGCTGCGGTTCCATGTGCGTTAATTTGATGCAATGCCTCATTCCCGCGCAATCGGCGAGCGATTGGTTCGTCGTCACGACTTGTCGGTTTGAAACGCCCTGTGCGGAGTGAAAATATGTCATCGCGCGAAATTATAGCCTATTTACGCCGGTGATCGCGATCCACATTTTGGGCATTCGGGATCGATCGCACGCAGATCGCCATTGTAAAATTGATATGGCAGCGAACTCATCGCTTCGATCCGGCCGAAAATTCCTGGAACAAATGATCATGGAACTTTTGCATTAACCATTTGGTTACTATCGAATATCGGTGAGGTTAATAATGGATTAATGTTACTAAACGGCGATCAAGGGTGGTGCCTTGGTAAGGGACAGACTCGTCAATGAAAAGTAGCAACAGTTTGAGTTCGAACGTCACGAAACTCAACGTGGCGCCTGTCGGCCGTTTGGCGCAGGTCGCGGCGATCAAAACGCCGACACAATTGGAGTTCTGGTCTTCCGCCAAGCTCGCGCCGGCACGTGAGCGGGGCACTGCTGACCGATCTCGTATTGGTATTGGTGCCGGATTGGCGAGTGCGGGCTATCGCGAGCTCGACTTGACGATTAACTCTCACGACGAGGCGATCTGGTGCTTTATGCGGCCAGCGGGGCCGCCAAGCTTCACGCCGACGCTGTTGCGCGAGCTGATTTCCGTGCGGCGGACGCTGCAGCGTATGTTCGCCAACTTGCAGCCTGGTGAGGCTGCACCGATCAAATACTTCGTCGGCGGCTCGCGCATTCCGGGCATCTACAATCTCGGCGGCGACCTCAGCTTTTTCATCGAGTGCATTCGGGCGCGCAACCTCGAAGCGCTGCGCAACTATGCGCATGACTGCGTCGACGTCGCTTATCATATGACGGTCGGCTTCCACCTTCCACTCGTCACGATCACACTCGTCCAGGGCGATGCACTTGGCGGCGGGTTCGAAGGCGCATTGTCCTTCAACGTGCTCGTGGCGGAAAAAACTGCCAAGTTTGGCCTGCCCGAGATCCTGTTCAACCTGTTTCCCGGCATGGGCGCCTTCAGTTTTCTGTCGCGCAAGCTCGACGCGGCGCGCGCCCACAAGATGATCGTCGGTGGCCGCATCTATAGCGCCACGGAATTATACGAGATGGGCCTGATCGACGTCCTGGCCGAGGAGGGGCGCGGGGAGGAGGCGGTGCGCGATTACATCGTCCAAAATCGCCGCCAACACACCGTACACCAGCGCATCCGCGACGTAAGCATGCGTGTCAATCCGCTCTCGCTCGATGAACTGCACGACGTCACCGATATCTGGGCTGAGCATGCGATGCGGCTCGCAGAGCCCGATCTGCGCAACATGGAACGCTTGGCGAGCGCGCAACTACGCCGTGTGAAGCGTCTGCATCCCTAGCCGACTACATGCATTCTCAATGCCGCACGCCGCGAAGTTGCGCTCGGAGAGTCGTCCCTGCAGCACGACGCGCACGCGCTCGAATTCCTCGCGCAGCCTCTTGAGGTGTATTTCACCCCGGCTTGCGAGATCCTTGGACGTAATCTGCCGCCAGGCCAGGCACATATCGTAGAGGCCGCGCGCTCCGATATTGGCTGCGGCGCTGCGCAGCGCATGTGCTTGCTCGCGGAACGCCTGGACGTTGCCTGAGGCCGTGACCTCGGTAAGGTCGCGCAGAATATCGTCCGCGTCATTGAGAAACTGTGCCGCGAGCTCATCGACGAATTCCTTACCACCCAGGGTTTCGAGCTCATTGAGGGTATGTAAATCAACGGCTGCGGCCGTAGCAGTGCGATTGTGCGGGCGTGCGGAGGTGGAGCCCGCGACCCCATTTGTGATCGAGGCAGATTGTAGGTTTTTGCCAGCATCGTGCAACAGCGTTTCGATGATCTCGAGCAGACGACGCGGCTCGATCGGCTTGGTGAGGCAAGCATCCATGCCGGCTTCCTCACAGCGCCGCGCCACCTCCTCCGTGGCATCGGCCGTGAGCGCCACGATCGGTACGCGTGGCCGGCCGAGGGAGGCGAAGCGATAGAGCTTGGTCGCCTCGAGGCCGTTCATTACCGGCATGTTCACGTCCATCAGCACCAGATCAAATTCGCGCACGTCGAGCACGTCGAGTGCGGCTTCGCCGTCATTGACGATCGTGGCGCGATGGCCAGCGCGCTCGAGAATTTTGGTGACAACCATCTGGTTGGTCCGGTTGTCCTCGGCAACCAGGATCGAGAGTGGACGGCTGGGCGCAACAATCGCGCGGGTGCGCGCGTCGTCGGGGCGTTCGGCCGCGTTGTTGTCACGCGCGATCCGCAAAGCTCCCGTGAGCTTGAGCGGATCGAGCGGAGTGGTCAGCGTTGTGACGAACCGGCTGCGCATGATGCCGGCCGGCAAGCCATCGTTGGAATCATCCGTGAGCAGGATGAGAGCGGGTGCACGAGCGGGGTTTTCGCCCGCAATTCGACGGAACGTGGATTCGTCCGCCGCGTCGCATATTTTATCTTGTACGATCGCAATCGGCCGGCGCACACCGTCCGTTCGTAGCGACGCCAGCACGGCGGCGGCCTCGTCCATGCTCGTGGTGAACCTCGCGTCCTGCACGCAAGCCCTCACCAGCGCGCGAACTTCCTCGTTACCGCCAACAACAACGACCGGCGTCGGCGCTGTATAAACCTGCGGCAGGTCTTGTGTTTGCGCCTTGAACTCGATCTCGAACCAGAATGTGCTGCCCTTGCCGAGCGTGCTCTCGACGCCAATAGTGCCGCCCTGTAGTTCGATGAGTTGCTTGACGATGGCGAGCCCGAGGCCAGTGCCGCCAAAACGATCGATGATCGTTTCGTCGGCTTGTGTGAAGCGTTCGAACACGCGTGTCTGCGCTTCCGCGCTAATGCCGATCCCGGTGTCCGTCACCTCGAAACGCAATCGCACCTGGTCGCCATCGCGCACAACAGAGTCGACCGCGATGACGACATAGCCGCGTTCGGTAAACTTTACGGCATTGCCGGCAAGGTTGATGAGCACTTCCTCGAGACGATTTTTGTCCCCGACCAAGAGCTGCGGCGTGCGCGCGGTGTAGTGAATCGCAAGTCGCACGTCTTTTCGTTGTGCCTCAACCGCGAGCATGTCTCGGATTTCCCCAAGCACGGATACGAGATCAAAATCGGCGGTCTTGATTGTGATTCGGCCGGCCTCGGCACGCGAGAAATCGAGGACAGAATTGATCAGAGTGAGCAGCTTGCGGCCGGACTTGCCGATTGTCTCGGACATATCTTCCTGCTCGGCATCGAGCGCGGTATCGCGCAACAGGTCACTGAGCCCGATGATGGCATTGAGCGGCGTGCGGAATTCGTGGCTCATGCTGGCGAGGAAGACGCTCTTGGCGCGGTTTGCCTCTTCGGCCTGGCGCTTGGCCTCCGACAGCTTGCGGATCAGGTTCGAAACATAGAGCGGCAGCAAGACCATGCCTGCGGCCAGGCCGGTGGCGAGTCCGAGATGCTCCTGCCAGAAAGCAGTGGTTGCGACGACCGCGCCGAAGGTGAGGACGCTGATGCCGGAAGCGGCGAATAGATAGGGGACGCCAAAGCGAAATCCATTTCCGAAGATGATCCACAGATAGATCGGATAAAGCAGCGCGAAGGTCTCGCCGCCGGCGTGCATTCCGTAGGAGAAAAGGCCGAGGTCGAAGGCCATTCCGATGAGGCGCCGCGCGACGGAAACCCCCGGCCGATAGAGAAGGTGACAGAACAGGATGATTGAGACAATTTCGTATACGGCAAAATACGGACCTTGATCGCGCAGCATCGCTTCGGCGTCCATATGGCCCAGCAACGCTGCTATCATGAGATAGGCGAATGCCGCTCCGCTGAGCGCGAACCGGTTGAGCGTCATCTCGTGTTCGGAATCAGGCCGATTGCGCAGCCTACTCGCGACCCAGGAGAAGACGTGAGCAATGCGCCGATGGCTTGGCGACGGTGGACCGGCTGTCCGGAAAAGGGCCGCGCGCATCTCGAGCCTCACGCCCTGCGCGCTTGCATGCGATTTTCGTTGACGAAGGCCATCAGTTCCTCAGACGGCATCGGCACGGCGAAATAGAAGCCCTGCACTTCATCGCACCCCTCGGTGCGCAGCAGCGCGGTCTGTTCGATGGTTTCCACGCCTTCCGCGACGATCTCGAGATCGAGACTGTGGCCGAGACTCACAATCGCCCGGACGATCGCGGCATCGCTCGGGTTGGTCGTGATATCGCGCACGAAACACTGATCGATCTTCAACCGGTCGACCGGAAAATGCTTGACGTAGCTGAAAGACGAATAGCGCGTGCCGAAATCGTCGATGGAGATGCTGACGCCAAGGTCGCGCAACTGCTGCAAATCCTTAGCGACCGCTTCGGCGTCATGCATGACGATGCTTTCCGTCAGCTCCAGATCGAGCAGCCACGGATCGAGCCCGGTGTCGGCCAGCACCTTGGCCACCAGCAGCGGGACGTTCTGCTTGAAGAACTGGATGGACGACAGGTTGACGCCGACGCGGATCGGCGGCTGCCCACGATGCTGCCACGACGTTGCCTGTCGGCAGGCCTCGCGCAGCACCCATTCGTTGATCGGAACGATAAGGCCGTTTTCCTCCGCCCGCGCCAGAAACTCGCTTGGGCCGACGAGGCCGTGCCCGGGACGCTGCCAGCGCAGCAGCGCCTCCGCGCCGGTAATCTGGCCGGTCTTGAGCGCGATCTGCGGCTGGTAGTGCAAGACGAATTGCTCCTTGGCGATCGCCTCGCGCAAATCGGAGTCGAGGATCAGGCTCGCACGCGCCCGCCGATTCATGTCCGAGGCGTAGAATCGGAAGACTTTTCCGCCATCGTGCTTCGCTCGATACATGGCCAGATCGCTGTTGCGCAGGAGTTCTTCCACGTCGGCGCCGTCGGTCGGGTGAATGGCGATGCCGATACTCGCGCTCGAAGTCACCTGTTCGCCCGCATGCGACCATGGTGCGCTGATGGCCTCGATGATGCGGGTGGCCATGTCGGCCGCATCCTCGTTTTGCGTGACGTGCGTCTGCAGGATTGCGAACTCGTCGCCGCCGAGACGGGCGATCGTATCGGTTTCGCGCACGAGCGAACGCAGCCGGCCGGCGACCTCCACGAGGAACTGGTCGCCGACCTGGTGGCCGAGCCCGTCGTTGATGTCTTTGAAGCCGTCGAGATCGATGAGGTGGAGGGCGAAGGGGCGATCGCCGCGCCGCGTGCGAGCGATCTCGCGGCGCAGGCGGTCGGACAACAGCGCACGGTTTGGCAGCGCGGTCAATGTGTCGTGGTGCGCCATGTAAAAAAGGTGATTTTCGGCGCGCTTGCGGTCCGTGATGTCGAGCGAGGAGGTCAGCACGCCAACTACGGCGTTGGAGAGGTCGCGAAGCGGCGTTTTTGTCGTCAGGAACACGTGCTTGGTCCCGCTGGAGTCGGCGATCTCCTCCTCGTAGCTCGGCAGCGCGGTCTGCGTGTTGATGACTTTGCGATCAAGCGCCTTGTTGCGCGTGACGTAGCCCTCGCCGAACGCCGGCGGCATATCGGATCCAATCGCTTCGGTCGAACCGATGCCGGAAAGCGCGGCCTGATACGCATTGATGAACAGGATGTGCCCATCGCAATCGGTAGCGCTGATCATCGCCGGAACGGTATCGATGACCTGGGCGAGCCGTTCGCTCGAATCGCGCAGGGCCTCTTCGCGCGAGCGCTCGGAATCCTTGAGTTCCCGCGCAAGGTTGTCGGCGCGGGCGGCGAGCTGGAGTTGCTGCTTGCGAAGCTTCAGGAGGTTGCGGGCGCGGGTGACGAACTCTTGATGGTCGACCGGGCTGTTGAGGAAATCGGTAGCGCCGGCCTCGAGCGCGCGCAGCCGGAATTCGCGCTCCTCGTAGACCGTGATGACGATCACCGGAATCTCGCCGCTATTGGGTTGCGCGCGAAACCGGCGGATGAATTCCGCGCCGTCCATCGACGGCATCTTGAAGTCGGTGACGATCAGATCGGGTGTGTTGTGCTCGAGCCAGGTGAGCAGTTCCGGCGGGTCGCCGAAGCTGCGCACCGTCACGCCAGGTTCTATCGAAGCGGCCAGCTTCGAGAAAATCTTGCGGTTGGTTTCCCGGTCGTCGAGGATGACAATTTGAACCATGCGCCCCCGGTCATGCTGCCGCTTCGCGCGGAAAATGCTCTTCGCACAGCTGACCATACGAATGCGCGATTAAGTATCAGGGGGGTCATTACCTAAAATTGTAACAAATTACCGTTGCGCGATGCGCCAGCAAGCCAATGCGAGAAAATGCGCGAACGATGCGCAATTATTCGGGCGTTAACTTTGCGCGGATTAACCGGTTATTGAGGATACGAAAACCTTTGGCCGGCGGCCCGTCCCCCCGCGCAAGCTCACTCCGCCGCCTGCACGCTCGGCAGCACGTAATCCTTGAATTGCTGGCGAAGCGTGATCTTCTGGATCTTGCCGGTGGCGGTGTGCGGGATTTCCTCCACGAACACCACGTCGTCCGGCATCCACCATTTGGCGGTCTTGCCTTGCATAAAGCCGAGGATGTCTTCCTTGGTCGCGACCTCGCCCTTCTTGAGCACGATCACCAGCAGCGGCCGCTCGTCCCATTTCGGATGCGCGACGCCGATCACCGCGGCTTCCGCCACTTTCGGGTGGCCGACCGCCAGGTTCTCCAGGTCGATGGTGGAAATCCATTCGCCGCCGGACTTGATCACGTCCTTGGCGCGGTCGGTGATCTGCATGTAGCCGTAGCGGTCCATGGTGGCGACGTCGCCGGTGTCGAACCAGCCGTCCTTCTCGAACACCGGATCGTTGTCGACCTTGTAATAGGCTTTCGCCACCGCCGGCCCGCGCACCTTCAGGCGGCCGAAGGTCTTGCCGTCCCACGGCAGTTCTTTGCCGGCGTCGTCGGTGATCTTCATCTCCACGCCGAACGGCGGATGGCCCTGTTTCATCTGCACGTCGAGCTTCGCCTCGCCGGTAAGTGCCGCATGTTCCGGCTTCATAGTGCAGAGCGAGCCGAGCGGGCTCATCTCGGTCATGCCCCAGGCATGCACCACCTCGACGCCATAGACCTCCTGGAACGTCTTGGTCATGGCGCGCGGGCAGGCGGAGCCGCCGATCACCACGCGCTTCAGGTAGGGGAGCTTGCCGCCGGTCTTTTCCAGGTCGTGCAGCAGCATCAGCCACACCGTCGGCACCGCGGCGGTGAAGCTCACTTTGTAGGTGTCGAGCAGCTCATAGATCGAGGGGCCGTCCATCTTGGCGCCCGGCATCACCAGCGTGGCGCCGACCATGGGCGAGGAGAAGGCGAGCGACCAGCAATTGGCGTGGAACATCGGCACCACCGGCATCACCACGTCGCGCGAGGCGATGCCCTTGGAATCCGGCAGCGCCGCGATGTAGGCGTGCAGCACGTTGGAGCGGTGCGAATAGAGCACGCCCTTCGGATGGCCGGTGGTGCCGGAGGTGTAGCACATGCCGGCGGCGGTGTTCTCGTCGAACGACCGCCAGACAAAATCGCCGTCCACCTCGGCGATCCAGTCCTCGTAGGCGACCGCGTTCTTCAGCGTGGTCTTCGGCATGTGCGCGGCATCGGTGAGCACGATGTAGCGCTCGATGGTGGGAAGCTGGTCGGCGATCTTTTCCAAGAGCGGCACGAAGGTGAGGTCGGTGATCAGCACGCGGTCCTCGGCGTGATTGACGATCCACGCGATCTGCTCGGGGAACAGCCGCGGATTGACGGTGTGGTAGATCGCGCCGATGCCGAGGATGCCGTACCAGGCTTCCAGGTGCCGCCAGGTATTCCAGGCCAGCGTCGCCACCCGGTCGCCCAGCTTGATGCCGTCTTTGTCCAGCCGCTGCGCGACCTTCAGGGCGCGGGCGCGGATCTCTTTGTAATTGGTGGTGTGGAACGGGCCTTCGATCGACCGGGTGATGACCTTGCGCTCGCCGTGAAACTTGGCGGCATGGTCGATGATGCGATGAAGCAACAGCGGCCAATCCTGCATCAGCCCGAGCATGGCATTCCCCTCCTGGACGTTTCGTCTTGGGCCGGCGCCCTCGCTGGCCGATCTTCTTATTTGCGCATGATCTTATCCGAAAACCGGTGCCCACTTTTCGGGATCATGCGCTAGGTTAGCGGGCGCACCGGGCGGCGCAATGGTCTCGTGATCGGAAAAAGTCCCCCATAAATGCCGCAATCCTGGCCGACATCGGGCCGGTGCGGGCACTCCTAGCCACCGTATTCCTCGCTGCTTTCGGCTGCGGCCTCGCCGCCGCCGAAGACGTGCCGCTGCCGCGTCCGCGCCCGCCGATCTGGGTGGAGCCGCTGACGTTCCGCGAGGCCGCCGGCCCCGATTTCAATTCCGCCGAGGTCACCAGCCAACCGTCCGATTGCCGCCTGCGGCTCGAAAAGGTCGCCGCCGTCGAGCCGATGCCGCGCCTGATCGGGCCCGGCGCCTGCGGCGGCCGCGACATGGTGCAGCTCGACGCGGTGTGGCTCGCCGACCGCACGCGCATCGAGGTCAAGCCTTCGCCGGTGCTGCGCTGTGAGATGGCGGAATCGCTCGCCGCCTGGATCCGCGACGAAGCGGCGCCGCGCCTGAGCGCGATCGGCGCCGTCCTGCGCAGCGTCGACAATTATGACGACTTCGAATGCCGCGGCCGTAACCGGGTGTTCGGCGCGAAAGTTAGCGAGCACGGCATGGGCAATGCCGTCGACGTGCGTGCGTTTTCGCTCGCCGACGGCCGCGTGATCGGCTTGACCGACATGACGGTCGCAAAAGATTTACGCCAGGGTCTGCGCACGAGTGCCTGCCAGCGCTTCACCACGGTGCTCGGGCCCGGCGCGGACGGCCATCACGAAGGCCACATCCATCTCGATCTCGCCGAGCGCCGGCAGGGTTACCGCATTTGCCAATGGGACGTGCGCGAGCCGCCCGCCGAGGTCGCGGAAGTCGTACCGCTGCCGACGCCGCGGCCGGCGATCGCCGACGCCCGTTAAGCATTCCCGCAAACTCTTAGCGCGTCTCCATTTTAGCAGCACAGTTCCGCGGTTAACTTTCCCGCATGACCATCGACGCCCCCAGCCAATTCGTCCCGCCGCTCACGCGGGCCGGGGTCACCCGCCGCGGCCTGCTCAAGGCTGGGCTCGGATTGACCGGCGTTGCCGGCCTGGTCGTGCCGAGCACGGCGGCCTATGCGGCGGCGCAAGCCGCCAACGACCTCATCGTCACCGACTACCGGCCGGTGCCGTCGGGCTGGCCCGATACGCATCGGCTCAGCATCACCGTGGTCGCCGACCTGCATGCCGGCGGCCCCAATATGGGGCTGGAGCGCGTGCGCCAGGTAGTCGATGCCGCCAATGCGCTCGGCTCCGACCTGATCGTGATCCTGGGCGATTATTTCGCCACGCATCGTTTCGTCACCGAGCGGGTGCCGCATCCGGTCTGGGCGGCCGAACTCGGCCGCCTCAAGGCGCGGCTCGGCGTCTATGCCATCCTCGGCAATCATGACTGGTGGTACGACATCGAGGGCGTACGCAACGCATTGGCGGCGGTACGCATCCCGGTGCTGGA
>Ga0209890_10001318_pt1 | contig 11249 bp, 7 predicted proteins | sample OrgsoiDNA2013049_FD_185799 | JGI IMG/M metagenome (GOLD analysis project Ga0209890, IMG submission 185799) | Permafrost soil microbial communities from the Arctic, to analyse light accelerated degradation of dissolved organic matter (DOM) -... | ecosystem: Environmental > Terrestrial > Soil >... | reverse complement strand
CCAGATTACGGAAGTCAAGCAGCGAGTCACGGTTGAGATTGAAGGCCGCCAGGTTTCGATCCGCGCCTGGAAGTATGTCATTACCGGCATCACCGGAGAAATTGTTCCGGTGTATCTGCTCGATACCGATGTCCCCGAAAATTCCGAATACGACCGCGCACTGACCGACTCGCTTTACGGCGGCGATCAGCGCTATCGCCTGGCCCAGGAAATTGTGCTCGGCCTCGGCGGCTTCCGGATGACCGAAAAGCTCTATCCCGGCCAGCTTGAAACTTTTCACATGAATGAAGGCCACTCGGCCCTGCTCTCGCTGGGCCTGCTCGAACGTCGCCTCGAACAAAGTTTCGCCGGACGCGTCAAGCAGCTCGACATCGATGGCGTGCGCGGCATGTGCATCTTCACCACCCACACTCCCGTCCCCGCCGGCCATGATCAGTTCCCCCGCAGCCTGGTGGGCCAGATCCTGGGACGCGAAGAACTCGCGCTGCTCGACGAAGCCGACGCCTGGGAACGCGAAGCCCTCAACATGACTTTCCTGGCGCTGCGCTTCTCCGGATACGTAAACGGAGTCGCCATGCGCCACGGCGAAGTTTCCCGCGGAATGTTTCCCGCCTACGACATCAGCGCCATCACCAACGGAGTCCACGCCATCACCTGGACGTCACCGGCATTCAGCGAACTCTTCGACTCCTTTATTCCCGGCTGGCGCACTGACAACAACTATCTGCGCTACGCCATCAGCATTCCTATCCCTGACATTCAACGGGCGCACGCCGAAGCCAAGTCCGAATTGTTCGAGGAGGTTGCCAAGTCGTTTGGAGTGCAGCTTGATCCCAAGCTTCTGACCCTCGGCTTCGCCCGCCGCGCCAGCACTTACAAGCGCGCCGATCTTCTATTTCAAGATCCCGAACGCTTGCGCCGGATCGCTCGCGAAGTCGGCCCCATTCAGCTCGTCTATGGCGGCAAGGCCCACCCCCACGATGAAGGCGGCAAGAACTTGATTCGCCGCGTCGTCGGCGGCGCCAGCTCTCTGGCCGACGTTATTAAAACCGTGTACGTGGAAAATTACGACATGCGCTGGGGGAAACTCATCACCTCCGGCGTCGATCTCTGGATGAACACCCCCATGCGCCCGCAGGAGGCCTCGGGCACCAGCGGCATGAAGGCCGCGTTGAACGGCGTACCCAGTTTCAGCGTGGTGGACGGCTGGTGGGCTGAAGGCCACATCGAAGGCATCACCGGATGGGCCATCGGCAGCAGCGAGGTAGCCGAAGATCCATCGCTCGAAGTCGCCGCCCTTTACGACAAGCTGGAGCGTGACATCGTCCCCATGTTCTACGGACGCCCCAACCGCTTCGCCGAAATCATGCGCTACACCATCGCACTCAACGCTTCTTTCTTCAACACCCAGCGCATGGTCCTGCAATACATTTCAAACGCCTACAAGATTCAGAGGGACGTGGCGGTACCGGCGATGCGGTTGTAGGTCTTCAACTCGCGCGTGCGAAAAATAATGCGCCCTCAAGGCTGGTGAGCAACAGTCCACTCTGGCGGTCCAGCAATACGAACTTTGCACGATCCGTGGCATGCAGCGCCGGTTCCGTGAACGGAGTCACGGCGACTCCGCCGTATTCGTCCAGGCGCAGTGTCATAGTTCGGGAGCAGGGAGAACAAAGCCAGAAATATTCTGACTTCTCCCGGTTGGGCAATCCCAAAGCCCGGTCGCTTTCCAGCCGAAACAGTCTTCCCTCTTCCAAGTAGCGGAATGGAGCGGGGCAGGAAGGATTGACACACTTGGCGAGCATAGCAATACCTCTGAAGGGGTTTCTGCTTGGACATCTGCAGTATCACCGTACCGAGCTTGCTCATTCAGTGATGGTAGTCACAGGTTGCTGTGACACGGAGGGAGTCTAGTTGGGGGGGCGGAATGGTGGACCTGGTCGGGATCGAACCGACGACCTCTTCCATGCCATGGAACGGAGAAAATCGCAACTTGCTGACGGCAAAGGCTTTAATAGTCGGAGGAGTCGGCAAAAACCGCTAAAATCGGCGTGTTTTGCTACCAAAATGCTACCAAAACACGTGCTACCAATTTGCTATCAAACTGATTTGGGCCGAGGGCTGACCGCGGGGGACAGCCCTTTTCTACTTCAATGATTGGTCCCATTGAAATTTCATTTTGAAATCAACAATGACCACAGCAGCGTCGTTCGCATGGCGCAGGGCTGTCCCTCAGCGGTCCCAGAGAGTAGCCTCCATCCTGCTCGTTAATAGTGATTGTGGCGTTCAACACAGTTCGTGTCTCACCATGCATGTTTATTCCCACCGTTGTTCCCGGCATTGAATGCCTCCTTCTCTCGCATCATGGCACAGAAAACTTTCGAGTGGAACAATTGCGCGTAAGAGGCCGAAGTGCACCGTCTTGCTAAGTGTCCACGAATCGGTTAAGTGGACACTTCGGCAGGAGTGGAGCCGATGTTCCAGGGGCAACAACTCCTCGATGCGGTTGACAGGGTAATCGGCGATACGGGTCAGCACTTCGCGTAGCGACACACTGAATCAGAATCTCGACAATCCGATACCACAGTTCTCTCCCAAGGCGACGCTCGGAACGATGAGGGAAGAGACGGGCAGAGTGAGCGAAGAAGCTGTTCGCAGAGAAGCAAGGAAAATCCGTCCTGGCAAAGGCTTGTTTTCTTGCAGATCGGAGCTGATGGGGCGTGCAAGCCAGCAAGAGGCGGCAAATTTAGCGGGCCCGACGAGAGCGCAACGGAGCGCGCAGATCTTAGACCAACTCGAAGATTCATGTCTCCAATCGCGTCGTTAGAATGTCCGCGGAGTAGACGACCAGCAGGTGGCCGTTTTCAAGTAACCCCCCCTAGGCTGTGGCTGAAGGATTTTCGATAATGGTTGTAAATGGGTGTGTTTTTGGGTGTTGACAAATTGGGTGTAATTGGGTGTATTATTGGGTGTAATGATCGAGCCAGCCACCCTCAAGATTACCCCAGAAATTCTCGGCTCCATTGCCGAACTCGATGAATTCAAAGGGGCTTGGCTGGCTCTAGGCACCTTGGCTCCCGAGCGTCTATCCGCCCTCCGCAGGGTGGCCACTATTGAAAGCATCGGATCATCCACCCGCATTGAAGGCAGCAAGCTCTCCGACAGGGAGGTCGAAAAGCTGCTGTCCAACCTTGAAATCAAGTCCTTCCATACGCGGGATGAGCAGGAAGTGGCTGGCTACGCCGAAACCATGGAGCTGATTTTCCAGTCCTGGGAAGAGATCACCCTGACAGAAAACCATGTCAAGCAGCTGCACCGCGACTTGCTCAAATACAGCGAAAAGGACGCGCATCATCGCGGCGAATACAAGACCCAACCCAACAGCGTCGCGGCCTTTGACGAGACCGGAAAGCAGATCGGCATCGTGTTTGAAACGGCTACCCCGTTCGACACCCCGCGCCTGATGAGGGAAGTGGTCGGTTGGGCACGGGAACTGCTGGAGAGCCGCCAGCTGCATCCTTTGCTGGTCATAGCCATTTTTGTCGTCGTATTTCTTGAAATCCACCCCTTTCAGGACGGCAACGGTCGTGTGAGCCGCATCCTGACGACACTGTTGCTGTTGCGTGCTGGATACGCCTATGTTCCCTATAGCTCACTGGAGAGCGTGATCGAACACAGCAAGGAAGGCTATTACCTCGCGCTGCGGCAGACGCAAGGGACGATCAGAACCGACACGCCGAATTGGCAGCCATGGGTCTTGTTCTTCCTGCGCGCACTTCAACAGCAGATCAAGCGGCTGGCCAAGAAAGTCGAAAGGGAGAAAATTGTCCTGTCTGCCATGCCCGAATTGTCCGTGAAAATCCTCGAGTATGCACGCGAACACGGACGCGTCACCATCGGCGATATAGTTACGCTGACCGGCACGAGTCGGAACACGCTCAAGCAGCACTTTCGCCATCTTCTGGAAAAACGCCACCTAGTAATGCACGGCAGAGGTCGCGGCGCCTGGTATGGATTGGCATAGAGTCCAGAACTTTGGGCCACAGATGAAGAATCTGAGCGGGCTCATCAGGAACTTAGCCCCGCACGCCCGACAAAAAATCCGCGTGCGGGGACGGAGGAGCTTGAGTGGGAGTCTTGACGAGGCTAGCCGACGCGCCTCCGGCCTCATTCGATGTTGTCGCGTTTCGCATCCTAAATCTAAAGCCCACAACACTGAAGCAGAATTACTGGGCCGAGACTGTTGCAATCAGGCGTGGCTGTTGAAAAACTCTTTCCTACGAAATTTGCAAAAATAAAATTGCGTCAGGAAGCCCTACAATCGATCTTCTCGGGTCGCCTAGACATTTTCTATCCCCCAAATTTCGGCTGTTTGGGACGAAAAGCGAGTTTTTCAACAGCCACAGGCGATTACGCTCATTGACCCGGCCAGCCCAAGGGAGGGGTTTTGAGTGCAATGGCGATATTACGCGAGTTGTCTCCATTGACCTGTCGCCTACATTTAGGGAGCGGAACGAAATAATCAATGCGGGTTTGCGGAGTCACTTGTAGGCATTCGAGAATGCTGCTGGTCAGAAGGGTCGAAATCAGCTCTTTGGAAGCGCCCACGACAGTGAAGGCATGGTCATAGTCAGAGCAAACACACCAGGTCCGGTTTGGCGGCCACCAGTATTCGGGACTGAGTTTGTAGCCACTCATCTCCCGAAACTCGTTAAGCTCGTTCAGAGTGCCGCGAAAAAATAGAGGCTTCCCTTGACCATGAAACCGCCACTCCGAGAAGCGAAAAAAGCAATCATTTCCATCGGTGAACCCGTTTAGAATCGAAACCAATTCCCCGCATTCCTCCGTGCTAAGCCACCCGTCATTTGGACCGGATAGGAGCCGAGGCCAACACCCCGTTTCCAATTTCCTGAGATACCAATTCTGATTTATCTCTGGAACGAAGGGTACATTCAGCACCTCAGCCACTTCTTTCCACCAGATTCTTGGGCTTGGCGAGTTACCTCTCCGGGTTTCGATCAGCGATCTTAGTTCTTCACGTCGCGGGATTCTAAGAATGGCAGTCTCGCTCTCGGTGAGAGGATTGTCGACAATCTCGTAGTGAGCCTCGATGCGATGGAGGATTTTTGCATATGCCCCAAATGCTGGCGGCATTAGAAGAGAAAGAAAATACCCGACAGCATGTCGTGCTTCGTTATTGCGCTCCGGCTTTAGCAGCTTTTTCTAGCTTCCTTCTGCCGCCCCACAGTCCTCGACTAGATATTTACCGGGCCGCTCTCTCATAATGCATTGACCGGACAGTGTTGCTCTCAAACCAGCGAGCCATCGGGGCGCATGGCACTGTACCTTGAGGGAAAGACTCCGTTGAACGCGAATGATCTTTCCCCCAAGGAGGCAACTTTATGAGTCGCGAGATCAAGTATATCGGCATGGACGTGCACAAGGAAGCGACCGTGATCGCCGTGCTGAACGGCAGTGGCAAGCTGGTGATGGAGTCGATCGTGGAAACCAAAGCCAGCAGCATTCTGCAGTTTATCCACGGTCTGCGCGGCGAGCTGCATGTGACCTGGGAAGAAGGGACCTGGGCGGCTTGGCTCTATGATCTACTGCAACCCCAGGCGGCACAAGTGCTGGTCTGCGATCCACGGCGCAATGCCTTATTAAAGGAAGGCAACAAGAGCGACAAGATCGATGCGCGCAAGCTGGCCGACTTGTTGCGCACCGGAATGCTGCGCCCGGTCTATCACGGAGAACATGGACTGCGGACGCTGCGCGAGTTAGGGCGCAGTTATCAGACCATCAGCCAAGATCTGAATCGAGTCATGAACCGGATCAAAGCTCTGTATCGCGGCTGGAGCATCCCTTGTGCCGGTACCCAGGTGTATGCTCCGCGTTATCGGGAAGAGTGGCTACAGAAGATCGAGCATGCGGGGGTACGCCGGCGGGCCGAGCTGCTCTATCAACAGTTGGATGGATTGCAGGCGCTACGACGAACCCTGCGTCCTGAGTTATTGGCGGAGAGCCGGAAACATAAAGCCTCGAAACTACTACGTCAGATTCCCTGCCTCGGTCCGATTCGGGCCGCCCGCTTGCTCGCACTGATGCAAACGCCGCATCGCTTCCGCAGCAAACGGCAACTCTGGACCTATAGTGGGCTGGGCATTGAGACCCGCGACAGTGCGCAATATCGCTTCGTGCGCGGACAACTGCAACGTACGAAAAAACCGCAACAGATTCGTGGTCTCAATCGGAATCACAACCACGAGATGAAAGAGATCTTCAAGGGAGCTGCGACCCGAGCCCGCTGTGGGGTGGGTCCGTTACGCGACTTCTACGTGGCCTTGCTGGAGAAAGGGATGAAGCCGGAGATGGCGCGTCTGACCTTAGCCCGAAAGATCGCGGCCACTGCTTTGACACTCTGGAAGAAGGAGGAACGTTTCGACGCCGAACAACTGAAGCTACAAGCAGCTTGAGCGTCGCACAGAACTCAGGGGATCTCCCAGGTTTTCATGCCTCGGTGGTGGCCCATCGGTTCTGCGATGCTCGGGTTCGAGGGAGAGTATCCATGCACTCATTAGGCGCTCTGTGTGCTGAAGTTTTGCACCGCGTCTCCGGGTCAATCCTATGCCCCCTCGGATAACCCAAAAAGCCATAGGCCTCGAGCCTCACATAGTGATGATGGTTGGCACTTAAGCCAACGGTTGGCTTGCGCAGCTTCGCAACGAATGGTGTCGGGACCGCTGCATGAAACCACTCAAGGGAGACCAGCAACTGCGATCCGTATCCCTGTCGTACTCTGTGGCGCTCCAAGCGTTAAGACCAAAATCCCTCTCCACGAAGAAGAAGGGGCCTGGATGCAACCCATCGACGTCAACCATCTTCCACCGGCGCCGCCAACTGCACAGCTTTCATGTTGTTGCAACGAGAAAATGTCGTACTAACTGCAACGAGACTCTGTCACCCCTGTCGATTAAGTAACGGCCGCTAAAGCGGGGCGGCCGGAGAGGTTGTAGATGCGGGGCAGGGTTGCTTTTTCTTTTCTGCGCCGAGGTGAGGAGCATAGGACGGCGGGCGGGGTGTTCTTCGAGCGGCAGGGGCAACGCGAGAAGGAGCTGATCTCCGCGATAGACGCGCAGGATGCCATCCAGGTGATGCGCGAGCTCGACCGTTTCTCCGGCATAGCCGCGATGGCCGGGTAAGGGCGGGAGGGCGATGGAATTCGCGCCTAAGGTGACGGTGTGATCGGGGGCGACGACGCGTTGATAGCGCAAGGCCAGGCAGCGGTCGAGATCAAAGCGGCGCGGCAAGGAGCGGAAGTCGCGAACGGATTCGGCGGCAGGCCGGACGAAGCGCTGGTTGTAATCGGCGCAGAAGCGGGCGAGCACGGCGTTGGCTTCGGTCAAAGTGGTAGCACGGGCGAGGCGGAGTTCGCTGACCAGGCGGTCCTGACAAGTGCGCCAGGCCCGTTCGATGCGGCCCTTGGCTTGGGGAGAATAGGCGGGAATCTGCTCGATGCCGAGTTCCTCGGGCGCGTCCCAGTTGGGTGGGAGATTGTTTTCCGGCGAGTTGTTCGGCCAAGGTCCAGTGCGCATCGTTTGCGTTGAAAGATGGCGTGGCGGTCGCGATAGAGGCTGAGCGGAATACCGTGCGCGACGATCATGGCGTGCACAGCGCGGAGATAGCCGAGAGTATTTTCGGCTTCGAGTTGGAAGGGAGCGGCCAGGATCTGGCGGGTGGCGTCGTCCTGAAAGCCGATCAGGGTAAGGGTGGGGCCGCGGCCTTCGAGCCAGTCATGGCGGCTGGCGTCGGTGAGCGCCATCATGCCGAAACGCGGACGGGGCGGGCGTCGGGAACGATATTTACGCGGCCGCCGTTTCTGCGGCGAGGCCAGTTTGGCAGCCCGCAGGATGCGGCGCACGGTCTCGCGGCTGACGGTGAGGTTCTCTTCGCTGTGAAGTTTTTCCGCCAGATGAGAATCGTTGAAGCCCTGATACTTGCCCCGAGCCAAGGTCAAGATCAACTGCTTCTGGGGAACAGAAACGGCCCACGGCATGCCGCGTCCGCGATTGCCATGCCGCACCCAGTCCGGGGAATTTGGCTGGTAGCGGCGTTTCAGTCAATGCACCTGTCGCTCGCTCAAATGCAGCAGGCGGGAGGCTTCGCGTACGCTCAGCCTCCCGCCTGCTGCATTTTCAATCACCTTCACTCGTTGGAACTCTTTCTGACTCATCATCACCATCCTGGGAGGGTGACAGAATCTCGTTGCAGTTATGGGGTGACATTATCTTGGAGCATCTACACAACTGCACAGCTTTCATTGACTTGCCTCCTTCATTCCACCTAACATACCGCCACGCATGATCGGCCAGACCATTTCGCATTACCGTATCGTCGAAAAGTTGGGCGGCGGCGGAATGGGTGTGGTGTATAAGGCTGAAGACATAAAGCTCGGCCGCTTTGTAGCCCTCAAGTTTCTCCCCGACACCGTCGCCAAAGACCCGCAAGCCCTCAGTCGCTTTGAGCGCGAAGCCAAAGCCGCCTCGGCCCTCAATCACCCGAACATCTGCACCATCTACGAAATTGACGATCACGGCCAGGCGTTCATCGCGATGGAGTTTCTCGATGGGATGACGCTGAAGAACCGGATCGCCGGGCGTCCGCTGGACAGCGAATCGCTCCTGTCGCTCGCCATTGAGATTGCCGACGCGCTCGACGCCGCGCACGCCGAAGGCATTGTCCACCGCGACATTAAGCCCGCAAACATTTTCGTGACTAAGCGAGGACACGCCAAGGTCCTCGACTTCGGACTGGCCAAGGTCACAACTCCAACCAGCTCTTCGAGCCAGATTGCCGTGGCCAACACCATGACCGGCGCAGACGAGCCGCATCTCACCAGTCCCGGAACGGCGCTGGGAACGGTCGCTTATATGTCGCCCGAGCAAGTGCGCGGCAAAGAACTGGACGCCCGCACCGATCTTTTTTCTTTCGGAACCGTGCTCTATGAGATGGCGACTGGAGTCCTGCCATTTCGCGGCGACACCTCGGGAATCATTTTCGAAGCCGTGCTCAACCGCGCACCGGCGTCTCCTACGCGCCTGAACCCTGACGTCTCGCTGGAACTCGAACGCATCATCAACCGCGCGCTCGAAAAAGATCGCGACCTGCGCTATCAGCATGCCTCGGAGATGCGCGCCGAGCTGCAACGGCTAAAACGGGACAGCGATTCCAGCCGTCACGCCGCCGTGCTCAGCCCGGAATCGGCAGCCCCGGCGCCAGCGGCGGCTCAGCCCGCGCACACCAGCAGCAGCTCGGCGGTGGTGGCCGCCGCTCGCGAGCACAAATTCGGAATCGGCGTCACCAGCGTCATCGTCGTGCTCCTCGTGGCGGCCGCGGCTTATGGCGGCTACGCTTTCTTTTTCCGAACCCGCCCGACACCATTTCAAAACTTTACCGTCAACAAAGTTACCGAGAGCGGCAAAACGCGGCAGGTTGCCATTTCTCCCGATGGCAAGTACATCCTGAATGTGCTGGATGACAAAGGCTTGGAGAGCTTATGGCTGCGGAACCTCCCCACCAACAGCGACACCCAAGTCATGCCCCCCGGGCCGATCCTGTACCTCGGCTTGAGGTTTTCGCCGGATGGAAACTATCTCTACTTTGTCCGCGGCGAGCCCGGACAAGTTCTGAAGTTTCTGTATCGCGCGCCCGTCCTCGGTGGCACTCCGCAAAAACTAATCACCGACGTGGACACCAACATCACTTTCTCTCCCGATGGCCGCAGTCTCGCCTACACCGTGGAGAACAACCCGGAGCTTGGCAAATTCCGCCTGGTGACTTACTCGCTGGACACGGGCGAGTCGAAAACGCTGGTCACTGGCAACATGGATCAAGTCCTATTAGATCCGGCATGGTCGCCCGACGGCAAGACGATCCTGTGCGTGATCATTCACCAGGGAAATGCAATTTCAAGCCTGGTCGCGGTGAACGCGATCACCGGCAACCCAGACACCATCTTTGAGTCGAGAGATGCCCTTCTATCCGCGCCCGAGTGGCTGCCCGATGGCGGAAATGTACTCGCCCTCTCACTCGGTCGAGATACCAGTTTCACCCGCCAGCAAATCGTAGAAATCTATTATCGCGACCGCACCAGCCGCCCGGTTACCCACGACATCAACGATTACTCCGGTCTAAGCCTCTCCGCTGATGGGCACATGGCGGCGACGATTCTAAACCAGAATCACTTCGACCTTTTCGCCCAGCCCGCCTCCGACCTCAGCAGCAGCCAGTCTCAGCAGCTTACCTCTGGCACCCCCGTCGAGGGCTTTGCCTGGACGACCGACGGCCAAATCATCCTGGCGCAACAGAATGCCTTGACCCTTTTTCAGCCTGGCAGCGGGAACAAGTCGCAGCTCACATCGACCCAACAGGATGGCGGTGCCGGCGCGCCTTCAGCATGCGCAGATGGCCGCTATGTGGCATTCGGCCTCGGCGGCCACGGTGGCGGAATACACCTGAATATTTGGCGCATGGATGCCGGCGGTGGGAACCTCACCCAACTCAGTGACGGAAAACGCGACCAATATCCCGTGTGCTCGCCCGACGGGAAATGGGTTTACTACTCCGATTTAACCAACGGCGCAAAGCTGACCAGAGTGCCCTTGGAGGGAGGGAAGCCCGAAAGACTCTCCGAGTTTCCGGCCGACCAATTTGACATCTCACCAGACGGCAAGTGGGCGGCTTTCGAAACCTTTGTATCGCCCGGCAGCGGCAGAATGCAACTGGCATTGCTCCCGGTCGATTCTCCCCAAACCACGAAGTTTTTGGACTTGCAACGCACTATCCCGATCAGCGAGTTGCTCCGCTTCACCCCCGACGGTAAAGCTGTGGTCTATCCAATCCGCGACAACGACACCGACAACCTCTGGCTCCAACCCCTCGACGGTTCACCAGGCAAGCAGATCACCAGCTTCAAGTCCGAACAGATTAGCGACTTTCACTGGTCGTTCGACGGCAGCAAGCTCGGCCTAATCCGCGGTCACACCGATTCCGACGTGGTGCTGCTGCAGGAGTCCAGACCGTAAGATGTGTGGCAAGCGCCCCTGGGGAACTCTGGAAAGACGCCGGTGCAACGGCACGAAACGTCTGCCTTTGAACCTTGCGGTTCGAGATGTGATGTAATCAGGCGTTAGCACAAGCTTGCGCTTTTCCTTCGCCAAAATCGGTGCCTATGAGTGAAATCGAGATTTTTC
>Ga0209890_10001317_pt1 | contig 11252 bp, 10 predicted proteins | sample OrgsoiDNA2013049_FD_185799 | JGI IMG/M metagenome (GOLD analysis project Ga0209890, IMG submission 185799) | Permafrost soil microbial communities from the Arctic, to analyse light accelerated degradation of dissolved organic matter (DOM) -... | ecosystem: Environmental > Terrestrial > Soil >... | reverse complement strand
TGTTCCCTGCGGCGCTCCTGCAGCCGCCGTTCTTTGACCCGCACGCCGACGATGCCGTCAACTACGGCAGTATCGGCGCTGTCATCGGCCACGAGATCAGTCACGGCTTCGACGATCAGGGCAGTCAGTTTGACGCCCACGGAAATCTGCGCGATTGGTTCACGAAAGAGGATCACGACAGATTCGCCGCGAAGACGGCGGCGCTCGCCGCTCAGTACCGCGCCTACGAGCCGCTGCCCGGCTACCACGTCAATGGCGAGCTCACCCTCGGCGAAAACATTGCGGATAACTCGGGGCTCGCGGTTGCCTATAAGGCCTATCGGCTTTCCCTCGGAGAGCAGGCGGCGCCGCTCCTAGACGGCTTGACGGGTGATCAGCGCTTCTACATCGGCTGGGCACAGGCTTGGCAGGCCAAGGTGCGCGCGAACACTGAGATTCTGCGTGTCAAGGCGGACCCGCACTCACCGCCGCGGTTTCGCGTGCACGGCACGGTTGTGAATCAACCGGCGTTCTATGCAGCGTTCGACGTCAAGCCGGGCGACAAGATGTATCTGCCACCGGAGAAGCGCGTCATCATCTGGTGAAGCGACGCCGGACAGTGCCGGCGGCTGCAGGAGCTTTAGCGCCTAGCGGGTATTGAGCTTGCACAGCTGCACTTCCAATTGTTCGGTGGCCTCGAGCCAGCGCGCTTCGGTTTTTTCCGTTTCGCGAGCGAGCCGCGCCTGCTCGCTAAGAAGCTTATGCAGGCGCTCTTTGGCGCTGTCCGCATAAATATCGGGTGCGTCGAGCCGGGCCTGAACCTGGGCGCGTTCCTGGGCAAGGCGTTCAAGCGCGCTCTCGCACGCGCCGATCGCAGCTCGCAGCGGACTTAAGCGATTGCGGCGCTCGGCCTCCTCACGCTTCCTTTGTCGGCGCGAGTCGGTCGTTTCCACCTTGCGCGTGGGGGTTCCGGCGGCCGCGCTATCGGCGTCTGCCAGCCATTTGGCATAGTCCTCGAGATCGCCGTCAAAGGGCGAGGCGCGCCCCTGGTGGACGATGTAGAACTCGTCAGCCACGGTACGCAGCAGGTGCCGGTCGTGCGATACCAGGACGACGGCGCCAGCGTAGTCCTGCAGGGCGACCGCCAAGGCTTGACGCATCTCGAGGTCGAGATGGTTGGTCGGCTCATCGAGCAAGAGGAGATTGGGGCGCAGGTAGGTGACGAGCGCCAGCACCAGGCGCGCCTTTTCGCCGCCGGAGAATGGCGCTATCGGCTCAAAGACCCGACCACCCCGAAAGCCGAAGCCCGCGAGGAAATCGCGCAGCTCCTGCTCAGTTGCGCGTGCCGCAAGAGCTGCGCCAACGCGGCGCAAGTTCTCGAGCGGCGACTCTTCTGGCGCGAGTTGCTCGAGCTGATGCTGGGCGAAGTAGCCGATGCTGAGGTCGCGCGCCTCGGTGCGCGTACCCGAAAGCGCGGGCAGTGCGCCTGCCAAGAGCTTCATATAGGTCGACTTGCCGGCGCCGTTTCTCCCCAGGAGCGCGATACGATCCCCCGGCGACAGCGTCAGTTTGACGTGCTCGAGAACCACTCGTCCGTCGTAGCCGGTGGATTGATCCTCGAGCGCCAGCAGCGGGCGTGGCAATTTGAACGGCTGCGCAAAGGAAAATTCAAACGGTGAATCCACATGCGCCGGCGCGATGCGCTGCATGCGCTCGAGCGCTTTCAGGCGACTTTGCGCCTGGCGGGCCTTGCTCGCCTTGGCACGGAAGCGCGCGACAAAGGACTCCATGTGCTTGATCTCGCGCTGCTGGCGTGTGAAGAGCGTCGCTTGCTCGGCGAGTTCCGACGCGCGCTGATCTTCGAAGGCGGAATAGTTGCCGCGATAGGCGTGTGCCATGCCGTGCTCGAGATTGACGACGCGGTTGACGACGCGATCGAGAAATTCGCGATCGTGCGCGATCAGCAGCAAGGTGCCCGGATACTCACGCAGCCAGGTTTCCAGCCACAAGATGGCGTCGAGATCCAAGTGGTTGGTGGGCTCGTCGAGCAGCAGCAGATCAGAGCGGCACATGAGTGCCTGCGCCACATTGAGACGCACGCGCCAGCCGCCTGAGAATTCCCTGACCGTGCGCGTTTCATCGGTCGATGAAAACCCCAGTCCATGCATGAGCCGTCCGGCGCGACTGCGGGCGTCATAGCCGCCCGCGGCTGCATAGCGCGCGTACAATTCGCCCAAGCGCGTACCATCGTCCGCGCCGCGGCTGTCCGCGGTTGCGGACGCAATGTCATGTTCAATTGCGCGAAGTTCCGGATCGCCGTCGAGTACAAACTCGATCGCCTGTCTGTCGCTCGCGAGCAGCTCCTGCGAGACATGTGCGATCTTAAGCTGCGAGGGCATCTCGAAGTTGCCGGCATCCGCCTGCAGATCCCCGCGCACAAGACTTAAGAGACTTGATTTGCCACTGCCGTTCTCGCCCGTGATACCGACCTTCTCACCGCGAAATAAGCTGAAGGTCGCGCCGGAGAACAACAGCCGCGAACCGCGGCGTATGGCAACGTCTGTGAAATTGAGCATGCGCGCGTGTTCAGAGCGAGTTTACCAAAGCGCCGACGCCAGTCGTCACGCCCATCGCAAGCGCACCCCAGACGGTGACGCGCACGGCGCCCACCGTGGCATTGGCGCCGCCCGCGCGTGCCGCAATTGCGCCGAGAAATGCGAGGAACGCGAGAGAGGTGCCGGCGACCCAGGCAATGAGCTGCGCGCCGGGAGTCCATAACGTGACCAAAAGAGGCAGCGCTGCGCCGAGCGCGAAGCTCGCCGCCGAAGCGAGCGCGGCCTGCGTCGGCCGCGCATTCATAACCTGGGAAATACCCAGTTCGTCGCGCACATGCGCACCGAGCGCGTCATGTGCCATGAGCTGCTCGACCACCTGCTTGGCAAGCGTCGGGTCAAGTCCGCGTGCGACGTAGATAGCCGTCAGCTCCTTGCGCTCCCCGGCGTCGTCGGCCTTGAGCTCTTTGCGCTCACGTTCGATGTCCGCTTTTTCGGTATCGGCCTGGGAGTGCACGGAGACGTACTCACCGGCCGCCATCGACATCGCGCCGGCAACGAGGCCAGCAGCGCCGGCGAGCAAAACGTTACTCCGGCTGGCGTGCGCCGCGGCGACACCGAGGATCAGGCTTGCTGTGGATACGATGCCATCGTCCGCACCCAATACGGCGGCGCGTAACCAGCCGATGCGCGCGGTGCGGTGTCGTTCGCGATGGCGTGCAGCCATTTTTTAAGGCCTCCTCAAGGCAGCCGCGAGGCCGTGGATTCATTGAATGTGGATGCTGCCATGGCAGCGGCCGCGCGCCGTAAGGTTACGCGCCGACGCAGTCGTCGTGGCTATCCTACCGGGAGCTGTGCGAAAAACTTAAGGCTTTTTTGCCACTTGCCGGTCAACAAAGGATGCAGCCGGCATGAGCTCCCCGTTAGCGGCTGGTGATCGATGGGTCCATCAGACGCAGTGCGCCACCCACGCTCGGTTGGCCGGTACGCGATATGTCGTCTTGTGAATAGCTTCTGCCGACGCCAAGGCAGCCGTCAGCGCGTGGCAGCCGGCTGCCGGTGTCGTGCGTGCAGCCGACTTTGGGTTTGGGCACAGCGGGCTTCGCTTGTGGCGCAGTCGGTTTTGCATCGTCGGCATACGCAACATTCGCGCCGAGTGCCACGGATCCCAACAAGCATGCGGCGATGAGCGATGACTTCAACATAGGGCACCTCCTTGCTAGGTAGGATTCTAGTCCTTCATTCCGGCCGGCGGGCAGCCAATTTTATGCCCAAGATTCATGGGCTTAGCGCAGGCGCCCACGATCGGCGCATCGTGCTGAGCCACTCTGATGAGGTTTAGCGGTCTTTTTCGAGCTTTCGCAGAAGATCCGCATCGCGCGTGTCTTGTCCACCGCTTTTGGCATGCTGCAAGGCATCCTTCTCGGGAGGCGTCAATTCGTCGACCGCATCCTTGGCGCAGCCTTCGAGGCTCTCGCCCTTCTTCGCCTTAGCTTTAACGAATTTGCTGGTCTCATCGTTGTAGCGGCGCGCGGCGTCATAGTCGCCCTCGCCTTGGACCTTGTTTGCCATAGTCGTATACCTCAAGTTGGCTGTCACCGGTTGCCGGACGCAAGGAACATACCCGACGTCCGTCCGCGGGCGGTTAGTGCAGTAACCCGAATACCGCGACGCTGTTCGTGGTACCGACGAAAGCTTTGCCGTCCACGACCGCAGGCACAATGAATTTGGGCGCGTTTGCAGCGAGCAACTCACAGCATCTCCAGCGCACGCGCGCGCGACGGCACAGGAAATAACCTCTCAATTTCGGCAAGCTGTGTGGGCGTAAGGCGATGCTCGAGAGCGCCAAGGTTTTCTTTCAGGCGCTCGCGGCTGCCGGTCTTGGGGATCACGATGATGTCGTCGTACGCTAAAAGCCAGCCGAGCGCTGCGTGCGCAGCAGCCATTGCATGGCGCTTCGCGAACTGTAGGAGCTTTTTATTGCGCAGAAGTTCCGCGCGTTCGATAGGCGAATAGGCCATGACCGGGATGCGCCGCGCGCGTAGCCACGGCAGTAAATCTCGTTCGATGCCGCGCCGCGTGAGATTGTAGAGCAGTTGATCCGTCGCCACGGCTTGGCCGCCCGTCACGCTGCAAAGCTCCTGCATATCTGCAAGATCCAGATTGCTGACGCCGTAGTGCCGAATCTTGCCGGCGCTCTGCAGGGCGACGAAGGCGTTGACGGTCTCGGCGAGCGGCACCTGCCCGCGCCAATGCAGTAGATACAGATCGATGCGGTCGGTGCCGAGGCGGCGCAGGCTGCGTTCGCAGGCGGCGACGGTGCCCTGCTGGGAGGCGTTGTGCGGATAGATCTTGCTGACAAGAAATACCTCATTGCGCCGGCCGCGAATGGCCTCGCCGACCAGTGCTTCGCTGCGGCCCTCGCCGTACATCTCGGCGGTATCGATGAGCGTGGCTCCCAGATCAAGGGCGAGCCTGATGGTTGCGATCTCTTCGTCGCGCAGCGCGGCATGGTCGCCGATTTGCCAAGTTCCAAGGCCGAACGCGGGCACACGCTCGCCCGACGGCAAAGTCACAGTCTGCATCACAGAAACTCCTGGGACGCCTTGTGGATAGCACGAATCGAGCCTGAGCATGTGCTCGCGATCCTCGGAAATATGACAAATCTTTTGCTGCCCACGGAACTTTGGAATATTGCCCGAACGCTGCACGAGCCAATGTGCGGCAGCGTGCGAAAATGATCGACGGCCAGTTGAAACTGCGCGAAGGCACACGCGGCAAAGATTCTAGTGCAGGCATTGGCGCTGCGTTATGTTTAGTCGGCGTCTGCGCAAGACTGACAGTTGAAGAGCATGTGGGCGCTGAGCCGCTTCGTTCACGACGCGTCACATGACTATGCTTGGAGCATCGGGCTCAATGACGGTTCAATGTATGCAAGCACCGATGGCGCCCGCGTGCCGATGTTCATCACCGCCCGCCGCGGCGTGCCGCGTGACGGCAACCGGCCCACTATTCTTTACGGCTACGGTGGCTTCAATATCTGCGGCCAGCCGTTGTTCGCGCCCGCGATCGCCGCCTGGTTCGAGCGCGGTGGCGTGTGCGCCCTGATCTTTTCGCGGCCGCGGTGCCGCAGGTCGGCGGGCTCGATAGGCTGCACTTTCGGGATATCACCGTTGGCAAAGGCTTGGCGTGCGACTACAGCTCCGTCGACAACGGCGATGAATTCAAGACGCTGCATGTGTATTCGCACTACCAGAACGTCAAGTATTTCCGGCGCACAACTTCAAATTCGCTGCGGCCATGTAGCACGCGGATCAGCAGGTCAAGCTGATTCTGATTTGCATCGGGACGCGCGCCGGGCACGGACAGGGCAAGCCGACGACGCAACAGCTCAATGAGACCGCCGACGTCTACGCCTTAATGGTAGGTGCCACGGGACCGTGAGCGGCGTTGCGAGAACTAGCGCGCTGCCGGCACGCGCAGCACCAGCAAACTCCCGCCGATGAAGAGTATCGCGCTGTAACCAAACGCCGCAGATGTTCCGAAGCTCGTCCACAAAAGCCCGAGGATAATGCTCGACACGAAATCGCCAACACCGTTGACGGTCGCGAGTGTCCCAAATGCCATGCCGTGCTGTGTGGGGCCAACGAGCTCCGCACAGAATGAGTCCTCAAGTGTTTCCTCTATCGCAAGGTACATCCCGCCGACCGCGAACACCGCAGCAAGGGTTGCAAGATTGAGCGGCAGCACGATGACCGCCAGCGCCATGAGCGCACCCAACCCATAGCCCGCGGCAAGCAGCCGTCGCTTCTCGACGCGGTCAGCGAATGTGCCCGCGATCATTGACGTCGCCGCGTACAGCAGGTTGTGCAGGACGTAGAGCGCCGCGGCGAGGCTTGCGGCCTTAACCGCTCCGAGTGACGGCGCAAGCTTCTGCATCGCTAACAGAATGAGAAGGCTGTGCGCGAAGTCGCCGACGCCGAATACGAAAACGGCAGCGAGAAACTGCCGATAGCGCGCCGGTAGGGCGCGCAGGCTCGCGCCGAAGCTTGCGTGCGGAACGGCGGTGCGCTCCTGCTCCTTCACTACGAACGCCATCGTCGCCGCAGCTAGGAGCCCGGGAATGAGCGTCAACGCAAACAGCATTGAGTAACGATGATTGAGGAGCGCGAGCAGCAAGAAGGCGCTCAATGGGCCGACGATGGCGCCCGCGGTGTCCATCATCCGTTCGAAGCCGAACGCGCGGCCGTAGGATGCGGCGCTCACCGATCCTGCGAGCAGCGCCTTGCGCACCGGCGTGCGCACGCCGCGTCCGAGCCAAGCGCTCGCTCGGGCAATCAATACCTGCCACGGATTCGATGCCAGGCCAAACGCCGCCGTGCCGAGCGCGGTCAGGACATAACCGGCAACCGCGATGGGTTTGCGCCGGCGTAGCCTGTCGGTGTAGTACCCCGAAGCCATCTTGGCGACGCTCGACAGTCCATCAGATACGCCTTCTATCAGCCCGAGCCAAGCCGCTGCCACACCCATGGTGGCGAGAAATGTGGGCAGCAATGTCGTTGCAGTCTCGTGCGACCAGTCGCTGAAAAGAGATGCAAGTCCGACGCCAACGACCGTACGGTTCAACCAGCGGGCCGGCGTGCGCGTCGATGTATCAGACATGCCGGTTCAGAGTTCCAAGCCGGCGCGGGTGATGGCCACTACCAAGCCGCCACACTAGGCGGACGGCGCTGGCCGCGACAGCCGCTGCCGCGGCAGCGAATGCGCAGAGCAGGATGTGTAGCGCGTGTGGGTAACGCGCTGTGCCCATCTTGCGAGGAGACTCGAGGTTCGGAGCCGCCTAAGCCGGTCAATGATGAAAAGAATCGCTCGCGTGGCGCGTTCTCCGGACTGGCCCCATGCGAGCGCCGTAAATACGTCAGGGTCGCATTTTGCGGCTGGCGAGGCTTGCTGTATCCGCAGCCGATACAGGCGCGCGCTCGCACTGTGCAGCGGCAGTTGTCCATCGGCACCGCGGTTGTCTTGACGCTCCGTTCGAAGCGACTCGCACGGCTTACGAATGCGGTAGCGTCATCTGTTGAGCTTACGCCCGAAGCCGTTACAAGCGTACTATTGCAACGGTCCGCGTGCTAGTGCAGTTGCCGCAGAAGTTTCGGTATAGTTGGGCAGTTAGAGGGCGACGACGCCGATCTCATAACGACCGCGATAGGACACACCATGCGCTTGATGTTTGGTTTATTAACCTGCCTTTGCGCCTACCAAGGAATCCAGGCGCTGGCGGCCGAGCCTCCGGGCCCAACGTCGTCTTCGGTTCAGCCGGCCACAGGCGCAATCGCTGCGCCCGCCGCCGCAGCCGCGAGCAGGTCATCACCTGCCGAGACCACCGCTGCAACGACAACAGCCGCGAGTCCCCCGAAAGAGGCGGCCGACGCGGCTGAGAAAAAGCTGCGCTCGCAAGGCTACAAGCCCGAAGTGCACAACGGCAAAACGATCTATTGTCGCAGGGAAACTCAGCTAGGCTCGCACTTCGAAACCAAGACCTGCAGCACACCCGAACAGATTCTAAGGGCTCAGCAAGAGAGCAAGGACGCCGTCGACAAAATGCAACGAACCGAGCGGGGTCCCACGTCAAACTGAGCAGCTGCGCAAACGATCAGGTGATAGCGGCGCCCGGCATGTGCACTCTCCCACAGTGCTTGAGCGCACTGCCGTTGGTCTGCGCACGGACGCAAACCCGCCGACTTCATGCGCACCCAGGCGCTGGGGTCAAGATAGAATTGGATCAATTGAAACTGTCCGTGAGAGTGCGCAGCGCCTGGCGCACTGCGCGCCGCGGCCATATCTACCTCATGTTGCCCGGATCAGCATCGACATAAAAAGCTTACGCGCGCGTTCCTTGAGTCCGTTTTGCATCCAGTATCCGGTATATTCGCGCCCGGAATCATTCACCCGAGGGGAAATGAATGCATTCGCTACGCCACGGCGCTCTGCTGATCGCCGCGTTCATTGCGGCAGCGATTACGGGCTGTCAGCGTGCGCCCGAACCGCCTACGCCCAAGGCCGCTGCCGCACCGGCGCCCGCCAGCAACGGCTGGGCGGCGTTTCGCGATGATTTTCTGGACGCGTATTTCAAAGCTGAGCCGGCGCTCGCCGTGTATGCCGGCCGTCATGAGTTCGACGGACAGCTGCCGGATTGGAGTGCGGGCGGAATCGCGCATGAGATCGCACGACTGCACGCCGTGCGCGAGCGCACATTGGAATTTAGGGACTCGACCTTGAGTGCTGCGGAACGCTTCGAGCGCGATAGTATCGTCGTTCGCATCGACCGCGACCTCTTTTGGGCGGAGAGCGCCGAGGCGCCTTTTAAGAATCCGGCTTTCTATACCGACAGCCTTGATCCGAGCCCGTACTTGAAGCGCGATTACGCGCCGCTGGAACAGCGCCTGCGCGTCTTTATAGGTTTTGAGCACGCAGTCGTGACGGCAGTCGGCGAGATCAAGGCGAATCTGCGCTTGCCGCTGGCGCAGCCGCTTCTGGAGCGCGGTCTTTCTGCAGCCAAGGGTTTCGCCAATTTCTACCACAAAGACGTCGCGAAGGTGTTCGCGAGCGTCAAGGACGAGAGGCTGCAGGCGGAATTCAAGCAAGCGAACACCGCGGCCGAAGCGGCCATGCGCGATCTTGCGGCCTTCTTCGTCGCGAACCGTAAGACCTCGACCGACAACTTCGCGCTGGGCGAGGAGAAGTTCGCGCAGATGCTGGCCGCGAGCGAACGCGTGACGACGCCGCTTGCCGAGCTTGAGGGCGCCGGACGCGCGGATCTGCAGCGAAATCTGGCGGCGCTGCGCGCAGCGTGTGCAGCACTGCTGCCCGGAAAATCGGTTGAGGCCTGTGTAGCGAAAGTCGCGCACAACAAGCCCGCGGGCGGTGCGCTCGCGGTCGCGCGCAAGCAGCTCGCGGACCTGCGGAGTTTCATCGAAGCGCACGGTGTCGTGTCGATCCCGGGCGCCGAGCAGGCGCTGGTGAATGAAGCCCCGCCCTACAATCGAGATAATTTTGCGTACATCGACATTCCGGGCCCGTACGAGAAGGGCATCCCGTCGGTCTACTACATTGCGCCACCGGATCCTTCGTGGACCGCACAGGCGCAGCGCGACTACTTGCCGGGCCGCGCGGATCTGCTCTTCACTTCCGTGCACGAGGTATGGCCGGGGCACTTTCTGCAGTTCCTGCATTCGAACCGTAAAGGCTCGATCGTCAACCGCGTGTTTGTCGGCTATGCGTTTGCCGAAGGCTGGGCCCACTACGCAGAAGAGATGATGTGGGAGGAAGGCTTGGGCAACGGCGATGCGGAGACGCACGTCGGTCAGCTGCTGAATGCGCTCCTTCGTAATGTGCGCTTTGTGTCGTCCATCGGCATGCACACGCACGGCATGAAGCTTGCCGAATCTGAGCGCCTGTTCCGCGAACAGGCTTATGCAGATGCCGGCACGGCCCGACAGCAGGCGACGCGCGGCGCTTACGATCCAGCGTATCTCAACTACACCATGGGCAAGCTCATGATCAGAAAGCTGCGTGATGACTGGACGGCCGCGCGCGGCGGCCGCGCCGCCTGGCGTGCATTCCACGATCAGTTCCTTTCCTACGGCGGTCCGCCGATTCCGATGGTGCGTGCTGCCATGATGAGCAACGACAAAGGACCTCTCTTCTAGGCCTCAGCATGTCGCGCGTCAGAGTAAGGAGCAGGTTCAAGCGCGTCCTGCGGGCGTTGGGACCGGGAGTGACGACCGGCGCCGCTGACGACGATCCGTCGGGCGTTGCGACTTACTCGGTGGTCGGAGCGCAGTTCGGCACCTCGTTCCTGTGGTCGGCACTTGTGACCTGGCCGCTCATGGGTTGCGTGCAGATGATGTCGGCGCGCGTCGGCATGGTGACGGGTATGGGGCTCGCGGGGGCCTTACGGGAGAAGTTTCCGCGCTGGATCGTCGGGGCGATTGCACTCATCCTGCTCATCGCCAATACGATCAATATTGCATCGGATCTGTCCGGGATGGCCGATGCGGCCAACATGCTCGGGGCCGGGCCGTCACATTTATATGTGTGGGTATTTGGTCTCGGAATTTGCGCTGCGACGGTGTGGCTGCGCTACCACCAGCTGGCGAGCGTGTTGAAGTGGCTCGCCGTCGCCTTGTTCGCCTACGTCATCACGGCTTTCTTGCTGCATCCGGACTGGGGCGCCGTGCTGCACGACGCCGCTCTTCCAACTTGGCCGGGCGGCTCGGCCGCGTGGGCGGGTCTGGTCGCGGTTCTGGGCACGACGATCAGCCCGTACCTCTTTTTCTGGCAGGCCGGGCAGGAGGTTGAGGAGGAAAAGGCGAAGGGCCGGCGCTTGGTGATCCACCGGCGCGGTGCCACCTCCCGCGAGATCGTCGACCGGCGCATTGACGTGGGCGTGGGCACGTTCTTTTCGAACCTCGTCATGTTTTTCATCATTCTGACGACGGCGCTCACCCTGCATCGGCATGGCATTCAGACCATCAATACGACGCGCGACGCAGCCACCGCACTGCGGCCGTTGGCGGGGGACTACGCCTACTTTCTTTACACGCTCGGGATCGTCGGCACCGGATTGCTCGCGATTCCGACATTGGCGGGATCCGCCGCCTATGCCATCGCGGAGACCTTCGACTGGGCCTATGGCCTCGATGAGCGGTTCGAAAACGC
>Ga0209890_10001316_pt1 | contig 11254 bp, 11 predicted proteins | sample OrgsoiDNA2013049_FD_185799 | JGI IMG/M metagenome (GOLD analysis project Ga0209890, IMG submission 185799) | Permafrost soil microbial communities from the Arctic, to analyse light accelerated degradation of dissolved organic matter (DOM) -... | ecosystem: Environmental > Terrestrial > Soil >... | reverse complement strand
AGGGCTGATTCGTGACGGCAAGACTCGCGAAGCTGCCCCGACGAGGTCTTCGCTAGCTGATTTCTTCCGCCGCCACCGAGCGGCATGGTTGATCCCGGTTGCGGCGGCGCTGGTCATCGCTGGCGGCCTCAAGCTTTACCGGCCGCTAGGGGCGGGCGACACCAATCCAGTGGCTCGAGTGACTGCCCCGGTGCCAGTCGCGCAGGGATCGAATCCGGCATCGAATGAAGATCAGCAACTTCTAAGCACAGTGGCTACGCGATTCCCGGCACAGCAGGCCAAATACAGGCAAAATCTGGATCAAGCGAATTCTTATATCCGCGACGCGGAACAGTCCATCAAGAACAACCCGAACGATGAGTACTCGCAGGAATTATTGATTAACGCTTACGAGCAGAAGCAAATGCTTTATGATCTGGCAGTGAACCGGTCCGGCGGACAGTAGCGTGGTGGGGAGGGGTGTCATGCATTCAGGTAGGTGTGCAGCGAGAATCGTAGTTGTGCTGGCGCTGGCGAGCGTAGCCTTGGCCGCCGGAGTTGTCCGCAAGGACCTGCGCTTCAAAGTTGGCAAGCATCCCATGGTGTCGGTCAACAGCCAATACGGACCGATCACGGTGCGGGCCGGCGCTGCTCACGTGGTAGTGGTGACCGCGATTCTTCATTCCGATAAAGTCGAACTCGATCAGAGCAAGAGCGGAAATCGAATTGGCCTCGTCTCTCATCTTCTTCCCGGTGCCGATGCCACCAGCGGTATTGTGGAATATGAAATCCAAGTCCCGGCGGACGCGAACGTTACGCTGCAATCCGAAACCGGTCCCATTCACGTAGAGAAACTTCGCGGCGATGTCACCATACAAGGCAGCAACGCTCCTATTAGCGCCCTGGATTGCGCCGACGGTCACGTCCATGTCAAAACCTTGGACGGGGCCGTCAATCTGACCAACATCCGCAATGGACATGTCGAGATCGTGTCCATGGGGGGGGATGTGACGATGAACAATGTGACCGGACCGCTGGTCAAGGTGAGCTCCAATAGCGGGAAGATTCAGTACGACGGCGATTTCGGATCGGAAGGCGACTACGATTTCTCCAGCCACACCGGCAACATTGACGCCGTGGCTCCCGCCTACGCTTCGATTGATGTGTTGGCGCGCTCGTCCAACGGGCCGGTGCAGAGCGATTTTTCCCTCGAGCCGAAACACACACCCTTCGTGGCCGCGGTTGGGAGTGCCTTCCACGGCACCCTGAATAAGGCCGCTTCTTCGGTCAGCCTGTTTTCTTTCAGTGGTAGAATCCACCTCAAGAAACGCCAGAATTAGCTTGCGTTTCCAGCAGGCTTGAATTTGCCGCAAATGACGGATGAGACAGTCTCCCAGTCGTTTTCCCTTGCCCATGCTAATACCAAGGACGGGCGAAGGAATTCGTTCAGCCCGCCGCACAGCGGCAGCCCTGCCTTGCTGGCGATTTCTCTGGTCGGCTTTATGGGTGCCGGCAAGACTACGGTCGGACGGGCATTGGCGACACGATTGGGTTGGCGCTTTGAAGATCTGGATGATGTGATCCAAGCGCGCGAAGGACGCAGCATCGAACAAATCTTTCAACAGGGCGAGTCGGCCTTCCGCGATTTGGAACGCATGGCAGTGCGAGAGGTTTTGATGACGGCGAATTCCGCACCTCTGGTGCTGGCCCTTGGCGGCGGCGCTTTCGTCGAAGAGCAAGTCCAGGAAACTCTGCGCGATGCGAAAATTCCGGCGGTGTTTCTCGATGCCGAGGTCGAAGAGCTTTTCCGCCGTTCCGAACAGCCCGATGTGGTCCGGCCCCTGCGTCAGGACCGCAACCGCTTCTGCCAACTCTATGCGCGGCGACGCCCGGCTTACCTGAAGGCTCAACTGCGCATCGAAACCGGAGGCAAGGCCATCGCTGCGGTGGTGGAAGAGATCATCGCCGGACTGGGCCTTATTCCGAAATCAGTTCCGAAATCAGGAGTGTGCGAGTAATGCATTTTCGCAGCAACGGTTTTCGTTTGCAATTATCTCGTCTGGACGTATCCACCGTGGCGGTGGTTGCCCTCTGCGCTTGTCTGGCCTTGCCGATTTCTGGGTGGGCCAAGGACAAAGACAAACAGCCGCCGGCAGCGGATGTTGATTCAGGTTCTTTTGGCGTTTATAGCGGCGGCCACCGGGTTTTGACCGAAACTTTTTCCATCAAGCCTCGACCGGATGGTAGTGTCGTGTTGTCAGAATTTAAGTCCGAGCAAGGCGAGCAGAAAGCCGCGCAGTCGTCCGAACTGGACCTTACCCCTTCCGTCGAGCTGCAGCGCTACTCGTGGAAGGAATCTCTCCCCGATCAGAGCGAAGCTGTGGTTGAGCCCTCGGACACTTTTCTGGTAGAGCATTTCGGCAAGCCGGGCGACAAGCCGGCGGATCAAAGTTTTCTATTGCCCGCTTCCACTACCATTCTCGACGACTATTTCTTCATTCATCGCGAAGTTTTGGCCTGGAAGTATCTGGCCACCGCCTGCCCCGCGGACAAGAACGGCGGACGGGGATGTCCCTTGGGCCAGAAGGTGCAGTTCGGCACCCTGAACCCACACGCACGCAGTTCGATGGGGGTAAGCATTGAATTCACCGGGCAGGAAAAACTCACCCTGCACGGTGTCGAGCGGGCGTGCAACCGCTTCGTGCTCCGCTCGGAAAACGGCGATTGGGCGTTTTGGCTTGACGATCAATTTAAGTTGGTGCGATTACTGTCCGATGGTGGAATTGAAGTACTGCGGGACTAGCGTGAAACGCGGGCAACCAGTTCCAGCTCGCGATCGAAAGACTCTATGGCGCTGATCGACGGACGCACCTCGCGTGTACTTTTCACGGTACTGGTGTTCGCCGCCGGTCTGGGATTTCTCTATGTGGCGCGGCGAACCTTGATCGCGTTCCTTTTCGCGGTGTTTTTCGCTTATCTGGTGGATCCTGCCGTCTCCCGGGTGCAGAAATGGACGAAAAGCAGGGGCAGGTCCATCGCGCTTATCTATCTCTTGATCGTGATTTTCCTGGGAACATTTTTCTTTTTCGTCGGCCCCAGAATCGGGCATGAGGCCCAGATTCTGTCCGAATCTCTTCCGGGGCTGCTCGAAAAAGTGAGCAGTGGCCAGATCGCCGAACAAATTGGAGCCGAACACGGCCTCAGCAAAGCAACTCGCCGCGAGTTGAGCAATCTCTTGATTACCCATCGCGAGGATCTGCTGAGCCTGGCGCAAAGGGCCGGGCTGCGAGTGGCCGAAGCCGCCCAGCAATCCTGGTTGCTGGTCGTGGTCCCGATTCTGGCTGCATTTTTTCTGAAGGATGGAAGCTCGTTCAGCCAGGTTGCTCTCTCCTTCGTCCACACCAAGCCGCAACGTGAATTCCTGCAGGGCGTTCTCAGCGATATGAATCAGATGCTGGCGCAGTTTATTCGCGCGCAGATCATCCTGGCTGCCCTTTCCTGGATCGCCTACTGCCTGTTTCTTTGGACGACGGGCGCGGAATATACGTTGATGCTGGGCACCGCCGGCGGACTTCTGGAGTTCATCCCTGTGGTTGGACCGCTGGTCGCGGCCCTGCTCATCCTGAGCGTCGCGCTGTTGACCGGCTACACCCATTGGCTGGTAGCTCTCGCGTTTCTTGTCGCGTGGCGCCTGCTGCAGGACTATATAGTTTCTCCGCGCATCATGGGCAAGAGCATGGAGTTGCATCCGTTGGGCGCTATTTTCGGCGTGCTTGCCGGCGGAGAAATTGCCGGAGTCCTCGGTGTCTATCTCTCGATTCCGGTCATGGCCAGCTTGCGCATTGTCTGGCGGCGCTGGCGCATGTATGCAGAAAAGCGGCGCTTTGGCCCGCTCAATGAATATTCATTTTTGACCGAAACCACCGAGCGAAAATAAACCGGGCCGTATCCCGAAATCACGCGGCGTTCTGGCGATTGACCAGGTTCTGCTTGGTGATGCTCCCGCGAATCTGATTCCAGACGACGACCCAGGGCACCAGCAGCGAAAATAGAAGCCGCGCGGCCAGAGTCGTTACTGAAGCGCCGCGCAGACTCCGCATGTCCAGCCGGAAGGCAAAATAAATCTCCAGTAAGAGCACGCAGAACAATGGGATGGGCGTGCGAATCAGGGCCACAACCGCGATCAGCTCCACAACGCAGCGCTCCAGGTTGCGAATCAAGCGAGCGGGCCGGGCGCCCGAAACACCATCGCTAACAGAGTAGCTCGCCAGTTGCCGAATGGCCGACCTGAGCGTGTGGAGAGGCCGGTAAAAGGCTTTGGCGCGATCCGCAAAAGCCGGAGTGACGAGAGTGCGCGCCTTCAAATCGAATATCGCGTCTTCGCCGAAAAAAATGTCTTCCGGAAAACCACCTACCCGCTGCCATAGCTCTTTGCGGAATGCCATCGACCGGGCGGTACAAGACTTCGTCTTGGCATCGGCGCGGAGCTTGATTCCAAAAAATGGCGCGGAGGCGATATCCCAGATCGTGCGATGCTCCAGGTCGATGCACGATCCCCCAACCGCGTACTCGGCTTCTCCGTTCCGAATCGAGCCGGTCAGCCTTTCCAGCCAATCCGGTTCATAGCTGCAACCCGCGTCCGCACAGGCGACCACTTTGGAAGATGCTGCTCGAATGGCCTCATTGCGCCCGCGCGCAATCGGTCCTTGCGACATCGGCAGCCTGCAGCTTTCGTCGCGAATAGGAATGAGGTTCGGGTATTTGGCTTTTGCAGCCAGAAGCCGTTCCCACGTGCCGTCGGTAGAACCGCCATCCACGATGATCACTTCCGCGGGTGCAAGCGTCTGCTCCATCAGGCTGGTCACCAGCCGGTCGATGTCCTGTTCTTCGTTGAGAACTGTAGACACCACGCTCACTGCGGACTTGATCATTGAACCCAGTTTACAACTCGATGCTTCGTGCCCAGTTTACAAGATGATTCAGCGAGGCGCCGACCTCGGTTGCAAACCTTTTGTTGGGCAACTATCGTACAAGTTCCATGGCTGAAGCCGCACTTTTGCCGCAGAAAGCGGGCGGGATCCCATCTTCGCGGCGATTCTTCCGGGGGATGAAGAGCGCCATTCTCCGCTGGGATGCACTCTATCGGCTTTATCTCAGGCTAAAATTTGGAACGGGACGTCCCTCCGTTAGCTCCGATCCCAACATCGCGAACGGAACGCTCAAGAGCACGTCAGAGTGGCGCGAGGCTTTCGAAAACGCACGCCGGCTCCACGTCCCACTCCACCGCGCACCGGAGAAAAACTGGGACCATCTTGCTGCCGTCTCTACCATCCTGGCTCGCACTACGGCTTCTGCGCGCATTCTCGATGCGGGGGCAGAGTTTTATAGCAATGTTCTGCCTGCGCTGTTTGTCTGCGGTTATCGCGATCTCCACGGAATCAATCTTTCTTTCACTGGCCCCGCGCGCCGCGGCCCCATCCGCTACGTGCCCGGAGATCTTACCCGGACTCCGTTCCCCAACGAATCTTTTGACGCCATCACCTGCCTCAGCGTGATCGAGCATGGCGTGCCTCTCGAAAATTACTTCCGGGAAATGCATCGCCTATTGAAACCTGGAGGCGTGCTCATCACCTCAACCGATTACTATCCCACTCCGATCGACACTCGCGGACTGTTGGCTCATGGGTGTCCCATCAAAATCTTCTCGAAACCGGAAATTCAGGCTGCTCTGTCTCTGGCCCATGACATTGGACTGGAACCAACGGGCGACATTGACCTGGAGTGCAAGGAAAAGCCGATTCGCTGGGAAACCTACGGGTTGGAATACAGCTTTGTAATCTTCACGCTGCAGAAGAAGCTCTAAGAGCGCAGTGTTGTAGAATTTCAATAGTCTCCTTATGCAAACCAAAATCCCCGTAGGAATTCTCGGTGCCACCGGCATCGTCGGACAGCGCTTTATCCAGATGCTGGAGCATCATCCGTGGTTCGAAGCCGTGTGGTTGGCGGCGTCCGATCGTTCGGAAGGAAAAGAATATGCCGACGCGGCGCGGTGGCGGCTGAAGACGCCCATCCCTGCCTCAGTTGCGAAGATCCGGGTTTCACCGGCAACGCCGGAGGGCGCGCCCCATGTGATCTTTGCCGCTCTCGACTCGTCAATCGCTAAAGAACTCGAGCCTCGTTTCGCTGAAGCCGGTTGTTGCGTCATCACCAACTCCAGCGCGTTGCGCATGGTGAAGGAAGTGCCTCTGGTTATCCCCGAGGTGAATCCCGATCACATCAAGCTGATCGAGTGCCAGAGTTGGCGGGGCAAGAATGGCGGCTTTGTGGTCACCAATCCCAACTGCTCGGCAATCGGACTCGTCCTCGCGCTGGCGCCGCTGCACCGGCGTTTTCAGATCGAATCCGTGATAGCCGTGACCATGCAGGCGGTAAGCGGCGCGGGATACCCGGGAGTCGCTTCGCTCGACATTCTCGGCAATGTGATCCCGTACATCCCAAACGAAGAAGAAAAGATGGAAGAGGAGACGCAAAAACTTCTCGGCACGCTGAACGGTTCCGGAATTATTCCGGCGCCTTTCAAGATGAGCGCGCAGTGCAACCGGGTCGCGGTCGAGGACGGCCACACTGAATCGGTCTCACTGAAGTTCAAGAACAAAGCCGAAGCTGCGGAGATTCTGGAAGCGTGGGCCGAATTTCGCAGCCTTCCGCAGGAACGCAATCTTCCTAGCGCACCTCAAGTGCCCGTCCACTACGCTGAGGCGAAAGACCGTCCTCAGCCGCGGTTTGACGTGGAAGCCGGGCATGGCATGACGACTACCGTCGGCCGCCTCCGACCGTGTGGCGTGCTGGACTGGAAGTTTACCGTGCTCTCGCACAACACCATTCGCGGCGCAGCCGGCGCGGCTCTGCTGAATGCGGAGTTGCTGAAGGACCAGGGATACCTGGGCTGATTGTTTCCTGGTACGCAGATCTCCACCAGGAAGGCCTATGCCAAGTGGACGGTCTGAAAACGCTCCCGAGGTTGCGCGCAGCCCACGATGGCCTGCGACGATGGCCTCGCTGATCGTGGGTGCGGCATTCTTCAGCTTATGGTTCTGGCTGCTGCCGCAGTGGCTGGGTTTCCGCGTGGAAACCGCGGGTACGGCCCGGTGGCGATGGCTGGCGGCGGTTCCGTCAGTGCTGGGATTTGCAGTCGCCCTGCGCTGCATTTGGGATTTCGGGTGGACGGGACAGGGCACACCTGCACCGGTAGCTCCGCCGAAAAACCTGGTGGTCGTGGGCTTTTACCGCTACGTGCGAAACCCAATGTACGTAGGCTTTGCCGCCGGATGGATCGGATTGTGGATTATTTTCGGACACGCGAACCCGGTAGCGATCGCCTCCGTCGCAGCCGTCGCTCTCGGCATACATCTATTTGTGTTCTTCTATGAAGAGCCGACGTTACGCAAGAAGTTCGGGGCTGACTATATCGAGTATTGCCGGAACGTAAGGCGCTGGTGGCCGCGCCTGCACGCCTGGAACAGGCCGCAATAGGGCTACGCTTTGGTATGCAGTTCGACGTTCTTGCCGTTACCTCCCACAAAACCCGGCTCCGGTTTAAGCTAAGAGCTAATGGCTAAAAGCTAATGTTGAAAAGCTGCATGGTAATGAAATTCGGCGGCACCTCGGTGGGTGACGCCCAGGCGATCGGCCGCGTCACCGCGATCGTCCGCGAGCGTCGTTCGCAAGCGCCTGTTGTTGTTGTCAGCGCCATGGCGCGGGTCACGGACCAGTTGCTGCAGATGGCTCGTGCCGCCGGATCCGGCGATCGCAAGACGGCGCTCACTCTTGCCCGCGAGCTTCGCGAACGCCACTACAACACTGCCGGCGAGCTGCTCGGCACTGCGCTTTTCACCCAGTTTCACAGCGACCTGGGAACAGAATTTGAGGATCTGGAAGAACTGCTGCGCGGCATCGCTGCCGTTGGCGAACTCACTCCCCGCACCACCGACCACGTTGCGGCCTTTGGCGAAGTGCTCTCCAGCAAGCTGGTGACTGCGGCGTTCTCGGCGCAGGGCATTCAATCTACACTTGTGGATTCTCGCGAGTGCATCGTTACCGACGATGCCTTCACCCGTGCCGCCCCTCTTTTCGACGACACGAATGCAAGAGTGCGCGAGATGATGCAGCCGCTTCTGGAACAAGGCCGGGTACCGGTGATGGGTGGATTCATCGGCGCGACGCGGACTGGGATCACGACCACGATCGGCCGCGGCGGATCAGATTTTTCCGCTGCGATCGTCGGGGCCGGGCTTGGCGCGGAAAAGATCGAAATCTGGACCGACGTCGACGGCATGATGACCACCGACCCGAATCTCTGTCCCGACGCCCGCCGCATAAAGGTCATCAGTTTCGACGAAGCTGCCGAACTCGCCTACTTTGGCGCCAAAGTACTGCATCCGGCGACGGTGCTGCCGGCCATCCAAAAGAATATTCCGGTCTACATCTTGAACTCGCGCAACCCTTCCTGCGAAGGGACGCGCATAGCGGCCCGGGCGCCGCACTGCAAGAATTTTTTCAAAGCCATCGCGGCCAAGAAGCGAATCACCATTGTTGATGTCGCTGCCCCGCGTATGTTGCTGGCGCATGGCTTTTTGAAAGCGATCTTCGAGGCCTTTGACCGACACCGCATTCCCGTGGACGTGGTCTCAACTTCGGAAGTCAGCGTCTCGCTCACGGTCGATTCCAACGAATCCATTCCCGCGCTGGCCGCTGATTTGGCGAAACTTGCCGACGTGAAATACGAAGGCCGCAAAGCCATCGTCTGCCTGGTGGGCGAGAACCTGCGCGAAATCCCGGGGATCGCGGGGCACGTTTTCGGAGAACTTTCCGACGTAAAAATCCGTATGATTTCCCAGGGCGCTTCAGAAATCAATCTGACTTTTGTGATCGATGAAGATCAGGTGCCGAGCGTGGTCCAGCGCCTGCACAAAGCTTTCTTCTCGGAGTTGGATCCGGAAATCTTCGCCTGAGCACTGCCGCTAGTCCTGCTCGTGGAATGTGGCCCTGATCCGGTGCGCGTCCACCGGCACATCGCGCTGCAGCACAACCTCGAGCGTAGTGCCTGGGCCCATCCGCACTTCGTTGCTATGACTGAGCGCGGCAATGGCGGTCCCGACGGCGCCGCCGATGCCCGCACCGATCAGCGCTCCTTCACCGCCATGAGTGACCGCGCCGATGACTGCGCCCTGCGCAGCCGGGGCAGCGATGGTTCCGGCAGTCTTGGCTTTATTGCTGTCGGCCTGGATGGTGCCTTCCTGGTCCTTCACGTTGCCTCCGTTTACCCCGGGCGCATCCTCAATTGAGCCCGGCAGGAGGACGGTGTATCCGCTGGGATAAATTAAAGTTGTGAAGTGCACCAGCACTTCGGCGCGACCCTTGATTCGTCCGGCGGGCTTAATCTGGCTGATTTTTCCCTGCACATAAGTTCCGGCCGGTATCACGATGTGGTCGTTGACCACCACCGGAAACGTGCTCTGGGCATAAATCGGATCGCCCTCGCGACTGCTCTTGGTGGAGATGGCGTTCTTAATCGCGACAGGAATCCTGGTTCCCGCAGGAATCGTGATTTCGCTCGCGCTGCTGTGCGAGGCAGCCGGCGCAAGGGCTGGCGGCGAGGAGGGCTTAGTCTCCTCTTGAGCAGTGACGGATCCACCAAGCAAAACCAAAGCGATCAGAAGGCGCATTGGAACCTCCCCCACCTAACCCCTAGGATGACAGGAAAATACCCGCAAAGTAAGTACGATGCAAGGTAGGGGTGTTTTGTCGTCTTGCTTCGGAGTAGGCACGTTTCAGAAGCTACCTTTCTGACGGCCTACAGCTCGCCGTGAGAGCCTACCTTCCGCTCACTCGCCTAAGCTGGTTCTCCCGAATATTCCCCATGAACTGGGATTGCAACTTCTGGGCGCAGAGCTCGCCGCAAACGTGCAGCGTCCCTTCGCGGTTGGCGACATCTTCATCCCACGCGCACAGGTAAAGCGCGGGCTGGTCCACATGTTCGCTGGATGTCCACATCAGCCACCAGCGGTCGGAACTCTGCTTGAGGATTCCACAGTTGGGGCCGGCACAGCGGTAATACGGGTTCGGCACGGGGTTCCTGATGGTAGCCAGCTTCATGGCGGTGAACGCTCCTCGCAGAGTCCACCTATTCTAGCGGAATTCCGGCGAGGTAAAGAGCTTTGTTCCGCCTTCACTTGTAGAGCAGATATTTCTGGCGAAGCTGCTGAAACTTAAGCAGATCGTCCTGCCAGTCGAGCGCAATGCGGTGCGGGTCTTCGGATTTGGCGATTGCGTCATACACCTTCTGGTTGGCCAGAATGTCCATCATCTTCTCCGCGTGGAACTGCTCGGGATAGAGCGTGAGCAGGGCCGAAGCCAACTCAATCCCCAGTTCCGGCCCGTCCAGCAGGTCGCGGTCGGTCAGCACCAGGTTGACTCCGCGGCAGATTTGTCCGGCGAAATTGCTGGATGCGGGCGTGAACTCAATCGCAACAAAACGGACTCCAGGAATTTGCCGCGCATTCAGATACTGCGCCAGCTCGCGCGCGTTAATCCACGGAGCGCCTAGCACTTCGAACGGCGTATCGCTGCCACGGCCCACGGAAATGTTTGTGCCTTCCACCAACGCCACCCCCGGATAGAGCGTCGCTGCGGTCAGGCTGCGCAGATTAGGGGAAGGATTCGTCCACTCCAGGCCGGTAGAGTCATACCAGTCGCCTCGCATCCAGCCCTGCATCGTTACCACGTTGAGCTTAGCGTTAATCTTGTGCTCGGCATTGACCATGTGTGCCAGCTCGCCCAGCGTCATGCCGTGGCGCACCGGAACTGGGCCGTAGTTGGTGAAGCTCTCGCGCCCCGGTTCAGAGACGGGACCCTGAACGAAAGCTCCGTTGATCGGATTCGGACGGTCGAGCACGATGACCGCAATCCCCGATTTTGCCGCGGCTTCCAGAAAATATCCGACCGTGGTCTCGTAGGTGTAGAAGCGAACGCCAGCATCCTGCAGATCAATCACAACCGCATCGAGCTTCTTGAGCACGTCTTGCGGCGGACGCCGGGATTCGTCGGTGCCGCCATACACGCTGTAAACCGAAACCCCAGTTGCGACGTCGCTGGAGTTGCCAATCTTCGTTGTGTCGAGCGCGCCAGCCACGCCATGCTCAGGACTGAAGATTGCGTTGAGCTGAACTCCAGGCGCGTGTGCCAGAACATCAATGGTCCGACGGCCTGCGGAATC